>ENA-UENT01000010-UENT01000010.1-marine-metagenome-genome-assembly--contig:-NODE-10-length-154466-cov-5.755370_pt1 | contig 154466 bp, 118 predicted proteins | sample MGYA00237879_ERZ529330 | MGnify/ENA primary metagenome ERZ529330 (study PRJEB26372, sample SAMN05368345) | marine metagenome | biome: cultured habitat; feature: ocean water; material: water; isolation... | reverse complement strand
GGTTAGTTGGTTAGTTGGTTAGTTGGAAATTATCATTTTAATCCCAGCCGAGTCGGATGTTGTCGATGACCACTACGCCTCGAGGGTTTTGGTCGAAGATGAATCGGATTTGTTGTAGTTCACGCCAATTGAAGATGCTACTTGCTTGCGTTTGGAAGAGGACCATTGGCAGGGCAAAGGTCTCCATCTGGATCTCGCGATCGTTGCTGAACATCTGTTGATTGAGGTGCGGAAGTTTCATAAAATGGCTACGCAAAGCCGGCGCTGGCAGGTGGCCGGATTGGCCCAGACTACTCACACCGATCTCTCCATTAGCACTTACCAATTCAATGGTGAAGTCGAGTTCAGTGGAGTCGGCTTGTGTAGCATCGATGTCCTCTAAATCAGACCAGCGGCCAAGGCCAACATCCATGATGATGTGCTGGAAAGAATCAAGCGCTATAGGTAGGGAATCCGGTAGACTTATCGTGTAAGTAGCCAGATTTTCCGTGGCTATCTTTTCACCGTAATCCCAGCCTAGTACAACCGCATTATTTTCTTGACTCCCGCCATCTCGAGCAGAGAGGTTTTCTTCACGCCACACTTGCACATTTGAGGCTTCCAGCTGAAGCTCAAAACTGCCGGAACGCAGATCAATATCCTCTTCGAAGTCTTGCAGCATTTGACTTCGGCTACTGGTAAAGCGCCCCAGGTATTCACCAGCTGGCAACCAATCTGCAGCGGCTACCTCAGGTGCGAGGAACAGTGACTGATAAGCCCGGCGGTCGCGAAAGATCGTTTCCGCGAAGGCGGAGATAAATAACTTGGCTACCTCTCGTTGGTCCTCTCCACTCATTAAAGGCTGCGTATTGAGTAAACGCGCGAAAGTACCGCCAAAATCCGTACGCCCCCAGCTACTATTAAACTGACCGTGATTGGCGCGATGCACATATACGCCCGCCTTGATATAGTTGAGACTATCGGTAAACCGCAGACGATGGTACGGGCGAAGGCCCCAGAAGCTAGTCTCATCTGCATCGTAGCTCCCTTGCAAGGATAGGTAGTTGATGTTTTGCAAATTAATCTGTCGGTGATAGCGATAATCAGTTGGTGCAATACTCACCACCCCCGTGATATCAAAGCCAAAATCAAACACTTCCTGGGCATCGTCCGGGTAGTGAGGCAGTTCATTAAAGGCTGCAGCTATAGACACCGCCTCGCCGCCGCGAGAATGGCCAACCAACATGATCCTTGACATATCTACTTGCCCAAAGAGTTCATGTTCTACATCTGTATTCCAAGCATCCCATTGCTGCAGGTGCTTTAGTAACAACCAAGCACGAGTTGGCATTTCTCGCCCTCGGAAATCACCAGACCAATGACCATTGATGAAGTTCTCGTCCACCGATACCACGATCATACCTCGGCTGGCCAATAATTCTCCCAAATAGGCATAGCCACCATCTGAATAGTCGATCATGCTGTGGTTGCCATGGACGACCAGCACTAGTGGATACAGCCCTTTATCTTTTGGCCGATAGACGCGTCCGTTCAAGGGGAAGGCGTCTGCCCCGAAGCCCCAGTATTGTTCGCGCCACTTTTTCTTTTTGCTCTTCCACTCTGGTAGCATGCGAGTCGCGTCTACCGTAGCTGTCTGATAGCGGACACCATCGGCATATTCGGGTCGGCGTTGATCGGTACCGCTACCGTAGGTGAAAGCTTCAACTTCGAAGACACCAGGTAGAGCGGGGTTGGGAAAACCCTCGGCAGCTAAGCTCAAATGGCCGGAATCACCTGAGGCATTGACCACCGCTGGGAATGGGTCATGCCCCTCCACTAATACTGCCGTGAGCCCTGCTCCCAGTAATAGCATTGGCAATAGTACCGCCAAAGCGGTTCCACGTTTTTTTGACCAATTTGCCAATCCCCAAACCATGAAGAGCAACAGCAAGACCACCGCCAATGCTGCTGGGTAATAAACCGAAGTAGGCCAGCCAAAACGCAAGCTTTGGGCAATTAGTAATGCCCCACCAATAGCTAGTAATATGCGGCGCACCGGCAACGAAATGCGCGCCAAAACACTTTCAACCAACAAGACTAAAAGGTAACACAAGCCGTAGGCTAAAAGCCCTAGAACGGCACCGGCCAGAATGTTTTGCCAGGAAGGCAAACCGGTTCCAAAATGATAGGCACTGATACTAAAGACTAGGGCAGACAAACTCGCGTAGGCGAGATGCAGACCTCGGTTAAGTTGGTTTCTCATGGTAGGCAATTGGTCCTCCAAGATAATCAAGCTTAAGCGGCTCCTCAAAAAAATCAGAACTTAGGTGTAATGATATTAGGGGTAGCACCACTAAGAGGGCAAAGACAGAAAGAGGAAACAAGGAAATTTACACCACACAAAAAGTCCAAGATTGAGCAGCGACTTCTATACCAGCCAAATCCTCCCCTACGTGGAGATCATCATCAAGATCTGCCGGGCGTATACCGATACGCAGGAAGATTTTGAGGACTACTACCAGGAGGTATGTCTCCAGATTTGGCGGACCCGAACCAACTACAACGGCAAAGCTGAATGGTCGACCTGGATCTACCGGCTTTCGCTCAATGTGTGCATGACTTTGCTGAAGAAACGCCGCACCAAGCGCAAGCACTTTAGCAGTGCTGCAGTGAACGCGGAGGTACTATCCGCTAAGGACGACGCGAATAAAAAAGAGGCCCCAATAGCGCAACTGTACAAAGCTATTCGGCAACTCTCCGAAGTGGACCGTGCCGTGATTTTACTCTACCTGGAAGAGCAGTCTTACAAAGACATTGCTGAGATCATGGGCACCAACCCCAACAACATTGGGGTACGCATTAAACGCATTAAAACACGACTAAAAAAATTGCTAGATGGACAACTCGATTGAAAATACCTGGAGAGAAGGTTTTTTACAGGACAAAGCCCTGGTAGCACCTCGCTTGAATAAACTCTATGATCAGAAGTCGAATCACCTGATTGACCGCCTCCTGCGATTAGGTAAGCGCAATATCATTGGTATAGTGATCGGTGCGGTGATCGTGCTCTTAGGCTTTTCTCTAGCGGGGAGCTGGCCCGCAGGATTGGGCTTGTTCCTGCTACTGATTGGCTTAGCCTACTACACCCAGATCCAAGGCAAGAAACTAGCGCAGATTGATAAAGGAGAGAACAGCTATCAGTACCTGACGAAACTGAAGCTAACCTTACAGGAAATGATGGAGAACTACATCCATATATACCGCTGGGTATACCCGGCCATTATCCTGCTCTTTAGCTTTGGAATGCTCAATTCAAGCTACTCCGTAGAAGTTATTGCAGAGCAGTTCCCGGGCGTATCTACTATACTTGGAGTGCCTACCGCCATGTTCGTTTGCATTATGCTCTTTGCCCTGACTTTTTCGGTATTGGCCAAACGAATCTTCCAGGAAGATGTAGGCTTGATTTACGGGCCTTTGCTAAGAAAACTGGAAGAAATGATAACCGATATGGAGCACCTACGTTGATGCTTCTTGTTGCACATCGGACTTGGTCTGCAAACGCTTACCGTAGATATTAAGTAGCATCCCCGCAACAATCATGACGATACCGATCATTGGCATAAGCGTAAAGGTTTCGCCAAAGAAGAAGTAGCCAATCAACAAGGCATAGATGAGGCCGGCGTATTTGAAAGGAGCCAATACGCTGGCCTCTGTTATTTGGTAAGCTTTAGTCATAAATACCTGACCAATCAGGCCAAAAACACCGATACCAATTACCGATGGCCACTGCTCTGGTGCAGGCATACTCCAGGACGACACGAAACATAAACCCAGGAGCATACAACACACCATGAAGTAATTGATGATCGTGAGGTAGTGTTCGCGTGTACTGAGGTAACGGATGAGCACAAAGACCGTACCCAGAAATACTGCTGATGTCATGATCAACGCGAGACTGACATAATCAATCCGCAAGTCGAATCCCTTGATGACAATTACGCCGGAGAAGGACACCAAAAAGCTAAACCATTGCCAGTTGTTGATGCGTTCGCGCAAGAAATAGAACGCCAAGACTGCTCCAAACACTGGCCCTAAGTACCGGATGGACACCGCAGAAGCTAGTGGAATGCGCTGGAGGCAAATGAAAAAAGTAGCGAGCGATACGATGCCTACTAGCGCCCGAGCAATTAAAACACCAACGTGATTGCCCACAATAGGAACCCGGTGGTAGAGCATGTATGGAAAGATAAAAACAAAGGTGCCTAGTGCCCGAAAAAAGACAATCTGCATGGGGTGCAAGCCAGATAGGTCTTTAGCCATAGCATTCATGATGGCAAAAGACAAGACCGCAAATAATATGTAGGTTATACCTTTTGAGATGTGGCAGCGTTCCTTTGATGATCCCGCAAAGGTAAGAGAATCCAATCATCCAAATTCACAGGCCCCGGACTACTAAGCCAAGATGTCAACAACGGGCTATTCCAGTAAGACTACTTTCCTGGAAACAGTGGTATCGCCCGTATCAAGTCTAAGCACATACAGTCCCGCGGGTAGTGATGAGGTGTCCAATATCTGCGGGTTGGAGAGATCCTCTCCAGAAGTCTTCTGAACACAGTGCCCCGCGACGTCATACAAAGCCAAACTATAAGCTGCTCTTTGATCAGTGGTAACGGAAATACTGAGCTGGTCTTTTGCCGGATTGGGGAATACCCGGAGGGTTTCTTCCAACGTCAGTCCGGTAGTACTGACAATCTCTGAAACCTCTACTGGATAACTACCTACCAAGCCGATACCATGAGGCACCCAGGCCTGATAAATACCGGGTGCAGTAACAATAATAGAACTCGTCGTATCACCCGTAGACCAAACGTACTCTGAATACCCCTCGGGCGCGCTGATTTCTACCCCACCCTCTACTTCGGCTGTTGTTAGATAAGGGCGTGGCAGGTCAAAAGAGAAATTTGCAGCGGCAACTCGGTAACTCATGTAAGTATCCTCGAGATAAAGTGCCGTGAGTAGATCACCCGCCCGATTAACTATGCTCATTGTCGGATTTGGACGAAAGACGTAGCCCCAGGCCACGAGTATGGCATCCTCATTCAACCATTGCGCATTGCCCATTCCGGAGGCATAAATACTCTGATCGGCATCATAGGACCATACGAGCGAAGCAGTACCGTTTGCTAAATCCAGACTATACTCCGCCGCTCTAGAAAATCGGTCTGGCCATCGCAGATTACCATTATCATAAAGGCCAATATTGCCGTTGGGTAAGCGGTGAGCATAATGCTGCGCACTGAATCTATCATCCGAATTGGCAATCGTAAAAGAACTATTTTCTCCGCCAAGGCGCCAGAGTATTTCCCCTGTTCGATTAACGCGATCAATCTTATAGACGGTAGAAGTGTTGCGTAACGATACTAAGAGATTGCCATCATCATCGATATCAAGTGCATTGCCGTGTGCATAATCGAAATCGTTGGGGTAGTAATTGAGTCCATCCGAATACTCGTTAGGGTGCACGAAATCCGTACTGTGCCAATTCCATATTAGGTTGTTGTCCGTATCAAACTCCTGAATGCCAAAACCACGAACACGGCATTCTTCTATACCTCCCAAACCATTAAAGATGTAGCCACGCAGATCCATGATTGTATCATAAAGGGTACCAATGAGTTTATGGCCATTTTCCAACAATAGAAATTCATGGGTATCTCCGCGCTCTTCATTGCCCGAGATCAAAGTGTCTATCGCATTAAAGGTATGATCGTAGGTATAAAACACTCCGGCAGGCCCCTCCCAATAGGTAATATCGCTAAAGGAATTGGTCGAAGCTTGATACTTGAAATCTGTAGAATGCTCATCTTGATCTTTTCTATACCAAGCCAGATACCCCATCGAGTCCAAAATGAACACATTCGTTGTGGTTTCGGGGTTCAGTTGCCAGGCATTGGCACAGTAATGCCCGTCAAAGATCAATTCATTTACCTCAAACTCGTAGGTTGGGAAGGTGGGAGGAACGGGACGGGAATTGTCTTGAGAAAAACCGTAGCCCAGATTTAACAATAGTAGGAGCTGCAGGAAATACCTTGACATAAGAAAATACTTGTAGTTGCTACCTGTTTACTTGCACTACAAATTCCGGCATAAATTCAAGCTGTGCAAATTTGACCTCAGACTTAGACATCACCACAGTCAAAATATGCGGCCCTTACCCTAGGCCAAGGCATTTTCACTACCACTATCCATCGTGTACAGTAAGGATGTTTCGAAGACTTCCGACTGTTTACGGATCGTCGCCAGATCAATCTTGTCCGCGGTCAGGTTGATGATATTAAGGTCGGCTCGAGGCACTACCTCCACTGTTTCTGCAAGGGTTCCATGAACGAAATGCACCTGCGCATCTCGAGGGATACGAGCCAGCGTGATGAGCTTATCAATATATTCTTGTGCGGCGCCAAGTTCCTTAGGTTGATCCTTGCTTCGTTTGGTCTTCACTACCAGGTTGAGTTTGGCCCGCCAATTCTGCTTGAGCAAGTAGGCTGTCAGTAAGCTCAGGTTGATATCCTCTACCGAAAACTTCAGGTCACGATCTACGCGGCGAATATCCAGCCACAGGTTAATGGTTTTTTCCAACCCAAGTCCGATCTTCCGAAACGGTACGTAGAGGTAGGCGCCAAACCCATATTCGCGGGCTTTTTGCACCAGCACCGTAATGTTTTTGTCCTCGTGTTGTTCATCTGTGAGGCTCAGAAAAAGGGTGTTCGGTGTAAAGAAGGAAGCCTTCAGGCACTGCATAGCCATCGACATCCCATTGACATAATCTGCAGTATCTACCATAGCGGTAGTGGAGCTGATATCCTGTTCCATGAAGTAGTTGCTCAACTCGGGTAGGCGTTTCTTCATCTTGCGCCGTTCACGAACATCTTCCGCAAAACCCAGGATTTTCACCGAACCTTTTGGCCGAGCCAGATTGTAGATGGTTTTATAGGAGCGGATGACATCATTGACGTTTTGTGCTGGCACGAGCAAGTTAGGCTGCCAAGCCCGCTCATTGGCTTCTGGTAGTTTGTTCACCACCTTAGCCGACCACTCTGCCAGGGAGTTGAACATACCACTACGGGTATCGCCCTCACTGGTTTCGAGGTTCTTTCTTTTGGTCAGGTACACATACATCGCCAGTACCAGCGCTATGGATATCAGACCAACCGTGGAATTGATAATAAACATCACAAAGAAGCATCCAATAGCACCTAAGAGAGGCACTAGAATTGGGATCTTCAAAGTGGGGCGAAAACTGATTTGCCCCAACCCCTGCTCAATCAAGACCACCACATTAATCATAGCATAGGTGATCAAGAAGAACATCGTCAATAGAGGAGCAATAGCGTTCAGGTCACGCATGAGCAGAGACAGTAGCACAATGACTGTCGTGAAATAGAATGCAAACTTTGGCTCGCCACGCTTATCTACCGTCGCTAGTTTCTTATTGTAGAAAAGGATATTGTTCTCCCCCAAGGCATATAGAATCCGTGGAGCACCAACCAAAGAGGATAGCGCGGAGGAAAATGTAGCGCCAAGTAGGCCCATCAATACCAAGGGAGCGAAGTAGGCCTTATCGATTAGGATGTTATAATTCTCGAGCAATTCCTGTGGCGTAGCCAAGTAGGCTACTAAAACTGCCATACCCACATAAACCAAATAACAGAGCCCTACAGCGGCGAGAGTACCTCGTGGAATATTTCGCCGCGGATTATCCAAGTCTCCCGACATATTTGCGCCGGCCATGATACCCGTTACCGCAGGGAAATAAACAGCGAAAACCACCCAGAAATTAGAGCCCGAAAAGTTATTCTCCGGAGATCCCTCATAATTTCCAAACCATCGGATATCGGTATTCACTGGATTCTCAATAAAGCCCAGCGCAATAGACACAATAGACAAGCCAATAATGGCCAGGATAGCATATTGGATTTTGAAGGCAAAGTCGGTGCTAATGTTGGCAATCAGAAAAATAAAAAGGAAGGTGCAACAATCGATCAGGAGTGAAGGATGATCGGGAAAGAGCCATTGCCAGCCCTCCCGGAAACCAAAGACATACATCGCTACAGCAAAAGCTTGAGCTATATAAAGTGGAATTCCGATGGCGCCACCGGCCTCCAAACCAAGAGACTGTGATATGATAGAAAATGCGCCGCCGGCCTTGATACGAATATTGGTAACAATAGACGACATCGAAAGCGCCGTAAAGAACGTAATAGCAGTGGCCAACGTAATGATACCAATAGCCCCCATAACCCCAGCATTACCAACCACCCAAGGGCCACGTAAATACATGATTACTCCGAGAATAGTAAGCGCCGTGGGCGTAAAGACGCCGTGAAAGGTACCAAACTTGGTGCCCTCTGATTTAGTACTTCCCGGCTCGGTGGGTAAACCATTTGATGATCCCTCTGCAACACTTTGCAAATCGGAAGTAGTAAGCTTTTCTTTTTCCATACCGCGGTAATTGGATAAATCCAATAGGAGGGTCTAATGTCCTACTGCTCTCTATTTATTGACTCTCTCAACAGGCGTTTCCCCTCACTGATGCATCTATTTTCCATCGCTCCACTAGTAGACAAGGACTAGCAGGTAGTCTAAAGTAGACGCAGCGTGTTTGGCAAACAGCGAATAAAAGATACGATTAAGTCTAGTTCAAAAATTCAATTCGACATTTTAGTTACCCAAAAACTTCCTGTGCTGCTTCCTTACAGGCGCTCCGTAGTCAGTTTTAGGGCAACTGTCGATTGAATTATTCGAACGTTATTAAGCCAATAAATCAGCAATAATGAATGTAGAAGTGGTCTGATTTAGAACCCCACAAACGCAATAGCTGCATCGGTGCTGTACTTAATGTTGATCGGGTAGGTTCACGAGGCCATAACGGACTTCATCTAGTACCTGGCCATTCTTTAGCACAGCTGCTCGAGCGACCCCTTCGCGTTGAAAACCATTTTTTTCTAAGACACGCATCGAGGCGTGATTATGCTCATAAACAGAAGCATAGATGCGGCGGAGCTTGAGTTGCTCAAAGCCGATGGGTATGATTTGAGCCACAGCAGCGGAAGCCAAGCCTCTTCCCCAGTACGGTTCTCCAATCCAATAACCCAGCTCTGCTGTACCGCTGTAGACATCGGAGGCAGGATGCAAGCCAATGAGCCCTGTCACCTGGCCATCCAATGTTATGGCCTGTACCGTAGCGTCATCACTTTTGAGTGCTTGCTCTACAAATTGCTCGGCGTCCTTGAGGGCGTAGGGATAGGGCATGCGGTTGCGGACGTTATTCCAGATTTTCTTGTTATTAGCCAATTGGGCAATAACGGGGGAATCATCGAAACTTACTTCGCGAAGAATAATTGGAACAGTGGGCATAATCGGTGGTTTTGGGTCGGGTATGACTTTTTGTCAAAAACCAGAATAGGAAGTTAACGGTTCCTGGCAGGACTTGCTTTGTTTAAATACAGTTTGCGGACAAAACCAATTATCCAGCTCCCATACATCTTCTCCTATTGAGTACTTCCGTATCAGGACTCACCTGTTTTGTGGAAGAAGAAACATCCTCATTCTGCAGTAGCCCAAAGGTAAGTTCGTCCCAAATTTTGTCATTTTTCAGAATGGCCGCCCGAGCTACGGTTTCACAGCGGAAGCCATTCTTTTCCAGCACCCGTACCGACGCCTTATTGAAACTATAGACTCGCGCAAAGATTCGTCGCAAGTTGTATTGATCAAACCCAAGTTCGACCAACTTTCGCACCGCTAGTGATGCCAGGCCACTCCCCCAGAAAGGCTCACCCAACCAATAGGCCAGCTCTGCACTACCTTCGTAAGGAGACGCTTGCAAATGTAGCCCCACCGTCCCGGCAAACACTTCCCCCGGAAGCATGATCGCTCGTACTAGGGCATGGTCATGCCTGATTACATTATGGATAAAAGCCTCCGCATCCTGTAGCGTAAAAGGATAGGGCATGCGGTCGCGGACGTTATCCCAGATTTTTTTGTTATTCGCTAAACGAGCCAAAGCAGGTGCATCGGCTGAGCGCAGTGTTTGAAGTCGGAATGTCATTTTTGGGTGTTTCAGTCTTCTTATCCTATACAACAAGTCATAGTGCAATAATCGTTCCGGAAATATAAGGTATAATCCGAATCCAATTTCTGATCATTCCGATCAAAAAAATGACTCGAATTATACCCAAGCAAACACCCGAAACAAACGCAAACATTTCACGCCCGTTGCTTTCTATCCAACAACTCATGAAGCAGTACTTGTTCTACGTTGGAGGTTAGGTAGAGATCTTCAGGTTTCGCTGCCTGCAGGTAGTACTGGTAGTACCGATCGCATTTTTGCTGGGCAAACAGCATTTTCTTCTTGTTTCTTCTCAATTTCACGCGATAACGCCAGGTACGATACCGGAAACTGAGTATGGTCCAACCCTTGTGGGCGAAGACTGCAATAACAATCTCAGCCAGGCTCAGGGTTAGGATGAAACTAACTCGGGCCTTCTCCGCACTACCCGCCTGTTCTATACCTAGATTGACGATATGGTAAACTAAAGCGAAATAAATAACAACGACGATCAGACTTGTCCAGAGATATAGGTGCTGATACACAAAAGACTTTGGTGCAATTTCATCTCGTTCAAACTGAATCTTCGAGATCAACAGCCCAATACCAAGTGTCAGGAAGAATATCATGGAGATCGGGAGGAGTATTTGCCCGAAATCACTCCATGTGGCGGTAGCATCGAGCTCTACCTCCAGACCAAAGAGGATTGGTGCTATGTTCAAGCCTGCCAAAATCGCAGCCGAAAGGTGGGCTACTGTGGCAACCATATAGACCATCTGATGCCCCGATGGCATCGCACTAATCGCTCTGTACTTCTCTCGAAGGCGCTTAGCACGGTTTTTAAGGTCAACAGCCTTGTCTCTTCTGCGAAGTACGTCGATGGCACTGGTATCAGCCACCTGCATGTACTCGTTTTCTTTTACTTTTTTCATTACACTGGTTTTGCTCTCGCCCTAGCGAGAATCGGTGAAGAATGCTGCACGAAGCCCAACCATGAGCTCTACAGGATTACTCGGGAAAATCTCATCTAAATTCAGGTCCTTATTCAGTCTCACTGGATACACTGTTGTATTCGCTGGGAACTCGAAGACGCCAAGTTGACTACCATCCCCGAGATCATGATCAAGATCACTTAGGATGATCACTCTTATCTGTGTTTCTGCAAAGCGCTTCTGCCGAGCCAAACGCTGAGCAAACTTCAGTGCTCCATTAATGTCGCTGAGGTCGCGATCTTGTTTACTAATCGCCGCAGAATACGCAGCCATTATGAGGCTAAGTCCATCTGCGTACGCATCCTTAATTCGCTGGTTATGTTGCCGAACCTCTGGCAGTTGATAGATTGAATATCCATCTTCCGATATGGTATCAAGCAAGAGCGGTCCTTCTAGCTGCAAAGGTTGTTCGATACTGTTCTCTCCCCATACGGAGATAACAGCTGCCCAGGTTTCATGTCCTTGAGCATCCTGCTGAAGGAGATGCTCGAGGTCGCTAGCAGAGAATTCGGCATAGTCGAATGATTCACTCTGATCAACGACCACGATATTCAGCAGTGTCTTAAATACTTTTTTCGGTGCAGGCGGCGATGATCCGCAAGCGCTCAGCAGCAACACTGCTGCCAAAACGCTCGCACCATATTGACGTGCAATCATTGTCTTAAGTTTTTTGAAGTTTTTGGAGAAGAAAGCAGGAGTTCGGGAACTTCTACCTCCAGTTGAATTGTTATAGATTCGTCAACCTTAATTAATGGCCGGACGTAGACAACTACCTCTACTAGGCTATCTACAGCAGGCGGATAATTATCACTGAAGACGCTGACGATATAACCATCAGAATCACGCAGTTCATAGTATCCGATTCCCAACAGATAGTAGCTCTCCACTACTACGCCCTGAAATTTTAGCTGCTGGTCGACGAAGGCATCGCGCTCTTTTTGAAAGATGCCTTGACTGGTTACCGGCTGATCATGAACAGTATCATTAGGCGTGATACTGAATACATACCAGCGTACAATTGCGAAGGTGAGCAGGATAAAGAAAATGCTCCAAAGAAATTGTTTCATAACGGCTGGGAGGTTGGTGTATAAATAAAGGGGAGAAAAAAAATTTAGTCCCGAACTCAGTTTTTTTCGTTCCTGGCCTAATCGCCTAGATCGAGGCAGTATTCTGGATGCCCCAAAATGAATTGATAGCCATGACTGCTTTTTGCAAGCGGACCACCTGGACTCCGATGTCGGCTATCAAGGTTGAGCCACCTATTGCCCCAACTATCCACCTGGACACAGTATTCGAAATTCGATCCATTCTCGGGAAAACGAGCATGTAGGTAGCGCTCAACCTCTAACAGGTTGGTGGATCCCAGGCAAACTTGCGTGTAGGCATGGCCACCTTCAAAATCGTAGGCAGCTACAATACGGGTAAGGCCACCCACTGCACGTATGCAGGTAGCAAGCGCAATGCTGAAGTCGTCACAATCACCTCGGAAATGATGAAGGCTTTCTTCCGCCGTTGCGAAGAATTCAGAACGATAAGGATCAGAGACATACCCCCAATTTGTTTGGAGATAGTCGAAGATGTCGCAGACTTGTGCCAAGTTGTACGGACCAACGTTCTCGTCGCAGATCATCTGCACCGCCTGTTCCCGAACGATAGTCGGATCGCAGGTAGCCTCCAGTGCCCGGTTTCGAGTCCGGCACTGAATACCCGTCAGCCAATTGGCTGACGGCAACTCGTACGTTGGAATAATAATGGGAGCTCTCAGACCGCAGGAAGAATCGCTGGAGGAGAAAGCCAAACAAGTAGCTAGGATGATTAAGATTACCCCTCTCATAAGTGTAGCGTTTTATGAGAGCGGGGCGGAAAGTTAATTCGTCGACGAAATTTTTATTCGCTTGGAGGTTGCAGATCCCATTCTATCGCTCGCCATTTGGCGGAAGAGGCAGCCTCAGGGAGGAAGGTATAATAGTGGATACCATTTTCTACTTCTTGAATAATCACTTCCTGTAAGTATTTGCTGAAGGGCGCATGATGGTCTTTTTCAAGTGCGGTGTATAACGGAGGAAGTTGTTTGGAAATCCTGTCGCGGGCGGTTTTTTTCGAAACCAAGGTAATATCCTGTAAGACTGGCGCTCCAAAACTATCTTCTACAAGCCCTTCTTCCCAGTACTCCTCATAGTAGAATTGGTAGTCCTGAAGCACACTTCCTAATTCCCATTCAGGATAGAACTTTACACATTTTTCGAGCAATTGAATCCCTTGTTTGAGTCGATTTGTATAGTATCTAAGGTCTCCAATCGCCTTGGCCTTTTCTAGCTCTTTATGGCGAATTAATTCTTCATTGAGGTATTTAATCATTAGTTGCCTACTCTTATCTTCATTGTTTTTTGAAGAGACCAGGAGCTTCGAAACTTTAAGATTCTGTGTATTCGCATAGAGTAAATACATATCAAATGTCTGCCCAGGATACGACAATAAGGTATACAAGATTCTGGAGGCTTGTCTACCGATGCTCCGGATATCTGCATTTTCAAACGTAACCTTATATTTCCCTTGAGAAATCGGGTAGAACTGGTTCACGGATTGTACACTAAACGGAGTGGCTTGCAGAAGTCTTTTCACATGATCTTCACTGTCTCCGAGTTGTTTTTCGATCTGGTCTAAATCGTCTTTAAGGTGGGCAATGCTTCTCCGAGCAAATTCAATTTTCTTTGGGAAATCGGACATTTTTACAAGGTTGTCAACCTCCAGCCTTCGCTGTATTAGCCGCATGTATAATTGTTCAATCTTACCTGCCAAAATAGCCTTTTGCTGATCTAAGCGCTGTGGCATATAAGCCCAATTGAGAGCTGCATCGAATGCGCTCGTCTTAATAGCTATCGGAACATCAAATTGGATAGGAAATCCATTACTAAGGGAAATATCCAATAACTCTAAGTCAGCTTGATCAGAAAATAACTCACTCGAAAAATCATGTAATTGTTCTTGATAAGTCCACTGGCGCGGCATAATTGCCCTTGAGATAGCTGAAGAAAATAGGGCCTGAAAAGCATCATCGTCCAACCCAGCAATCGTCGTTGGTGTAAACGTATCATCTACTGCTCGCCAGAGCACATCAGATAATGTAGCCTGGAAGAGGGTGTCGTACTCGCTAAGATGTGCTTCAGTTTTTTCTTCTGCACCAGCCGGAATCAAAAGAAATGCAACTGGGGCAAGCCATAAGCTAAGTGGCCTGGCATAATACAGTTTCCCTCTATAAGTAATTACTAATTCGTCTCTTTCTGTAGAAGGGAATGCACAAAAAACATGCAGATTCCTTAATTCGCTTTCCGCGAAAGGTTCCAATTCTAAGTCTACAACATTGTGACTTATTGGATCATATTGGTAGTAATGGACAGAGAATTGCTTATCAAACTCTAGAAACGCCAGATAGAGCTCTGGGGCCTCTAAAACCTCCCGAGATTGCAAGATATTGCCAAATACACGCAGAAGGTGGTCGATGCCTTCAGCCATAGCCCAAGCAGTTTTGGTTTCTCAAAACGGCGCTGCTCTCGGGGACGTAAGCTCAGCGATTCAGCAGGAGAGAAAAAAAATTTCTCCCGACGAATTTTTTTTTCGTCACCAATATATAAAGAAAAAAAACTTCAAGCGATCTCATTGTAGTTTTTAAATAATTCTCTCTGCTATCCTTTTTCATTACTAGCTCTTGACTTACGCGAAATAGCGAAGAATACCCATTTGTTTGTAGATTAGAGGAGGACTTGAAAACTGAAACAACCCAAATTGCAAAGTAATGTCAGATCATTCATCAAACGCAACTACAACCAATCAACAATATGGCAATCGTATCGAGCCAATCTTACACTGGGCCAATCAACACAAGGGGTCTTGGGACATCGTATTTAGGTCATTATGGTCCGAGGTTGAGGAGCTAAATAGCAACCCTTATCTAGCTGAGGAGCTGCAAAAGGTTTCAGAAACTGGAGTATCCTCTCTTTTTACAAATCAAGAACAAATCATCCAACTCCTGGAAGAGCAGCCGTTTGACTGGCACAATCAGGAGAAATATATCAACCTATATGAACAAACCTTAGGGGAGCTCTTGTCTTACCACACAGCGGGTCCTTTAATGAAATTCTTAGCGACTATAAGAGTTGGTGTTAGGAAAAACTTTTATGACTCGATCACGAATCGTCTTAGTGATCAGGAACAGATACTCGAATTACAATTACTTTGTGTACTTCGTAGTCAACAACTGCTCGATACAGAAGCTCTAAGCTCATGGACAACCCTGGCTGAAGAGACAATCCAAGCCTATCATGATTCGGCAGATGAAGATAATTGGCAACGAGCCATTTACACCCTTCCAATTCTGGGCCTGTTGATGTACCGGAATAAGCCAAGAAACTTTTTAGAGCACTGTAGGGATATAAGCTTTGGTGTGCAATCAATTACCCAATTTCCTAAATTGACTCGCCACCTACAGTTGTATTACAGAAATGCAGTACTAAAGTTATGTAAGCAGAAATCTTGGAAAGTACTAGCCGAACTTAAGAAGCACAATACCAGTTGGGCTGCAGATTTCTTCACTGCTAGTTTCCAGGCCCCCTCTATGTCTGGATACGACGATCAACTCAACAAATGGGAGAAGAATCAAGTCACAGAACAGCTAACAAAGCACGACTCTATTTTGACGGAAAAAATGATTGACGATCTAGTAAAAATTAATAAAGAAAAATAATCCGCTACCGGAATGGCTAACATTGAATACTTCGCCAAGAATATTGATGCGGTAAAAGAAAATTACCAGATATGGCAAAGCCTCAACGATAAGGAGGTAAGCATATTTTTCGATACAGCAGATGTCATCGATCTGCTGATTGGAATGCGAGCTATGTCGCAATTACCAGGAGAACCATTTCGTTGGAAGACTTATCATGATGCTAAGCAGCTCGTTTATGCCATGGCCTATAAAGGATGGCTAGGTCCAATTCGCCTTCTATCACCACATTTATCTGAACTCTATGACCAACTGAGTCATGAGCGATTCCAGACGATTAACAAAAACGTCGATATCCATGATATCGAGGAAGAGTTCTGGGGCAATGAGAAGATTTTGAGCAAAGGCGTGATCAAGTTAGTCCAGTCAGCAAGCGCCCCCTCACCTAAAGAGAAGAATGAATGGCTAGAGCAGTTTATTCATAACGCACCAGACATTTTCCAGGGAGCCTATTTGATGGACCGTAGGGCAGACTGGAGAGAACGTTATGCTTATCTCAAACGCAGCAAGTCTTTACTCTTTGATCCTGGCAGTATCGATTTGAGTGTGGTAGGAAACACTCCCTTGTTTAAAGCACTAAATGAAGCTTTAAACGAAAAACGAAAGAAGATTGCTACTGCGAATAACTACGTTGATGCTTTAGCCTTATATATGTTTGATCAAAAGCTTTTGGAAGCACAAAAAAATCAAACTCCTCCTCCCTTCTTTTATGCAGAGCAAAAGCACATTTATGAAGCGGTACAAGAAGTTGCAAAGAAAAAAATCGATGGCCGTCACCCATTCATTTATGTGGATAACAAAAATAACTTATCCTATTCTGTAGTACGGTCTGCCAAGTTCTTCTTTCTCTACGGGATCTTGCGGATAACCAGTACGATGTTTACATCACTGTGGGAGCCACTGGAAGAAAACATCAAACGCATCGCTGCCGAAAAAAACCAACAATTAAAACAATACGGCAAAGGTGAAGCAGACAAGCAACTCCGCCTGGTATTCCTGGAGTTCTTTCAAAGTTGGTGGAAAGCACAAGGCATTTCAGATTTGAAGCAACCCTTCTCTGATCTTGAAATAGATGCTAAAGAAGCTAGTCTAAAGCAAGATGTCGAGGCTTACATGAAAGAGGAATTTCGAGACTTACGCCAACGTATACAACTGACGCCTGAGGTCCTTGGTATTATGCGGCAGACGCTTATTAGTCTGAGTAAGATGAAAAATCGGATCCGGGATTTGTACGGCGAGGATCCATTCAGCATGCAAGCTGAACATGAATTTGGCCCCAGATTTGCCTTTGGCCCCGTTATCTGCGATGATATTCAAGAGCGTTTCAATGAACTTCAGGCAGCCGCAGTTTCAGATTCGGAAACAGATGTAAATGATATTAAGTCCTCTCTCGTAAGTAGCCTGAGCGCTGTTCTGACTAGTTCAGGCCCATTGCATGAAGAACAGCGAGACAGTTTGCTTAACAGGCTAGCTAGCGCAATGGGAATTTTGTGGTTGCTCAATGAATTCGAGCTTATTGACCGTATTTGCCGAGCTATTACAGAGTTATCACACTTAATGAAAAATGGTGATCGATACCCTTCTGCACCTTTCGCAATCATGCATGTAGCTGCAATTTTGGCCATGAGAAAGAACATAAACATGGACGAGGTGTATGAGATCATAGGGTGTGTTGAAGAAAAGTATGGATTGAACGCTAGCGAAGAGAAATATAAAGTCTGGTTAGCCTTGAGCTATGCTCATTATCGTCTGGCTTATCGAATTGACAGCAAAGTATACATGCCGGAAGAAGATTTACCTGAAGAAGAGGCTCAAAGTCACTTGAGGAAGAAAGCACTTAGCCATCTTGAACAGACTTTAGAGTATACCAAAGTAGCTTATAAGTGGCTAAGGAAGACCGTCCTAGATGGCACTATGCTCGAATCCGTTCCTCGGCACAACCGATATTTGCGATCTAGCATCAATAATATCATCTTCTGCCAGACTATTCTTCTGCCGGCTACGGAACTAAGGAAGGAACTCCATGATTTAGTAAGTGACCAAGAGATGTTCTCTGAAGATAGCCTACTCTGGCATGAGAACCGCTACTCAGATACCATTGCACGGTATTACTATCGCTTAGCTAGGATAGCAGGGGGAGAGAGTATTCTCAAAAAAGCAAAAGAGTATAATCACCGATCCATAAACTCTAGCGGCCTTTCTGAAAAAGGTGTCCCAAACCAATTAGCTAAACAAATCGAAAGACATTTCCCAGAATAAAGCAGAACCATGAGTAAACCACGTCGCTTCTGGCAAGGAATAAAAAACTCCCTGCGATCTGTTGGAGGTGACTTTGGTATGTTCGGGAGCGACTTATTGGCCAAAACCTACGAGAAGGTAGTTGACAACTTAGCTGCTGTCATTGCTGCTGGAGTAGTAGCTGTACTCCTTTATTTTGGAGGAGCAGATAAAATCATTGCTTTCTGGAATAGCCGTCTTGACCAAGAAGAGAATTATGTAGAGCGGCAAATTTCTGGCCGAATCTATGATTCCGAGACAGATAGCATCTTAACTGATGTCCGGGTTGGTTTAGTCAGAGATACGATAAATGTCCTCACAGATAGTACTGGCTTATTCAAATTACAATTCCGCGCCCACAAAGATTCCCTTTGCGTAGAACTCTCTCTAATGCTTTATGGCTACGAAACGGATCAACGCCTGCATGATATCCCGCTTGCCCCTGATAAAGCAGAAGAAATTCAAGATTTCACGCTTACTCCCCTCTCCTCCGAAAATTGATTCTAACAGGTACAAAAAGGCTGTTTTTGTAGCGAATATTCGCTGTATCAGAAAAATAAGTAGCTGATTATCAATTAATTCATCAGATACTTGATTTTTTCAATCGTTTCCGTAATATTTGCCAACTATTAAACGCAAGTTTGATCCCAAAGTCTATCCTGCCATGCGTCGTTGGACCTCTTCTTTTGTACTTTTCTTAGCAACAGTAGGTTTCTGCTGGATACTGTTTACCTCTCTGAGTCCACAGCAGTATTCCTATTCCGTCACTGGAGAGGTGGAAGCTTTGACTGGCTCCATTGCCAATGCTAAGATTAAGTACACACAAAACGAAGCCGATACAGACTTTGACAACATGAAGGCCTTAGACGTACGGGCCAATGGTACTTTCTCAGCCGTAATCAATGTAGAAGCTCAAGGTAAAGTGTATTTCTACCTTACTAAGGAAAACTACACGACCGTCCAATACGAGCACGTTCTTACCGACCAGGATCGTCCAAATGATCTTGGGGAGTTCAAGTTCTCTAGTTTACATCAAGATTTATCCTACAAACAGTTATCAGATCCCGAGGCCGGACCTTTTGTTTACCTCCACCACGATGAGGCCCTAACCTACCTTGATGACAAGGTGAATGTCTCAGAGATACTTTACTTCACCGATATCGAAAAGGTGACCGAAACTACTGGGGAAGGCGACGAACCAGATCAGGTCACCTTGGCAGCGAAGGTTAATCGCAACGGTAAGAAGGGTAGAAAAACTGCTTACTTTTCTTTAGAGCTTGGTGAAACCGGCGAAGCATTCATCGCGGATAACCGTCCTGCAACTTCCTCAAACGCTCCTCACGTTAAGCTTGCCAGCCGTAATCGGGAATAGATTCTCCACTCCTCCACTTCTTGTTCTGCTATTGGTCGTCTCCTAAGGAAGGCGTGTTTTTCTTATTTAGCCAATTGCACATATCAACACTACTTCCCATTGTGTATTCATGATTCGAGCACCATTTATTCTTGGTATTATTTTTACCGAACCACCCCTCATAACCCCCACAAAATCAGGCCTTAAACAATGGTGATATCCCTGTGATACTTTTGTTACATTTCAACTTTAGTTTTGTAAGCGTAAGGAGTTGAGAGGCTCGCATATACATCCAAAAGGATCGCCAGCCTCGTACATAATTCCAGTACTACACTTAAAAACTAATACTGATAATATCATGGGAACTTCATCTTTCGCCTACTTACAGCAACTAGACACCAACGCACTTAGTGACGCCAATTGGGAAACACTTTTTGACACCCAAGCCGTACGTAAAATCAAGCGTGGCGTTTATCTATATCTGCCTGATGAGCGCGCCGACAAAGTTTACCTCCTACTGGAAGGAAACGTAAAAGTGGGCACATATGGTAGCGGCGGACGCGAAATCACTAAGGCGATCTACCGTGCCGGTGATATCCTAGGTGAAGAGGCCATCTTTGGTGAGGAGCAACGTCGAAACTTTGCTTATACCTTAGAGAGCGTGAAAATTGCCGTAATCAGTACCTCTGATTTCCTGCGTAAGATTCGCCGCCACCATGGCCTGCACATGAAATTGCTGAAGACTGTTGGAAATCGCCTGCTGGCTACCGAGCAACGCCTGGAGTCGATGGTATTCAAAAATTCTCGTAGCCGGATCATTGAGTTCTTGCACCAGATGGGCGAGCGCCAAGGTCAGCGCGTAGGCTACGAAATGCTTGTACGCAAGTTCCTAACCCACCAGGAAATTGCCAACCTTACTGCTACCTCACGTCAGACCGTGACAACGATACTAAACGAATTACGCAACGCCAATGTCATTACCTTTAACCGTAAGCGCCTACTGATCCGCGATATGGATCGCCTGGCATCTATGGTTGCCTAATGGCCCTTACCATTCCCTTTTATAAATAATCTTCGTCGTCGGAAGCCGCTTGCGCAAACGCACAATGGTTTCCGGCGGTAAGGGATTATCCGCCACATTCAGCTCTACTAAATGCTGCATTTGGTAGATGCCATTCGGAAGCTCTTCCAGATCATTGCTTGAAATATCGAGGTACGTTAGTTGATCCAAGCGTCGAATGCTCGAGGGTATTTCGGTTAGACTACAGCGGGCAAGCGATAATTTTTCTAAGTTTTCCAGGGTGGTGATTACAGGAAAAGCATCAGCAACAAGATGGTAATCTAGCGCTAGTTTCCTCAGCTTTGACCAACCTCTTACTCGCTCCGCAAAATTATCCGGAAGGCTGTACCGTCGCCCCGACAAACCAATATGATAACGTTTTATTCCCAAGTCAATACGCTCGACGTCCTCAATGGGTGCTTGCAATAGAGTTGGCCAATCTGAAAAGTGATAATCCGGACTCAACCAATATTGCCCACTAGCTAGCCAATCAATCCGAAATGCGGGCACGATTAGGCTTGGTCCCTGAGTGCGACCAACAACCTGATTTGGCAGTAGATATAGATCATAGCAGCTGTCTTGCAAAACGACCTCTCCTTGTACATCAATCACCTCAAAATATCCCCGACTCCCTTTTTTCGTCAATAGCGCAGGATTTGCCCCACTAGCTTTACGGTAGCGAACACGGCTAACGCATTGCTCTGGTCGAGTATGACTTGTAACCGCAAGCCCATCTCGGAAGCTCGTTGCGTAGCAATAGGCCGGTTCGATCACCCATTGCTCTTCCAAATCCATATACCCAAGCCATTTAGTAATTGTATCCAATACGAGGATACGATCATCGGAAGGCGTTAGGATACTTCTCCAACTCCCCCCATATACTGCTTCCCCATTTGTATCTACCCAGCGAGGCGGATGGCCAATTTCACTAAGTCCGTTCTTGAAAGGACGGATTCGACTGTAGGAAAGTCGAACAGTATCTGATTTTACCGTTCCCTCCTTATCGATTATGACCAATTGTCGATGGCCAACAATAACCCAACTATGACCCGTTTCATCAAAGGGCCAATTCGTTCGTAGTTCCCACCCTCGTTCTTGCAGGTTAAATATCGTATCAACAGCTACTCCCAAATCCTGCTCTTCTATCTTGAGTAGGTATTCTTGCTTCAGTGTATCACGATAAAGGAAACGGTTCTGCCCCATGTCAGTTAGCGCACTTGCACAAGGCGGGAAGACCCAACGCCCTTCCTTATTGAGTACCCCATCTAAGTACTGTGTACCATTGTAGTAAAAGCGCCCAACGGCAAGCCCTTTTTCATTAAAGCGCGTGCGGATGAAGGTGTTCTCAAGCTCTACTTGCTGATCTGGGCACCACAATATTGTGCTCTTGTTCCCCTTTTGGCCTAGATTATAGCATGACGCGCCCACCGCTCGTGCTCGATTATACTTGGTGAGTACTTCCCAACGGCCATCCTCATGCAAGAAGGCGAAGTTGAGGCTATCCTGACGTGGAAAACGTTCGCATAGTACCGGCCAATCACCTAAGGGCTGAATTGTTCCGGGATTGCCCGCCAAGTACCAACCGGCCGGGATTTCAGAATGGGTCTCTCCTTCCCCGCTTACAATCCATCCACCTGCAGCCGGTGTTGTAGACCGAACGTATATATGTTGCGACTTAAGCCCTAAAGTAAAACTTAGCACTAACAGAAGTACACCGCATCGAAAGGCTATTGTCATGTCTTTCATAATCTTCGCTATTTAGCTTTCCTTCTTCATTGCAGACGAAACAAAATGGTCATCAAATATCTGATTTACACCAATTTCTGAAGCATATTCATCTTGAAAGTGTTACTTTGTGTAAGATCATCGTTATGAGGATAGCGTACATTCTTACGCAACATCTCGATTCAGACACTCCAAGTTTAAAGTACCGAGCACCGGTATTCAGCCTAGCAATGGCCCTACCTGACTATTGCTAGATATTCATTTGCTGCACGACAGCAAATGGAAGGATACTTGTTGTCTTGGCTGTAGAATGACATTCTTAAACTAAACCTACATAGTATGCGCCTTTCATTACTTTTTCTCCTGGGAGGACTGCTAAGCCTCTCCCTAATGGCTCAGCAGTCAGAAAAATTGGAGTTAGCCATTTATTTCGAAACCGCCAGTGCCGAACTTACACCAACCTCTCAAAGTAGTCTCAATGCCTTGAGTAATCAAATCCAAGGAATGGGTGACTATCGCCTGGAGCTCAGAGCTCATACCGATAGCCGGGGTACCAACACATACAATGATCAGCTGGCACAACGCCGCGCCCGGAGCGTTGCTCACTTCTTAAAGACACAAGGTGTTACCACCGATGATATGCAAACGCTTGCCTTAGGCGAAAGCCTTGCCGGTGATGACACCGACAATGAGGATCGCCAACAAGAAAACCGCCGTGTGGATGTAGTCATTCAGGGTTGGTTTTGGCAAGGAGTCGGTAGCCTGCAAGACAGCTTGGCCAACCCACTCGTACAACGCTACACCCTTGACCCAAATGAAGACCAACTTATAGAAGGTGAAAAAGGTGGACGATTTTTCGTGAGTGCCAATAGCTTTGTCACTTTCGATGGGCAGGAAGTAAACGGTCCCGTAAACGTTGAGCTTACTGAATGCTATAGTCTCGGAGACATGATAAGTTTGGGCCTCACTACGACCGCCCAAGATCGACTCTTGGAATCAGGTGGTATGCTTCGCTTAACCGCCACAAGTGCAGATGGCCGTCCGCTGACGCTAAAAGATGGGCGCTCCATCGGTGCAGCTGTACCTACTCCTACCTTCCAACAGGACATGTCGCTGTTTTACGGCCAAGCGCACGGCGAAAATGAAGGAGAATTAGACTGGGTAGATACCGAAGCTCCTGTTCAGTCACAGTTGCCACAGCTACGGATGGCTCCAGCTCCCGGCAGACCAATCTGGACGCTCTATGGACAAAAATTCTTGTCAGAATATGACTACGAGAATGATCCGCGACGCCCCATTGAACCAACTATGCGCAAGCCGATTCGCCCTCGTGAGCCGAACTATGAAAAAGTTTTCTACCATCCAAAAGGTCTGCAGAAGTTATTCATGGGTAAGGCCAAACAGGACCAGCTTACTGCCGACAAGCGAGAGGAACGTCGAGAGCGCTACACGCGAAACATGGAGCGCTACGAACAACGGACCAATGAATACCACCGTCTGTGGGATAAATACCGTTCGGATTCGGAGGAGTATGCCGTTATTATTTCTAACGAGGTGGATGAAAGAGGCTTTCTGATCAATGGCCCGAACTACTTAGTTAATAAGTCCAAAGCTGATGAAGCCTTTGAGCAAGCAATGATCAAGTATCACGTCGATAGTATTCGGTATGAGAAATACCGGGCTTACAAGATGAACGAGTACGAACGCCAGATGGAAGCATTGGGTACGGTAGATGCCAATAGCCTTAGTACGTATTTCTTTAACCTGAATCGGATGGGATGGGCTAATATTGATCGCTTCCTGAAGGAAACGGAGACGACCATTCTCGCTGCAAAGGAAGAAGGTGGCAACACCGAGGCTGGCGCTATGGTATTCTTGATGATTCCGGAAAGGAACATTATTCTACGTATGCCTTATTACGAGGATGCCGGCTACATCTTGCGCCGTGTTCCTGTCGGAGAAAAGGCAAAAGTACTGGCTCTGAAGGTAGAGGATCAAAAAGCCTTCATTGCTAGCCAGGAAGTAATCGTCACCGATGATCTGATCCTAGCGCTAGATTATCAACCGGGCCGCCTGCGCGACATTCGTGCCGAACTCGAGGCCATCTAGCAATTAATCTAAGGTCAGTTTTCATAAATCATCCCGGGTAGCAGAGCGTTGTTATCCGGGATGATTCGTTTAGACGTAACTAGAGAGCTTGTCTAAAAACTACTCACAAGGTACAAAATTGCCTTTTTAGATCTACTCTGCGTTCCGTACTCGCCTTGATAGCGCTGCTATCAGGCTCTGTGCGTGCCTTGATTAGATCTAAAACGCCTAATTTTTGACTATTGCAGTAATTATTAGACGAGCTCAGAAAATGAAAGGGAGCACGGTTGGTAACCGGCTCCCTTTCCGTAACATAAAGACAATTGTAAACTTCTTTTAAAATGGCGTTCTAACTAATTCGCCCTGCTAATCGGTTGACTTTTTATCTTGTTGTTGAATCAACTGCGTACATATATATAATCCTCGCGGTCGCAGAACGTGACGAAAAAATTAGGTCAAAAAAAATCATCTTTTTTCAGTCACGTTTCCAAATTCGGCTACTTATATAGATGTAACACGGACAATTGTTGACATGGAAAAACAGACGAGTAACCAGCGTAGCAAGACAGACGAAGCGAAGAACTTTGGGCTAAGTCCAGAGGATTTCCAAACCTTGCTACAGGAACTCCGAGCTGGTAAAGACGAACTCTACCAGCAAGTATTTTTGAACCACTTTGGTGACTGTATGAACTACCTGAAGCGGCAGTATAAAGCGACTCACGAAGACGCTTACGATGCTAGTATGGACACCTTATTGATCTTCTGCGACCGCTTAAAGAAGGGGCGCATTCAATACGGTAACCTTCGCTTCCTGTTTACGCAGATGGCGGGTCAAGTGTACCTCAAGTTAAAGAAGAAAAACAGCCGTTATGCCAGCTTCCCGAACAGTCTTGATCTAAGCGATGAAGAGACAGCTAGCATACCACAAGAAGCTTTTGAGGCTTTTGATGTGGCTTGGCCAGAGCTCGGCACAGAATGCCGGAAACTCTTGAAGGCATTTTTCTACGATCGCGTAAAGCTGAAGGATGTAGCCCTACAACAGGGAAAAAGCGAAGCCGCCCTACGCAAACAGAAGCAGCGTTGTATGCAAAAGTTGCAGGCAATTTTCAAAAAACAGTACCAAGCGTAAATCACATTCGACAATGAAGTTATTTGATAAGTACCGACAAAACAGCGCCAACGAGGAGGAAAAAGCAGCGATGACAGAACTGTTCATCCAGCAGAAGTACGATAAGGAGCTCAAGGACAAGATGAAGAAACGCCTGGAACGAGACCATGGCATTACCCGAAATCGTAGTCAACAAGGCACCGCCCTTCGGCGAAAAATGGTTGTTCGCTGGGTGAGCAGTATTGCCGCCGCCGTCTTAATCGGCTTAGCGATTTGGCAAGTGGCAAGTCCTCGGCTTAACTATCAGAATATGGCGGATGAAATGCTTACCGCCTATATCCCGAGCAATGAAATGCGGAAAGGAGCGGGAGACTTCAGTGAAGAACGAGGAGAAGCCATTATCGCTTACAATCGACAGGATTTTGAACGTTCAGCCCAGCTCCGTGAACTCATAGCAAAAGGAGGCGCAGCAACCGAGGAGGACTTCTTTTACCTCGGCGTAAGCTTTCTCTCTCAAGAACAAGTGCAGGTTGCTCCGGCTATTGAAGCACTACAAAACGCACTGAATATTCCGCAAGGGCAGCTCCGGCAAGAAGCTCAGTGGTATCTAAGTCTAGCCTACTTGAAGGCCGACCGTATAGCAGATGCCCGCAGTCTATTGGAACGAATTGTCAATGAAAATGAATGGAAAGCTAGCTCTGCAGCTCGATTACTAGAGGTACTTCCATCAGAAAAATAAGCCCAGTAGTAGCCCCTCAGCGGCACCATATTTCTTAATTCTCTCTTCAGGACTTCATTCTACTCAGCAGTGTCATGTCAGCATCTGCCAGTAGAAACCTATGTCCTCCCAAAACACCAAATCATCATGCAAACGCTCATTAAAACACTTGCTCTTCTCCTTCTACTAGGGTGTACCCTCTATCAAGCAAATGCCCAATGCAGCAGATGGAAAAAGAACAATCCCAATTGGCAATTCCGTACCGCCCTCGGTCTGACGCCGACCTTCATCAAAGACCACGTCGATGCGGAAGTACCTCCGGTGAGCTTAGAGCTTCGTTACCGTCCACATCCAAAATTCAGTATTGGTCTCCTAGCTGGTACTTCTGTTTCTAACACTACGCAGGAGCATCACACCGGTGTTCGACAATCCTTTCGAAATACATTTCGCATGTATGCATTACGGGCCGGAGTGCACAGTCAACGTTGGGAGAAATGGGATGCTTACGGTGGTCTGGTTTTGGCTTATCAGAATAATACTGTTACCAGTACGGCCGAAGGTAAAACACCACTTAGCGAACCGCCTATTCATTTCGTTCCCCGTAAGACGGGGTTTTTCTACAGCGCCTTCCTTGGCACCGCTTATCGCCCCTACCCTCAAATCGAGCTATTTGGAGAATTGAGTTACGGACTATCCATCGTGACCGTCGGAGCTGGTTTCAGCTGGTGACAACTACAGTAGACCAAAGTGGGTGAGGTGTTGAAAACGCGCTTTTACTGGCAAGTTTCATGATTATGGGATCATGGGGCTTGCTTTTTTTGGTTTGATGCTTTGATGGTCGAGTTAGTTGGGTTAGTTGGGTTAGTTGGGTTAGTTGGGAATTTAGTTTGATTATTGGTAAGTGGCTTTAACGTTTAGGTTAAATATTCCCTAAACTCAAATACAAAGCGGGCCTATCCATTCAGCTGTTTATATATTGAGCATCAGCACTTAAACTCTCTTAATTATCATGAAACAGCTATTCGCTAGCGCGCTACTAGCCGTACTAATTGGGTGTACGGTACCTCCAGAAGATGCCCTCCAGTACAAATATGATGACGGTTTTTGGGTCGAAGCTATCGACACCATTTTGGATGTCAATGACAATCCTTTCAACCACGACAACACCATCTACGTACCCGGGAAGGAATACATCTACGATTATCAATTCTTTACCAAAGACGGACAGGAACGCAAGATTTCCCAACAAGGATATTCCCTGCGACCACTAGATAGCTTAACGACCATGACGATCATGAAATTTTCGGTTGAAGCGGATACCGATCGCTTTCTGGGAGGCAAAGACCCTGAATACGCGCAGACGGAACTCAAGTACCGTTACTACTTGATCAACGATAGCATTAACCCTCCGGTGGAGAGCTCGGGCGTTATTGAAAACGAGAAGAACGTTTGGATGCACCCCTGGCGGCGAGCGCGCCTATTCTATTACTTGCAATTGAATCCCTACCCTTTTATTCAAGCCCCCTATGAGATTGGAAACACCTTTGAATGGAGTTTTCTGGTGGGCGGCCAATGGGGTGATAAAGAATGGGCAAGTTGGGAAGGCAATGTAGAACTAACACACCAGTATGAAATTGTAGCCAAGGAAAAGGTCAGCACTTCTTTTGCAGGGGACTTGGAGTGTGTCGTCGTAGAAGGCGTGGGCACCAGCGAACTGGGACGAACCACCCTCACCTCCTACTTCAACGAAACCTATGGCTTTGTTCGATTCGATTACCTCAACATCGACAGCAGCCGATTTATCATCAATTTGATCGAAGTAAAAGAAAAGCCATGAACACCCTAAAAAAATACCTTCTCTGGGGACTAGCCCCCGTTATGCCTATACTCTTTGCTGTCTTCGGCTTATTTCGGCCGGACCCCGAGAACTGGTATCTGCTCGGTGTCTTTTTTGTGCTCGGTTGGTGTGTAGCACTTGGGGCTTTAGGTGCCTTGTACTACTTCACCACAAAGCGTCAAGAAGTGTACGGATCGAAGGCTGCTCAAACTGCCCTGACTATCTGCTTCTCGCTAACCTTTTTATTGCCACTAGCGGATTTTGTAGGCTTACCGAAAGTCATCCACAGCTGGTTCGTCGGGCCAGAAGTGGATACAGATGCGACGGTCTATTTCCTGCTTCTAACTCGAAAATTATTTGGTCTTGTTCAGCTTGTTGCTGTTGGATTGTTAGTCTCTACCTTTTTCCCGAAAAAGGAGCAGGTACTCAACAACGGCTAGCAACCACAGCTACCCCAGATGATGCGCTGGTCTACTAGTGTACCATCTTTGGTAGTGATAGTGATTTCTCCACGGTAACCGACTCCGCTGTCACCGGCGGAGGCCTTGTCATTGTTGGCTTTGATGATAACTACATACTGCTCGTTCTCGAAGTGGAAGTAAGCATCAGAACCACGCTCTCCATTCTTTTTCAATTGGCGAGCTTTAGCTACAGCATCGGTACCCATATCGCGTACTTCACGCACAAACATGCCAGTCTGCTTATTCTCGATTGAAACTTGATCAGGAATACGATCTACGGTGAGGAGTGCTTGAGTTAGAAGCTCTACCATCATCTCATAGTTACCAAAAGGAGCATCATCGTTGAACAACGTTGACCGTTCATCACTGAGTTTGATCCACGGATCCTGAAGATTACCGTGTGATTGCCAGGAGCCGGCAAGCACCTGCTTTTGACCGTCAATACTAACACAAGCGTTGCCAGCATAGTCTGCACTTAGAACAGTCGACTGGTAGTCGCTTTCGCTCATACGGAAGGAACAAGAACAGCCTGTATCTTCAGGATCAAGACCGGTACATCTGCCGCTGCCATCGTACAACAGTCCCATACGGTTTGATGTACTTGCAGCACTGGCCTCTTCACTTAGCGGCTGCTCTGTCCATTCTCCGCGGGCCATCATTGGCTTTGCGTTCAGTTGGAAAGATGGCTTAGGGGAGGTTTGTCGGCGCGTGTATTCCTTTGGTGGGCTACTAGTGTAATCAGCTACTGTTTCTTCCATCTCTCGTCCGTCGTTGCTAAAGCTGAATCGGCGCTTCTTGATTAGGTCCCCTGAACTACCCTTTAGTTCGTAGGTATAACCATAACCATACTCTCCACCATAATTGGTGATGGTCAGTGTTTGTCCGGCATTGGTGTAGACTGCCTCGTGATAATCAAAATCACCTTCGCTATCCATTGGCCCCTCCTTTACCTTACGCCACTGACTGAGGTCATATTGACCAAAGACAGGAAAGCTAAACTTAGTATCCTCGATAGGATCATTACCCTTCGCCTCATCAGCTCGTTTTACTGCACCGCCAAAAACCCAGCCTTCCTTACCATCTGGTGTTTTTACTTTCACCCAAGGCTCCTCGTAGAGTACACCGCGGAGTACTAATGCTTCTTTCTTATCGGAAGTTTCTATTAGCTCTAACTCATCGGCAGGTTGAGCAGTAGTCACCACTTCACCACCAGTATTGGGGGCACTACGGATATTAAGGTTAGTTACCCATGGATAGCGGAGCGCACTGTTCTGTGGCGCATCTGATTGTGCTGAATAGGGAGTTGATTCCTCCGGAGTAGTAGCACTTGTAGTTGAATTGTCATCTGTAGAAGTAGTCGCAGTATCACTTCCGCCACAGGCGACTAGCATGATTAAGGCGACGAATAAAAGGGAGTTTAGGAATTTCATGATGCTGGTTTTATTGATTTCTTCAGCAAAATTTGAATTTGAAAGCAAGTTAGGGGGCCAGCAAGAATAAATCAGATTTATGTTCTGAACGGCACAAAAAAATGCGATTCCATAGAAAAGAAGTAGGGGCAAGCTTTCCAAATGAAAACCTTATATTCAGGGCGTAAAAGCACCACCATATGGCAAAAACGCGCGCCGGCCGTACTGAGGAGTCTAACAACAGTGCGGCTATCACAACGGGCAAAACCTACTTCTTGGGCATTGGCATCGACCAATACAAGGTTTGGCCGCGCCTGCGTAATGCGGTCCGGGATGTACAGGTGATTAGCAAGTTGTTGATCGATGATTACGAGTTGCAGCCAGAGAACAGCTATGTCCTGTATAATGGGCAAGCTACGAGAGAAGCGATCATTCATGCCTTAGAAGACATGGCTGATCGAGTAAGCAATACAGATAGCCTCATTGTATACTATGCAGGCCACGGCCACCTTAACGATCGTAAGCGCGGCTATTGGGTACCCGCTGATGCCCCCAAAAATGGTATCAGTTATTACATTTCCAACTCTACCATCCGCGATTATTTGAAGGATATCAACTCCTTACATACCTTATTAATTTCGGATTCCTGCTTCAGTGGCAGCTTATTCGTGCGCGGTCAACGCAGTGGCGACCTGGCGGCGAAGGAATTAGCTAAACTATCCAGCCGTTGGGCCATTTGTTCTGGTCGTCATGATGAAGTAGTAGCGGATGGCCCCAAAGACGGGCATAGCCCTTTTGCAGAAAGTATCGTAGATGTTTTGCAGAAAACGGAGAGTTCCGTCATCACCACGAACTTCCTGCTTGAGCAAGTTCGACAGCAAACTAGGGCGAACTATGACCAACTCCCAGATGGTGGCCCCATACAGGGCGTGGGACATAAGCGTGGACAGTACGTCTTTCAGCGTCGTCGAAATGAAGCTACGATCTGGGCTATGGTTCAAGAGGAAAAGTCCCTAAAATCTTATTATTACTATCTAAACCTTTATCCTAAGGGAGTTTATGTTAAGGATGCAAACGAGAGAATTCATGATCTTCGAGGTGATGAAGAATGGCAATCGATTGTTAATACTCTAGCCAAAAATCAAGCAGATAAACAACAGATTCTGGATCAAATAGATCGTTTCTGTGAAAACTATCCCAGAAGCAAACACTTCCGTGAGGCTGAAGAATTAAGACAGAACTTAGAAAGTAGTCTAGAAGAGAACTTGGAGGAGATTACAATAAAGGATGAGGTTCAGCCAGATCCACGAAAATGGCGAGAATGGCTTAAGAATTCAAGAATTAGAACAGGGCTGGTTATCCTACTAGTAGTTACCGTTATTTTTTGGATTTTGAGCCAGAGTGGCAATAAGAATACATCACCTCTTGACAAAGCCCTTTCATTACAGGAGCAGATTTACTCTGCCCAAAAAGAAAAGAATGCGTCGGAAGTATATAAGCTTAGGAATTCGTATCGAACATTACCAAGTAACGTAATAAATCAGAATTTCCTACAGCGTGTAAACAATTGGGTTGATGAACATTACAAACCACCACCACCACCTCCTCCTCCTCGAGACTCAACATGGCTCACCGAAATTTTCACAATAGTAGAAAAAATGCCAGTACTAGTAGGTTGCGATAATAAAAGTTCAAAATCAGAAAGAGAAATGTGTTCTGAGGCCGCTCTCAAAAAATATCTTTCTGAAAACCTAAAGTATCCTCGAATAGCAGAAGTAAACGGAGTAGAAGGTACTGTTAAGGTCAGTTTTATAATAGAAAGAGATGGGAGTATCTCGAACCCTCAAATACTGAAAGACCCCGGTGCTGGATGCGGTGAAGCAGCAGTTGAAGTTTTAAATGGTCTTAAATGGGTCCCGGGAAAACAACGAGGCAGGGAAGTACGCGTTAAGAAAGAGATTTCAGTACCTTTTAAGCTATAGGAAGCTAGAATTCTTAGACTGCAACTATCCCACCCAACACAAAATATCTCCTTCAATGGCAACACTTCGAGCCGGCCGTGAGGATCAATCCGAAGATCCCCGGGTGGTTAATACAGGCAAAACCTACTTCCTTGGTATTGGCATTGATCAGTACCAGGCATGGCCACGCCTGCGCAATGCGGTCCGCGATGTACAGGCAGTTCGTGAAGTGCTGATCAATGACTTTGGCCTACAAACAGAAAACGCCTACTCACTATACGATGGCGAAGCTTCTCGATCAGGCGTCATTCAGGCCTTAGAAGACATGGCTGATCGCGTCACCAATTCAGATAGCTTACTGGTGTATTATGCTGGCCACGGACATCTCAATGATCGCAAGCGCGGATATTGGGTACCTGCTAACGCTCCGAAGGATGATATCAGCTATTACATTCCCAATTCGACCATTCGCGATTACCTAAGAGATATCAACTCCCTACATACGCTGTTGATTTCTGATGCTTGTTTTAGTGGTAGCTTGTTTGTCCGCGGAGAACGAAGCGGTGACCTGGCGGCACATGAGCTCTCCAAGCTATCTAGCCGATGGGCCATTTGTTCTGGTCGCCACGATGAGGTAGTAGCAGATGGGCCTTCAGACGGCCACAGCCCCTTTGCTGAAAGCATCTTGGATGTTTTGCAAAAGACAGAGCGTTCGCTTATCACCACCAATTTTTTGTTCGAGCAGGTTCGGGAACAAACCCGAGCTAACTATGATCAGCTTCCAGATGGAGGGCCAATACAAGGCGTAGGGCATAAGCGTGGGCAGTACATCTTTAAGCGCAGTAAAAAAGAATCAGCGGTTTGGGCGGAGGCCCAAGCACAAAATACGGCTGAAGCCTATCGATATTATCTAGGACTGTTCCCCATGGGCGAACATGCTGATGAAGCTAATGCCAAACTACAAGGCACTACTACTCCATCGCCGAACGTAACCGAACCTGCGCCTACCATGGCCCCACCACCAAAAGTCGTTGTTACGGTAGAAACCCCGAGGAAGACCCAAGCTGCCACAGGAAGGCCGAATACGAATCAGGATGAAGGTAGAAAGATGGTTAAACCCATCTGGATAATCGGAGGCTTACTATTAGCGCTAGCCGTAGTTTTGGGGATCTCAAAATCATTCAGTAGTGGAACCACAAACGCTTTAAAAAAGAAGGAGGCGTCCATCAAACAGGAATTGTACCGAGCTATGCGTAATCGTGATGCTACGAAGGTGCAGCAATTGGAGAAGGAATATCGAGCACTCCCAGATGAAATAACAGAGGGTCTGCCGCTCAATCGAGCCGACCAATGGATGACCCGTTTTCGCGATTCTTTGAGTCGAGCACAAATCCCTACTCCTACTGAGGAAGCGGAGAGCAGTAGTTCAAAAACACGTTATTTGGTACATTCTGATTTTTTCAAATCTAAGGGAGAAGCCGCAGAAGTGCTTAATGAAATGCAGCAGACAGGCTTGAACCAGTTGGAAATCATAGAACTAAGACCCAATAGATTTGTGGTCAAAGTTGGTGTTTTAGACGATCGTATTGATGCCCAAAAATTTGTGAGTCAACTCGAAGTGAAGGGGTTTGCCACCTATATCAAAGAACAAAAGTAAAAATCAAAAATAAGCTACCAGAGTAGCCAACCACAGATATATCCACCTATGGAAGAAACACTACACATGGGCTTTTGGAGCCTGTTGCCACCGCTGATCGCCATCGTTTTGGCCATCTTGACTAAGCAAGTATTCATTTCCCTCATTTTCGGCATTTTCCTCGGGTGGACTATGCTCAACGATGGCAATCCCATCTATGGCCTCTTTGATACCCTCCAGGCACTAGTGGATGTATTTAGTGATGCCGGCAACACCCGTACGATCATGTTCTGTGCGCTCGTCGGTGGCCTGATTATTTTCATGCAGCGCTCTGGTGGAGTGGCTGGCTTTATTGAGTTGGTACAACGACGCCTGCAATCCTATGAAGGGCGTGATGATGCGCGCAGCAAGGTGATCGTGAGCTTATTGGCATGGCTAACTGGCGCTTTAATTTTTGTAGAATCTAGCATCTCGGTGCTGACAGTGGGCTCCCTGTACCGTCCCTTGTTTGACAAGCTCGGGATATCGCGAGAAAAGTTGGCGTATATCGCCGATTCTAGTTCCGCCCCAAGCAGTATCCTCATACCGTTTAATGGCTGGGGAGCTTTCATTATGAGTTTGCTGGCTGCGCAGGGCTTCTCTGATCCCTTTGCCACAATGGTTAAGAGTATTGGCTGGAACTTCTATCCTATCCTAGCCCTCTTCTTGGTTCCGGCGGTCATCCTCTGGAAGAAGGATGTTGGCCCGATGCAAGCAGCAGAAGAACGCTCTCAAGGTGGCAAACTCCTTTGGGATGATGCCCAACCTATGGTAGCCGATGAATTGACAGAACAAGAGGTAGCTCCTGGCGTGACGCCCAAGGCCTACAATATGGTAGTGCCTATTCTGGTCATGGTGTTGCTCATGCCAGTGATGCTAGCCTATACGGGTTGGGAAGGAGCCGCGGCAGAATCGCCTGCTGGTTTTATGGACCACTTGTTGTTAGCAATTGGTAAGGGTTCTGGTTCTACGGCCGTACTTACCGCTGTAACCGGTGCAATCTTGATCAGTATGGCCTTCTACAAGGCTCAAGGCATAATGGGTATCCGCGAAATGGTAGACCTTACTTTGAAAGGTATTGCTGGCATGATTCCGCTGGCTTTACTGATGTTACTAGCCTTCGCTATTGGCACCTTGTGTAAGCAACACCTCGGCACGGGTATCTACGTAGCAGAAATTACCAAGAGTTGGTTATCGCCAAGCTTGGCACCATTCCTGATCTTTTTGGTCAGTTGCTTTGTAGCATTCTCCATTGGTTCCTCCTGGGGCACTTTTGGCATCATGATCCCGATTGCTGTAGGAATGGGACAATCCCTAGGTGCCGATCCGCATATTGTCATCGCCGCCGCCTTGGGTGGAGGAGTATTCGGAGATCACTGCTCGCCAATTAGCGATACGACCATCCTCTCTTCTATGGCGTCTGCCACTGACCACGTAGACCACGTGAAAACGCAGTTGCCCTACGCTATGTTTGCTGGGGCGATCGCGGCATTGGGGTATTTGATCATTGGGTTGATGTAAGACTGCCAGATATCTGAGTGACTGGCGGGTGGTAAGGTAGGAACAAAGTGTAAATGCATTAATGTGTGAATGTATTTATACTCTGAGTACGAATAGAATTCAAAAATCAACGCAATACCCTCTTATACCTACAGCTCAAATCTCAATTTTTGACACCCGCCAAAACACCGCACTACACGTAATTCATTCACTGGAGATGAACTACCTTTGGTTCGACTTCCGTAAGGTAACGACTCTACACTTGCTTAGCTAACAATCGCAACCATCCGACATGACCTACCCCGACCTCACTACCCTCCAATGGCTCACTTTCGCCGGGGCTGCCTTTATGATCGGCCTTTCAAAAGCAGGACTCAAGGGATTGGGTATGGTCTTAGTCGTACTGATGGCTAGCGCGTTTCCCGCCAAAGCATCCACAGGTCTAGTGTTACCCATGCTGATCACTGGCGACATTATGGCTGTCATCTACTATCGACGAGATGCTGACTGGTCTTATGTTTGGCGGCTGATTCCCGCGGCGGCCGTAGGTGTAATACTGGGTGTATGGATTGGCGAAGGCCTCGATGATGAGACCTTTGGTAACATCCTGGCTGTTATCGTTATCCTAGGGCTTTTGCTATTGATTTTACAGGAACGGCGGCCACCTTCACAGCAGTTTGTCCGGCATCCACTGGTGAGTGGATTTACCGGCTTAGCAGGAGGCTTTACGACAATGGTAGGCAATGCGGCAGGGCCAGTGATGTCTGTCTATCTCTTAGCGACGCGCCTGCCCAAACGGGAGTTTATCGGTACCGCAGCCTGGTTCTTTTTGATTATCAACTGGATCAAAGTACCGTTCCACATCTGGTCTTGGGAGACCATAGACTGGCAGAGTCTTCAGCTCAACCTGGTTGTTATTCCAGCTATTCTCATTGGGTTTTGGATCGGAATAAAAGTGGTAGCACTCATACCAGAGAAAGCCTTTAGGTACTTCGTCATGATCGTAACGGCCATCACCGCACTGAAGATTCTCTTCACGTAAACCTCAATAGAAAAGGGCATAACCTGGTATCAGATTATGCCCTTAGAGAACTGAAATAAGTTTGACTTATCCCAGTAGAGACTGTAGCTTCATCGCTACACCCATATCGCCTTTGATCTTCACCTTACCGGTCATCATGGCCATCATTGGGTTGAGCTCTCCCTTTACCAAAGCCATGAAATCTTCTGGCTTGATAGAGATTACACAGTCAGCATCTTCGTTAGCTGCGGATACAGCATTTTCTTCACCTGTACCATCTACGTACACCTGGTTATCATCACCGAAGTCGATCTTCAGGGTGCTACCTAATGCAGGTACGCTAACTGCTTTTTCTTTGATTCCGTCTACAATTGCAGAAATATCCATTTGGTTGCGAATTTTCGCTGCAAGGTAATGTTTTTTTGCGAGCTTGTCGCCGCTCGTCTCTTTCTTGCAGCCCGTTTGTAATCCTAGATTAAACGCCAGGTATACGTTTATTGGTCTGTGCCAAGGCCGCAGCTTTCGCAATACGTTTGGCACGTGTACTCTCCGTCTTTGCTAACTTAATCCACCGGAGGGTGAAACGCTGTACAGAGGCTGGGAAAGCATCAAAGTGTTTCCTCGCTGAGCTATGCTTATCCAACTCCTTTTCTAAATCGGCCGGCTTGATTAGCGCATCTACGTCGTCCATGAAATTCCACATTCCATTCTGCTTCGATACCTCAATCGACTTGTAGCCCGCAGGCATCATCTTGTCCTCTTCAATGAGGCGAGCAGCGCGGTCCTTGTAGGTCTTTGCCCAGTGTTGCATTCTGCGCGGACCAATCAGCTGCATGGTCCGATCCTCGTCCAATTTCCGGCGAATGCCATCTATCCAACCGAAACAAAGCAATTCATCCAGGACTTCACCCGTAGAAAGATATTTCCCGGTCACATGCTTCTTGAAGGTCACCAACCAGATACTCTCCTCCTGTTGGTGATTCTCCAATAGCCAAGCCCGCAGTTCTTCACCAGAACTAAGCTCTACTTTTTCAAAATTCTCCGTCTTGATCATTAGGAGCGTCGCGATTTAGTTGTCTTATACCGAAGCCGAAGTGGTTTGGGAATCCAAACTAACTTCGTAAGCGGTATACTAACGCGACGCTATACAAGTGGTTCGCCTACGGTTGCTGATTAAACCGCTACTGCACCCTGTAATTCCGCACGCTGCGCCTGAATATTCTCCGCCTTCAAGTAGTCGTTGAATTCCATCAAGCTATCGATCATACCATTTGGTGTGATCTCAATGATGCGGTTGGCTACCGTTTGCGTCAACTGGTGGTCATGAGAAGTCATGATCAGGTTGCCGGTGAAATCCCGGAGGGCTTCGTTCAAGGCAGTGATCGACTCCAGATCCAAGTGGTTGGTAGGCTCATCCAGGAGTACGAAGTTGGGGTGTGCCAACATCGCCTTGGCCATCATACAACGTACTTTTTCACCTCCGGAAAGGACACTCGACTGCTTGTATACTTCTTCACCAGAGAATAGCATACGGCCCAAGAAACCACGGATGAACTGCTCATCCTTGTTCTCGGAGTAATCGCGCAACCAGTTGATCAAATCTTGATCGGCAGCACCGGCAAAGTAGCGCTGGTTCTCGTTCGGCACATAGGTAGAAGTGATGGTCTGGCCATACTCAATAGTGCCGCTATCAGGCTCCAACTCACCCGCAAGGATCTCGTACAATGCAGTGGTAGCAGTGCTATCCCCTAGCAAAGCGATTTTCTCGCCGTGGTTGATTGTGAATGAGATATTGTTGAAGAGAATATCACCATTCTCGTCGCGCTTGCTCAATTTCTCCACCTTCAAAATTTGGTCACCAGGCTGGCGCTCTGGCTGGAAGTGGATGTATGGGTACTTACGGCTGGAAGGCTTAATTTCTTCCAAATTCAGTTTCTCCAAAGCCTTCTTACGAGAAGTGGCTTGGCGCGATTTCGAAGCATTCGCGGAGAACCGCTGGATAAACTCCATCATTTCGGCACGCTTCTGCTCCATCTTTTTATTCTTATTGGCGACTTGAGCAGCCTTTAGCTTGCTCGACTCATACCAGAAAGTATAGTTACCCGTGTAGATGTTCACCTGCTGGAAATCGATATCCACTACGTGTGTACATACCATATCCAGGAAGTAACGATCGTGAGATACAACGATGACCATGTTCTTGAAATCCGCCAGGAAGTCGGCTAGCCAAGTGATGGTCTTAGCATCCAAATCGTTGGTAGGCTCATCAAGGAGTAGTAGGTCTGGTTCACCAAATAGGGCCTGCGCCAAAAGTACCTTCACTTTTTCAGCACCCGTCAGTTCCGACATATTCAGGTAGTGAAGATCTTCCTTGATGCCCATGTTACTGAGTAGTTCGGCTGCATCGCTTTCAGCATTCCAGCCGCCCATCTCACCGAACTTATTCTCCAATTCAGCAGCACGCATACCATCTTCCTCGGATGCATCCGGGTTCATGTAGATGGCATTCTTCTCCTCCATAATCTGATACATCTCCTGGTGGCCCATGATAACCACATTCAACACTTGCTCATTTTCGTAAGCAAAGTGATCCTGCTTTAGCACCGCCATACGGTTGCCAGGCTCGATGGCCACTTGGCCACGATTAGCATCAATTTCACCAGAAAGAATCTTCAGGAAAGTAGATTTACCAGCGCCATTGGCACCGATCACCCCATAGCAATTGCCTTGGGTAAACTTCACATCCACATCCTTGAAAAGTACGCGCTTACCATACTGAAGCGCTAGATCGCTAACTGTAATCATTCACTTTGGAGTTAAAAACCAGCACCAAACCGCTGATTTTGAGGGCGCAAAGGTACGAACTTATTGTAAACTCTAGGTAAACAAGAAAAGATTTAGCAATAGCACATCAAGGCTCTACTGTGGAACCCTAATTGATAGAATGGCAGCATCCTTTAGTATTGGTGAGTTCCTTAAAACTCACCAATACCGATACAGAGCAGTAGAATTAATTCTACCACTCCACTTCACCAAGAATGGAAGGTGCATATACAGCAGATAGCTCCTTAGAAAATCAGATAAGTACTGAGAACTAAGATTGTAATAATAATGGCTGAAACAACAGCATATTTCCAAGGCGTCAAATCCACTTGCTCCGTTGCCACTTGCTCGTAAGGGGTAGCTCGCGGAGCGATTCTGCCAATGACCAGCATCACAATTACATTCAAGACAAACAAGATACCCATCACGTGCAGAAAATGAGGATAGGCCTTAGCCTTGATAATGCTTAGCGCTTTCGCATCTGTAATGCCATTCGCCGCAGCTTCCGTTAATGCTTGATCAACGAAGTATGGGCTAATTACAAACTGACTAATAAGGTAGAGAATAACACCACCAATCAACACCACTTTAGCGCCTAAGGCCGGTACGCGTTTAGTGTATACACCGACTAACACCACTGCCAAAATCGGGACACTTAGACTTCCCAGCATTACTTGGATATAGCTAAACAGTCCGTCTGGAGCGTAGGCGATGAATGGAGCAATACACATGGAAATGATTGCCAGTATTAATCCGAAGTTTTTCCCCGCTTTCACGGTTTGTGCCTCGTCGGCATCTTGCTTAAAAAACGGCTTGTATAGATCAAAGCCAAACAAGGTGGCACTACTGTTCAATAAACTATTGAAGGAACTCAATATGGCCCCAAACAATACCGCAGCAAAAAAGCCAAGGAATGCACCAGGCAAGACTGTCTTCACCAAGGTTGGGTAAGCCAAATCTGCATTGGCCAGATCACCATCGAATAAGTGCCATGCGATGATACCGGGCAGCACCACAATAACGGGAATCAGAAATTTCACCAGGGCGGCAATGACCATACCTTTCTGTCCCTCCTTCAGGTTTTTGGCACCAAAAACCCGCTGTAAAATTGATTGATTGGTACCCCAATAGTAGACTTGGGCTAGCATCATACCCGTGAAGATCGTTCCAACCGGAATCGAGGAATCCACACCACCAGCAGCAACAAACTTTTCTGGATTACTTTCCCACAGTATGGAAAGGCCAGCCGATGCACTTCCGTCACCAATAGCCATGAGGCCGAAAATCGGAATCAGTATACCACCAATCAGCAAGCCAACTGCATTGACTAAATCTGATACGGCTACTGCCTTCAACCCGCCAAAAATGGCATAGATCGACCCAATGATTCCGATGCTCCATACACAGATCCAGATACCGCTGTTCTCCGAAAGGTTCAATAAGTTGGGTAGATCAAAGATGGTACTAAATGCCAGAGACCCTGAATACAGTATGGTAGGCAGCAACACAATACCGTAGGCAATCAAAAAGAGGACCGACAGAATTGAATTGGTTTGCTGGTCAAATCTACCGGCAATGAATTGCGGAATCGTAGTAATCCCTGACTTCATGTACTTAGGAAGAAGGAAAAGCGCCGCAAAGAGAATAGCTATTGCCGCCAAAGTTTCCCAGGCCATCACCAGGACACCCTCCGTAAAGGCTTGTCCGTTTAGACCTACAATTTGCTCAGCTGACAAATTCGTCAGTAGAAGAGATCCAGCAATGGTAATCGCCCCAAGGCTTCTGCCTCCCAGGTAATAACCATCCGCTGTTTTTTCATTCGTAGTTCTCGTGGAGTACCACGCAATAACTGCTACAAGTAGAGTAAAACCGATAAAGGATATCGCTGCCAACATAAGTTTAGATCGTATAGTTAAACTCCAGCTTAGTCAAAAGGACCCGCCAGAAGCCGTGTAATATAAGGATTCAATTCAATTCTTAACAAAACAGGACCCGTACTCCCCCTAATAAGACCTTGCACACTCCGGCTAGCGAACACCTAATTTTTCTAATCGCCGTAAAAGTTTTTGCAAAAGCGGATTAGGTTTCAACGGTCAAATAGTACAAACAGGTAAAATCACTCCATATTCATTCTGTTATGTCGAAAATCACTTTTTACCCAGCCTACTTTGTTTTCGTATTCACCTTACTCATCACCCAAACCACCAACGCCCAACTATTTGACAACGGAGATATAGCTTCAGAAATCAGTAGCATCGTCTCCAATATGCCAGGTGATAGTGGTAATAACTACTCAGAACCCAGTCAAAATCAGCAAGACACCTGGGCAGACATGCTGGATGAGCTCTTTCAAGCCGACTATGCCGATGCTGCTAACCTGGCCAATCAGGTGGACTACGACTTAACCATCTACAGCGATCAGCCCTCCGGCGAAACCTACTATCTACTCACCTCCAATAACGCCAACTATTGGGGCACCTACGTCTTTAACCCAAACTACTGCCGAGAGCTCGTCCTTCAAGCTCCACATCCTCGCAAAGATTTCAACACGGCCCGCCAGGGTATTCACGTATTTCGCGAATCCGAGAGCATGTTTTTCATGATGGCCGGTACGCACCGCTGCAACCATTCCGATCCTGCGGGTTGTTCGGGTAGCACCCGAGTATGCGGGGAAGCGATGCCGGTAGATTATCGCATCTCAGACTTAGCACACCGCACCACTACCCTATTCCAGCGCACTACCGAAGAACTGTTCTTCGCCTTTGGTGGCAGCTACTTTCTATCGCTCCACGGTTTCACCATGGGCAACGGAGACCCCTATGTCATCATGAGTAATGGTACCCGCCAAACGCCCAATCCCGACTACATCAGCGTACTGGCCAATCAGCTAGATTTGCTTGACCCCGTATTGACCTTTGAAATCGGGCACATCAACCAAAATTGGGATCGTCTTCTGGGTTTCACAAATACGCAAGGACGACTCATCAACGGCAGCAACAACCACTGTAGCAGCAATGCCACTACCACAGATGGACGTTTCCTCCATATCGAACAGGAGAAAACACGCCTTCGCAATAACCAAAGTGGTTGGGACATTATGGCTGGTGCAGTCATCAACACCTTTCCGTGCTCTGTGCTTCCTGTTCAATGGCAACATTTTGACGTGGCAGAAAACGAGAAAAAAGAAGTGGTCTGCGAATGGACAACCAGTGCGGAAACCGGAAACGCCCATTTCGAGTTGGAAAGAATGGTACCTACTTCCGATTGGACGGTCATCGCTAAGATTCCCGGACAGGGCAATACCCAAACTGGAACGCAGTACAGCTACACCGATACCAATCCGCTACCCGGCAGCTCCTACTATCGCATTCGACAAGTAGATTTTGACGGCACCTCTTCCGTCTCTGAAATTCGAGAAATCAAAAGAAGTAAAGCAATCCAGCAGATCTACCCTAACCCGAGCAACGGCCTGCTACAAATTCAAATGGACGCACATCCTGGCGGTGAGCTTCAGGTTTTCAACACAATGGGACAAACGGTAATTCGTCATCAGATGACAGCCTCACCCCATAGTTCGACACAAACACTAGACCTGAGCCACCTTCCGGATGGCTGGTATTGGATAGCGTATCAAGAAGAGAAGATGCGTATTTTGAAGGCTCGAAACTAAACCAGTATCGCACTACCATGAGAGACCCGAATCGTATCCCCAAAATCCTGGCGCACCTAGAGCGTATATGGACGGCCAACCCTGACTTCCGCCTAGGACAATTGATTATGATGGGGACAGAACGAAACCAGCATTGCCCGAGTGTTTTCTACGTGGAAGATGACCTCTTACTAGAAAGACTGCTGGGTTTTGAAGAGCGATTCGCAAAATTGAAGCAAGATCGAAACGATGAGCCTGATTAAGCAAAGCTCACACTATAGATCAATGCTTAACTGGTCGCCCTGAGCACGTGAGACACAAAGACAGATTTTCTTACCACTGGCTTTCTCACGTTCACTCAACACCGCATCGCGGTGATCGATGTCGCCAGAAACTACATTCGTAACGCATGTTCCGCAGGTGCCTTGCATACAAGAGTAAGGCACCTGTACCTTTTCGCGATGTAGCGCATCAATGATGGTTTCATCTGCTTCTACTGAAATAGTCTGGCCGGATCGTTGTAAATGCAATTCAAAAGCTTTCGACACCAAACTCGCAGTTAAGGGTGTAGAGAAAACCTCTTCTTTGACATTCCGCTCCACCCAACCCATTTCTAGGGCAGTCTGGCGGATATAGCTATTGAATTTTCCGGGACCACAGAGGTAGAGTAATGTTCCATCTTCTGGCCGTGCCAACACCTTTGATAAATCAATAGAGGGTTTGCCAGTCTCATCCAAATGAAACTCCACATTAGGTGCGAAACTCCAGTTCTCTAATTCGTAGCGAAACGGAATTTCAGCTGCACTCTTAGCACATACATGCAGTTCAAAATGCTTCTCCAGCTCCGTCAAACGATGCGCCATAGACAGTAGCGGCGTAACGCCAATACCGCCTCCAATCAGAACATAGCGCTGTACATTTTCGTACAGAACGAAGTTGTTCTTTGGGGCACTTACTTCCAGTTCAGCGCCAGCCACCAAATACTCGTGCACCTCCTTTGAGCCTCCCCGGCCATGCTCATCTAGCTTTACCGCAATCTGATAAGTATCTTTTTCGTAGGGTGGGTTAATCAGAGAATAGTGCCGAATTCTACCACTTGGTAGGTGTAGGCCAATGTGCGCTCCCGCAGAAAATGCAGGTAGTTGTTGAGCGGCATCTGCTGCTTCCAATATATAGTGCTTCACTCCCTTGGCTACTACTTTCGTCTCAACAACGCGCATCGTTATTCTGCCTTCAGCGTTGTTTTCTTTTTGCGCCGCCTTCAAGGCTGCAAAATTATTGTCAGATCGCCAGATCACATGGCGTTCGGGTATGCCTTGCTGTCGGAAAACGCCATTCGCCAGATCCCAAACCTTGTCATACTTGTACCAAGGTACGTGGGGTAGAAAGTGATGCATAGCATGATCCGCCTGTCCCAAGAAGGTCTTGAGGTAATGCTTATTGCCCTTTAGCTTAAACGTCGACAGGAAAGGTTCTTCGTTCCATACCATACCCTCCGGATGCTGAATGTGCGCAAAAGAATACGCAATGTAGGTCATGCCCAAACGATTGGGAATAAAAAACAGGATCAGGTATTCATAAGCATAGGGACTCAGAAACCAGACAAGGTTAAACAGGAATAAGCCGGAGAACATGAACAAAGTTGCCCGACGAGTATGAGTTGGGGTGCGATCCCAGGCTTTCGCAAATAGCCAATAAACCCAGATTACATCCGGAAAAATCAAAATCAGATAACCCAATGGGTAGTACTTATTCGGGATAGTCACGAGGCTTTCATCTGGGTCCAACTCCTCATCACCAACGTAGCGATGATGCGCCATATGCAGGAAGCGATACACCGCGGTAGTCGCAAAAGGGAAGAGAACGCTAGCTGAAATAGTACCCAGCAAATCGTTCAGAAATTCATTAGAGGACACCGCCCGATGGGTAGCGTCATGTAGTGGCGTGAAGGCCGCGTAAAACGAAAAAACCATGATCGGATAGACCACCCAAAGCGTCAGGCCAGCGTAGACATGCAAGGCCATGCCGCCAAATACACCGGCATAAGCCAGAAGAATCAAACCCAACTGTTGATAAGCAATCAAAGGAACCGCCGAAACCTCCCGGTAGGCAGGGTCATTGACTACCTGATGAATGACTTCTCGAACTTTCAGATTGTTAGCAGTGATGCTCATGACCGATCATTTTTCGCTAATGATGCCATAAAACTAGTTCTCTGCATGAAATGCTTTTAGACGGCGGCGTCTAAAGCCCTTAATTTTCTCCGCCGCTATGCATCTGCTTTAGCAACACGGCCACTTCGTCGAGGTATTCTTCCATCCAGGCATAGGAGTATTCCTCCCAGGTAATCCGAAGCAAGAAATTTTCGGCGACAAGTTGTAGAAAAGCCCGTGCCAAGAGCTTCTGGTTTTGAAGCCCGAGGAAAAAGGCCCAAGGATCGAGCACTGCCGCTGCAAACTGTTCGAATACCTTTTCGAAACAAGCCTTAAAAGCTGGCCTGCGTCGATGAATTCGTAGCTGTTTATGAAAGAAAAGATCAGTCTTAAAATCCACAAAGGCATCGAGCATGCCCGGCTTAATTGTATTGGACTGTTTCAAAACAACTAGAGACTCCGTACGGCTAAGGTGGAATTCCAATAGTGCCTCTTCGAAGATCTCTAGGTCGCCGAAGTAATAGTAGAAGGAGGATTTATTCTTCCCCAATTGGCGAGCCAATACCTCAACTTGCACAGCAGGAAAGCCCTCTTGAGCAACTAGCTGACATCCTGCATTAATCCACTCCTGTTTCTTCTGCCCTTTCATGATTTTCTATGAGCACCAATAATGGCTTGAAAGAATTGTGCTGAGAAAATACACAAAAAGTCGCTGCCGAAAACTACCTGGAGTAGAACAATGCGCTACTCCCGTAAATAATCGCGTATGAAGTCAACTAAAGCTTCGCCGTGCAGATTCTTCGCTACCACTTTGCCTTCAGCATCGAGCAGAAAATTTGCCGGAATAGTGCTGATGCGCAATTGATCAAACAAGGGAGAGTCATCTCCCATTAAATCAGAAGCGTGGGGCCATTTTTGCACACCGTCGGCCTCAATGGCACGCAACCACGCACGTTCACTCGCTTCTAAGCCGTAACCCAGGATTTGAAACCCAGCCTCAGCATATTCCTCCCATAGTGGCACCAAGTATTCCTTGTTCTGCACGCGACAAGGACCACACCAGGAAGCCCATAGGTCGAGCAGCGTCAAACGCTCCCCCAACAGGGTATTGAGACGCACGGTATCCCCACCTAAAAGCGGCATGGGGTAATCAGGAATCTGATCTCCAAGCAGCACTGGCATCTTCTTGCGGTCGGCGGCATTGGCCAACTGTTGTACCCAAGGGTGATCAGGAACTTCCACCTGCCAACGTTCAGCCTGCCTTACGATAAGCTCTGGAAAACGCTCATAGTAACCTTCAATACTAGCCCAGCGAACAGCCACCAGTGAGGGTAGCAAGTGCTCACTCGTTGCTGCAAACTGCATCAACGATTTCTGGTACGCCAGCATGGCTTCCTCTTCTTCCAGTAGAGCATGTTCTGACTGATCTTCCTCTGCTCCCAAATGTAGAGTATGAGCGGCTAAACGCAGATCGCGTAGTTCTACCAGCAAAGCATTTTGTGGATTCGGATCGATGAACTGAAAACTCTCTTGGAAGCGACTAATACTAGCCGTGATAGCTTCCTGATAGCCATCTTGCCAAACCAGAGGCATGTAATTGGATAGGGCAGGCACCTCATTATCCAAACGATTCAGGAAGCGCTCGCCCTGACGTTGTACCGCCAGCTGCCATAGTACCGGCTCCTGAGCCGCCGGCATTTGTTCAAAAGCAAATTGCCCATTTTCGTCTATCTGAGCAGAGTCTAAGACAGTGCCTACATAACTGCTCGCCGCAGCCTTCCAGTTCGCAGGAGCCACCAGATACACTACCTGGTTCCAATCCGAATCATCTAATTGGATCGTCCCTGATAAAGGAGGTTGCCATGAACAAGCAGAGAGCTTTAAAAGAAGAAACCCGAATAAGACAAAGTTGGCAATCGCTTTCATACGGTGGCATTTTGTGTGGGCGAGCATAATACGAAGGACACGCAAATGTCCTCAAAAAGTCCGCACAAAATTGTGACACGTATCACAAGCTAGCTAGTAGTCAGTCACCTAAATCTTAGTCTTATTGGCAGACTTCGCATGGACCGAAGAATGTTTATCTTCACTTCGATCAACTAAACAAGTACCATGCGTCATTTCATCCTACTTCTCATCGCAATCGTACCGTGTACCTTATTCTGCCAACTGACCATCCCACCATCCAGTGCTCCGGCTCAATTGAGCACACAGATAGGGCTTACCAATTTCGACATTACCTATCATCGCCCCGGCGTGAAAGGAAGAGTCATTTTTGGCGATCTTCTACCCTACGATCAGGTTTGGCGCACCGGTGCCAATGAGGCTACTCGTATACTTTTAGATCGTCCGATTCGCATTGCAGACCAGGATATTGAGCCCGGCACTTATTCTATTTATACCATTCCTAAAGAAGAAGGCAACTGGACATTCATCCTCAACGCAGACACCACGCTTTGGGGTGCGCGAGGTTATGATGAAAGCAAGGACGTTGTTCGGGCAGAGTGGCGAGTTCAAGAGCTCCCGGAACGCATTGAGACCATGGAATTCCGCTGGATGAATATCACGCATACCAGTGCGAGCCTTTGCCTAGAATGGGAGAACGTGCGCCTCCGTCTTCCTATCGAGTTGAAGACACACGAGCAGGTGAATAACAGCATTGGCAAAACGCTTACTGCCTCCAATACTAATGGCGGTGAATATTATCGAGCAGCTCGTTATTATCTGGACAACAATCTAGACCTGCAACAAGCCAAGGAGTGGATGGACAAACGCCTCGAGCTGGGTGGTGAGCAGTTTGGCATTATGCGCTACCAGGCTTTCATTGAACGTAAACTGGGCAACCTGGAAGAAGCCGAGCGCATCATGCGACGTTCACTGGAACTGGCTGAAGAACGGCCTAACCCACACTACGTGCGTATGAATACAAAGACGCTACGCGAATGGGCCAAAGAAGAAGTAAGCGGAATGACCGGAGCTGAGCTTGTGGCTCGCAGTATTCAATACCATGACCCGAATAGCGCTTGGGAAACCGAAGACATCAACTTGAAGCTTTATGAATCCCGCCCGGGTGGTGGCTACCGCTTGTCCGACTTGTTGATCAACATCGATCAAGAAACATTTGTCTTGGATCAGCAGCGTGGTCGGGATCATGTCTACCGTAAACTTGCCCCAGAACAGTGCGTGACGAAACTGAATGGCCAGGAAAGTGGCTTTTCTGAAGCCCAAATCCGACAATACCGCCTGAGCTGCGAAGGCAATGAACTTTACAAAAACTACTACAGCTACCTCTGGGGTCTACCCATGAAGCTTAAGGATTCGGGTACTATCATTGCCGACAAAGCCCACCGCGTGGATTTCTTTGGCCAGGAACTTTTGGAAGTAAAGGTCACCTATAGCGAAGAGGTCGGTGCCGACATCTGGTACTTCTATTTCCACCCCGACACCTATGCGATGAGTGGCTACCGTTTCTACCATGATGAAGCTGATAACGATGGAGAATACATCCTTCTGGAAGAGGAAGAGGAAATCAATGGCATCAAATTTCCCGCCAAAAGACATTGGTACACGCATGGTGACCGGAGATACTTGGGGTCGGATGAGGTACGGAAGTAGAATTAGAGTGAAAATCAGAATAATAGAATGAAGTCTGAAGACCTAAACATCTATACTACCTATAAGGATTGGCCGAATCCTCCATTTGCAGAATGGGATAAGACTGCCGGCACCCTCCTCAAGGAGACCATGAATAAGTATTACCAATTCGTTGTTGACCCAGATAAAGATCCAACTACTACCTCTGCGTATCAGGATCTCATGCGAACTATTGGTACTGGCAGTGAACAACTAAACGCCTGGAAAGCCTATGTTGAACAACTCAGAGCGTATTTCCCTGATTCTGAAATCCAACGTGACATCAAACTACAGCCTGGCGTGGGTGCCATCTTTACGTTAAAAGACGATACATACGACGGATTCACCATTACCCAAAAACTGCATACATACCATAGTCTCTTGGGACCATTCTATACCATTTTTGGCGTTAATAGGGTACACTACAACAATGGTGAGTATAACTCCATAGTTTTCGACCCGATTATCACAGCATCGCCTATTGATGAGTACAAGGCATTATTTGAGGCAGTTCATAAGCAATTCCAGAAAGATTTTCCGGATCGCATCTTCATGCCGTTCCAGATAGGGCGCCAAACTTATCCCGGCTTTCGAACTGGCTGGGTAAGTCATAAAGGTGATCATGCTCTGCTTCATGCGCTATTTACACATTACAATATAGTGCGCTGTGCCTTTCGCGGAGATCTCACGTATGGCTACAAGGAATGGACAGACCGAGAGCTCCGCGCCTGGACTGCTTACCCTCCTAATCATCCACCGAAATAGATGACAACGAAAGCACAACTCCACGCTCATTGTCTGCAACTGATAGACGTCCGTCTAGAAGAACTCCAAACGGCTATTGCCACCGTACAGGAATCGCGCAACAACGAAACCAAGAGCAGCGCCGGAGACAAGTACGAAACCGGGCGCGCGATGATGCAACAAGAAGAAGATAAACTCCTGGCCCGCCTGGATAACACCCGACAGATGCGCCTACAGCTCACCCAGCTTGACCTTACTCTATCTTCAGATCGTGTGGAGTTAGGCAGTATGGTACAAACCAATGCCCGCACTTACTACCTGAGTGTAAGCTTGGGCAAGGTTGTACTGGAAGGAAAGACCTACTTCTGTATCTCGCCAGAGGCGCCGATCAGTCAGCTCCTCTTGGGTAAAGCTGTCGATGAGAGTATTCAGATTAATGGCCGGAAAGAGCAATTACAGGCACTTCATTAACGCTGATCTTATTCTTGATCTCCAAACAGGTCCGTTGGCTCCGCCTCAGAGATAACCAATGGAATCTCATCGCGAATGCTTTGCTGATGGGCCATGGGTAAGGTGTTATAGGCCTGGCCAAATCGGTCTTGCGCAGCTGCCTCCCATAGCTCGTTATAAGCGCCCTTTAGCTCATTGTAGACTTGCAGGTAGGTATCATAATTCGTTGAACGGTCATTGATCAGGGATACTACCGCCTTATTGGGTGCTTTGGCCAAATCGGGCAAGCCAGCCGGATTCATAATGAAGGTTTTTACCTCACTTTGTAGGTCTGCCAAGGAGATTATTTCACCACGAACAGAAATTTGATTTTGTCCGTTGATAGCTACCCGAAAAAGGTTTCGGGTGTTGATCTCTGTTTGCGGCGGATCATGATCAAAGGGTGGCAGCTTAATGAGTAAGCCACTATCCGAAAGAATAGTAGTGGTCACCAGAAAGAAGATCAGGAGTAAGAACGCGATATCCGCCATGCTTCCGGCGTTCACTTCCGGTGCTTTGCGGCGGGCAATGGTACGTTTCATATCAGCTAAGTTTTGTCATGAAATTCTCAATTCTTAGCTGGTAGCCTATGAACTTGTTATTAAGATGACGAAGAGCGTAAAAATGGTGTTTACCTTAGCAGCAAATTGAGCGCAGATGGATGCTAACTTCTTTTTCAAGTCTTTGCACGTAGTCGGTTTCGTTTCCTGGTTTGCAGGTCTATTCTACCTGGTGCGGGTGTTTGTCTACATCATGGAAGCCAGCGAGCGCGAAGAGCCTGCCCGTAGCATCCTGGGAGAGCAATTTCTCACCATGGCACAGCGTGTCTACAAAATCATTTGTAATCCAGCTGCCTTTATCACCTGGTTTGCAGGCTTGATGATGATTGGGCTTGACTTAGCAGGCGTCACCTCCTTTGCTTATTTCAGTGGTGGTACTCCCGGATGGCTCCACCTCAAGCTGTTATTACTAGTGCTATTAGTAGGCTATCATCTCTACTGCCGCCGACTCTTGCGCCGCATGGAACAGGGCGAACAACCACTCAGTGCCTGGCAGTATCGTCTCTTCAATGAGATTCCTACCCTCTTCCTCGTGAGTATTTCCTTCATCGCCGTCTACGGAAAATCGGGGCGTTTGAACTATCTGTATTTGCTATTAGGCGTAGGCCTATTTGCTGGCCTGGTGTATAGAGGAGCGGTAGCCTACCGGAAACGGCGCGAAGCGGAAGAAATCAAATAAGCGGTAACGTCTACACATTAAAATGGCATAAAAAAGAGTTGGTAGAGTTTATGTACGCAGATTTCGTCTGAGCCTAAAATATCTTTTTCTGCCACTCTTCGTTTAAGAACCATTTTCCTTAGCTAGGGCTAAGAAAAAGAACCTTTGTCTTGATTGTCAAAAAAATCTAATTTGATTCTCTAGACAAAATTCACCTACATAAACTCTAGTAAGGGTAAGATTTTTTTGTTTCCGCTGATATAACACCAAAACCCACAACCTCAATGAACAGATGCCTTGTCCTATTTCTTAGTATTTCATTTTTCGTACACCTACTTCCCGCACAACAAACCACTTCCTGGGAACAGTTTATCCAAAATGTAGCCCAACAAAAGCCAACTAGCACCAAGCTTGACACGACCGGGCTAGCGGCCTTCCGCACCGATCCGTTTCTTTTTTGAGACCTACCAAAAACAGGGAGAATGGTTTTTGCTCACCTACTACGAGCAGTTTGAGCGAGGAAATCAAATCCTCTGTCAATGCGACTATGAAGTTCTTCAAACGTACTTCGAGGGCATTGCTCACAATTTTTCAGAAGACCGGTTTGGCGCCTACCAATTCGCCTCGGATATTGATCTTCCGGAGGAGTTTTACTTCGACAACTGCCTTGCTGCGCACGACATAAACCCAGTTTCACCAGCCTCTCCCTACCTGGAGAAACTACTTAACAACCAGCTCCCCCCCACGCAGGCTATTGACAATGAACTGCTGGCTCAAGTGAATGGTCAACTGATGATTCGGCAAGACGGCAATTGGATCCTTGATCTTGCGGGTCAGCTTCCAGACTCCTTAGAACTTCTCGAGGTACTAAAGCCCCAGCTCTATCATCTACGGAGTAGTGATTACCAGTATTACCCAGCAGTAACGGTAGCCCCCTGGAAGGCGAAGCTCATCACCAATGGCCACGCCAGTAATCAACTGGTAGGCTATAACCGGGCCACTATCTGGAAGGAAGAACTGGGCAATCATCGCGCAATGTCTACCATTGATCCCAACCATTGGAATGTACAGTATATGCTGGCTGCTGATACGCATATCCCGACCGACGCAGTGGAAGCTGCTGGCTACGTTCAGTTAATGGTCACCAATGGCAGCACCGAAGTACTTGCGGAGCCTTTCACCTATTTCGAAGCTGAAAACAACTACGTTTTTGAACTCGACGAAAAAGGTACGCTCTACATCTCAGATGCAGCTCAAGGTGAAGGCTTCCGAACGGGCCTAGCCTACTATCCGAACAGCCGTTGGGTGAGTGCCACATTTCTAAAAGAAAATGGAGATACAGTAGCCCATTTCACACCTGCCCAGCAACCACTAGAATTGGAGTTCAGGCCACTCCCCGGCCAAACATATTTCGTCCACCTGGTCCGCCAGAAGCAGATACAGGTGAAAGTCCCCTTCACGCTGTCAATGCCAGGCGAAACGTTGGACCCAGGATTCAGCATTGGTGAGATGTATAGTCAGCGCTACCGTTTTAGCGTTAAACACGATGGGCAACACCGAATCAGTGCTGTGTATGATATCTACACACCGCATCACAGTGGGCAGGATAGTTTTACGCTAGAACGCGCCTATGACAACACGGGAAAAGACTTACTCCTTCATCAAGCAGATAGCATTGATGCCTACAATGAAAGTCTAGCGGCGCTCGGAGAAGACCGTTACTGGTGGGAACGCCCCATTGAAGACCAGTGGAAGAAAGGCTTTAGTTGGGGGTTACATGCCGACGCCAAGCCAAGTGACCACTATCATCTGGAAATAGGATTATGGGAAAAGCCAGCAGCTAAAGCCAGCCAAATCTATTTGGAAGGTCTCCTCCATTATCAAACCCCCGATGGCAACTGGGCCACCCACCCCTGGCAGGACACCCTACAGCTTAGCACGAGCCAAACTGCTACAGCAGCTAAAATAGAGGAGAGTATTCAGGAGATGACTTCGCTATCGGCCTATGAATTCAAAATTGGTGGCGACGGACCTAGAAACACCCACAACCTCCAAGCGAAATACGCTCTAGCGGTGCCATTGGGGCACAACTACGTAAAAATGGATATGCAGCAGAGTCAATTGACTCAACTGCAGGACAACACCGGCAAAAATCTACTCCTCGCACAAGCGGAGGCAGAGGCTATGCAGTACGAGCTAAACAAACGCATGAAGGAGCCTCGAAATATGGACCGCCCCTTCCTGACGCTCCGCCCTGATATCCGGACGTACCGCTATGGCGAGCCTATGAGCCAGGTCAACTTTAATGTGTACTCGCATCTAGCACCGGGCCCAGGAGCACATCAGGTGCAAGGTAAAGCAACGATCGCCTACTACACCGCTGCAGACGACGACCTAACCGTGGCCGAGCAGACAATAACTTACGAAAAACAAGAACAGATCAGTCTAGAAGTGGCTGGGCACATTGTTCACTTTAAGCGATCCGCCTTCACGGACGACATCGATGACAAGACGTATGTCCACTACCAATTAGCTCAAGAAGATCTTTCCGTATTGATCGCTGCCAACATAATCCTGGACGGGGAAGAAGAAATTAGCCCCAATCCTATGACATCCCAGTTCAGCCTATATGATTTGCGGATACCCGAAGATGTGGACAAGCGTCCGCTCACTATTCGCTTACTCTACGCTGAACTGCAGCTACAGATCGAGCAGGTAGATGTTGAAGTCAGTATTCATGGCACCATTCACAACTAGTGCAAAACACAAAATAAAAAGGGGGCTGCAGTGCAGCCCCCCTTCGTCTTTATCGTGTCAGGTACATGTACCGTTGCTTATCCAACTCTCGGAAGAATGGATCCGTCAAATCCTTAATGAAGCGGATGGCCTCACCGGTTGACTTCATCTCAGGCCCGAGTTGCTTGTCCACATTAGGGAACTTGTTGAAGCTAAAGACCGGCACCTTAATCGCAAAGCCACTTGGTCGTGCTTGGATGTGATAGTCTTTCAACTTCTTCGCACCGATCATCACCTCCGTAGCAATCTTCAGGTAAGGTACCTGGTAGGCTTTGGCAATAAATGGTGTAGTACGACTCGCACGAGGGTTAGCCTCGATTACGTACACGTTGTCGTCCTTGATCGCAAACTGGATGTTGATCAAACCGAGGATATTGAGGGCTTTTGCCAATTTCTCGGTAATCTCTACCATCTTGTTCACAGCATCTACAGAAAGGCTGTAGGTAGGAAGTACCGCAGCGGAATCGCCGGAATGGACACCGGCTGGCTCGATGTGCTCCATGATACCCATTACGTGTACTTGCTCACCGTCGAAGATGGCATCAACCTCAGCTTCCTTAGCACGATCCAGGAAGTGATCTACCAGTACGCGATTGTCTGGCATGTGCTTGAAGATATGCAGTACGTGGCGCTCTAGTTCTGCATCATTAATTACAATCCGCATATCCTGTCCACCCAGTACGTAGCTTGGACGCACCAGTACCGGATAGCCTACTTCGTTGGCTACCTCTAGTGCTCTATCCGCATCATTAGCCGCACCGTAGCGTGGGTATGGGATTTCTAGTTCTTTCAGCAAGTCAGAGAAGGCACCGCGGTCTTCGGCCAAGTCCATGCTTGGGAAATCCGTACCGATAATTTTAATGCCTTTCTTATGTAGTGTTTCGGCAAGCTTCAGGGCTGTCTGGCCACCCAGCTGTACGATTACACCTTCTGGTTGTTCTAGTTCGATGATTTCCTCCAAGTGTTCCCAGTATACTGGCTCGAAGTAGAGTTTGTCGGCCATATCAAAGTCGGTGGAAACCGTCTCTGGGTTACAGTTGATCATGATCGCCTCATAACCTGCTTCTTTGATCGCCAACAAACCGTGGACACAGCAATAGTCAAACTCGATACCCTGGCCAATACGGTTTGGTCCGGAGCCCAGTACGATAATCTTCTTCTTATCCGTTGGGATACTTTCGTTCTCCTCGTCGAAGGTACTGTAGAAGTAAGGGGTCTGTGCCTCAAACTCCGCAGCACAGGTATCTACCATCTTGTACGTCCGGCGTACGCCCAACTTCTTACGGTGGCGCGTTACTTGCTCTTCTTCTACCCGGAGGGTCCAAGCGATCTGCGCATCAGAGAAACCAACCACCTTCAGCTCGCGCATGAACGATTCTGGAATATCCTCTGCTACATTGAAGCGCATCAGGCGTTCTTCCATATCTACCAGGCGCTTGATCTGCTTGATAAACCAAGGATCAATCTTGGTGAGTTTATGGATAGTCTTGCTCGGTACACCTAAACGTAGGGCATCCTTCAAGCGGAAAATCCGGTCATCACTGGCCTTTTCCAGACGCATCAGGATATCATCCGTCTTGATCCATTCTTTCTTATCAGCTCCTAGTCCGGCGCGGTCTTGCTCCAAACTCTGGCAGGCCTTCTGCAGTGCTTCCAGGAAGTTGCGGCCGATACCCATTACCTCTCCTACCGATTTCATCTGTAGGCCCAACTCGTGGTCAGCGCCAGGGAACTTAGAGAAATTCCAACGAGGCATCTTCACGATTACATAATCAAGGGTTGGTTCGAAGTAGGCTGAGGTAGTCTTGGTAATTTGGTTTTTCAGTTCATCCAGCGTGTAGCCAATCGCCAATTTTGCAGCAATTTTGGCAATCGGATAACCAGTAGCTTTACTGGCTAGCGCCGAAGAACGACTCACACGTGGGTTGATCTCGATCACGATCAGGTCTTCCGTTTCCGGATTGATCGAGAATTGGATATTACAACCACCAGCGAAGTTACCGAGGGAGCGCATCGCCAGAATCGCCTGGTCACGCATCTCCTGGTAGGCCGTATCAGAAAGCGTCATAGCAGGGGCTACCGTAATCGAATCACCCGTGTGGATACCCATTGGATCAAGGTTCTCCACGGTACAGATGATCACAACATTGTCCGCAGCATCACGCAGCAGCTCCAACTCATATTCTTTCCACCCAAATACAGCTTTCTCCACCAATACCTCGTGCGTCGGGCTCATATTCAAGCCGTGGCGCAACTTCGCATCAAACTCCTCCGCGGTGTGTACGAAACCACCACCGGTACCACCCAGGGTATAAGAAGGACGAATTACCAGCGGAAAACCAATTTCCTGCGCGGCTTCCTTACCCTCCAAAAAAGAATTGGCGATTCGCGAAGGTGCGACCGCCAATCCGTTATCGATCATATGCTGACGGAATGCCTCCCGGTTTTCAGCTAGTTCGATGGCATCGAGGTCAACACCGATAAGTCTTACGTCATATTTTTCCCAAAGGCCCTGCGAACCGGCTTCAATGGCTAAGTTCAAAGCCGTTTGTCCACCCATAGTAGGTAGTACGGCGTCGATATCGCGTTCGCGGAGGATTTGCTCCAAGCTTTCCACCGTCAGTGGCAAAAGGTAAACATGGTCGGCGGTGACGGGATCCGTCATGATGGTCGCCGGGTTGCTATTGATGAGGGTTACCTCAATACCTTCTTCCCGGAGGGAACGAGAGGCCTGGCTACCGGAGTAGTCAAACTCACAAGCTTGTCCAATAATAATAGGGCCACTCCCAATGATGAGAACGGAACGAATAGACTGATCTTTTGGCATGATGCTGCAATTTTTGCTTTCCTTGCGATCCCGAAATTATAGGTGGGTATGGGACCGCAAAAGTTTAGGTTCGGCACAAATTGCGGGCAAAGATAAGGACTGGGTCCAAAAAAGTAGTATTACTATCATTTATTTTTTTGAGGGAAATATGCTAGTGCTTCGCTTTACCCTTTTCTAAGAGGACAGGGCATAGATCTATCGGAGCTATTCAGGTCTATTAATGCTATAGTACTATTCGCTAAAAGACGTGGTTACTCCAACTCAATCCACTCCAAAGTAAGATCATCAAAGAACACATCGTGAGAGCCATCTTCATGATCCAGTATGAGCCGAACTTCATCACTTGCTGAAGGCTCACCAAAAGCTTTCTTTAGCGGAAATTCAAAATACGCATGGTGCCAGGTCCAATTGTCATGCAGCCAATGTATGCGGATACTCTGCTTTCCGATTTCTTGGCCGTCTCTGTAAAACTTCATCTTTAGGCGAGCCTGCCGCCACTCGTGCCACTCCATATTGATAAAGAAGCTCCTGACGTTGGCGCGCAGCCAGACTTTACGATAACCATCTACTGCTGGCAGCTTCGTTGATACTTCATAAAGTGGATTATCCTGGTTGATGATAATGCCTGCCCCGTCCTTCATGCGCTCGTACGATCTTCCCACAATGACACTATCCGCGGGCTCGTCGAACGATTTATAAATCAGTGTATCAAGTGCTTTGATGGGACGATTAGGCAATTCGGTCTTTACGTCCAGAAATTTCTTGGTGTCTTTCGGCACATGAGCCCGCCCCATAATTTTGAAGTAGTACTTCTGCGACATGTAAGCCGCGTGCCACCTACCATTCGTCGCATGGGCATTCCAAACCATCAAGAAATTCAAATCAATGAAGAACAAGAGGAGGATGCCAAAAACGACCTTCCAATAGTGTTTCCCTTTCCAAACCACATATTGAATAAAAGCTGTCAGCGGGAACGCCCACACTGCATAGGACTGGATAATCGCTCTGCAGCCTACACTACCTCCGTACATCCAGGTTTTCCAGCTAAAGATGATATAGACATTGATAACACTGAAAAGAAAAATGCTCCAAAAAACAGATCTCTTTTTCTGATAGAGTTGCCATAGACCTACCACCGCAAAAATCATAGCGGGTGTATAGATCAACCAACCTTTCTGGAAGCTGAATAGGCCCCTGTAAATTCTCGGGCGTAAGAAATTGAAGCCTTGGTTATCATAGGAATAGTACAACCATTGCCCCGTTATCGATTTCCAATACAGCAGCTGGACAGACCCAATAGCTAAAACCACCAATACAGCGAGTAACAACTGAGGAAGGTGCGCTCTGAACTTTGCTGCTTGTAGCTTGATGACCGAAGACGAGTGTACGCCCCAAAGGATAGGGATCAAAGCAGCGACAATATCAGTGGGTCGACTTAGTGCCAGCAATCCGATCACCACTCCAATACCCGCGGCGGCATACCAATTGGGTGATCGATGCCAGCGCCAGGTCAGGTTGAGCAAAAATGCATAGAGCGTAAACAGGAAGGAATGCGACATCATATTATTGATGCCAGCATACACAATATAATTGGTCGCCAAGACAAGCACCAGTAAGGTCAGTGCTACGGGCCACTCATCGAAATAAGCCAGTAGTACTTGCCGAAGTGCCCAAAGCCCCATAAAGGCCCAGAGTAAAGACCACATAGATAGCCAGAAATAGTAGGGATGGGAATATCCGTCGGCAGCGAAAGTATCATTGCTCAAAGCACTGAGGTGCCCCACCAAAAAGCCCGGGCTGGACAAAACTGCCATGCCAAGCGAGTATTTCATCACTCGATTACCGTTGGGTAAGTCTGTGGTGTGGCTTACTGCATCACCAATGCCGTACTCCAATGCAAGGGAATCGTAAAAGCTAACTGTAGCTAAATCGTCATAGATAAAATGAGCCGGCAGCGCCAAATAGTAACCCGCAGGGTCATAGCTAATGGCCTTACCTTCTCGCCAAGACGCAGCTACAAAGCAGGTTCTTAAGAGCACGTAACATACCAACAAGTAAATCCAGAAAGAGGCAGACCTGGACAGGCGCATGAGCCTAGTAAGTTTAGGGTGATGGTAATTGGTGAAAAGGTACTGGAAATTTCCCGGACGTCAGCGGCTAAATGGTCTTTCGTCTTTGAGCAACATTTTCAGGATAACTTCTATTCCGACCTATTACTTTGATGTATCTGGCGACCACTATGAATCTATAGTAGTTAGTCAGCAAGTAGTGCTCCGAAAACCCCTTAGCCGAACTTTTACCCTTCCCCGTAGAAATATCCGAAGCGGTAATCGGTCGTTTCTTATATTTGAGCACTGAGCAACAAATACAGCTCCGTAAAAGAAAATTGAGGGCTTAAACGCCCCTGCGACTACAGCACAACATATGACCTACGACAATTTCACTACTCGCGCCCAGGAGGCCATCATGCAAGGCCAGCGCGTAGCTGGAGGCCTAAGCCAGCAACAAGTAGACACCCCACACCTACTAAAAGGAATTTTAGATACCGACGAAAGCGTCGTACGCTTTCTATTGGAAAAGAACAACCTCGATCTGCAAGAACTCTCCAACCGACTGGATCGCATTACCCGCGAGTACCCAAAGGTGGCTGGTAGCGAAAAGCAGTTCCTGACCGATACCGCTAACAAAGCACTCAGCCGGGCCAAGAAAATGCTGCCCGACTTTGGCGACGAATATATCTCGGTAGAATTAATACTACTGGGTATTCTGCAGGGTAAAGGCAAAGGCGCCCAGGTACTAAAAGACATGGGATTGACCAATGATGGTTTACGCACTGCCATCCTCGAACTACGTAAAGGCCGGAAGGTAACCGACCAAAGCGCTGAAGAGAGTTACAACGCCCTTGCCAAATTTGGTATCAACCTGAACGAGCGTGCTGAAAATGGTCAACTTGACCCGATTATCGGCCGGGATGAGGAAATGCGTCGGGTGCTTCAAATTCTGTCTCGCCGTAAAAAGAACAACCCACTTCTCATTGGTGAAGCAGGTGTTGGTAAAACAGCTATTGTCGAAGGTATCGCTTGGCGAATCGTCAAGGGTGATGTACCGGAGAACCTCATGAGCAAGCGCATCTTCGTATTGGATATTGCTGCCCTGATTGCTGGTGCTAAATACAAAGGCGAATTTGAGGAGCGTCTCAAGGGTGTGATCAAAGAAGTGACTGAGTCCAGTGGCGAGATTGTCCTCTTTATTGACGAAATCCATACGCTCATTGGTGCTGGTGGCGGCAATGGTGCCATGGATGCTGCCAACATCCTGAAGCCAGCCTTGGCTCGGGGCGAACTCCGTACCATTGGTGCGACTACCCTCGACGAATACCAGAAGTACTTCGAAAAAGACAAAGCGCTGGTGCGCCGTTTCCAGACGGTACTTATCGAAGAACCTAGTGTAGAGGATACCATCTCCATCCTACGTGGTTTGCAGGAGCGTTACGAGGTGTACCATAAAATTGAGATCCTGGATGAAGCCCTCGTGGCTGCTGCCGAACTCAGTAACCGCTACATCTCTGACCGACAGTTGCCAGATAAGGCCATTGACTTGATTGACGAAAGTGCTGCCCGCCTACGTCTGGAGCTAGATAGTGTACCAGAGGAAGTAGACGAATGGGAGCGCAAGGTCCGTCAGCTGGAGATTGAGCGGGAGGCCATCAAGCGCGAAAAGAACAAGGAGAAGCTCGGTAAGATCAACGGCCAAATTGCTAATGCCAAGGAGAAGCGCGACAATCTACGTGCCGCCTGGCAGGGCGAAAAAGAAATCGTTGACCTGGTGCAGGGCATCAAGAAGCAAATGGAAGAGCTAGAGTTGGAGGCCGACAAAGCCGAACGCCATAGTGATTTTGAAACCGTGGCAAAGATCCGCTACGGTCAGCTGCAAGAACTCCAAAAGGAACTCGCGACAGCAGAAAAGAAGCTGGACAAGCTTCCGGATGAAAAACGCTTCACCAACGAGGAAGTAACTGCCAATGACATTGCTGAAGTAGTAGGCCGCTGGACGGGCATCCCCGTGGCGCGTATGCTGCAAAGCGAAAAGGAAAAGCTCCTCCGCTTAGAGGATCAGTTACACGAACGATTGATTGGACAGAACGAAGCAGTCACAGCTGTTGCCAATGCAGTGCGTCGTAGTCGAGCAGGCATGCAAGACGAAGGTCGTCCCATCGGATCGTTTATTTTCTTGGGCCCTACTGGTGTGGGTAAAACCGAGTTGGCCAAAGCGCTAGCGGAAGTACTCTTCAACGATGAGCGGGCCATCACCCGTATCGATATGAGTGAGTACCAGGAGCGCCATGCAGTAAGCCGATTGGTAGGTGCGCCTCCCGGATACGTGGGCTACGATGAAGGTGGCCAGCTAACGGAAGCGGTACGCCGACGCCCATATAGCATTGTACTATTGGATGAAATCGAGAAAGCACACCCTGACACTTTCAACATCCTTCTGCAAGTGCTCGATGATGGCCAGCTGACCGATAACCGTGGCCGTATTGCCAACTTCAAGAACACCATCATCATCATGACTTCCAACATGGGAGCCGAGGTGATCCTGGAGAACTTTGAAGACCTGGAGGCCGTTGGTGAAGAACACCGCCAGGACATCCTGGAAACCACAAAAGAAGAAGTCTTTGAGACTTTGAAAGATAATCTTCGCCCCGAGTTCCTGAACCGGATCGATGAGCGCATCATGTTCTTGCCGCTGACTCAGGAGGAGATCAAGAAGATCCTCAAGTTGCTACTTCGCAAGACAGAAAAGATGCTGGCGCGCAAGGGTATGGTGCTCAAAGTGAGCGAGCGTGCCTTGGATTGGCTAGCCGAACGGGGCTATGACCCGCAGTTTGGTGCGCGTCCAATGAAGCGCGTCCTACAGCGCGACCTGGTAGACGGTCTTTCTAGCGAAATCATCGCCGACAACTTCGAGCGCGGAGATACCATCTACATCGATCTAGACGGTGATAAGCTTGGCTACAGCAAAGAGCCTTTTGACCCCAATGCGACTTTCACCCCCACCGGAGAAACGGCCGCTAAAAAGCGTCGCCGCCGTGCGAGCAAAAAACGTAAGGATCAGGTAGAGGAGCTGAAGAAGGCTACTGATGATCTGAATGATGCGGTTGCGGAGGTGAAGGAGGATTGATTTTTTCCTCGCGTCGGGGGACGCTCGGGAACGGACGCTTGGGAACGGACGCTCGGGAACGAGTAGGGTATTGGTTAGTTGGATTAGTGAATTTAGTTGGGTTAGTATCCAGCTATACTAGCTTTGACGTTCACTTCAATTTTTACTACCGTTTTAATTCCAGAGGATTGGCATAGAAGACGCCTTGGTGATTCATGAAGGTGCTATCTGCTCGATTCAAGTCTAGTGGACCACCCTTAAAATTGGTGGCAGGCAAGCCTAATTCCTGAAAAATGCAGGTTGTAGCGGCGAAGTCCCAGATACTGCCACCACCACGTTCTTTTTTGGGGTACTTCAGCATACAGGCTGGACCATTTTCCAGTACTAGTATTGCGTTCATAACGGAACCTGATCCATCTATTTCCTGAACGCCATCTAACCCTAGTTCCTGTGCTTTTTCATTCAGCCAGCCTTCAATTTGGGTAGCATGGGGCGTATCCCTGAGCTTGCGGTCGGTTACGTAGGTGATGTGCCTATTGACAAGCTCAACTACCCATGGCGCCCCATTCCTATAAGCCCCATGTCCTTTGACAGCGTGATATAGCGTATTGCTATTGGGATCGAACACTACGCCAATACAGGGTGTACCATCTTTTGCCACCAAAGTAATAGACACGGAAAAGCCAGGTCGTTTATTGATGAAGGGAAGCGTTCCATCCATCGGGTCGATGCACCAAAAGAAGTCTTTGTTGAAACGGCTGCCATCATCTTCCGTCTCTTCGGAGAGTAGCGCTAGATCAAATGCTTTGCAGGTGGGAAGTAGGTGGGTAAGGATGACTGCTTCGCATTCCCGATCCACCACAGTCACGACTTGTGCGGCATGGCTTGTCCCTGTTGCTTTGTGCTCTACTATAACCTCTTCATTCATGTAACCTTGAATGATCTTTCCGGCAGCTAGAGCTGCTTCTATAGCGACATCCTTGAGCAGTAACAGGTCCATACTTATAAGCTATTGACAACTTCTGCGGTAACGCGTTCACTGTAACTATTGATCTTCCAATGCCCCGGGCTCCAACCCTTTAGAAAACGGTGAAAATCTGCCCAAGCAACTCGATACAAAGAACGCCATTCTCTTTCCAGTTCTTCATTCCTTTCCCCCAGCGCGGTTTGCAAATACATAAAATAAGTATCTAATATTTGTGCTTCCAGGCGCTCACACTCACGCTCATTCAGGCAGCTCCCGACAAAGTAGGCCACATCCTTCATGCCACAACCACCACCTACATACTGAAAGTCTACACCTGCCACCTTACCATCAGGAGCAAAGCAGAAATTGGCCAGTTTGGCATCGCCGTGCACGAAGGTTTTGTACGTGCAACTGCTAAGCTTTTCATCGATAGCAGTAGCCGCCGCTTTTAATCGCTGATCTGCCAACACCTCAAGTTCATTTGGTCGGGTGGCCAAATGCCAATAGGTGCCTACCTCCCAAAGGCCGTCCGGGACCTCACCCAGAAAACTAGCGTGAAACTGCGCCAACCACTCTAAGCAAGCCGAAATCTCCTTCCAGGAAACGGAACGTTTACGCAGCGAATAGCCAGCTTCATCTAAATCCTCCAAGATCATCAACACCTCATCCCCTTCGGTCTCAACCGCCAAGCAATTTGGCAGGCGCGCAGTACTGTTCCTGCTGTAGGAATCATACCAAGCTGTTTCTACCCGATACGATTTTACTTTCCGTTCATGTCCAATATCCGTATTCCATCCACGTGGATGATTTTTATGAATTGGCAGCTGCACGTGTTTGACCACTATACTCTTCACTGCGGCATTCTCTAGACCGACACGTATGATCTTGCCATACCCACTCCACAATTCCTGGATCACCTCCTTTTCAGTCAAAGAAGAAGCTCCTGTTTTCTCCAAAATGCTTGATCTAAATGATTCCTTCATATGCTACTATTGGTCACACTCGGCACTAGGAATTAATTGCCACACTACGTGTTTTGAATCAAATACCCCACCACCTTCGTTTCCGGGTGCATAAATACGAACAAGCAACCATCGCCCCAAAAATTGAGGTGCTTGGAGTAGAGGTCAAAATACTCTCCGGAGAAAGCGAGGTCACTTTGGACCGTTTCTATCTTACCGAAGGTATCAATTTGGCAAACGAACTCCATAAGCTCTCCTGATTTCGGGCAATATGGAATTTTCGGGTATTGCGCCCAATTGGGCAAGCCAGCGTAGCCATAATTCCAGTAATCAAAGGTTAGATCATCTTCATCCTCTACCTCGCCAATTGGTAAGGTTTGTATCGGTACTTCTTTAAACTCATGGATACTACCCGAAGCCCACTCTCCGTAGGGATATTCTAGCACTTCAAACCCATCGAGCACCACCGGCTGATCAGGGTCTGAATAGTCTAGAAAAAGAAAACCAGGTATCGTTACAAATAAGGGATAGGCCAGATGAAGCGCCGGGATCGGTAGGGGAAAACTAGTAGCTTCATTACCAATAGCTCCAACATATTGGAAAGGTGAAGCAATCTCAGGACTACTAGGCATAGTAAAGCCCGCTGGGGGTGAGCCTCCCAGGTGCGAACTAACAGAACCATCCTCTGTGGGAACTAGAAAAGACATCTCATGAGGCGTGTATTCCGCCCATTTGAGTTGCTTGATAAAGGGGCGAATGGATACTGGATCTTCTTCAAATTCATCCACCTCTACTACCTGAACTACTTTGCCCGCCGAAAACCGAATACGCATACAAGTCCCCATTTGACGCATACGCGGGAGGTCCTGCTCAGATATCGCATGCAACTGTACATAGTCTCCCATCGACTGGGCGCTCTGTACATCCGATTCCATGGAAGAAATAAGTAATTCCTGATCATATTCGACCGGCGTGTCTACATCCGTTTGTTCAGAGAAAAACAAGTCAAAGAGTCGCTTAAGCATTGGTATATTGATTGGTGTTCTGCGTTAATGGCAGTAAGATAAAGCATTCAAAATGATATAAACTGAAGCAAATTCAGCGTCATTTGAGCCCCCGTAGCAAGCATGTTTTGACGGACAATTTGAAGGAATTAACAGCTTATTTACACCTTTCCTATCTTTTCTCTCTAATTTTACTGAATATTTTTTTTGATCAAGTATATGGTATGAAGAAGACAATAATTTACCTAACGTTAAGTTTGGTAACAGCCCTGATATTCACGGCTTGCCAAAACGACAAAGCAAGCACTAACAGTGCTGCTGCTCCTAACCAACCAGCAGCTCCGATTACTGCTCCTCCAGCAACAACTAATGCTGCTGTAGAGCACTACACCTGCCCAGCAGGACACGTAGGCTATGGTAGTGCTTCGCAAGGCACATGTTCACAGTGTGGTGTGGCATTGGTACACAACCAAGCGTTTCACAACAACACTACTACGACAGCAGCTCCTGCGACAAATCCAATGTTTCAGGATCAGTCAGCAGCACCAGCAGCAGCACCAGCTATTCAAGCTCCTCCTACTGCCGAACCAGCACAGAATGCTGCCGGCGTTTGGCACTACACCTGCAATGCAGGATGTGCAGGCGGTGCAGGTGCAGCAGGTACTTGTAGCAACTGTGGTGGTCAGCTAGCGCATAACCAGGCTTACCACAACTAAATTTACATGGCAGACTTCCAGGTTGATTTTCTCGATCACGTAGCGATTCGGGTGAAAGACCTGGAAGTCGCTGCCCAATGGTATGAACGCGTTCTCGGGCTACAACGCTATAGCCTTAAAGAGTGGCAACCTTTTCCCATCTTCCTCCTTGCCGGCAAAACTGGCGTTGCCCTCTTTCCAGCGAATACGGATCACCCTTCTCTCGATCCTGCTTCCAAAAATGTAAAGATTGATCATTTTGCTTTTCAGCTCAATGCGGAGAACTTCGCCAAAGCTCGTACGCATTATGAACAACTTGGAATTGCCTACGAATTCCAGGATCATCACTATTTTCACTCGATCTATACAAAAGATCCTGACGGCCACACGGTAGAGCTGACCACCTTGGTAGTGCCAGAGGATGACTTTTACGCCCCCTAGGAACCATCCTAAACTCAACAGTTCATGCGGAATTATTTTGCGCTGATCGTCTTAGTCCTGATGATCGTTTCTTGCTCTAATCCTACAACCGACCAGCAAGCATTACCACGTATTGCCATTGCCGGAATTGCCATTGAATCCAGCACTTTTTCTCCCGCTCAAACACACGAGGAGGCCTTTCATGCGCAGGTAGATAGCAATGTATTTTCGTACTACCCCTTCCTGGCTCAAGATTCACTCCATCGGAAAAGAGCAACTTGGATTCCTACACTGTATGGTCATGCGTTACCTGGGGGAATTGTTACCCGGGAAGCCTATGAGTCATTGGTGAAAAAAATAATAAGCAGACTAAAAGCAAATGGTCCATACGACGGACTATTCTTCGACATCCATGGCGCCATGAGTGTCGTAGGAATAGATGACCCCGAAGGAGACCTCATACTTCGAGTTCGGGAAGCTATTGGCCAGGAGCCTATCATTTCCACCTTCATGGACTTACATGGCAATGTAACCCAAAGACTGGCCGAACAATCAGACATCATTACTTGCCATCGCATGGCTCCGCATGAAGACGAATTGACTTCTAAAAAACGTGCTATTGAAAACCTGCTGGAACGCCTGGAAACCGGCAGCGGTAAACCAGCCTACAAAGCGTGGATACCCGTACCTATTCTTTTACCCGGCGAACAGACAAGCACCCGCATTGATCCCGGGAAAAGCCTGTATGCAAAAGTAGCGCCACATGCCAATACGGAAGGTATTGTCGACGCTGCTATCTGGGTGGGTTATCCCTGGGCTGATGAACCACGAAACCATGCCGTCGTCATGGCAGTTGGTGACGATCAGGAGGCCGTGCAAGCAGCGGCCAAAGACCTCGCACAGAGCTTCTGGAATGCTCGTCATGATTTCGATTTTGTGGCACCTACTGCTACACTAGAAGAAAGTCTTGAGTTGGCTTTAGCCAGTACGGAAGCTCCCTTTATCATCAGCGACATGGGTGACAACCCTACTGCTGGCGGCGCAGGTGATGTTACCTGGACTCTGACACAATTACTGGGTCGCCCAGAATTCAAGACAGCGGATGGCCCTTCATTGATCTACGCCTCCATTCCCGGGCCAGAACTCGTAGCGCAAGCAGTTGAGGTTGGTGTGGGCGGAATGGTTGATGCCCCGGCAGGAGCGGTAATCGATGATCGTTATGCACCGCCCGCACAACTAAAGGGAAAGGTGACTGCTATCCACCATGGTGATAAACATGCTGAGACAGAAGTGGTCGTGCAAGTGGGGAGCATTTTCGTCATCGTCACGAAAAAGCGAAAGCCTTACCACAAGGAGGTAGATTTCACACAGCTAGATCTCGCCCCTCGCGCTACTGATATTGTAGTCGTAAAAATTGGCTATCTCGTACCCGAACTCTACGACATGCGCAAAGGATGGATCATGGCCCTGACACCAGGTGGTGTGGACCAAGATTTGGAGCGACTAGGTTATCAACGCATCCAACGCCCGATGTACCCTATAGATCAGGATATGACAGATCCGGATCTATCGGTGCACTGGATACCACTTTCAGAATAGTGACAATCAGTAGCTGTTAAAGAGTTTTCAAAACTTGTTAAGGAGCAGCCAAATAGGTGCTGCTAGTAGGTGGTCTAATTGAAAGTGTTGATTTTAGCGCATGTTCAGCAATTTGAAGCCTTATGCGTAGGTTACCCTATTTACTGTATATGATACTCTCCCTACAGCTTATCTGTTGTCAGGGGCAAGAGCAGCAGCCGGTGAATGCCACTGCACCAATGACCTCATTTTCGCCTATTCAACCCACAAAAGCCTTGGCCCATCGTCCGATTTTCATTTCCAATGACCATGGGGAGAATTGGGAAGACGCCAGTTACAATTTACCTAGCGACCTGCAAGTCTCCTTTCTAGCACAAAAGGGACAAGAGCTCGCTTTGGCTAGCGACAACTATGGCGTTTTTCTCAGTACCAATAGCCGAACCAACTGGAACCCTATCGGTGAATCCTTACCCAGCAAAAAGATAAATGCATTGCATATCGAAGGTCAGTTTATCTACGCTGGCGTTTTCAAGAAAGGCCTCTATCGCACTAAGGATGAAGGCAAGAACTGGGAGAGCCTTAATCATGATCTCCCGAGCCTCACGGTACAATCTATCTTAACAACGGGTAATCGCATCTTGGCCGGTACAGATGATGGCGTTTTCATTTTGACTCAAGGTGAATCCAGCTGGCAATCAACCAACCTAAAAACCCAAGTCCTAAGCATCTACGAGTACGATAAAAAGCTTATTGCTGGCACGAGTGAAGGGACCGCTATATCATATGATCAAGGCACCACTTGGGAATGGATTCGGAGAGAAGGAGCTGTGCACTACACCCATAACATTGGCCCTAGGATCATTGAATTAGTCCTAAGTGGTGATGTCGTCTACTCCGATAATTGGGGCGAACAGTGGCATCAGACCCTTTACGGCCCACGCCAGGGATCTTATGTATATGAGATTATCGACCTTGGCCCTTACCAGCTGCTCAGCAACAACTATGGCCTACATCGCTCCGCTGACCAAGGACAAAGCTGGCAGCTTATTTACCCAATCGAAAACATGGCTTTCTTTGACTTGGTCTTAATCGATGGCACTCTTTATGGCGGCACCCGAGTCTGGGACGAATTCCGAGGAAGGGACAATTAGCCCCCAACCTTCTAACCCTCAAACCACCTAACCTTCCAACCAGCCTTACCCTTTATTAGGATCAAAGTGCACCCAGCCCTGTGCTTGTAATGGGTGGATATTCCCCCCTTTAGTGTGGAGTTTCACGCCATCGTCAGCTGCTGTGATTTCACCCGCGATGTAGATATCCGGAAGGTATTTCACCTTTTCTACATCCTTTGGATCGATAGTGAAGAGCAACTCGTAATCCTCACCTCCGCTAAGGGCGCAGGTAATAGGATCCAGTTTGAATTTCAGCGCAAGCATCTGTGCATCCGGATGAATAGGCACACCACTTTCCTCCAGGAAGGCGCCTACGCGAGAGGCCCGGCATAGATGGAAGAGCTCACTGGCTACGCCATCAGAAACATCAATCATAGAAGTAGGCACAACACCAGCCTTATCGAATTGCACAATCATATCGCGGCGCGCTTCTGGCTTCAATTGACGACCAATACAATAGGCCTGCTCTTCCAAGTCTGGCTTCACTTCTGGTGATGAGAGGTACACCTGCTTTTCACGCTCGAGGATTTGCAGACCTAGGTAGGCTGCCCCCACATCTCCAGTGATACAAATCAGATCACCCACCTTAGCGCCAGAACGGTAAACTAACTTATCCGGCTCTCCTTGCCCAATAGCCGTTACGCTGATGATAAGACCTTTGTTAGAGGAGGTTGTGTCCCCTCCAATTAGATCTACACCGTACTGTTCACAGGCTAGATAGATACCGGCATATAGATCTTCTAAGGCCTCTACTGAAAAACGATTTGACAAAGCAATCGACACAGTAATCTGCTTTGGCAAAGCATTCATCGCATAGATATCCGATAGGTTCACCACTACCGACTTATAGCCCAGGTGCTTGAGTGGCGTATACATAAGATCGAAGTGGATACCCTCAACGAGCATATCTGTAGAGACAACCGTCTGAAACTTACCATTATCAATCACTGCAGCATCATCTCCAATGCCCTTCTTTGTCGATTCATTCAGCAAAGGAAATTGCTGGGTCAAATGCTCAATCAAGCCAAATTCCCCCAGGGAATTGACATCTGTACGTTGCGTTTGCTTCTCTTGTTCGGCCATGCGTTTGGTTGTGCTTAAGCTGCAAAGTTAATCAGGCCGCAATAAATACGCAGTATTGCGCGCACTTGCTTCCTTATGCACACAATCTGCTTATTGCTATCTTAGCCCATTCACTTGTATCTATTATTAACTTGCCTATCTTAAACAGCACGAATGAAAGTTTGGTTACAAAGCACCGTCCAAGCCCTATTCCTTGCCATTATTCTCACCGCTTGTTATGAACCTCCGCAAGACGATAAAGGCATGAAAGAAGCACGTCTATGGGCTGGAACCTACACCCGGACCGAAGGCCATGTAGATGGCAAAGCGGATGGGATTTATGGCCTGCTTTACAAGTGGAAAAAACTTCGCATTGAGCATACACACGAGGACATCATTAATCCTTCTTACCTCTGCCTGAATGCAGATAATACTGTTCTATATGCGGTTAGTGAGTTGGGAGGCGACGTAGATACAACGGGCTACGTGTATAGCTACCGAATTGAGGAAGGAGAATTGCTGCTGCTCAACCGGCGCCCCACTTACAGTTTTGCGCCGTGTCATGTGAGTATACACCCCAATGGACAATGGCTGTATGTAGCTAACTATGTGGGCGGAGTGATAGCTCGTTATCCACTTGCCGCTGACGGCCAAATCAAAGCAGTAAGTGATATAAAAAGATTGGCTGGTGAAGGGCCGAATCCTCGACAAGAAAGCTCACACCCGCACTCTACTACTGTTAGTCCGGAAGGCAATTGGGTAATAGTGGCCGACCTTGGCACCGATTACTTACACACTTATCAAGCTGACAATGCAGAATGGGAACTGGTAAGTACCACCGAACTACCTGCTGGCTCAGGACCTCGGCATTTGGCCTTCCATCCAAAGGCACCATTTGCTTATGTTCTAAATGAATTAAATAATACTGTCACTGCCTTTCATTACAACTCCCAAAATGGAGCACTGAATATCATAGATCACTACCCTACTCTACCCGAAGGGGCCGATAGTACCAGTCTAGGCGCTGATATTCATCTAACTCCCGATGGCGCTTTTCTTTACGCGAGCAACCGGGGCCACAACTCCCTAGTCGGATATGCAGTGGATCGGGAAACAGGCACGCTGACCTACATTGGACACTATCCTACCCGCGGGGACTTCCCTCGAAACTTCGTCATTCACCCAGGTGGTGAAGACCTTTTGGTAGCCAACCAAAACACAGATAATATCGCCCAGTTCCGCATTGATAAGGAGACCGGCGTACTAACCCACCTCCGGGAATGGACGGTCAAGACGCCAGTGTGTTTACAATTTGAGCAATAGTAGCGGTTACCTTTTCTGCAGAGCGGCAATGAAGGTGAAAATCATTCTTACACCGGAGTCGCCAAAAGCACTCTGCAAAACCGCTACACATGATCATTTTCGGAACCCGCAGCGTAAAATTCACCAAAGAAGAAGGAGAATTTCATTGTCCACAGTGTAATTGCAAGACGAAATACAAGCACAAGTCTGCTCGTCGCTTTTTCACCTTGTATTTTATTCCGCTGATCCCGCTTGATAAGTTGGGCGAGTACGTAGAATGCCGCTCTTGCCGTGGCACCTTTGTACCTCGCGTTCTGGAATACCAGCAAGACCAGGGTTCTGATCAATTCCTTTCGGAATACGAAAAAGCAATCAAGCACTCTGCAGTATTGATGATGTTGGCGGACGGCGAAATCGATGATCGGGAGAAGGATGTGGTTCTTCAGGTGGTCAATAAGTTTAGCCACAACGATATTGACATGTCTCAATTGGACCAGTACATCGCTGAGGTACAAAGAAAGCCAGAAGATGTAAGCACCTACTTGAAGCGAGTAGCTCCGCGCTTGAATGGGCACGGCAAAGAGATCGTCATTAAGTGTGCCCTTACCGTTGCCGCAGCAGACAATCATATCGACGACAGTGAATTGGCTTTGCTCCAAGAAATGGCTCAAGCCTTAGGTATGACAGGATCGCACCTACGTGGAATCCTCACGGAGGCGATGACCCCAAAAGAACAAGCATTCTCCGCGAATTAAAATATCTTAGGGCTATTCATCAAACACATGAGAATGGCGCTGATAAAATCTGTACGTGGCTTTACGCCGGAATGGGGAGAGAATTGTTTTCTAGCCGAAAACGCTACCATCATAGGAGACACCACAATGGGCGATGATTGTAGTATCTGGTTCCAAGCTGTTGTCCGCGGTGATGTCAACAGTATCCGAATGGGAAACAAAGTGAACGTCCAAGACGGGGCTGTTATCCACGGTACTTTTGAACGGGCCGCCACTCATATCGGCAACAATGTGAGTATTGGCCACCGAGCCATTGTACATGGCTGTACCATTCACGATAACGTCCTCATAGGCATGGGTGCCATAGTAATGGACAATGCCGTGATCGAAGAACACGTACTCATTGCTGCTGGTGCAGTTGTTCTGGCGGATATGCGTTGTGAAAGTGGCTACATCTACGCTGGCGTACCCGCCAAAAAAGTAAAAGCCCTAAGCGCCGAACAGTTTGGCGATACCATCGATCGTATCTCCAACGCCTACCTGAAATACGCGGGTTGGTTTAAAGAATGATCATAAGTGGGAAGTGGGAAGTGGGAAAGAAAAACGATACTAGATAGCGCGATTCATCGCGCAAAAAAAAGTCGAAAACCAAGGTCAAGACTCCCCGATTTCCGACTTCATTTTTCTGAATTAAACCTTACTGGCGTACAATTCGTACTGCCTTACGAGTGCCTTCATGTTGCAATTGCAACAGATAAACACCACTCGGAAGATCACTCATATCAAGCGTAGTTGTTCCTGCCTGAGGACTCAACACATTGCGCTGCAAGAGTTGACCGTTAATGCTCAATAGCGTAACCATCAAATCTGACTGAATATCCTGCGACAAAGTAATTCGCAATGGACCAGTGGTTGGATTAGGCCAGATCTCAATCGATGCCCCTGCCACCTCAACCGTAGCATTTGGAGAAGAAACGGTAAAGGCACGGAAGCCGGTAACCGAATCACCACATTCATTACTCGATACGATGCGCCAGTAGTATTGACCTTCGTCAAGTGTATTCGAGAAAGAAGTCATGGTTGTCACTTGGTCTACGATGATATTACTGAAGTTATCATCAGTAGCAATCTGCAAGCGATATTCCTCCGCATTCGACACCGATGCCCAACTGAAACCAATTGAATTACCACCCATAAACTCAGCATTATTAGCTGGCGACTGCGGTGCACTCAAAGCAGGTGGAGATTGTACTTCTAAAGCTACGTTTACAGACGCATTCTGGGAGCCATCATTGGCAGAAAACGTCAGAGTATAAGCTCCAGCAGCGGTAAGGCCAGTGATATTTACATTCACAGTAGCACCAGGATCTGCCGGATTGCTTTCAAAGTTCGCCAAGGCGCCCATTGGTAAACCATCTACATCAAGCGTAACATCTGAAGCAAAGTCTGTTCCGATAGTTAGCTCTAAACTGGCATCTACACCGATACAAGCTTCCAGGTCGTCAGCAGAGGTGGACAAGGTCGCTTGAGAAGTAACTGCGGTACAAATTTCTAGGTTCCAACCTAGAAGATTACCACCATCAAAGTTGGCATTATCGCGAATGGAAAGTGTCCACGTACCAGACGCTTCGCGGCCGACAAAAGTAGACAGTGGTTCTGCCGGTTGGAATTCGCCTTCGATAGCCGCTCCACCAGGAGTACAGGTGTTGACGAAATCAGTGGAAGTAGCAGTAGCGTCATCGGCGAAATCTACCAACAAACCTGGCTCATCACAATCCGGGCGATTAAACAGGTTAATCGTGATTCCTTCTGGCGAGGTCAAGGTCGCGCTTAAGTCACCCACCCAAGTGTGGTCTGTGCTAAGGTTGGTCAGTTTAATCTCAGCAATTTCTCCCGTCTGAGTAATCACCAATTCTGAATTCGTCACCGCACCATTGTTAGGCCCAATGCTTTGTCCATCGGTATCCGCTTGTGCGAAACCACAAGCTTGATCAGCAGTAGTAAATTCAAAGTCTCCTGACCAGGCACCGTCTCCACAAGGATTGCTTGCACGAACACGCCAGTAATAAGTTGTTAGCGTCTCGAGGTTTGGTACGAAGTAAGAAGTCTCCGACAAATCAGATGCACTGGCAACTACCGTGCTAAATGCAGGGTCGGTCGCTAATTCAATATCATATCCTTCTGCGAATTGAGTAGCTGCCCAATCCAGCAATAAAGTTGTTTGCTGATCAACAGCAGCATCAACTGGCGTGGTGAGCATTGGTGCTCCAGGCGCGCTAGCAAAGATGTTTAGCGTAAGCACCTGATCACTATTTTCATTCCCATCCGTACCCAGTAGGTTAAAGGAATAGGTTCCTGCACCTAGGTTCTCGGTACCGGTAATGGTCATCTGTGTTGTTCCTCCTGGTGCAACTGTGTCTTCATCAAACACTACGGTGAGCCCAGCTGGCAGGTTAGGAATACTCAGCGTTACTGGTGAAACAAAGTTCTCGCTCACACTAATATCGTAAGTGGCAATCTCCGGTGCACAAAGGGTCTGTGCAGCTGGCTCAGCAAGCGCAAAGAAGCTACAACGGATTTGGGCACGACCGTCGATCATCATGATCCCGGTATTATCCGGATCAAGCCAATCACTCAGGCGAGAGGAAGAAGTTCCACCCCCTACCCAAGAGGTAGCAAACCAACCGTAGCTATCGTAAGCATCATTGCCACAAGCAGCCGCACCACCGTGCAACTGACCAACTACGCGTTTATCACTATCAAAGATTGGCGAACCTGAAGATCCACCCTCCGTAGTACCAATATCCCAGTCAGCAATTACCAGGTGATTACCATCTGCTATTGGAGCAGCACCCTGGCCCCAAGCCCCACGATAAACGCCGTCAAATTCAAAGCTGATGCGCTTCTCCTCCGTTCTCGGGTGGTGTACCGCAATGATCGTATCCTGCTCCAATACTTCGCGAGCATCCCAGCCCGCGAAAAAAGCATCTGCTGTTTCTGAAACAGGATCGTCCAACTCTACCAATACCATATCGGATGGCGAGTAAGCTGCACGGAAAATACTGCCCGTATTGAAATCAGCTAGGGAGCCATCTCCATTCTGTCCACTTTCCACAGAACCTGGCTGGCGACATTCGCTGTTCATGTAGTTCCAGTACACTACGATACTAGCAGCATTACCTGGCCCAACACCACAGTGATCGGCAGTCATGAAGAAAGGTGTACAATCTTCACGAGCATTATTTACGAGGAAACCAGTACAGAAGGTGTTACCTCCTTGTCCGTATACGGCTACCGATTGAATGATATCACGGTATTGGTCGACAATAGCCCATCCGTCCTCAGACCCACAAGCTACGTCTAGGTTACAAGAACCCGACAACACACTAGATGCTACATCAGAGAAGCCCAAGAAGTCGTGGTTTACCGACTTCAGGTGCAACTGTAGATCTTGCTCTAGTCCTTCCGGTACGCTTACCTCAATGATGATATCGTCGCCTGGTACAACTGGTGTCCAAAGCTCAGCATGCTCTTCATTATCAGCTGGTGTAAACGGTCCTTGTATCTCCTTTAGGTCAGCACTGAACAGCATGAGCTTACCGCCAGGAGGCATCACGTACTTATCAAAGCCAAAGTTTAGCGACTTTGCTCCCGGAGAAGGTACGCGTAGGCGCCAGATGGCTTTACCGCCGCGATAAGTCCAGTTACCGTGTGTTTCGGGAGAAACATCAACGATCATACTTTCGGCAAAACGAGGTGCAATGCCGGGGCCACGACGGGCCATTTCTTGTTCAAGAAGAGCTTCGTTATCTAAAGCGGGAAGCTGTAGTTTTTCGATGGCATCCAAATGCTTGGTGCCAGCTGCCAGTTGTGCGATAGTTTGACTATTGAGCGAAAGCCATACCGTTGACAATAGCAGCAAAAGCGTAATTAGTTGCTTCTGCATAGTCCCTAGGTTGTTTGATGATTGTTTTCTTGCGTTAAATTTCCAAAGTGCATCAAAATTAACCGAAATACCCGCTCGCTCCAAAAGCGCTTCTCCAATTAGCGTAGAGGAGACAAAGAATAACGGGATAGTTGGTTAGTTGAGTTAGCAAGGTCAGTCGGATTGGTTGGGCATCCGACATTACTCCCATTCGAGTTGGAGCTCCAGCCAGGAATCTTCTTGGCGCAGACAAGTGATCCCCGCCGTTGGAATTTGCGCAATGTAGTTTAGAATCGAACGTTCTTCGCGAATCTCAAACTCCATAACATTTGCGTCCGGGCAGGTGGAATGATATAAAACGATATTCTCTAGAGCTGGTCCTAAGGCAGCCTGGCAGTGCTTAATAGTTAGTATTCCTTCTTCCCAATTCAAGTCTAAGCTAAAAGCCGGGCTGCACTGCATAATTGAAATCGCCCACGGATACCAATGCCCCTCAAAAAGGAAGTGCTCTTCTTCTAGATCAATAATGATTGTAGTGGGTGGCTCGCTAGCCGGTAGAATATCCTGCTCAGGCTCACACGCAAGAAGGAGCGATACAGCTATTGCAGTAATAAGGCGCGTTGTAGTATTCTTCATACCGGCAATATGCAGGCCGGGAGTGTCAAAAAATGGGAATGAAGAAAAAAATTCTGTTTTTAATTGGCCTCCGCCAAAAGCGCCTCCACATCAAGTCGCTTGGTGTACATATCCAGGCTACCGTCAGTTTTTTTCGGCCATTCGCTCTCTGGCTTATCCCAATACAGTTCAACGCCGTTTCCATCAGGGTCATCTAAGTAGAGTGCTTCCGAGACACCATGATCAGCGGCGCCTGTGAGTGGATATTTGGCATCAACTAAACGCTTAAGTGCAATAGCCAGATCTTTGCGAGTAGGATACAGAATAGCCGTGTGGAATAGCCCTGTACTCCCTTTAGGTGCTGGCTCCCCCCCCTTACTGTACCAGGTATTCAGACCGATATGGTGATGGTAACCTCCGGCTGAGATAAAGGCCGCCTGTTCTCCGTAAGTGGACATAACCTTGAAGCCTAAAAGATCACGGTAGAACTCCAATGCTTTAGGAATGGAAGACACCTTGAGGTGAACATGACCAATGCGAGTTTGAGCGGGGATGGTGTAGGGCATGGTTAGTTAGTTTGATGGTTTGATGGTTTGTTAGTTGGGGCTTGCATATAAGAAAACCATTGTCCGAGCCTGAGGTTGACCTGAACAATGGTTTCTTGTTTTCGATTCAAATTCTCAGTTATGGCTGAAAGTTAGAAACCGAATTTTCCGTTGGTGTTCTTCCACTCTGATTCAGGAAGGATGGTTTCGATGACATCCCAGTGCTCAACGATCTTGCCGTTGTCGATGCGGAAGAGGTCGTAGTAAGAAACGTGGTCACCGGCGCCGAACTTCCCTTCACTTACCGTTAGCACGAAGTTACCTTCACCGATTACCGTATGTACTTTTTCGTATTCCATCACCAGGCCATTCTCAGCGAAGTAAGCTAGAGCGGCTCCCAAACCGTCCAGGCCATCAGCAACTGCTGAGTTATGCTGTAGGTACTCCTCTGTGCTGATATAGTTGGTCAGCTTATCTGTTTCTCCGTTCATTAGAATATCAGTGACAAAGCCCTGTACCAGCTGCTTGTTCGCTGCGGTCTTGTCAAGGTCTACGATGGTGGCAGTACCGTCCAATTGAGTACGACCGCTGGGATTTGGAGGAGTAATTTCTGCCAAATTATCCCAGTGCTCAACGATTAGCCCATCCTCAAAGCGGAAGACATCGAAGCCTACTTTAGGGCCAAAGAAATCATATTCAGTATGTAGGACAACGAAGTTGCCGTCTTCAAAAGCGCGCACGACTTTTGCGTTGAAACCATCAGCCGGTGCATTAGCCATTACTGCTCCAAAACCTTCCAAACCATCACCAACAGCCAGGTTGTGCTGGATATACTTTTGGGGGTTGATGTAGGAGACTGGGGTCTGATCACCATTTTCCAAACTCTCAATGAGTGCGATTGCTTTTTCCTTGTTTGTTAGTGCCATTTCGGTGCTTTGTTCTGATTGTTCTGATTGTACTTCTGAATCTTTACTGGCGTTACAAGCGACTAAGAACAGTCCGAGCAACATTAGCCCAGCAATTGATAAAGACTTCATCTTCAGTGTTTTTGATTAATTATTACACTACAAAGGTGAGGTCCAAAAGCACCAAAATGGATATACAAAAAAGCCGAAGAACTGTAAAAATGGGAAAATCAGGCATGACTGCGTCGGAAAACCTCAGGCGTCTGCCCGGCATGACGCTTGAAGTATTTATAGAAGTTGGTTACCTCGTAGAAGCCAGCAAGGTCTGCGACTTCTTTTACGGGATAGTCCGTATTGATAAGTAGGCGCTTGATCTGTTTTACCAAGATTTCGTCAATGAACTGTTTAGCTGACTTATTGACGATCTCCTGGGTAATGGTATTTAATGTCTTGGTACTACGCCCCATCATCCTGGCGTATTCGCCTACCCTTGGGTAGCGGGTAACATTTTGCTCGACCAATTGCTGTAACTCGATAAATTCACTCAAGTACTTACGGCTGCAAATCACTTCCTTATTCGCAGCCTTGATCCGGTAGAGTTTTGATATAAGGATATGCAATTCGCTTCGGATGATACTGGTCGAGTATTCATCTGCACGTCCGAGATACTCCTGTCTGATTCGAGCAACAATGGCAAAGATTTCCTGCTGTTGCTCTTCGGTTAGTTGAATCTTGGGTACGCCCAAAAGCTCATTAAACAACTGAATTGTTTTCTGGGCCTCTGGCTTATCGAGGTAGCTGTCCAAGAAATCATCCGTAAAAAGAAGCATTACGCCCTTCATCACTGAACCCCGCACGAAACGGTGCAGCTGGTCCTTCCGGACGGTAAGGATACTTCCAGTTTGGCAGGAGTACTCGGTGAAATCCAGGACATGGGAACCTTGTCCCTCCTCTACAAGAATAATGATATAGAAATTGACGAGATGGAGCTGATAAGGTGAATGATCCAGTTCCTTACGGGTAGGAACACCTTCCAAGGCGACAAGATCGAACCCCGATTTAGGGTTCTGACGATTTTCAAACTTGACTTGAATTGGCGTTTGTTCCTTCACTGGGCAAGTAACTAACAATGAATGTCCTGCCTGTAAAGCTAAAGATATCTCCGCACTAATAAGCCCATTTCACCCGCAAGAACAAAGCTTGTAGCGGGCTACTGTACGTATCCGTTTGATCAAAGACGATCTGCCCTACCAAATCAATATTCCAACTATCCGAGATAGATACAGCGCAGGTAGGGTTCACAAATAGAGCATGGCTAGCTACCGGGCTGTAGATAGTGGTAAAGCCTGCGTTGATAATGGGCGAAACGGGATAGGACAAACTCACGAAGCTCGCCCAACGATAAGGGTATAAATTCTGTGCCGACAACTCGAAGGTAAAGAGCTGTAATATACCTCCTTCTGTTTGTCCACGGCTGTTGTAGAGTCCTCCTACATTTAGGTACAGCCCTTTTTCGAAAGCGTAGTCTACATTGGTAGTAACAGCCAGACTGTTCTCGCTCGTTTCTGGTTGATGAAACCAGCTCAACTCTCCTTTGAAGCCCGCATTTTTGATATTTCCTGCCCAGCCACCTCCCAGCACCCAATTATCCTGCGCGAAGCCGCCAATGAGCTGAATATCATAGCTGCCTTGATTAAAGATGTAGCGCCCGGCAATTACACTCTCTCGCAAACGATCGCCAGCTCGGATGGCCAATTCTGCGCTTCCGCTGAATCCTAAATAACGTCGGATTCGTAAGGCATCTGCACCGGGGCGTTCTTCATAATCAAAGTCAGTAAAGGCGTAGGCATTGAAAATATCATTCGGATTCCAGACAGTACTGATGCCCCAATTGACGCGCTGTCGGCCGACACGAATTTCCCAGGCTTCATTGGTGTACTCGGCAAATAAGCGGTCTACTACACTATGCCCCACCATTTGACCATTATCCAACCATACGGCATCCAGATCGAGCCAGTCGTTGCTACCAGCAGAGATTTGTTCTGCGTACAAGGGGTTGGCCTTTACGATATCCCCGTAGAATAATCGCGTTCGGAGGCCAGTCTTTACGCGCCAGTGCTCTCCCCTACTCCACTCCAGGTTGATACGATTGTGAAAAAACTGATCGAGGAGTAACGTATCCGTTCCTTGAAAAGTAGGCGGTGCTGGGAAAGAGGCGTTGAAGAAATTGAAGTTCTGCAACTGCTTCACGTAGCCACTCAGATACCACTCTGACTTCACCTCATCCTGAGCAGATAAAAAGGACGCACCCAGTCCGAGTAGCAGACACATCAAAAGTGAACGCTTAAGCAAACTTGTGGTATGGGTGGTTATCATTTCCGTACTTCGTCCTTGATAATCTGTCCATCGTCCAGCGTCACTACTCGTCGTGCACGGTCAATCACCCGCTGATCGTGGGTGCTGAATACGAAGGTGACACCCTCTTCCTGATTCAAGCGAGCCATGATGTCTAGCAGGTTAGTCGTAGAAGCAGAATCAAGGTTTGCGGTCGGTTCATCAGCGAGAATAAAGGTGGGCTTCGGTGCCAGGGCACGAGCTACTGCAACGCGCTGTTGCTGCCCTCCAGACATTTCCGCCGGTCGCTTATTAATTTGATCCTCCAACCCTACCGCCGCCAACAACTCTTCTGAACGCTGGTGCCGCTCCTCAGCAGAACGTTTCTGCAGCAGCATCACGAATTCCACGTTTTCCTGAGCCGTGAGCACAGGTATGAGGTTATAGGCCTGGAAAACGAAGCCAATATTCTCCTTACGGAAATCGATCAGTTGATTATCCGAAAGCTCTCCGATGGATGTACCTCCTACGCTAACGCTACCACCAGAAGGACGATCTAAGCCCCCAATAATGTTTAGCAAAGTGGTTTTACCCGAACCGGATGGGCCGACGATAGCAGTGAATTCACCCGCCTCAATATCCAGATCTACTCCACGCAGAGCATGAACCGGAATCTTATCAGGGTTATATACTTTGGTGACACCGCGGGTTTTTATGATGGACATAATGGAGTTTTTTAGATTTTCCGAATAGCTTCGACCGGGCGCAAACGAATCGCGCGCCAGGCAGGATACAAGGCACCAATGAGTGCAGTCAGTGCTACCGCCAAGGCTAGTTGTACATAGAAGCCAGCCTGCAGTTGAGGATATACAATTTGCGACATACCAAACTGAGATAAGCCTCCGCTAAACGCTGATAAATCAATACCGGTATCAGCGAGCCAGACTACCGTGAGCCATCCCAGTAAAAGACCAGGAATCAATGCTAGGACAGCCAGGAATAGCGTCTCGAGGACAATCATCCCAAACACCCTCACCTTGTTCATACCGACGGCCATGAGCATTCCTAATTCACGATAGCGTTCGAGAACAGCCATGAGCATAGTATTGATGATACCGAATAGGAGCGCCAGCATAATGATCACCATGAAAATGGTAGCTGAAGTTTGGATTTGCCCCTCATACAGTTGAAGGTCAGGCGCAACCTGACGGTAATCTTCTACCAGAAGGTCCGGAAGCTTTGCCTGTACTTCTTGCTGAACGGCGCCCAAGCGCTGTGGATCGTTGAGAAAGAAGGCGAGCTCGTGAGCCATCTGCTCCTCTCCCAATAGTCGATTTATATCGGAACGACGGACGAAGACATTGCCTTCATCGAATGGTTTGTTACCCGTATTGAAAAGACCTACGACACGAAAGGCGCCAGCGGTAATTTCAAGGTTCTTGTCTTGGAAGGTAAGTACCACTTTTGAACGAATCTTCACCTTCAGCTTATTCGCCAGGGCTTGGCTAATAAGAACAGGGTTTCGTCCTTTTTCCGGGAAATACTCCCCTTCTACTACTTGCTGGTCAAGACCGGTGACCGGAATTTCAGCGGCTGGATCAATCCCACGGATTTGTACACCGCGTGTACTACGCGAGGAACCAGCCATTGCATCAACGAGCGTACGAGGGGCAGCACCAGCCACACCTTCTAATTCGCCCAAGTATTGCAAGGTTTCGTCGTCGGTAGTGAAGGAATAGATCAGTTTGGGTTCTTCCCGAAAGCTATCTTGATGCACCTGCAGGTGACCAATACTGGTGGCTATGGCATTGTCGACGTACGACTGCACCATGCCCGTAGTGAAGCTGATCATAAAGACCAGCGCCCAAATGCCCAGAATGATAGCCCCAATGACCACCCCCGATCGGGTGCGCGCTCGCCAAATGTTGCGCCAGGCTATTGTAGTCAGCATATATTGGTGGTTATTTCGGTTAGTATTTTTTGGGTTTTAGTACGTCTTACTTACGCTTCTCGCATCGCCGAAATCGGTTGTAAGCGCCGAATTTTCAGCCAGGGATATAGCGCCACTAAACTGGTAATGAAAAAAACCAGGATAGCCTGTGTGATGAATATCCCCGGTTCTACCACAGCAGGAAGAATAGGCTCCATTCCGAATTTCTCATAAGTCTGGACCGCCTCTTCCCCCATGACGCTCAAGTCAATTGGGTTAACTGCGAAATAGTAGACGAGCGGAAAAGAAATCAGCATACCGACTATTGCTCCAAGCAGGCCTAGTAGCACGATTTCCATCCAGACAATCAAGCTCAATTGCCAACGGTGCATCCCGATGCCAATCAGTACGCCGAACTCATAACTACGCTCTCGCGTCATCATCAAGATGGTGCCGAATATGCCGAAGGTGATAATCAGGTAAAGGATGATCAAGACCAGGTTGTTACCTGCTGCATCCAACTCTTTTGCCTCTACGAGGTCGGGAATCATTTCTTCCCAACCTTTCACTGCGAGTTCAGTCGTATCAATAGTGCTTTCTAAAGCGGCCAGTACCGCCGGCACTTCTTCTTTACTCTCTATATCTAGAGCCACAGAAGTAGCTAACCCTTCAGCACCAAAGAATTGCTCTGCTTGCGCTAAGGGGAGATAGACCATCCGTTTATTGAGTTCCGGCGAACCGAAATGTAGGAGCCCCGTAACTGCATACTTTCCAGCAGCGTTAACGCCCCGATAGCCTTGACTCAAGAGTACTACGGTATCCCCAATTGCTACCTCCAATCGTTCTGCTACGCCATCGGCAATGAGTGCTCCGTTGTTATTATTATCCCAGTAGGCACCATCTACCAGGCGATCCTTCAATTGAGTCAGTTCGTTTTCTGCTTCGGGCGAGGCGCCAATTACCAGCACACCGTGAGTTTGTCCCTCGCCAGCGGCCAGGGCAAAGCTCTCCAAACGCGGTGCCATTCCTCCTACTCCAGGAACAGCCTCAAGTTCAGCTTGAAGGTCAGCCGTGTAGGGTAAAGCTCGGTCCAGTGATTGCTCTTCCCAATAATCGCTTTGTTGTACTTGGGCATAACCGTAGTAGAAGTTGACTACATTATCGAGCATATGATCCCAGGCGCCTTTCTGAATACTTTGCATGAAAACCGCAAAGAAAACCGCAAAGGCTACGGAAGCGATGGTGATGAAGGTGCGCCGTTTATTGCGCCATATGTTGCGCCAGGCTAGGGTTAACAGCATGGTTTAGGATTTTTGGTTAGCGCACACGTTTCATATTCTGTATGGAGAAGAAGCTGTCCTTGACATCGATATCAAAGTCGAGTGTCAGGTACTCCAAGACTGTCTTGTGTCCTTCCTCTTCTGCAGGAATAATTTCCATGATCGACGGCAGGAGTTTGCCACCCATGTCTTTAATATTTTTGCCCAGCATGGTATTCACCAAATAAGCATCCTCATCATAGAACTCAGTTTTCAACTGGAGGTATTCTGCCTGGTCTACCCACATGAAGATTTCTCCCCACACTACCGCTGCTTCCGGTTTGGGTACTAGCTTAATCTTCCAACAGTTACGTCCGTCCACTACTTCTTCGCCTACGAGCTCGTGCTCGTAATCGCGTAGGATAGAAGACTCTCGCACCAAGTCATCATTGGTAAAGTCAGAACCCATCCAGCTTTGCATCATCATGCTCGGTGGCATTTTGATGGTCCGGTCGATGGTCGGCTGCCAGTTCCAGATTTCGCGTTCGCGCTTAAGAAAAGCAACGCCTTTATCACGTGCCGGCCCTGTAATCAGGATGAGGGAATAATCGCGGCCTACTGCCCAGCTCTTCATGCTTACTTCCCGTGACCAATCTGGCCGTACTACCGTCATCTTCAATTCGCTGAAGCTGCTAGAACCACGGAGTTTATCTTCTGCCTGGCGAATAATCTCGCTGGCATCTTGAGCTAGTACTGCGCCAAGGCTAAGTAGCAGTACTAATAAGGTTAGATGAATTTTCTTGTGTATCATTTGGATAAGTGGTTTGTTCATTAGTTAGGGTTTTATTCTTTTTGATCGTAAGCCTCATACCGCTTCATGGCGTATTCGATCATCTCCACCAGCGGATAATGCGCTTCTGAGGAGAGGTAATGCAGAAAAAAGCCATCGAGCATTGCACCATAGAAGAAAGCTTCTTTCTCCGGATCTGGCACCCCAAGCTGAGCGAAGAGATTAATGGATTCTGCAATGAGTGGTCCCTTCTGCTCCATTATGATGGGCTCAATATTTTCCATGACGTTTGGCTGAAAAGCCAATGAGGTCAATAACCGCCAGTGATGGGTATCTTCCTTCACCGCCTCTACTGCTCGAAAAGTCAGTTGCCGGATTTTTTCATAAGCAGAAACGTCCTTTTCCAATACCTCATGCCACCATTGCGTGCCCTGCTCTACTTCCTCAATAATGATCGCCTCTAACAACTCCTGCTTTCCGCTAAAGTAGTTGTACATCAACCCTTTCGAAATACCAGCAGCCTGAGCAATCTTGCTGATTGAGGTTGCCTGATACCCCAGGGTTCCAAACAGCTCCAAAGCTGCATCCATGATGCGTTTCCTACTACGCTGCCGAATGGCATCAAACTGAGCTGAGGTACGTGGCGACATATTTATTATTGACCAAACGTTCATTCAAAAATAAGGGCTGGATCGATAATTGTCAAGTAAAACCCCAAAAATTTCGACGAAAAGCACACGAAAAAGGCAAGTGTAGGCACACAAAACAATAAAAACTATATGAAAAACGAGAAAATATATTTTACTCAATCAATTAATAAACAGATACTTAAACAAATACTAAGTCATTTTATACCAAAAATAACCAACAACAAATGAGCACTTTTCGACCTAGTACAGGCTCCAATAGCCACCTATCTTTGAATTGTTATTAAGGATTAAGGAAATCAGATTCACATGAAAAACGGGATCACAGGATCCTGAAGATTACACGGTTTTTTAGGATGATCCGTGAAGACGGGACATCTGAGTTTTAGGGTACCAAACCGGGCACTTCCCCTTAGTGTCCGGTTTTTTTATGCCAATTATAATCTCATGAGGTGGGTAGAGCATTAGTTCTCTCCCACCTTTCCCATTTTATCTCCTTTCTGATAGAAGGTTAATAAAAAACGGAGCCGCTTAAGCTTGACAGCATAAGCGGCTCCGTGCTAAAAAAAGAGGCAGCGCCACCACAGCACTACCTCAGCCCTAACCAAATAAAACCAAATTATATCGTTGAAAGAGAAACGCTCTTTCGATATGATTTAACAAATATAATAACTTATTGTAAAAAATACAATTACCCCCTAACTCGCTGATGGTGTATAATTACGACGCCTAATGCTTGTCTTCCTCCTTGAATCCTAGAAATCCCGCTCGGCACTCTTTCATACCGTCAGGACAACATGATAGCCGTTGGGTTATTTTTGTACGATTTAAGCGAAATAATCAAATTAAATTTCGCTTCATTATCTTGCGCAAAATTATTTTTTAAATCCATCACCTTGATGCTGAAGCCCTTACTATCAGTTAGTTAGTAAACTCCTGTCCTGAGGCCAGCATTTTTCTACTATTCCAAAAGATGAAAAAAGTTCTATTTTTTTTCACCGGCATCCTCTTAGCAAGCACATTAAGCGGTCAAACTTCCCAACAAGAAGCTGACGCACGTTATATCCGTGAGATCTATGACATGGCCCTCACGGAAGCCTCTTGTTATGATTGGCTCTACCATCTTACTAAGGGTATTGGTGGCCGTTTGGCAGGAAGCCCGGAGTCTGCCGCAGCGGTCTCTTACGGTCGTCATATTTTGGACACCTTGGGTATGGATACCGTCTTCTTACAGCCTTGCACTGTGCCCACTTGGGTACGAGGTGATGCTGATCAGGTACGGATTGTAAATTCTGAACAAATAGGTACGCAAGAGTTGCATGCTTTGGCGCTAGGGCACAGTATCGGTACTGGGCCAGAAGGCCTGGCAGGTGAAATAGTAGAGGTGTTCAGTCTGGATGAGGTAGAAGAATTAGGTCGTGCCGGAGTGGAAGGCAAGATTGTGTTCTACAACCGCCCCATGGACCCAACGCAGCTCAACACATTCTCTGCCTATGGTGGTGCTGTTGATCAGCGAGGAATAGGGGCATCTAAAGCTTCCGAATACGGAGCGATTGGCATGCTTGTGCGCTCTATGACCACCCGTCTGGATGACGTACCCCATACTGGTGCCATGGGCTATGCTCCTGGAGTAGAACCGATTCCAGCAATGGCAATCAGTACCAACGATGCGGAGTTATTAAGTCGCCTAAACAAGAAGGAAGCAGTACGCGTATTTATGCGTTCTGACTGTCAGCGTACGCCACCGGCAACTTCCTATAATGTAGTCGGTGAAATTAAAGGCAGCACCCATCCCGATGAGATTATCCTGATTGGTGGTCACCTTGACTCATGGGATGTTGGTGAAGGTGCCCACGATGACGGTGCAGGTTGTGTTCATGCCATGGAGGTTATTGAGCTATTGCGCAAGATGAATTATCAGCCGAAGCGCACCATCCGCTGTGTATTGTTTATGAACGAGGAAAGTGGCTTAGGTGGCGCTCGTGCTTACTGGCAAGCTTCGAACGAGGCCAATGAATACCATATGGCGGCTATTGAATCAGACCGTGGCGGATTTACTCCGCGTGGTTTCACCTTTGATGCAGACGACGAAGTATTCACTGAGAAATTCCAGCAAGTATATGAGTGGCTCCCCTTACTAGAGCCCTATGGCTTAAGCCTGAGCAAAGGCGGATCCGGTGCTGATATTTCGGGGCTAAAAATCCAAAAGGGTCTTTTGGCCGGTTTTGAGCCTGACTCGCAACGGTATTTTGACTATCACCATACTGCTATTGACACTTTCGAGGCTGTGAATAAGCGGGAATTAGAATTAGGTGCAGCAGCGATCACTTCCCTGGTTTATTTGTTAGATAAATACGGCCTAAAGTAAGGCCGTATTAGTATGTTTGCCCCATTAAACACTAAGCCGCATGAGTACCTCCATTCAATTGCATGATCTTCGTTTCAAGCCTTACCTGAGCGAAGAAGACATCCAAAAGCGGGTGAAGGAAATTGCTGCGCAATTGACAGCAGAATATGGAGGCAAAGAACCCGTATTTCTAGTAATGCTGAAGGGGGCGTTCGTTTTTGCCACCGACCTATTGCGTTACTATGAAGGCTTCCCAGAAATCAGTTTTGTTCGGACTCGTTCGTACAGTGGAACTTCTTCTACGCGCAATGTAGAAGTTCTATTAGGCCCTACCCCGGAGGAAGTGACGGGACGTGACATTATCATCGTAGAAGACATCGTTGACAGTGGCCACACCATGCACCGGTTTATTCCAATACTAGAAGAGCAAAACCCAAATTCCATCTGCCTGGTGACCCTCCTCTTCAAACCCGAAATGCTGGAAAAGGAACTCAAAATTGATCACGTTGGGTTTACGATTCCGCCGAAGTTTGTGGTTGGCTATGGTTTAGATTATGACGGTTTAGGAAGAAACCTGGAGTCTATCTATCAGTTGGAAGATTAGCGCCCTGGCCTACCGACAGCTCCCATGAGAACCAGCAAGCAATTCGAACATGATGGTATACAAGGGTTCCAATTTGGATATAACCCAATAGGGAAACCTTTGATGTATGCACATGTCTACTTTGTTGACGGCCTCTTAATAGACACGGGCCAACGGGGAGTACGTTCAATACTATTGGAACAAATTGGCCAGTTACCTGTCCGGCAGATTATTGTAACCCACTACCATGAAGATCATAGCGGGAATATTGATCTGCTTCAAAGACATTTCGATTGTCCGGTGTATGCCTCACCGGAATGTTGTGAAATCATGAAGGCGCCGCCGCCTATCAGTTTTGCTCAACGAATGACCTGGGGCAATCGTCCAGCATACGCAAAACTCACAACCATTCAAGAACAGCTTGTAACGGAGCATCATACATTTCAACTTATTCCTGTACCTGGTCATGCTCAGGATATGATCGTTCTCTATGAACCTGAGCAAAAGTGGCTTTTCTCTGCTGATTTATATGTGCACCACTACATTGGCTACATGCTGCCTGAGGAAAGCATCGCGCAGCAAATTCAATCGATACGTCGCGTCTTAGAACTAGATTTTGATGTTCTTTTTTGCGGGCATAATCCGCAGTTTAAGGATGGGAAAATACTGCTAGAGAAAAAACTGAATTTTCTGGAGCGATTCTTCGAGGACGTAGCTGCCTTGTACCACAAAGGTTATCAGGCTCGGGAAATCTTTAGTCAGCTTAAATTCAAAGAAAACAGGATAACCTATTGGTTGTCCGGCGGCCACCTTTCGAGGATAAACATGGTAAGAGCGGTTATTCGAGATCTTAGTTAGGGGGCTTGTACGCCGGGATTATCCCGACGAACATAATATGTCTTCATTTTAGCTCCTGCTTAGTTTTATTAATAGTTACTACTCTAAGGATTTGATAAAGACCTAATCGCCGGCCATCGCAATAGTGGCCAAACTTACGCTTACTCCTTCTACCTCCATCAGCAAGCTAGCACAGGCCTCCAGCGTTGCTCCGGTTGTTAGAACATCATCCACCAAAAGAACATGCTTACCTTTCACATCTTCGGGATTTCCTAGTCGGAAGCTTTGCTGCACGTTTTGCATACGGCCCAAACGACTCTTTTGGGTTTGACTAAGCGTATGCTCATTTTTCTTTAGCACCTCACAACAGACGGGAACACCAAGGCTCTTCGCCATTCCTTCCCCGAATACGTTCGCCTGATTGTATCCTCGATCTTTTTCTTTTTTGGGGTGCAGAGGCACCGGCACAACTACTTGTGTCGTATTAAACGGAGCCACTTGGCGAAGCTGACTTCCATAGTAGGTCCCAAGCTCAATCCCAATCACAGATTTACGCTCGTACTTGAGTTGATGAATTAACCGCTGAACACGCCCCGACTTACTGAAATAATACAAGGCCGCACCAGCGACGATGGGTACCCGCCCCCAGAAGATTTCGGCAAAAGCATTTTCCAGGCAAACGTGCTGGTGAGTCTCCGGGAGTTCATACCAACAGTGTAGGCAAAGCATTTCGGCAGAAGCAGGTAGCTCTTGCTGGCACGCCAAACATACTGGCGGGTACATGAGGTCGAGGATAGGGCGCAGAACAGGCAACAACATAAGCTTAGGAGTCTAATTTCTTCAGTAATAGAAGACCACGATCAGCTATTCGTGACACCAAGGTTTAGTAACCTTTCGCCTGCAAGCTGTAATAAGAGTAGACTTAGGTCCCTCAAAAGACTAGGAGCTTCACCTATTCAAACTATCTTTGATAAACCCAAGACTACAGACGTCGATAAATCCAAAAATGCGACCATCCCTTCTCATTTATTGGTGCATTGGTTTACTACTGAGCCTTCCTCAAACTAATATTGCACAGAGTTTGCCGCGCTACCATGTGCAGCATTTTGACACGCGTGATGGACTGTCCAACAATTGGGTCTCAGTCCTAACAACGGATGAAAAAGGCTACCTGTGGATTGGCACTCAATACGGCCTTAATCGTTTTGATGGCCATAGCTTTCGCACCTATACTTATAGTGCTGATGAGCCACACGGGCTATCCGGCAATTGGGTCAGACAGCTCTATGCTGATCGTGATCAAATCTTATGGATTAGTCCTGAAGGGCCAGCGCACAATAGATTGGATATTACAAAAGATGAATTCATTGCCGATCAAGGATCTCTTCAATTCAAACCACTTCAGATCTATGACTCCACTAAAGAGCAGAATACCGAAGGTCCACAGGTAGGGTTTAGTACCGACGGAACCCCCATTTCTAAATTGGCGACTAACCCAGTTAGGAGAGAAAGTGCGGAAGTTTTCTGGGCAGGCACACGCAACCGTTTACTACGCTGTACTACGGCGGGTAGTTGTGAAGCCATCCTCTCTGATGCAACTATCAATGATATTTTAGTACTGGGCCCGGACAGCCTGCTGCTGTTCAAAGATCAATCTCTGGTGAAGCTTTACCTAAGCAAAAGTGGTAGATGGATCACCGAGGACCTGAACATTCAATCCCGTAACCACCCGCAGTTTTTCTATACCCCATTTCTATATCGCGATCCTAGCGGCTATATATGGGCTAGTGGTCTGGACGGCGTTTGGCAAATTAGCCACGACCTCAAGACAAGGTCTTGGTTCTCCCTACGAGAACTACTTCCATACCAAAGCGAATCGCTGCCAAGTATTCACTGTATACATGTGGACCCAAATGAGGTGGTATGGCTGGGTACCAGTCAGGGCTTATTACAACTCAGTCCTACCAAGAATTTCGTCCATCCTCAGCTGAGTTCTACTGCTGGGCGCCTCCCTAACATTAGGACGGTTATTTCACAAGGCGAGCGTTACCTCTTTGCCAGCCCTACCTCCCTACTGTATTGGCAAGCGGGGGAAACCGCACCCGTAGAAATCACCAGAGGGGTATTCGTGTCCCTGCACGAAGACCAACAAGCGAACGTCTTTGGTGTAGGAAAAACAAATGACAATTGGCAGTTGATCAAAATCGACATGCTAAATGGGCAAATCCAACAACTTCCCTGCCCATTGCTGGCCACTCAAAATCGTGGCAACTGGAAGATTATCAAGTCTGATCAACGAGGGCGTTTATGGATCAGCAACTGGCAAGACGTAATCTGCTTTTCCCCAGAAGATGGCAACTCCTTTGTCCTAACCCTAGGGGAATTACCAACCAACGAACTAGAAAGCTTAGGAATTACGGATCTTCTGATTGACCACGAGGACCGACTATGGCTGGGAACCATTAGACAAGGTCTAATTTCCATTAATAATGTTAGTACGCTAGAAGCGGAAGACCGGGCTAGCTTTCGACAGTATTTGCATGAAACCGACCTTAGCACGAGTATTAGCTCCAACCTAATTCAGGCCCTTCACCTCGACCATGAAAACCGTCTATGGATTGGCACTGATGGTGGTCTAAATCTGTGGACAGGTACGGGGTCACAGTTTCGGCGCTGGATCCGCGATGACAATATGCCTGATGACAAAATTCTAGACATCACTGAAGATAAGCTGGGGGACCTATGGCTTAGCACAGCTAGCCGTGGCATCCTCTTGTTCGAACCAGCAACGGAACACTTCCAGTCTTTCACCAAGCGCGAAGGCTTGTATTCTGATGATATGCTCATCGGATCTTCTTACACCGACCAAGATGGCCAGCTATGGTTAGGATCTTCTCTTGGGCTACATGGATTCAAGCCAGAGGAAGTCAAAAACAGGATTGAAGAGATTGACACCCTACACTGGCAGACCCTCTTGCGCTACCAGACAGACACGATTAGACAGGAAGTCTTCCCAGAAGACAAATACTCCGAGGAGCAACCCCTCATTATTCACCCCGGCGATCATACCGTTCAACTTTCGTTTGCCTGGCTTAACTTTCGCTATGCTGGTCAACAACGTTATGAATATCGATTAGACAATTTGCAGACCGACTGGCTACCGGCTCCGAATGACGGTATTCTCAGCCTGTCCCAACTACCACCGGGTCGCTACGTCCTACATGTACGGTCTTACGTACCAGGAAAGCAGATCATTGCTAATGCCTTACCCATCTACCTTCGGGTGAAGCCTCCTTGGTACCGAACTACGCTAGCGTATTTGATTTATCTATTGACAGTCTTGGGGGTAATTTACCTGGGTTACCGCACACAATTAGCTCGCCAACTTGCTGCTGCAGAGCAAGCTCAGGCAAAAGAACTGGTCGCTTCAAAACTGCGCTTCTTCCAACAAATCGCCCATGAGTTTCGCAGCCCGCTCACCCTTGTTTTTGGAGCGATTGAACAGATGAAACGCAGACTGCAAAGACAAGAAGCTGACAAGGTTACCCCTCAACTTAAACAGCTAGATGAACAGGCTCAATACCTGACACGCCAAGTGGACGAAATCCTAGAGTTAGCTAAACTACAGGCTGATCGGAGTCCGCTTCAAACCGAGTCCGCCGATTTCGTACAGTACCAACGTTTTCTGTTACTGTCCTTTTCTAGCTTAGCTGAAGAGCAGGATATTCAGCTTTCTTTTCATACCAGCAGGGATACCCTCTACTTCCCCTTCGATGCTGACAAATGGCGCAAAATAACGAGTAACCTGGTCAGTAATGCTTTGCGTTTTACACCTGTAGGTGGCACAATTACACTTTCTCTAGACGTCTCTACGACGGATAACGAAAGCCAATTACATTACTCGCTGAGCGATAATGGATCAGGGATTGAGCCAGCATTTATCGAACACATTTTCGAACCCTTCTCCCAAGCTAAAGAACAAGAAAAACAGGGCACAGGTATTGGATTGGCACTCACCAAAGCACTGGTAGAACAACATGGCGGCACCATAGAAATCGAAAGTTCTTTGGGCAAGGGAAGCTGCTTCAACATTCTGCTTCCCATACAGACTATAGAAAGTCTAAGCGTAACGCCCCAAATTGCCTCAGAGAAAGATCGCCCGCTGATTCTAGTTGCAGAGGACCATCGCGCCATCCGGACCTATCTGCGCGAATGCCTGGCAGACCAATACGAAATTATCGAAGCCGAAAATGGTAAAATTGCCTGGGAAATATGCCTACGCGAAGTACCAGACTTGGTAATCAGTGATGTAATGATGCCAGGTGAATCTGGCTTAGAATTCAGTCAACGGATACGTGGTAATGAGCGCACCAACCACATCCCTCTCATACTTCTCACGGGAAAGAAAAGTCAAGAGGATCGGCTCAGTGGGCTGCAAGCAGGAGCAGATGTTTACCTCACCAAACCTTTTCATCGAGAAGAACTTTTGATTCGAATTCAAGGGATCTTGACCAGCAGACGGCGTTTACAACAAAAATACCAAGCGGGCGACTTCAGCATACAAACCACAACGCAAGCGACCGATACCTTCATGAAACAGGTTGCCAAAATCATCTCGGAAGAAATCGATAACGAAGATCTTTCCGTAGAGGCACTGGCAAAGCAACTGCACTTGAGCCGCGTGCAGCTATTCCGTAAAATCAAGGCACTCACCGGTATCACCCCCACGCTATTCATAAGGCAAATCCGCCTACAGCATGCGCAAAAATTATTGCGCGAAAGCGACCAAAGCATTTCCGAAATCGCCTATGCCTCGGGTTTCAAAGACCCAGCCTATTTCTCCAGAGTGTACAAGGAACAATTCGGCCAGAGCCCTTCTGAAATAAGGCCTTAGCCAGGCATTTCACTCAAGATGTAACGACAGTACAAGCAATGGTAACCTCAGTCTAGGCGCAGCACTGGGGGTGGGAATAGCTTTGTTGCAAAGCACTGAAGACCGGTGCTAGGTGGCTTTTATATAGGGCCACGAGTTACAATCACTAATCCCACCGCTATGAACACGGTAAAGAAGATATGCCTAGGTATCATTCTGCTCCTTACAAGTGTAATCGGGTATTCGCAAGACATAAGTATCCAGGTCTTAGTCCCTACCGCACCGCCTCCAGCCAGCCTGGCTGAAATCATCTCCTTCGAGAGCGAAGTCATCATTATCCTCAACAACACCTCCACTCGGGTACGGGAGATAAAGCTGATCGCCAGCCTTACCGATATCACACGCGGTCATAACCTCACGATGAAGCGCGGCATACCCGGCCTCACTCCAATTACTTTATCACCAGGCCAAGTCAGAGAAATTCGCTTTCGCGAACTACGGGCTTTGTATGGAGATGTCACCGCTAACGACTTTATCATTGACGGCTTCAACTACGAGCAAATCATCCGGGAAGAACGTTTGCCGGAGGGCACCTATAGCCTTTGTATTGAAGCCCTCGACTTCTTCACCGACGAGCAATTGTCGATGGATGGCAGCTGTGGTTTCTTCCCAATTATCGCCTATGATCCGCCCATCATTATTTTTCCGGAGCAAGGCGCAAGCTTGACTGCTACTAACCCTCAAAATATCATCTTTACCTGGACGCCCACTGGTTTACCCCAAACCACCAAGTACCGCTTTCAATTGGTCAACACGGAGGATTATCAGTTTACCAATCCTTTCGATGTATTCAACTACCAAGGCGAAGTCTTCACCTACCAACAAAATGATCTCCAGACCACCTTTTTCCACTACGACATCAGCAGGCCACCATTGCAAGAAGGCGCTACTTATGCCCTGCGAGTACAAGCCTACGACGATGACAACGAACTGAACTACATCAATGGCGGCTGGAGTGAGCCAGCAGCTTTCACCTACCTCCCTTCTGGAAATGGCATTGACCCTGTAGGTACCGATTTTGAAGTCGAACCAACGAGTCCGAACCTTGTCGCAAATGATTGCCTCACCTATGACGAAGCTATCAACACTTCCTTCAACACGGGAGTATCTGTAGGACAGTCCATCGCGGTAGGCCCTTTTACCATGGAGCTAAATCAGCTTAGCTTGAATGCAGCGCAACAGACCTATTCTGGCAGTGGCTCTATCTATCTCGACTTTCTTCAGCAAGCCATCGATGTGCAATTCGAATCTATTCGGATCAACAACAATTTGCGAATGTATGGGGATCAAAGCCTGGTCTACGCCACCAACGAAAACACCAGTATTGTACCCGAAAATGTGTCCTCCATCTATGACACGCCACAAGACCTCAATTTCCCACCTGGTTTCCAATCTTACTTAAACAACCATGAATCCCCGAGCACACAGATGGGTGTTCCCTTTAGGATTAGCGGAACGCAGGCGGTGGTTGCTGGCATCATATTTACCCCTGGCTTTTCCAAGGCAAAGCTGGCAATCCCTATCCCCTATCCTCAGACCTCTGCCAATAGCGATCCGTATATACCTTACTACAATAATAATGTCTGTATCACCCCTGGTGGCTACGTTGAGGATGCTCTGACATTTACACTCAATGAAGACCTCACACTCCCCTTCCAAAACAATCTTGTTGAGTTAGCACTGCCGCAAGATGGCAATCGAATCATATTCAACACGGACGGTTCGATGTCTTTTGACCTGGATGCCCAGCTGAGCTTCGACCGGAGTATCGTGCGGTATCAATCCAGTCTTCATGAAGTTAGCTTTATCGTTGAAGAAACGGGCATCCCCACTTTGAATGACTTGTTCAGCGCCGACCTCGCCCTTAACGAGCAGGTAGTTTATCCGGCCTTGAATGACCTATCCCTAGATATCACTCAAGCACTCCTCGACTTTTCTGATCAGGCGAATCATAGTCAATTCAATAATAAGTATCCTGGACAGACAAGTCTCTGGCAGGGTATCTATTGCCCTGAGCTAAACGTGCACCTACCATCTGGTTTGGGAGGGGAAAACGTCAACTTCAACATTGGTGGCCTTGCGCTTTCAGGCAATGGCCTCTCACTCCAATTCAATCGTCAAAGCACCGTTGTCGGTATCGGCGCTGGCCGCTTGGCCCAATGGCCTTTCTCCATCACTGGATTTCAATTGGACATTGAGGAAGGCCAACTCAACAGCGGTTCATTTGATGGTAGACTGCGGCTACCGATCCAGCAGAGTGGCGGCATTGATTACACGGCCACTCTATCCTCCATTGACAACCAGCTGGGCATTAACTTAACAGCCAGCGCTGCGTCCGACTTCAATGTGCCGATGTGGAAGGCTGGATTTCAAATATTTGAAGGCTCAAGTATTGGCCTAGATCGTATCGGTGGAGCGTACCGATTGCTGGCGCACCTCAACGGTCGGATTACAATCGACTTTGAAAATCCTGCCGCTACCGGTACCCTTAGTCAACTAAATATCCCCGCCTTAACTTTTGAAGACTTCACCATTGAAGGCCGCGATCTCCCTGGCTTTGTTCCACAACTCGACTTTGCCTTCATTGAGCTGGAAAATCCCAGTGCACCACAATTGAGTTTCGAATACTTCGACTTCACCCTAAGAGATGTAAGCGTACGTAGAACCGCCGCCCAACCCAACAGGTATGGCCTCGAACTTGACCTGGGGCTCAGTCTTTTTGGTGGCGGCATCCTCAGTGGATCATTCGGAGCAGGAGCCAATACGAAGCTGACCGTCTGGGCAAAGTACCAGAATGGTTTCAGCTACGACCGCATCCGCTTAGATGAAATTACTGGAGACATGGACCTCGGTATTGCGGAGGCCTCCGTAGCCATTAATCTATTCAATCGAGACGCCACCTTTGGTAATGGCTTCAAGGGTGATGCCGACATTGCCTTGAAGACTTCTGGTGCCGCCTTTGGCGCGGGCTTCAGTATTCAGTTTGGTAAGGTAAACGATTATCGCTACTGGTATTTTGATGGCTATTACAAGAACGAGATATCGCCCGGTATCGCGCTGGGCCCATCTGGTGTCTCTATCTATGGTTTTGGCGGAGGAGGTTATTACAACATGCAGGTTAACCAATCGGCAGGAGGCTCACCAACTTCCTACAACGAACTCTCTGGTAGTGCGGTAGCCGATCCTTCTGATCCAGCAAGCACTCATTCGGGCTTCCAGTTTACACCACAGAACAACAACTCCGGTTTTTTGGCCAACTCTATTATCGGCTCCACGGCATCTCCCGCTGCCTGGAATGTCAAGAGTAAATTCCTGATGGACTTCAACCGGCACCCCAACTTTGCCATCAACAGCGTGCACTTTGCAGGCAAACTTCGAATGATGAAAGTGCTATCGGATGACTCCACTCCCGACTTCGATCTGGTTGCTAGCTCGGAAACTGCCTTTGAATTGTTGATTCAACGCGAAAACCAAAGTCGCACCATCCATGCTTCGCTCCACCATGAGCTAAGTGGCTTATTCTCTTCTGTGAGCATACCGGTAGATTTTCATTCCACTTACAACATTGCTCAAGACAGTCGGCAGTGGTATCTACATGTTGGTCGCTGGAGTCAGGCTGATCCTTTCTCCGATGATTCCCGTATTGCGATTACTCGGGGCATTGATACCCCGGTGTTTAAAGCTGGTGTGGACATCCGTGCTTATATGATGTTGGGCAATCACTTCCCACCTCCTACCTATGCGGGGCTTCCACCATTGCCAGATTACATCACTAACCAAACGGATGATGCTGGAAATGCTGGCGTCAGTCGAAATGGTAGCGATGCCGAAACCATCCTCAATGCTATGGATTCTCCCTTCTCTAGCACCTTTGGCATCGGCACTGGACTTGGGGTTCGTGCTGGCTTCACCCTCGACAATGTACCCATTTTCTATGCCGACATGAGCGCAGAAGTGGTCGTAGATGGGCTACTTTCCAAGACCTTAGGCTGTGCAGATGGTAGCAGACTTGGTTTCAACAATTGGTACCTGCAAGGGCAGGCCTATGCTTACGTCAATGGAGAGGTGGGTGCTCGGGTGAAGTTCTTGGGTAGAACGCTAAGAAAATCATTGGTCAATATTCATGCTGGCGCCATCCTCCAGGCAGAACTACCAAATCCTTCCTGGCTTAAGGGGGGAGTATTCATTGGCGGAGAGCTTCTGGGTGGTCGTATTCGGTTCAGATCTCGCCGTGTCAATTTCGAGTTTGGTGATCGTTGCGAGCAGATTCAGGATGGGTACGAACACCCCTTCGCTGAGTTTGACTACATCGGTGAATTCATCCCTGGAAACGGCACCGAAAACGTTAGTGTTTTCGTCGATCCGCGGGTGAGTTTTAACCTCAACGACGACGAAGTATTTGAGATCACAGAGGTGGGCGGAGAAACCCACACCTACCGCGTCACCTTCGACTACTTCCTCAAAGAAAGTGGTTCCACGCGGGGTGTAAGCATGCAAGAAATTCACTGGAATGATGCCCGTTCGGCCTTGCGCCTAACCCCAAAAGACTGGCTAGCAGAACAAACCTGGTACGAGTTCAGCATATTGATCCGAGGCTACGAATACAAGAATGGTAGTTGGGGAAATCCCATCTACGAGGAAACCGAGACCAGCTCCTTCAAGACTGGTAATCGGCCAGACCAGTTCATCCTTGAGGATATAATCTCCAGTTACCCAGGGTTTCGCCAACGCTACTTCATGACCAACAATGATGATGGTGGGCGAGCCGAAGGATGGCTGCAGATGGACAAGACGGTTTGTAGTGAAATTCTCGACGCTAACCAAGCATCCAATTTCGAGGAAGGTAATATCATCCGCTTCACTAATATCCGGACCCGCACCTTCACGGAGACGCCCTGCTGGTGTAAAAATGACAAGACCCTGGCCTTTGATTTTCCGGCAGACCGGCTATCTCGGGAAGAAATATATCGCATCAATATTGGCTTCCGAGAAAAAGAAGGCTACTTCACGGCCAACACTGCTGATCTTGATGAAGTAGAGAGCACATATGCTGGCAGTAACACCCTCACGCTGGACGCGAATGATCCGGGCCAGTATGAGCAACTCCAAAACGAGTATACGGACAAAAGTCAGTTTGTCAATAAATTCAAGTACATCAACCTGCTTGATCCGGCGGCACAATGGTATGCTCAAACCAGTAGATTCCAGTCGTATCAAGAAAAGCTTAGTTCATTCTCGGTAGATCGTACGATTTATCTGCCCCGAATGATCAGCTACTCCTATGAAGTGGACTTGCCTTTCCTTCAGATTGCGCAACAGAGTGCTGCCTTAGGCAAGACCTTCCAAGTCCCCATCATACTACTTGATCCCGGAGGCATAGCAGAGCCTTTTGACCACTTTGATATCGTTGGCTATCGTCATCCTTTAGCCAGTGGTGGTCGGGTGGATCCTATTCTGAATCCTTTCCATGGTGTTTCCTACTTCCACACCTCACAGATGGTTGACCTGCGGGCCGATCAATACTTTGAAGACCTGCAGAACGAAGCGCTCAAGAACATCATTGATGACTTGACTGCTGGTAGCCCAATTCATCGTCCCAATAGGTACCCGTTCTTCTACGAGCCGGTGCGTTACGGACCACTGAAGCGTTGGATGCAGAACTACAACCTATTGGAAGGAGCACTACAGAGTGCAGGGCATAACGTAACGATTCAGCGTCCTGCCCATCCACTACGCGATTCCGAAATTAATCGATTCATAGATGGCGCAAGCGATCAAACGAGCAGCGGAAGTTTAGGTCTACTACCCGACCCTACCCACGGTAGTGGAACAGGTACGAGCACAACCTATGGCATCTACACTCCTTATAGCCCGCCAACGGGTAGCAACAGCTTCCAGACCGTGGATGATCCATCAGATGTAGACTTCGACCCGGGCTTTGATGTTCAGTCCAACTTCACCAGCTACTACGCGCTGATTGATTGGACTCCACGCACTCTAAACCAAGATCGAAAACGGGCCAACCTGCATGCTGTGAGCCAGGTGGAAGCGGCAGTACAGCTCCACAACTTCCCGCTCTACTTCCAAGCGCTAGATCTACTAGACCAGAAATTTGAAAACACGCAATTGCCTTTGGGCAACTACCAGATCAAACTCGTGAATGAGCTGGACAAAACGTACCGAATTCTCCCTTATCAAGTTAATCAACAATGAAAACACTAAACACCCTCTTCCTCTTACTTGTGCTGTGCCAACTCGCCGCTGCACAAGAAGACCGTCAAGGACTCTTCTTAGATGCCTTTCCTACGCAAGACAGCTTAATTCTGCGCTGGGCTACCAATGATCCTGCCACCTTTGAAGCAGGAAGAACGCATGGCTACCTCCTGCAGAAAGCAACCGCCAATGATGAGCGTTTCGTCACGCTGAGAACCATCCGGCCGTACTCGGAGGCCTCCATTCAAGAGAAACTACTCCAGCACCCCGAAGACGAAGCTGCCCAAATTGCAGCGCATGTGCTACAAGACCAGCTGGTGACCCCACACGAGGGAGACGTTGGTCTTACCGAAGCCTTTGATCACCACAACAACATAATGGTAGCACTCAACTTCGTGATGTTATCAGCGGATATTTCCGCTCTTGCCGGTGACCTCCTCGGTCTGCGCTATGTGGTACGTGATTTCCCGGCTAACGAAAAGGCGATCTACCGAATTATTGGTCTGGATGCGGAGGCGAGTGGTGTTGATACGGCTTACTACTATTTCAATGGCACTTTGGGTTCCTTACCGCCAGTTCAGCAATTGGCCTTCGAGCAAAATCACAGCAGGCTACAATTGAAGTGGAGTTATGCAGATTATTCGTCCATCTACACTGCCTACGATATTTTCCGTGCGGAAGATAGAGACGCTCCTTACCAAAAACTAAACAACAGCCCCATCTATACAGCTAGTGGCGAAGCGGAGCATCATTTCTTCCTGGACACGGTGCAAAAGAGCACCCAGTACTACTATCGCATTCAGGGCTATTCCCCCTTTGGGATTAAAGGCCCCATGTCCACTGAGTTCAGTCATTATGCCAAGGATCAAGTGGTTGGATACGAAGCGATCAACATCAAAGCCGAAGGCAATCATGAACAAATCAATATCAGGTGGGAGGCACAGCAGGAGGCGGGTACAGTAGATCAAGTTAAGGGCCTACGGGTTTTTAAGGCAAACTCAGAAGCGGGTGTATACCAGGCACTGCATCCTGGTTATCTTCCTACCAATACGCTTTCGTTTACCGATACGGTGATCCGCGACGAGCGCATGCATTACTACCGAGTGGTGGCCTACAATCAGGATGAGTTTGAGCAGTCTAGCTCCGTCATCCTAGCGAACTACATTGACACTCTAGCCCCTGCTCCACCGAGTGGTTTGTACGGCTACATCGATAGCTCAGGGATTGCTAGAATTATCTGGCGCCCCAATGCGGAGCGCGATCTAGATGGCTACCGGGTGTATACCTCCAATCGACCGGATGGCACCTACTACCATGCCCACGACTTGCTCCATCACAGCAACGAGTTCGTTGACACAGTTGGCCTAAAGTTTTTGACGAAGGAGGTGTATTACAAAGTGGCTGCTGTAGACTTCAATAACAACCACTCGGATTATTCGACACTGCTCATCCTGGAGCGGCCGGATACTATCGCACCGGTTGCACCAAAAATCATCAAGTACCAGAAAAGCGGAAATCAGATCACGCTACAAATTAGTCCCAGCAGTAGTGAAGACGTGGTGCGTACGTACCTCCTACGCTCTTGCCTGAACAAGACCGATACGATCAGACTGACGCAAGGTAGTAGAAGCTATACCGACAGCTTGTTTAGCCATCTTCATGGCAACATTCAATACCAGGTATTTGCCGTAGACCAAGCCGGAAATCAGCGAGGTGGAAATGTTGTCGAACTCGCACACCAGCGTTCGGAAGCATCGTCTTTGGCGCTAACGCTTGTTGAAGAAAATCAGGCCTACATTCTCCTGCTTCAGCACGAATTGTCCGCCGGGGATGCTTTGTATCTCTATCTGGAATCGGCCGATCAACCCTTGCAATTCCTTGATCGATTAGACCACCAATCTACGGATTACACCTTGCCGAGAAGTACACCCAATAGCTTCCGTGTTGCAGCCTATGTGATCCACCATTCTGGCCGCAAAAGCCCCACCTTCTTCTCCAATCAAATCACAAGATCATGAACAGGATCTTATTAATAATCTTCGTGATCATTAGCTTTAGCCTACATGCACAAGATCTGGAAAACCTGGAAGTAAAACCTCCAGCAGTAGAGGTCAGCGGAAGTATCACGGGAGGGCTTCGATTCTTCAATTCCAATCGTCCGAACCTCTTTAACAATAGTGATTTTGGCTACCTCGGCGCTGCGAGAATCAATGTAAAAATTGGTCAATTCATACTCCCGTTTAGCTATCGCTTAGGGGATCAGCTCAACCTGCCAGACATTCCTGCTTTTCGTTACTGGGGTTTGAGCCCCAAGTACAAGGGATTGACCCTACACATTGGTCACCGCAGCAATCGATTCACCACCAACACCCTGAACAACATCCAACAGTACGGCCTAGGGCTAGAGTGGCAGGTGAAGCACTTCAACTTTAAAGCCTCACGAGGCATCCTTAATCGCGACCGGTTAGGGCGGACCATTTACAATACCATGATTAGTCCACTGCGTGAGCGCCCCTTCTGGGCAGCAGCGGCTGGCTACAAGAAAGGGTTCAATGAACTCACCCTATCTGCCTTAGCGGCAAAAGAGAATGCAAACAGCATAGATACCATTGCTCGCCGAAATCGAGTGGTGGAACTGGTTGCAGGGAAGAGTTTTGGTGATAAGTTTCGGACTAAAATCAGTACCTCAGGTAGTTACACCGAAAGCTCTCGCGAACCGCTTTTTCCTTTATTTGAAGAAGAAGATTGGCTCGTACAAACAGGCGAACTACTAGGTGGCATGCCCAACTTGACGACCAAGACTGGATTACTGCTTGATGCGAACGCCGGCTACTATACCCGAGGCTTCAATCTAGCACTGGGCTTCCGACAGGTCGACGCTGGTTACGAGACTTTTGGGCGCAACTTTCAACTCAATGATCTGCGGGCGTACACCATCAAAATGGGCGTACATATGTTCAAGCACAAGCTCATCCTAAACGTGAGTACAGGCATTGAGCAAAACAATATTCGAGATCTACGTGCCGGTCGGTCTGATCGCTTAATCACTAATGCCAACCTCAGTTATCGGGCTCAAAGTGGGGCAGGCGTACAGCTTAACGTATCCAACTTCAACCTGGAGAAAGCCAATGAATTTATCGTAGGCAGAGATTCCTTCAACTTCTCCTATCAGTCGCTCAACATGGCCTTGAGTACGTTCATACCCGCGGGCCAGAGTCACTTCAGCAGTAGTTTGAATTATGTGCGTAATAGTAACAGCCAGTTCGGATCGTCACTCACCACAGCCGACTTCTACTATGGCCAATTCAATTTCACACACTCCAACCAACAGAAATCACTTCAGGTACAATTAGGCGTCCACACCTACTACACTTCCGTAGCAGAGATTGATATCACCTCCGTAGGAGGTAACGTGGGCCTAAGCAGTACTACCCTTGAGAACAAACTGCGCATAAATGTGCGCTACGTACCCAGCCGCAGAATGTCTGATGAACAGTCGGAATGGACTCACCTGATACATGGCGATATCAATTACCAAACATCCGATAAGAGTCGTGTTTTTCTACAACACTATACCCAGTTAATTCAGGAGGCAACCGCCTTCGCGGAAAATCAAACGCGGCTAGGGTTTCAGTTCAACTTCTAAAGTAAAAAAGCGAGTAAAACCGATTAGATCCAAGCCACCAAATCGAACTAACCTATTGAATCAAACAGTGCTAACAGCAGTCCAACGAAAAATATATTTATTATGAAATATTACCTTCTACTCCTTTCTCTTTTTTCTGGCCTTTTCGGCTATAGCCAAGTCGTTATCAACGAAGTTTACCCGGCAACCAATCAAGTCGAGATTATGAATATCGGCAATGATGTTATCAATATGCTGGGTGGTCAAATCTTTGACGGGATGCAAGGCAATGTCTTTTTTGACAATAGTGTACCTACTGAATGCGGCGACTTTGTACTTACGCCCGGCGAAATCACCGTCTTCACCTTCAACATGAATATTGATAATGCCAGCGGACAGCTGATGCTCAACAATACCGCCAATACCCCAGTATCCTTTGTACAATGGGGTGGCGTTCAGACCTTGGCTACCTTTGCCTTTTCCTCTGGCGTTTGGGATGACCCTACTGCCTTTTTTGAGTCGATAGACGCTGGAAACTCCGTTCAACTAATAGATCCTGACAACCGTAGGGATCCAAGTGGTTATCTACAAGCTAACCCCTCAATTTGTGATGAGAACGTGGCCTGTGCGATAACCGATGTCGTTATTCGTGCACTTACTTGCGAAGACAATGGCACCACTGATAATCCACTGGACGATTATTTTACCTTCATCCCATTCGTAGAGGGTACGAATATCAATGGCAATGTGGAGCTAACCATTAGCGAAGGAACACTTACTCCTTCTTCTGTTCCCCAGGAATGCAATAACTGCGTAGTAGAAAATAGTATAGGCACAGCCAACGGCGCAGACTATGCCCTGACCATTACCGCCAACGATGGAGATTGCATTTTCATCGAAGGCTTTACGGCACCGGAAAGCTGTTCGCCCGATTGCAATATCAGCACCCATCAAGTGCTCAACGTAAGCTGCAACGACAACGGCACAGGTACCGATCCAGCCGATGATTATATAGAGTTTTTGATCACCGTCTGGGGATTCAACGGAAGCGAAAGTGGCTACTTCCTGGTTTTCCCTGATGGAACGGAGCAGGGCCCCTTCAACTACACCAGCAGTCATCCAATTAGTACCGAAGGACTTTGGGCTGCAGGCATGGGTGATTTTCCGATCATCATAGAAGATGCTGATAATATGAATTGCAACCGTACTATCACTGTACTGGATCCTGGGAGTTGTTCGGATGAATGTGGTTTCACCAGCGTAGACATCACCAACGTTCAGTGCAATAACAACGGCACCGACCTTGACCCTTCTGATGACTTCATCACCTTCAATGTGGAAGTCATGGGTAACAATCTTTCCGACGAATATCAAATTAGTTCGCCAGACGGGATTGTGTTTACGCCCAATACAGGGTCCTCATTGACAATTACTCCTTTCAGCACTAATGCAGGTTCAGCGGGTGAGGAAGAGCATTTCTATACGATTATACTGGAGGACGCTACTATATCAAGTTGCAGAACAGAAGCAACCTTAGTTGACCCTGGTAGCTGCTCTAATAATTGCATTTTGGACATTAACACCCTAGACATCACCTGCAACGACAACGGCACCCCAGAGGACAACTCGGATGACTTTTACCAACTTGATCTTATGATCTCCGGTACTAACGTAAATGATACTTACACCGCCACTATCCAGCCGTTTGAAGTGAATGCTCAAATCCTGAATTACAACACCCTTTATCAATTCACTACTGAACCAGGTTCAGCAGATGATTTAATAGGCTGGGGCTTCACCTTTTTTGATACCGAGCAACAGTGCGGAGGGGTAACATTGAATGGTATGTTCGAGGGCCCTTGTTCGGATATTTGCAACTTCACAGCAGTCAACATAAGCAGTGTGGAATGCAATGACAATGGCACCGATGACGATCCTAGCGATGACTTCATCACCTTCGATGTGGAAGTCATGGGCAACAATCTTTCCGATGAATATCGCATCAGCTCACCAGACGGAATAGAAATCACGCCAAGTACGGGGTCGCCAATCATCATCACTTCATTTACCATCAATGGAGATGCCGATGATGCTCCTTCTTACAACATCGTTCTGGAAGACATATTCACAGCAAATTGTGGAATCGAAACAACACTCGTCAACCCTGGCACCTGCTCCGAAAGCTGTAGTCTTTCGCCAGAGGAGATCAATATCAGCTGCAATAACAATCAGACTCCTGAAGACACCTCCGATGACTTTTATGAGCTAAGCTTACTAGTGAATGGTAATAACACTTCTGATAACTTTAGTGCAAGTATTCCGCCTTTCGCTATGGATGTACAAACGCTAGCTTACGGTATCACGCATACCTTCAACACTGCACCGGGATCTGCAGCATCACTGGAGGAATACAGCATAACGCTTACTGATGCCGAACAGGAATGCACCGGCCTTACATTACAAGGCATGTTCGAATACGACTGTATTCTGACCAATACACTGCAGTCTGTCCAAGCAGACGAGGTGAAGTTGTTTCCGAACCCAGTGACAGATCGTCTTCAAATTGAGCTGGCCGACCATCTGCAAGCCAACACCGCAATTATGGTCCGTTTACAGAACATGCAGGCACAGACGGTTATTCAGCAAGAACTACAGGGTTCATACCTGCAGCTAGACCAGCTTCCGGCAGGTAGTTACTTCATCACCCTTAGCGGTGCAGACTGGATCAGCAGGCAGATTATCATAAAATCTTAAAAAAATTCAGCCCCTCGGGAACTGATCCCTCCATGGGTGCGTTATGTGGGGCAAATACGCAAATAACATGTACGCTGCATACTCACAAAAACAGACTTCTAAAAAAGGTGCCAATGGGTCCTAAGGGAAGTCGTATGTGAAAGCAGAACATGAGCAAAAGCGTCTTTCGTTAGGTCGAAGGACGCTTTTGTTTTTTATCAAAGTGAGAGCGGTCGTTCTCATGATCCATATTGATGGTTACCATTCCTTCCCTCAAAGCATTGCTGGCGATGCTCCGGACTCTTAATCCGGAGAACCAGGTTCGATTCCTGGTGGGGGAACTCAACGACAAAAAATGTCACATTTACCGATCTCGCTGCTTTTATAGATAAAGACAGCAGCTATGAAAACGAATGCCACCTCTCGTAGAAAATTCATCGGAAGCAGCATCCTGGGCCTTAGTGCTTATTCTTTGGCTTGGTCGAATCAACCACCCCAAAATTTGCCGCATTATCGTTTGGCCTTAGCAAGGAGTGACACCACCTACTACATCTGCGAAAGTGGTAATCTTGGCAAAGACTCCACCTTCACGCTTGGCCTTTTGAGTGTACCCGCCTCGGGTGAGTTTGAAGACCGTATTTGGCAGCTGCGTCGTCAATCCAATTATTTCCCTCGCCTGACTTTTGGTAGTAATGATCGCTTTCAGGTGCCACTGGCACAACAGGTAATCAGCTGGTTGCTGGAAGAAAGCAATACTCGTTTTCAAGTCATGGCCTTTTCGGAACCTATCACAAGCAACAATTCACATTTTCCCGACGCACCATCGCGCTGGCAGTTACTCCAACAGAAACAAGCATACTATGACCAACTGTTGGCCAAGGCCAAAGTCCAAAACAGCATGGTTCATGTCAAATACCAATCTCCCTTAGGACCTAGCCCTGCCTATGCTCAGCATTTTTTCTCGAGTCATAAGGTCTACTACCAGGCTACTGACACCCGCACCAGCAACGCCCTACAGATCTGTGGCTTACTCACGAGCTGCGTAGCAGCAGCCCATACCGGTCGGCCATTGAGTCCCATAAAGGCAACTTTAGTGGAGCATTTACAGCAAGTACTAGACAACCAACAAGTCCGACCAGCGATGTACTGGAAAGATCGTTTCGTATTCTACACCTAGTCAAACTGCCCTCAGGGTACTGGAGCGATGGCTCCTGGTCTTCCTACTGACGTGGGAGGTATATTCCCTGAGGGCCAGGTCGGAAATATGTATCTTGGATGCCCATTAGTATCCTTGATCCATGAAACCAATCTACTACCTCTTTCTGCTATTATCTCTTTCTGTAATTTCTTGCGAATCTACCTCCTCGGAAAGCCTGCCCGAAGCTGAGCCCGAACAGCGGCCAGCAGACTGGCTGTTCCGCCAAAGGGCCTACCCGTTTGGAGAGCTGGATAACAAAGCTTACCAGCGTGCGGTGCAGCAACGACAAACCACTTTGTCCGCACAGCAAGGGCCAACCAAAGACCTCAGCAATGCTCCTTGGCAATTCGATGGGCCCTTCAATGTGGGCGGCCGCATCACCGACGTAGAAGTAATTCCTGGTTCACCACGTACGCTCCTCGTTGGGGCTGCCTCCGGTGGCGTTTTCCGCTCTACAGATGAAGGGCTGAACTGGGAACCTACCTTTGACGATATGCCAACGCTAGCTATAGGTGACCTGGCAGTATCAGCTAGCAACCCAGATATTGTATACGCCGGCACCGGTGAAGCTAACGCCGGCGGTGGTTCTATTGCCTACGATGGCTTAGGCGTATTCCGTTCCGCCGATGGTGGCCAAACGTGGGAAAGCAGAGGACTAGAAAATGCCGGCAGCATCGGCCGCGTACTCATTGACCCTACCGACCCTGACCGTCTCTATGTGGCAGCAATGGGAACCCTCTTTGCCAACAATAATGAGCGCGGAGTATTTCGTAGCCTTGATGGTGGCCAAAACTGGGAGCAAGTCCTGTTTCTATCAGACAGTACCGGAGCGATGGACCTTGCTATCCACCCCAGCGAGCCAATGACGATATACGCTGCCATGTGGGAACGCATCCGCCGCCCCAATCGCAGACAATACACTGGTGAAACCTCCGGCATCTACAAAAGCACCGATGGAGGTACGACCTGGCAAGAACTAACCAACGGACTGCCAAGTGCTCCTACGGACAAGGGACGTATTAGCTTGGCCATTGCTCCTTCTAATCCCAACTGGGTTTATGCAGGCTACGTGAACGACGCTGGCTTCCTGGCGAATATGATGCGTTCGACCAATGCAGGCGTCTCCTGGAGCAATATGTCAACTACTGATTTGCAGACCGTCCCTTATGACTGGTGGTTTAACCGGGTGGTCGTTGACCCAAGTAATCCGGACGACCTCTACTATATTGGATTTAACATCAATAAGTACATCCCGAACGAACAGCGCTGGGAACGTCGCTTTAATGGTGTACACGTGGATCAGCATACCATGTGGATCAATCCGGCCAACCCACAGGAAATTCTACTCGGCAATGATGGCGGCTTATATTATACCTCCGATGGTGGAAATACGTACAGCAAATGGGACAACCTCCCTATCACTCAATTCTATACCTGCGAGATTGATTTTCAGGAACCGGCTCGTCGCTATGGCGGCACCCAGGACAATGGTACCAACCGCACTTTGACGGGCAGCACCAATGACTGGGCTCGCATCTACGGCGGCGATGGCTTCCGTGTACGCGTTGACCCTACCAACAACGACATCGTTTATGCAACTTCGCAATACGGAGGGTTTGGCAAATCCACTAATGGAGGAGACAACTTCATTTTCTCCACCGACGGTTTAGGCGGTACACGCCGCAACTGGTACACGCCTTACGAACTCGACCCTAGTAACACCAGCCGACTGTACCTCGGCACAGAGCGCGTCATGCGCTCCGAAGGAGATCCCGTTCAATGGACCCCCATTAGCCCAGATTTGACGAATGGTAATGGTGGCACAAACGGTTTGGTGTATGGTACCATTACTTCTTTGAGCATCTCCGAACTCGATAACCAAGTCATCTGGGTGGGTACCGATGACGGCAACGTTTGGGTGACCCTCAATGGTGGTAATAATTGGAATAGTATCTCCACCGGCCTACCTCAACGTTGGGTAACCAGCATCACTGCTGACCCTGATGATCCGGCATCTGCCTACTTGACTTTCTCTGGTTTCCGCTACGGCAGCAATATGAGCCACATCTATAAAACCGATGACTACGGGGCAAATTGGCAGGATATTAACGGCAACTTACCTGATATTCCTGTGAATGATCTTGTCATTAATCCTGATAATGGAACACTGTTCCTAGCTACCGATATTGGCGTTTATTATTCGGAAAACACCGGTGCTACCTGGCAACTGCTTGGTACTGGTATGCCATTGGCTATCGTTACAGACCTATCACTGCATCTACCAACACAAACGCTGGTAGCCGGCACCTTTGGTCGCTCAATGTGGTCGGTAAATATCGGGGAAGAAGTAAGTACCAACTCGCTTCCGGAAAATGTAGCCAGTTGGCAAATTTACCCCAACCCACTGCGCGACAACGGCACGGTGGCACTTGAGCTTAGCAGTCAATCAGACCTAAGTCTTCAATTGATAGACATGCAGGGAAGAATGATACAGGATGTTTTCCAGGGAAATCTTTCTCCTGGGCTGCATCAGGTTCCCTTTAGCGTAGCTACACTACCTAAAGGCACCTACCTGCTGCGACTTACTAGCAAGGATCAAACTGCAACTGAGCAACTGATCGTACAATAGATAAAACCGATACTGACTAGTGCTGGTGGTGATGATGTTCTCCACCAGTACTAGCCAATTTGATTTCCGGAAGGTCTACCACCTGAACCTCGTTCCCTCCTTCATTTACTGCCAAGACGCTGTTGATAGTGATATTCCCGTAGTCAACATAACCGGGCTTGCCATCCGGCCAATCGATTGCCAGGCTTGCTGATTGTACATTAGGCCCCAGGCCCATCTCCGCTTGCAAACTGTTGGCACCAAAACTACCTCCCGAATTAATGGTATGGAAGAACTGCTGCTGTTGGCCATTCTGCTGGGTAGCAGTAACTCTCACTCGGGCGCCGATAGCTGAACGGTTACTGGTTGATCCAGTGAGTCGGATAGTGACCCATTGGTTACCATTTCCAGGATTTTCGTACAAGGCGTTTTGGAAAACATCGCCAGAAACGGCACCTCCCATTACGGCGTGCACATCCTGATCACCATCATTATCCAGATCGGCAAAACTAACGCCGTGGCCCTTCTGCACGTGGCCAAAATTACCAGCGTAGGTTACATCTTGAAATTGCTGTCCGGCATTGTTTCGGAACATCCGATTAGGGACTACCGAGCGGAAATCTGGTGCACCCGTACCTAGATAGAAGTCACTATAGCCATCATTATCCAGATCTCCGAAATTGCACCCCATGGTAGAGAGTACACGATCCAGTCGCTGCTGCTCTGTGACATCCGTAAACCGGTTATTTCCATCATTGCGGTACAAGCGAGGAATCTCTGACTTGATGGGCTGGCTCAAATAATCGGCAGCCACCTCTGCCGCCTGTTGCTTCAAGGCATACTCATCGTAGCTAGCCACAAAAAGATCTTCATCGCCATCATTATCATAGTCAAAGAACCAAGTAGGGAAGCTTTCGATCGGTTTAGCAGTACCAGTTTGCTGACTGATATCCGAGAACCCATTCCCTCCTTTATTCAAGAGCATGCGGTTGGGGCCATTCAGGATGGAGATGTATAAATCAGGATAGTTATCATTATTCACATCACCCGTTGTTACGCCCTTAGCATAGATGGCATAATTAAGCCCCATGCTCGGTGCTACATCTGTGAATGTGCCATTGCCATTGTTGTGAAATAACTGACAAGGATGCTGCTCCTGTGGGCTATGCGTTTCGTTAGTGACAAAAAGGTCTAGTAGACCATCGGCATCATAATCCAACCAAACCGCGGATTGTGTTGGTTGTGCATTGTACATCCCTGCCATGATCGTCACATCTGAGAAAGTGCCATCCCCATTATTTTGCAGAAGAGAATTAGGGAGCTGGCCCATCCAATCAAATCCACTCCACGCACCACGAATCACGTAGAAATCCAGATTACCGTCATTGTTGAAATCTGCTTGAATCATATTCAACCCGCCAGTTACTTGACTCAATCCTGCGGCAGCAGTTTGATCAGTAAAGCCGCCTTGTCCATTGTTCAAAAAGAACTTTACACTGCCATTTAGATCCCAGGAGGAGACTACGATATCTAGTAAGCCATCATTATTGAAATCATCTACGATGGATCCTCCGGCTAAATCATTCTCATCTACTCCTACATGCATCGAAATATTCGGGAAATTCGGAAGAGCAGCTTCCGGCTGGAAACGATCTGGTGGTATCAACCAAACGGGTGGCACCTCATGTGGATAACCTCCGACAGTCATATAACAGAGATTGAGTAGCCAACGGCTATTGAGGTCGTCCGGAAAGGCGGTTAGTAATTTTTCGTACAGAACAATCGCCCTCCTTGCTGGCTCCGGTTCTGTATGAATGCCCTGTCCTCTGATCGGGAACAGACATGACTCTTCATTGTGGTTCAGGCTACAGTTGTTCTGTTCTGCCAGGCGTAGGTAGGAGATAGCCCAGGTCTCGTGCAAGACTCTAGTCTGCGCGTTAACCTCTCCCTGGCTAGGTTGCGTCTGGATTAACTGCTCAATTCCCTTAATCGCTTTGACCGTCTCGCCCGCACGTAGGAGCGTTTGAAAGTATTCAAAGAGTAGCGGTATCCCTAGCGTACGATTCTGATTGGCTTGCATAACTTCTGGCTCTAAAATCGCTAGCTTAAGCGCACTTTCGTAAGGGTGTTGCCGATAGTTAATTCGTGCTTTGATCGCATTGATGCTATCCATCATCATGCGAGTCCCTTCCCGATGGTCCAATTGGGAAACAGGGGCACTTGTGGACGTTGGCGCTTCATTACCACAAGCGTAAAACAGTGCTATGCAGCACAACACTACCATACCTTTCCAGAGATCGATTCTCATGTCTACTGTTTAAATTTTGCCGAAAGTTAGGGGCAATTAAGTGATCCACTACTATCTAGCAACTAGAAAGTGGTCCTTTTGTACGGCAACCGCTGACATTTTGCTGCGGTTGGCACCACAGCTTTAACCACAAGAAATATTTCCTGCTCATCGATCAATTTTCTGTTAATTTTAACCGACAGCAATAGTAAACGATGACACAGGAAAAATACCACATAGGCCGTGGCCACATCTATGACGGCCAGGGCGGTGAGGGTTATATCGGAGATCTACTCCTTGCCAATGGAAAGATTGAAGCCATCAGCGCGGATCCACTCCCTAGAAATGAATCCTATCAATACGTAGATGCCGCGGGGCTTTGGGTTACGCCCGGTTTTATTGACATCCACACGCATTATGATGGAGAAGTGGAGATCGCACCAGAATTGAGCGAGTCCGTTCGTCATGGTGTCACTACTATATTAATGGGTAGCTGTGGTATTAGTATGGTCATGGGAGATGCGGAGGAGCTGAGTGATATGTTTACCCGAGTGGAGGGTATGCCCAGCCATTACATCAAAGAAATCCTCAAAAAGGAAAAAGACTGGGATGGCCCGGCTGAGTATCTTCAGCATTTAGACCAACTTCCTCTCGGCCCCAATATTGGCATGTTTCTCGGACACTCCACGCTCCGTGCCTATGTAATGGGCTTGGCAGCTAGTCTTAGTAGTGGCAACCAACCCAGCGAAGCTGAGCTAGAGCAGATGTCGGCGATTCTGTCCGAAGCACTAGACGAAGGTTATCTGGGGCTCTCCATCAATTTGCTGGAGTTTGACAAAATGGATGGTACTGAATTCCGCTCACTGCCTACCCCTTCCGTATTCGCCAACTGGCAGGAATATCGTCATCTCTTCAAACTACTTCGTCAGCGCAATCGCATACTTCAGACTGTTCCCAACAGCGCTAACCCCAGCACCTTTTTCAGCTTCATTTGGGAAAGCCGTGGGTTGTTCCGTAAGCCACTCAAGACTTCCATGCTGGCAATGATTGATGGAAAGACAGTCAGAGGCATCCATCGAATATTTGGTAATAGCGCCCGCTTTGCCAATCGTTTTCTTGGTGCGAATGTGAAGTTCCAGGGACTGCCAGAACCGTTTGATGTAGTCACACACGGATTTGAATCACCCTTCTTCGAAGAGTTTGAATCGGGCACCGACTACCTCCACCTACAGGAAGCGGGTGACCGTAGAGAGTTATTAGATGACAACAAGTATCGCAAGCGTTTCCGTAAGCACTGGAAACAACGTTTTGCGCCGCGGGTCTTTCACCGCGATCTGCAGGATACTGCCATTGTTAGTTGCCCGGATGAAGAGCTTAATGGCAGATCTTTTCGAGAGCTAGCCAAAGAAGAAGGTCGAGATGAAATCGAGTACTTCTTGGATAAGGTACAAGAATATGGTGATGATTTGAGCTGGTATACTGTAGTGGGTAATGATCGTCCGAAAGAACTAAATTGGATTATCAACCACCCTGATTGCCATATCGGTTTTAGTGATGCCGGAGCTCACCTACGGAATATGGCGCATTATAACTTCCCACTCCGTTTATTGCGTTTCGTGCGGCAACAAGCTGCCGAAGGTCAAAAGACATTGACTATTGGGCAAGCCATTTATAAGGTCACTAAAGAGTTGGCGGATTGGTACCTACTAGACACCGGCTCACTGGAAGTGGACAAACGGGCAGATGTTACGATCATTGACCCTAATCAACTGGGAGATGAATTAGAAGAAACTCAACTTGCTGGCATGCCAGGACTAGATAGTTACAAACGGCTGGTGCGCAGAAATGATGATACTATTTCGCACGTCTTTGTAAACGGGAAACTGGCCTGGAAGGATGGTTCAGCAAGTGCTCAACTAGGACAGCAAAAACTAGGGGAAGTTCTGCGGGCCCAAGGTTAACATTCACCGACGCTAATACTACTCCGATATCCGCGGCTTTAGCGTTAGAATAATCACATAACCGATTATTAAGCCAATAACAGAGAAAAGGACGTCATTTGGGTCATATACATTATTACCCCCAATATTGTGCAGCTTGAACTCCTGTGTGATTACGTATACCGCAGTAAACAATGCTGACAACAGATAAATATATTCTGCTTTAAGCCGCTTAGGTACTCTCAGCAGCCGATGGTTAGCTACCAGCCCTAGCGCACAAACCGTTGCCATTCCCACAATCGCTTCGAAGAAATTAGGAAGTGAAAGAAAGATAATCTTCACTAAGTCCGGGCTGCCTCCCTCCAGAACCGAAGGCCTGCTGAATTTAAAGACAACAAATATCAGGGTTGTTAGAATCTGAATCCTAAACAGCTTTCGAACATCCTCCATACCTAAAATCGATTTTACGGTAAGATAGGCAGCGATCGGCCAAGTTTACTCCAAGAATACTTATTTTCGAGTCATGAAGAATAGCCAACAAATGCTCACTTCTGTCCTTTTATGGATGTTTGCTTTTTCGCTCTTTGGTTACCTGCGATTCTACGGTCTTGATGCGGTACCAGAGATTGAAATTTCTTTTGATATGGCCCAATACCCTTGGCCAATTTTTTTAGTGCTCGGCGCAATTGCTGGCGTCTTTTACGAACTCATCGAGCGCCGCTTAAACAGCAAACGTTTCCTCCAGGAAGGGCCCTACTGGCTCACTTTAGCTATTAAGCCTGTGATTTATGGTCTTTTGGTGTTAGGGATCATGATTATTACTGGAATAGCTATGAACCTATTTATGTATGGAGAAATAGACTGGAATAGACTTAGAGGAGTGGCCACGGGTAAGGTATACTGGGTATTCTTTGTGTTTTTTCTCGTTGCTAGCTTCATCATCTCATTCCTGCAAATCATTCGGCAGTATTTTGGAGATCGGGTATTACTCAATCTCGTTACCGGCAAGTATTTGCGGCCATTTGAGGAATACCGCATCTTTATGTTCTTGGATATGCGCGACTCTACTACCATTGCGGAGCAGTTGGGTACCATTCAATACAGCCGATTCATTCAAGACTGCTTTCGTGATTTCACCAAAGTTATCGAAGCTCATCAACCGGAAGTATACCAGTACGTTGGAGACGAAGTAGTGCTCACCTGGCAACCAGAACAAGGGCTCACCAACTTCAATTGTCTAAAAGCGTGCTATGCCTTTAATGAAGTGCTCCAGACACGACGGGAGCATTACGAAGTCCAATATGGCATCGTCCCAAGTTTCAAAGCAGGCGCTCATATTGGTAGAGTTAGGGTAGCTGAAATCGGTGTTATACGCCGCGACATCGCGTATCATGGAGATGTGATGAACACCACCGCTCGTATCCAATCTCAGTGCAACACATTGGGCTACGAACTCCTCATCTCGGAAGCGCTCTGGCGTGAACTTCCCAAAAGAACAGAAGGGCTCTCCTTTCAACCACTAACAAATGTAGTGCTGAAAGGTAAAGAGTTACCGGTCAACTTAGTTGGAGTAAAACCTGTCCTACCAGAAGCTTAATAACACAGTTAGCTCCATATCTAGTCTTATCCAAAAGCGCAGAAACTCGCCTAAAAGTGAGCTTTTAGCACGTTCCTCCTGCCCGTAAGTTTGTGTATATCAAAGGGAGTTCATCCAAACTCTCAGATTACTGAATAGCGCAAACAAAACATCATGCAACTAAGACTTACCGCTCTCTCTGCCCTTCTTTTATTCTGTTCCGCTCTTGTAGCGCAGGAGGTGATCGACGTTCTAGACAACAACCTTGATAACCCAACGGGAATGTTCATCAAAGACAGCTACCTGTATTACTCTGAAAATAACGAGGCAGGTACTATCTCTAGAATCAACCTAGACCGTGACGTTGCCATTCCACAACAGCTGGTTATCAACCTTTGGTATCCCTCAGAGGTAATGGTTCATGAAGACCTACTCTATGTCATGGACCTCGGAGGAGGCTTCATCTGGACCGTCGACACTTTCCTGAATGCCGCTTCACAACGTACCGTCGTTGATCAATTGGAAGCACCAATCGCTCCCACCGTTCACAATGATCATTTGTACTACATCCATTATCGCTGGTCGGATGAACGTTGTAGCATTGAAAGAAAAAGCCTGGTCGACGACTCTCCCAAAGAAGTACTCATTGACGACCTAACCTTTCTGTCTGATATCGAAACCGGCAACGGCAATCAACTATACACGATCGGTGCTGAGGGCCTTTTCAAATTAGACCTCGACCAGGCAGTGCCCACGCTAGAATTAATTGCCTCGGAAGGGCATGATCTTGGTAGCCACCTTCACTATTACGCCCCTGCGGAAAAACTCTTCTTTACTGAATACATAGGTGGCAACATATTCTACCTAAACACAAATGAGGCCAACCCAACCGTTCAGACACTTATAAGTGGACTACAAGAACCGACCGGGCTCTTTATCCGAAATGGGGAACTGTATTTCAACCAACAGGTAGCAGGAAAAATATCCAAGATTTCCGTGGAAGACATCATTATCAGCACACGGAATATACCATTGGATACAGCACCTAAAATCTATCCTACACCAGCTACCGACTTCATCCACGTTGAAGGTATCGACTTCCAAACTTCAATCCTGATCTTCGACAACTTGGGGCAATTAATGATGGAAGCAAACATCAATCCCAATGAACCACTATCCATCCATCAGCTGCCTGCAGGGAACTACTTCTTGCGCACTGCTACGAGTGCATTACAACAGTTCATCAAGATGTAATTCGTTGTTCGAATAGTTAGTTAAGACAGGTGGTACAAGGTTTGTGTTTGCACCTTGACCAACAATTGTAGGGCCCCAAATGAGGGGCTCTTTTTTGTTTAGGGCGTTGCTGCAATACGCAGGTATTCGTAGCGTGTACTGCGCTTACCAATTAGTCGATAGCGGAGTCCCATACGCCATCGAAACAAACTAAAGTAATCCTCGCCCTGGCGAAAACTAGCGGGATCGGGTTGGTAAGCGGCATTCAGATCTAGAAGCAATCGTTCTCCTAGTTGGTGATACAAACCAACATGAGGTGAGAGTGTCAGGTAGAAGAAGTTAGTAGGTGTGAAATCCTCATTACCATCGCGCAAGTTCAGGTCATCGGGGCTTCCTCCACTTGGAAAACCACCACTAGAATCAATGACGATAGTCGTATCAATTCTTCCAAAAAAGAAGTTGCCACCGAAAAAGCGAAGATCGGTCCCAACATATGGCAGGAGTCGACCTTTACTCGGTAGTAAATAGGAAAGTCCTACCCCCAGGGCTCCGGTCATGTGCCCTTTGATTTCAGTGTCCAGGGTGATTTCTACTTCGTCTCCGTTAAAGAGCGCAAAAATGTCTACCTGACTGAATATTTGTTCTTGTATGATCCGCTGCGGATTGGGCAATTTCACACCAACATCGAAAGAGAAGTTAAGCAGCCAACGCGGGTGTAATTTCCGGTATGCGTTGTAGCTCCAAAATCGAATCCCATTAGGAAGCCCTTCGGCTGAAGAGTGGAATGCGGTCGTTGACGTCATTAGGCTCAAGCCAATACCTCCTTCGACACGTTCGCTCCGCTCCACGATAGTAGCCTTTCGTTGAACGGCTTCTACGTCATAGGTCCATAAGGTGTGTTTTTGGAATTGACCCCAAAGGTCTCGCCACTGTTGTAGACTCAATGTTTCTGTAGGATCCACCCAATGCTCATCGGCTAAGATTTGCCGATCGATAATATTGTACTTTGCCTGTTGTTCTTTTGCTAATGCGCCTAGCAGATAAACCCTACGCTTATTGATGGGCTCTTCATTGAGAGTAGCGTTTACACGTTGGCAAAACCATCCCAAATCCGAAGTGTCTTTCAAGATGAGGAGGTTGTAATCCTCCTGAGCTTGATGCACTTTGAGCATCCCTTCCCATTCGGTAGCAACCGTAGTGTCAACTACAACTATTAGCAAAGGCCGGTTTACAGCATCCGCTGCTTGCCAAAATTCACTTTCACCGTTTAGCTGTTGAGTATAGGATACAGAAGTAATACCTAAGGAGAATAAGACCAGTAGGCCTAGTTGCAGATTTGCGAGTAGAGCATAGTTCATACACCAATTATTTGAGCTTGTCGAAGTTCAAATATTGGTTCGCATTTCTAGCGCTTAATCGGCTGAAGCGGGCAAAAAGGACATTGAAAAATTGCTGGCAAATGAAATACCCAAAGCTAGTGCTTTGTAAACTCTCAATTTGGAAGTAATGCTTAGTCATTTAATACTACGCTCGGCAGGTGGTGTTCGCGCTATCGCGCTCACGGTGGAAGTTCACTGACGTTCACGGTAGAAGCTCGCCAGGCTCGCGTTTACGCGGCTTCGCCGACACAGTCGGCACTACCGCGAACGCTAGTGAGCTTCAAACGCGAATGCCCCGATAGCTATCGGGGGGAGCACCACCTGCCAAGCGTGAAAGGCAATAGCTCAGTATTCCTTATTTCAAAATTAACAAAGCACTAGTGCTCCTGAAGCCAGGCTAAAAACAAGGCGGCCCGTGCTTTACTCACGATGACTTGCTCTGGGAAATCAATATTGAGCTGCACAATAAGCTTTCGTGCAAAGTAGCGTTGTACCTCCCTGATCACTTCCCGATGAACAATGAATTGTCGATTCGCTCTAAAGAAATCTCCTCCCAGGGTTTGCTCCAGCTGTTCGAGGTTTTGCTCTAGCACATACTTTTTTCGATCAAAAGTATAACCGTAGGTGATGCCATCTTTTTTGTGCAGTACCGCTAAGTGGTTCTTCTTGACGGGAATGATTCGTTCACCTCGGTGCACCAAAATCGTAGCGTTTCGCTGTTTGTCATGCAAGCCGAAATATGTCAGTAACTGCTCAGGATCAAAGGCAGCGGCTGGTGCATTTTGTTGGGTCAGTTGCTGATATTTCTTTAAAGTGGCTGCCAGCATTTCCTGGTCGATAGGCTTCAGCAAATAATCAATGCCGTTCTGCCGAAAGGCCTCTAGGGCATACTCGTCAAAGGCAGTACAGAAGATCACAGGCACAGCCCCCTTTAGCTCCCGAAAAATTTCAAAGCTTAGTCCGTCCGGAAGTTGGATATCAGAAAAAAACAAATCGGGTAGCGGGTGCTCGGCAAAGTAACTCGTTGCTGCTTTGATCGTAGCAAGACTGGCTTGCACCTCAATACTGGGATCCAGGTTCTCCAGTTCCTCACGTAAGGCCTCGGCCATGAGCTGCTCGTCTTCTATGATGACTATTTTCATTGCGTTAGAATCGGTACGTAAACACGGAAGGCTAATTCTTCCGTCGATGTTTCAATGGTCGGTTCCAGTTGTGACAACAGGCGGTAACGTTCACTCAAATTGTGAAGGCCAAAACCATTGCTGGTATTGAAACCTTCATTCTTAGGCAACATATTATTTTCCACAAGCAGTCGGCCCTGGCCACAGCTGCTAATTCGAATATGCAGAGGTTCATCCGCGGTGAAAGCATTGTGCTTAATAGCGTTCTCCACCAAAACCTGTAAGGTAAAAATGGGCAACTCTCCTGCATCTTGCTGCTCCTCACTTAAGTCGATCGTATAGTTGAGGGCTTCGCCAAAACGCACTTTCTGTAGCGCTAGATAATCTCGGCAGAAACCCAACTCGTCGCGCACCGAAATGGTATCCTGGCGAGCGTACTGGATGGACCGGCGTAGAAAACCAGATAGCCGCTGCAGATAATCCTTGGCTTGCTCTGGCTTTTTGCCAATCAGCAGTTGCAAAGTATACAAGGCATTGAATAAAAAATGAGGCTGTAGCTGATGCTTGAGCTGAGCCTGTTGGGCCATCAAATTGCTTACTTCCAACTGCATATTGGTCAGCGCCAAGCGGTTTTCATTATCGCGAGACAACACCAACTTAAGGATCAACAAGATGACTCCATTATTAGCCAGATTGCCTAAAAAAGGATAAAGACTTAATTCCTCTGGTCGCCTAAAGGCTATGGACGGTTCCAGGAAATACTCGATTCCCCGTGGAATCAATAAAAGCACAATTGCCAAAGCGAAACTTAGTGCGTATGTCTGCCAATTACTATGACGTTCGCGCACCTTTTCCGTATCCTCCAGATCCCTGGTGAAAAGCCAGACATTGATCAGCCATAAAGCAAAAATCGTTATCGCTATAAAAGATCCCGCAAAAAGAATGAGCATCAATGAGGGACTCTCTGCTGGAAATATTTCGTCCATTCGCGATTGCGTCAGCATAGCCACCGGTGCTATCCGAAAAACCGCTAGCAAAGGTGAAGTGATCAATGCTAGGAGCAATAATTGCCGCCTTACAGGCTGTTGCCAATACATGGTATCCGTTCTCGCTTTAAGTAGGAGCTTGTTGGAAAATTTAATCTGGTGAATGTCAATGGAACCAAATTTATCTTGATTGCTAGCTAATGCGGCCTGCTTTCCAAGGATTTATGAACCTGGTTTCGCAATGAAAATTTCATTTAGCCCGCTAAACTCAATTTTAATTCCTTATCCAGAACCAATAAATCGTTGCAAATCAGTTTGCAAAATTTCCCAACAAGCTCTAAAAAGTGGGGCCAGTCACTAACACTGCACACTGACCCCATCTCAATTTACACCTAAAACCCTATTATGTAGTACTGCAATGCTTGATTGTTCTACAAGTCTGCTGATTATTCTGGCAATTCTATTTGCAGGGTATCAGCAGTGAAGGCTCCAAAATATCCTAGTATTTCTCCGTCCCAGTTTCCTGTTGGATTCCCAGGAGCCGCACTTCCACTATTCGGCCCTCCATCTTCTCCGATAATATCCGATAGAGAATTGAGGTACTCGAAGCTACCTTCGTCAATATGCTGGAGAATCACCGTCAGCGTTACGCCTGGATCAAAAGCGCGCTGAAAAATGGGTAGCCGCGCATTTTCGCTACCGTCGAACAGATTGTCATCTGTCACCTGTAAGTCTTCGCCTGCTAACTCGTAAATGCCATCAATAGCATGGATTTGGCGGTAGTAGTTTTTCCGTTGTGGGTCATCCGTAAAACGAAGAAAAACCTGGTAACCTTCATCAAGTGGCCCGAACGCTTCTCGAAACTCCGACTCCAATTCACGCAGTTCTACCGGAACAGGCACCTCGGCACTAGCCAAATAACGAGTATCATCGAGGGTAACCTCAAGGGTGTAGGTCTGTCCACTCACTGCTTCGACATTAGCACGATACAGCCCATCATTAACCAATGGAATGTCAATGCTGGTGCCAGTATTATCCAGGAGTCGCACCTGTGCATCATTGCGAAAAGCCGGAGCCTCGTTGCTGAAGTAATTTACTGTTTGGGAAATAAGGACTTCAAAATCATGCTGTCCTTGTTGCAAGCGAGCTTCAATGACTAGCTGCGGATCGCTTTCGTTCAAATCCACATCTATCACTTTCTCACAGGCACATACCAGTACTACACTTAGTAGTAGTAAGAGATTTATTGGTTGCAACTTCATTGATTTAGAATTTGAAATTGTAGGTAGCAGATGGCACCCATTTGAAAAGCGATAACTGTACAGCCTCGGTTACAGTAGGATCATCCTCACTAGGCTGGAAGTCGATAGAGAAGGCATTTTCTCGTCCGTAGGCATTGTAGAGGGAGAAGTTCCAGCTGGATTCCCATTTCTCTGTTTTCTTTCTTAGCCAGGTAACTCCCAAATCTAGGCGGTGGTAGTTAGGCATTCGGTAGCCATTACGCTCTGTGTAGTATGGGGCCACTACCCCATCGACGGTGTATCGACCAGAAGGGAAGGTAACTGCATCGCCGGTATTGAACACAAAGTTGGCGGACACCTTCACTTTAGGGCTGAGGTCATACATGGCCACTATCGCAAAATCATGGATGCGGTCTTGGCGAGCAGGAAACTCTTCACCATTATTGATTTCATCAAACTGCCGTAGCGTACGTGAGAGGGTGTAGCTCACCCAACCAGTAAGGCGGCCTTGGGTCTTCTTCAGGTAAAACTCAGCTCCGTAAGCCCGACCATCACCGTAGACCAGATCCCCTTCTATCTCTTCGTTGAAAAAAAGATTGGCTCCATTGCGGTAGTCAATTACATTCTGCATGTCCTTGTAGTACACCTCCACAGATGTCTCGTACATATTATCCTTGAAGTTGCGGAAGTACCCTAGCGATACTTGGTCGGCAATTTGTGGTTCCACATTGTTACTGCTCGGCACCCAAACATCGGTTGGGGTAGAGCTAGTCGCATTACTGAGCAAGTGCAGGTATTGATAATTTCGGTTATAACCGAGCTTCATAGAACTGCTGCTATTCAATAGATAGGTGGCGGACAAGCGCGGTTCCAAACCACCATAGGTTTGGATACTCTCGCCACTTTCATAACGGGTTTCTGAAAGTAAATTACCTAAGTCATCAAATTCATAGGCTGTGCCCTCTCCTCGGTAGTCGAAAAAGGAGTAACGCAGGCCGTAGTTCAGACTTAGGCGCTCATTGAGCTGCTGCTCGTTTTGTACGTAGATAGCTGCCTCGTGAGAGTATTTTTCTTCCGCATCCTCAGCCGTAAATCCACTGTTCGCACCAGCATTTAGGTTACCAGGCTCCAACGTATGTAGAATCAGGTTCGCACCGAACTTGACAGTATTCCGATCGTTGGGAAAGTAGGTGAAGTCTTGCTTGAAATTCCAGTCTTCAATGACCGACTCCAAGCCAATGGCATCATCACCTTGACCAAAACCGAATTCATAATCGTAGTTACTGTAGATAAGCGAAGTATTGGAGAATAGCTTATTGGAGAACAGGTGATTCCAACGCAAAGTAGCAGTAGCATTTCCCCAGTCGAAACCGAAGTCATCCCCAAAACCAAAGTTGTCTCTACCGAAATAACCCGATAGAAACAGGCGATCACTTTCACCCAATCGGTAATTGGCCTTCAGGTTCAGGTCATAGAAATAAAGGTTTGTATTACTGGTGCTTTCATCGCTGCTCAATCCAAGGAAGAGGTCAGCATAGGTACGGCGGCCAGATACCATAAAAGAACCTTTATCCTTAACGATGGGGCCCTCAAGCGTCAAACGGGAAGAGATCAACCCGATGCCTCCTTGGCCACTGAACTCCTTACTATTACCATCGCGCATGCGAATATCCATAACCGATGAAGTTCGTCCGCCATATTCAGCAGCCATCCCTCCCTTATAGACGGTAACATCTTTAAGGGCATCGGAATTGAAGACCGAGAAAAAGCCTAGCAAATGCGATGGGTTATAAACTGGTGCTTCGTCAAGCAGGATCAGGTTTTGATCCAGGCCACCACCCCGAACATAAAAGCCAGAGCTACCTTCACCCGCAGACTTGATGCCGGGGTTGAGTTGTACGACTTTTAAGACATCACGTTCACCAAAAAGTACAGGCACCGCTTCGATTTCACGGACATTTATTTTAGTGACACTTCCCCTGGTTTCCGTCACGTTTTGATCGGCCTTTTCAGCAGTTACTACGACTTCTTCCAATACTTGGGAGTTGGGGACTAACTCCACATCTAACTGAAGATCTTCCTTCAAGTCGAGGTTGATTAGCTTGACCTGATATCCTAAGTACTGAAAGGCAACTTGATGTTCGCCTGCTGGTAAAGTGAGCGAATAGAAGCCATAAATATTGGTCGTTGTCCCTACCCCATCTAGATTACTGACCAAGGCGGTAGCTCCGATCAGATCTTCTCCGTTGGAGGCATCTTTCATGTAACCACTAAGGGTTACCTTCTCCCCCTGTGCCCAAGCTAACAGTGGGGATAGTAGGGTGATTAGTAGGATTGTTTTATGCATGGTTTTTTAGAGTTATTGTGCGTTGAACACCCGACAAATTTATCGGCAGCCAACAGGCCAAGCAGGCATTATGATGCCCAAAAGGCCAGATCAAGACCTAAAGCGGACGAAAGCCAGAGGGAACTTACTCGGGCTCAAATCCTAAGATCACATTGAGGTTGCCGACACTCTGGCCCGGCTGGAAATTATCTACCCCAATACCGTAGTCGAAGCCCAGTAGGCCAAACATGGGTAAATAGACCCTGGCTCCTACGCCGAAGGAACGCCGCATCTCAAAGGGGTTGTAAGTATCAAAGTCTCGATAGCTGTTACCAGCCTCCACGAAGGCGAGCGCATAGATAGTCGAGTTGGGGTTAGTGGATAAGGGGTAGCGCGCTTCTACCGTGAACTTCTGAAACAAGGGCGTAGCAACCTGCCGGCCATCGACAAAATTGGCTTCCAGGTCATTGATCTCATATCCGCGCAAAGAAATAATGTCCGTCCCCTGGAACCCGAGGTTCTGGTTATTCAATCCATCACCACCTAACAGGAAGCGCTCGAAGGGTGCAAAGCCTACGTCTTCATTGTAATACCCCTGAAAGCCAAGCTTAGCAGCAATCTTTAGCGTGAGCTTACCAGCCAAAGGAGCATAGTAAGCAGCATTAAATCGCCACTTGTGGTACTCAATCCACTCGAATCTTTCTTCATTGCTCAAGGTCTCATAATCACGATCGGAGAAAAGCGAATACGGTGGCGTCAGTTGAAGAGATAGACTAAAGGAGCTTCCTCGTGTCGGGAACAGCGGATTATCAATGGAATTGCGGCTAATGGTTTGGGTGAGGCTGAAATTGTTGAAGATGCCGTTGCTCACAGTGCTCCCATCATCGGCTACGAACAGGCCACTCCAGTTATTTAAGCTGAACTGCTGTAAGTTCACTGAACTGGTCAGCACAAAAAAGTCGTCTGGCCAGCGCAGACGAGTACCCAATGAAAGGGTTACTCCCCCAATGTAAAACTCCTGTAGCCCCGCAGCTTCCTGACTCAGGCCATTCGTGAAGCGATTCAGGAAGCCTGCTACAGTAAACGAATTTGGCTTTCTACCACCCAGCCAAGGCTCCGTAAAGGACAAGTTGATCGACTGGTACTGCCGCCCATTACTCTGCGCACGAATCGACACCCGCTGACCGTCACCTTGCGGCAAAGGTGCCCAGCTGGAGCGATCACGAAGATTACGCAAAGAGAAATTACTGAAGGTAAAACCTAGGGTACCAATTACACCTTGCCCAGCACCTCCCCAACCAGCGGAAAGTTCCAACTGATCAGAAGGTCGTTCTTCCAGCGTGTACTCGATATCCACCGTCCCATTCTGTGGATTGACTGGGGTATTAATGCCCAAATTCTCGGGGTTAAAGTAGCCCATGTTGATCAACTCTCGTTGAGAACGGATGATGTCCGAACGGCTGAATTTATTGCCGGGCCTCGTCCTTAGTTCACGACGAATCACATGTTCATTCGTGCGATCGTTCCCCGCAATCGTAACCTTATCGATTGTCGCAATTGGTCCTTCAAAGAGACGAATCTCTAGGTCGACAGTGTCTTCCCGGATGGCTTTTTCGTGCGTCTGCACATTAAAAAACAAGTAGCCATCATCCATGTATAAGGTGCTAAGGTCACTTCCGTCGGCACTAAATGAGAGTCGTTCCTGGAGCAGCTCATTATTGTATAAGTCTCCGGCCTGCATGCCCAAGACTTGGTCCAGTTGCTTATCACTGAAGCGCGAATTACCCTTCCAACTGATACTTCCAAGATAGTAGGGCTGTCCTTCATCCACCCAAATATCGAGCCGTATTTGGCCTTTATCATCACGCCAGATGGAGTCTCTGGTTATCACGGCATCGCGGTAGCCGAGCGACTGGTAGAAGGCAATCACTCCTTTTTTATCCATCTCGTACTCCTTCCGTATCAACTTAGAGCTCGCCAGGAAACGGGATCGTTCTTTTGTCTTAGTCAATCGCTTCCGCAATACGCGGTCTTTGACCTGCTCGTTTTCCTGAAAATTGATTTGTGCAATCTTCGTTCGTTCGCCCTTGTCGATATCAAATATTACCTGGAGCGCATTTACACGAGTAGTATCATTAGCGGTGATCGCCTGCGTCTCCACATCCCAATAGCCTTTCTCGATGAAGAACTGATTGATTGCATTGATCGCATCTTGCTTATTCGCTTCGTTAAGCAGGGAGCCCTTTCGAAGGAATCGCCCTACCTCATCGTTCAAATCATCGTGCCAGTTCTTTTTCACCCCCCGGTAAGCGTAGCGCGATAATCGCTTTGCTTCTTGGAGGACGATTTCCAGAAAGGCAATATCCCCCACGGTACGAACGAGATGAATCTCCACGTCCGAGAAGATCCGTAGCCGAAGCAGCCTGCGCACGGCCCTTTGGATTTCTGGCCCTGGCACTTTGACCTCTCCACCTACCTCAAGTCCACTCAAAGAAATCAGCGTGACTTCATCACTGAAGTAGGCACCACTCACCGTAATCCCTCCAATTTCATAGCGTTCAGGAGACGTGTAGTCTACTGTTGTCATACTGTCCACCGATTGCCCATGCAGTGCAAACTGTCCTCCCAAAAGCAGCAAGACAGTAGGCACTAATTGGCTTAGATACAGCTTTAGATTAATCGTCATCATCAGCCGCATCATTAGGTAAGAATTCACGGAGGTCATCAAAGCGACTGGAGCCGTTGCGGCCAGTGGTTACAAAGGCCCGCCCCTGCACTACGAAGCCAACTGCATCCTGTCGCAAGGCTCCCTCAAAGCCCGTCTTCTCTTCCCATTCATCGGTACCCGCATTGTATTCCCATACGGAAGACACAATACTGCCATTGCTACCCGTTGCCAGATAGGACTTATCCCCTATCGTAAATGCGACGGCAGCGTGGCGAGCAATCTCGAAGTCGTCTTCGTTCAAGTCGGTAAGTCGAGTCCAGGTACCATCACTGGTATCGTACTGCCAAAAATCGAATTCGTACACCCCATTATTACGGCCGGTACCGACGAAGTGTAGTCCGTTATTAGAAAAGGCTACCGCCGCCTCTCGTTTGCTACCGCCTAGACTCACGATCTGTTCCCAGGTGTCGCTAGCCGGATCATAACGATAGAAATCCTTCAACCAGTTATCATTGAATCCAGTGCCAACATAGCCGTAGGTTCCATCTGTAAAGGCAACTGCATCGTAGCGTTCCGCCCCACCAAAGTCTGAAACCTGGGTCCATTGTGACCCACTCGGCGCAGTAGGATTAAAGGACCAGAAGTCGGCGAACTCTTCTTCGTTATCGCTATCAAAGCCCGTCCCAACGTAAGCCCGATCACCTAAACCGAAGGCCACTGCCGCCCGCCGTGGTGGGCCAGGGAAAGAATCAACGGGAGTCCAGAAATCCTGTAGCGGATCATAGCGCCAGAAATCTCGCAAATCATCTTCTCCATCAAAGCCTAAACCTACGTAGGCGTAATCACCGATCACAAAGGAAACGGCGTTCGAACGTGGAATACCTTCAAAGTCGGAACGGCGGACCCAGTTACCAACTAAATCCTCGTCATCATCAGAGAAACAACCCGTCAGGGCGGTCATGCTTAGCAGCCCTAGTACCAGCCAGCACCAGGTCATTGTGTAATTGCGTAATTGCATTGTCTTATTCTATTTTGGTTATTCTTTTAGATCAAGTGTGAACAGGCGGAGTTCCATCACGTCAGGATGATTGCTATCACCCAGCACCAGACGATCCACTGCATTACCATTGGTGCCGAATTGTAGGAGCAGCCCATTGTCCTCAGGATTTTCAGCCTCCAACTGATACTGGACAAAATCCGTGACATCCAGCGTGTAATAGGTATCCCGGCCAAACTCCAGATCGAGTTCTAGTTGCGCTTGGGTATTCTGCTGAAAGAGCGTATTGTCTTCTTCGACCCAGAAGACCGTTATGTTTTGCGGTAGCGCCTCCTGGTCGATTATATCCACCCCAACAGCCCGAAATCGTAGCTCGGCCCGAGCGACGATCAGATCTTCATTATCGTCTCGTATTTGTGTCAGGGTGGGTATATCAATTCGGCTTACTAGCGCTCCCGCCTGTACAAAGGCCTGTTCTTCGGCTAAGGAGCTTGACAGGCCTTCGTCTTCGTCAATGGCTTCTAGATTGGTGGCCGTGCGATCAAACAGAATTTGATTAAAACTGAGGCCAAACTCTGCTGTGTAGGTCCGAATCTCTTGCTGGAGTGGGAGACTATTGATATCCGTTAGGTACAAACGCATCTGAGCAGTCGACTTCCGAAAGCCTACAAAAGCACCGTCGGCATTTGTAACCTGCAAAACCAAGCCCGGGAAATAGTCTAAAAACTCACTTTCCACCAGTAAGACATCCTCATCCTCGACTAGACGAGCAAAGAAATCTTCACCAATAGCGTCATCCAACCTAATCTCAAGGGGCTCTCCACGACGGGGGCGAGGTGCAAGCTCAACGGTAGCAATGGGCGTAGCAGCAAAGTCGAAGGCGTCCGTCGTGTACAGATCGGTCACGTCCACATCCAGCTCCATCGTCTCTTGCACCTGATGGACACTCAATTGAACGGGAACAAGCGTATCATAAAAAGAGTAGCCATCATACTCCAGATAGAGTGTCAGAGAATCGAAACGAAAATTCCGTTCCGCATCGAGTCGCAATACATCATCAATGGGAAACTGACTAAAGGCGCGTCCATTGATTAAGCCAAAAACAGGATCCTGATGCCGCCCCACTAACAAGCGCTCATTATTCGTACTAATGGTACTATCCAAAGGAAAGGTGCGGACGACCAAGTTGGCCAAAAGCGCCTCCTCCACAATGAAGGATTCTTCTGGAAAGAAATCCGCTCCAATCTCAGTAGGCGGCGAGCAAGCATATTGTAAAACGACCAGCACGATTAGGTAAAAGCGTTTCATAGGTTCTGTCCTTCAATTTGGCCTAGAGAGCATGAGGATGAGCACCAACGTTGGCCGGCTTTCCGCTTATTCAACCAGCGTACGATTTTTATCAATGAAACCTACTCCAAGCTATTCAGAGCTACCAGTAATGGCCTTTATATTCGAAAAGGCACGCTTGGTTGAGAAAATCGAAGCACTTGTTGATTTGGCTTATTCCTACACAACGGCACAATGCTTACCGGTACTCCTTGGGAAAAAATCTGCCCATGCGTTTACCGTTACTTCTATTTTGTTGGTCCATGCCCATATTGGTGGCTGCTCAATTTCAGAGCGGTTCGCCTTATTCGGCTTTTGGTATCGGTGATTTATTGTGGCAAGGCCGCGGACAAAACGCTGGCCTTGCTGGAGCAGGCATTGGCTTACGCAGTGATGCTTATCTTAACCTTACTAATCCGGCTGCTTACACGGCCATGCGTCAACCTTATAGCATGGCGTTGGAGACCGGTTTTTATGCCCAGAGCCTTGCCCTGTCTAGCGGCAGTGAAGAAGCACAGCAGCGCGATGGCGGCATGACCGATATCACCCTGTGGTTGCGCCCTTACAAGCGTTGGGCGATGACCATTGGTATACAGCCGTATAGCCAGGTGGGGTATTCCATATTGAGCGACCGCGTTCTGGAAAACATAGAGACGACCTACCAACTTATCAATGAAGGTGAGGGAGGTCTCAGTCGACTGTTTTGGGGTCATGCTTATCAACTCTCCCCTCAACTCAGCATTGGACTTAATGCCAATTTTCTCTTTGGGTCCATTAGCCAGCGAGAACAGTTCTTATCACAAGGTGATCTGGATCCCTTTGAGGTACTTTCAGAAACCGTTCTTCGCGGCTTCAACTTTGACGGTGGTATACAGTGGACGTTCCCCATCGGCACTGACGAACTCACTCTTGGGGCCACCTTACAGACAGAAAGCAATCTGTGGTCAAGAACGGATCGAGAACTCTTAGCCGGAACCGACCAATTAGAGACAGAGGGCAGTGGTGACCGAGATCGTTATCACATTCCCTTTAGCTACGGTTTTGGTAGTAGTTATCGACGAGCGAACTGGGTCATCACAGCAGAGGCTGCCTACGAAAATTGGGCTAGCCTCAGTCTGGATGCCGATGCCGCTTTTGTAGATACCTGGAGCGGCACTATCGGGCTCGAGCTAGCTCCATTTAAGGATAAATACCAAGATTATTTTCAGGCTTTCACCTTGCGTTCTGGCTTTAGCTACCGCAATAGCTATCTAGAAATTGGTGGGCAAAACTTTGGCCACTGGCTAGCTTCATTTGGCCTAGGCATACCCTTAGGACCACAGCGAAATCAGCTGCATCTCACCTATAGCTACCAGAATAGAGGAACGACGGACGGAGTGCTCATTCATGAGCAAATTCATCAATTGAGTGTAGCCTTCACCGTACGTGATGTCTGGTTTATTAAACGCAAATTCAACTAGCCTATGATTACACTGAGCCAACCCCAGAAGGCCTCTTCTACTCTTTTCGGTGAACGCCCAAGTACCACAAGTATGATGAAGTGCCTGATAGTAGACGATGAAAAAATAGCCAGAGAGATTATCAAAACCTACCTGGCTAAGCTGCCCTATATTGAGTTAGTAGGCGAATGTCGCGATGCTGTTCAAGCCCTAAGCATTCTTCAGAAAGAAACGGTGGATTTGCTCATCCTAGACATCGAAATGCCGAATCTATCTGGCATCGAATTAGTCAAAAGTTTTTCCCAACAGCCGCTCGTTATTTTCTCTACTGCCTATCCGCAATACGCATTGGAGGGTTTCGAACTTGATGTTGTGGACTACTTGCTAAAGCCGGTACGCTTCAGTCGTTTCCTACAAGCAGTCAATAGGGCTAGCCAGCGCCTAAGAGCACAACGTTTGACGGACGCTACCATGATGCCCGAACTGCCTGTAACCAACGAACAATCGTACATCATTTTACGAGCTGATCACAAAATCTATAAGGTAGCCTACAATGACATTGCCTACATCCAAAGCATGAAGGAATACGCTGCATTCTATCTTCATTCTGGTGGAAAAATACTAGCACTGAAGGCCTTGCGCCAGCTCGAAAAAGAACTTCCTGCGCAGCAATTCTTACGAGTACACCGTAGCTACATCATCCCTATTGCTGGTGTCACAGCGGTAAATCGGCAGTCCGTGCAGCTAGGAAGTGTTAAGCTACCTATCGGTGGCCATTATTGGCAAACCATCCGTGATCGGCTCATCAGCTGAGCCCGGGATTTGCCCGCTTCGCGCTGTTTCATACTACTTCTATACTGGTTTTGATCGAAATTAATCATCGGATTAATCAAGAACACGGTCGCTCATACTTAACGAATCACCCCAATGCCGAAATACACTACTCTCCTTTTACTAGTTGTTTTATCCACTTCTATCCTTCATGCACAAGCCGTCCTAACGGATAGTAGATTCTATGCCGTTGGCGATCACTTAAACTACCATCTAGTTGATATTGATAATATAGCAATTGGCGAAGCCAGTGCACAGGAGCAGGAATGGGATTTTACGCATCTATCGGGAACGGAAGTATGGACAGATACTTTCCTGGCTGCAGCTGTTGGTGCCTTTGCAGATACTTTTCTAGAAGCCAACGTACTTCAACTTAGTACAGGTGGCAGCGAAGAATACCTGCAAATCAACAGCTCAGCCATCCTTTCCTATGGATACGTACAGGATCTACTAGGTATATCATTTCCAGTGCGCTATCAGGAGCCGCGCACGCTCATAGAAAACCCAACCACCTACGGTGATATCCTGGAGGTTACCCAAGAAGGTGGATTTGCCATCAGCTTAGCGGACTATCCTATTATTGACTCTCTGCTAGGCAGTTTAGACCTGGGAGAATTAAGTGGCACACTAGACTCTTTACGACTGTTAACGACCACCACCACCCGCCAGGAAGCTGATGCTTGGGGTACATGCCACATCAGCAGCGGGAGCTTTGAAGTTTTACGTCTGGTACAACAGACTACTATTACAACCACCTTAGAGGTGCATGTAAATGCCGGGCCATTCAGCTTCTGGATTGACCTCGCTAACTTCTTTGAAGAGCTAGCCTTTGAGCCACTGAGTACCGAACAAGCCTATCAATACATCGCTCCAGATCATAAGACCATTATTGCCGACATACGCCTATCCCCCACCGGGGATGTTACCCGAGTATTAATCGCTGATCTGGAGACGTTTTCTAGTACCACCACCATTACCAACAGCCCAACCAGCCTTCACCTCTACCCCAACCCAACAAGAGATTGGGTACATTTTCAGTCTACACTTCCAGACGGAGAATACCAGCTACACCTCTACAATATGGAGGGACGCTTAATCGAATTAACATCTGTATCTATCAGTGGTGGATCCGGCGAGCACCAACTCAGGAGCACGCTCGCCGGTATCTACCTCTTTCAGATGACGAATGCTAACGGTCAATTAGTGGGAAATGGCCGTCTTTTGGTTGAATGATCGAGCTTTTCATTCAGACGTTCAAATTAGCAAGGGGAGGTTTCCGGGTGGGAGCCTCCCTTCTTTCATTTCCGGTTTTGCCTTTCTCAAATCAGTTTTTGCCCGCCCGCGATGGGAATTCCTGCCCTCCGTTTACATCCCCTCTACCTTCGCTTCAAAGTTCTCCATGAACCTTATTACCATCACCAAACGAATACTTATGCGCTATTTATGGCTCGCTCTAAGCATGTGCTGTACATTGCTCAGCGCCCAAAGCACCTTAGACCTTTCTTCCTGCCTAAACTACGCTCGTGCCCACAATCTTGAATTGGAGAACGGCCGACTGGGAGAACGAACTGCCCACTTTGAAAAGAAAGAAGTGGTGGGATCTCTCTACCCTCAAGTCAGCGGTACGTTTAGTAATACCTACAATGGCATCTTACGAACCTCTATTCTACCAGCTGAAGCTTTTGGTGGTCAAGAAGGTAGTACCTCTGAAGTGCAGTTTGGCACGACCTACGAATCTACGGCCAATCTGCAGGTCACTCAGCAGTTGTTTAACCCCAGTCTAGGTTCTAGCCTAAAGTTGGCCGAACAGAACAAACTTCTACAACAAACAAGCCTACGCCAAACGGAAGAACAAATCGCCTACAACATTGCCATCTTGTACTACAACATCATCATACAGGATGTCCAGCAAAGTAACTTGGAAGCCAGCGCGGCAACTTTAGACAGCCTTCTTCAACAAGGCCAGCTCCAACTTGAAGAAGGAGTAGCCCGTCAGGTAGATGTGGACCGGCTACAGGTAAACGCCAACGCCCTGCATTCACAAATTGATCAATTAGAGCGCTCCAACGAACAGTTGCTCAACAACCTCAAACTACAGCTGGGCATGCCACTGGTCACACCCCTAGCCTTGGCATCTATCACCTTACCACAACTAGAAGATGAGGTAAATACCACCGGCCCTAAATCCAACACATTTAGCCAGCGACCGGATATTAGAATGATGGAAATCCAAGAGGAGATGAGTGTTTTGCAAAAGCGCATCAATCAACAGGGCTATATCCCGACACTGTCTCTGAACTTACAGGCGGGTTCCATATCTAACCGCAATGACTTTGGTTTTGGCGATGCCAATTGGAACGACTATCTGGGCTTAACGCTCAACCTTAGTGTGCCAATTTTCGATGGTTTTCAGCGTAGTGCCAAAAACCAGCAACTCAAGATCGAGACAGAAATGGCTCAGAACAATAAACGCCTAACGGAGCAGCGTGCCGAATATGAACTGAGCAATGCCCGATCCCAATACGACAACACCAATACCGAGCTGAAACAGCAAAGGCAAAATGTAGACTTGGCTAACAAAGTCTTTTCAGTCAGTCAACTTGAATACCAGGAGGGGATTATCCCCGCGACTACCTTGACGGAAGCTCGCAATGACCTCACAGAAGCACAAAACATCTATTTCCAAACCTTATTGGAACTACTCCAGGCTAGACTAGAAGTGGCCTACTCACAAGGACAGGTAGTCCAGTTTATCGAACAACAATAACCTTCACAAGCATACCAACATGAATATCAATCTCATATATATCAGCACCTTGATCTTGCTGCTGAGTTCTTGCTCAGCTGAACAAACAGAAAACAATTGGAAAACTTCCACTGTGGATCGTGGAGAACTGGAAATGGTCATCTCGGCCTCTGGTACTTTGAAGGCGACCAATACGGTAGAGATCGGCACCCAGGTTTCGGGGGTTATTGAAGAGGTTTTAGTTGATTTTAACGATGAAGTCAAAGCCGGCCAAGTGATAGCCCGCCTAGATGACCGCATGTTACGTGCTTCTCTCCAACAGGCACAAGCAAGCGTACAACAAGCCGAACTACAGCTGGCCCAAAGAGAGCGGGCCTATGCAGATGCACAACGTTACAACAATGGCGAACAAACAGACCTTAGCGTGCGCGAAGCAGAAGCCAATCTTCAGCAAATCAATGCGCAGTTGGATCTCGCCGAACGTAATTTCAATCGCTACAAAAACCTGTACGAAAAGGGTGCTGCTTCGCGGATAGAGTACGAGAACAAACAAATGGAGTATGAACGTTTGCAGGCCAACTACAACTCGGCATCTACTTCCCTAGATCGAACCAAGGCTAACCTTAGTTCTGTCGATTTGCAACGAACACGAGAGGATCTTCTCACGGCTCAAGCCAATTTGCAGTCGGCTCGCGCAGCTCTCCGCCAGGCCGTTGTAAACCTGGAACATACCGAGGTTCGCTCGCCCATTGATGGTGTGGTTTTATCGCGAAATATCGAGAATGGTCAGACGGTTGCAGCTAGCTTCCAAACACCGATCCTTTTTAGCATTGCCAATGACTTGACCAAAATGGAAATTGAAGCCAGCATTGACGAGTCTGACATCGGCTACATTCAACAAGGCCAACCCGTCAACTTTAATGTAGATGCTTACGGGCAAGCTTCGTTCACGGGGATAGTCCAGGAAGTGCGTCTTCAACCAACAGTGGTGTCCAATGTGGTGATCTACACGGTGATCATCGCTACCGAGAACAAGGATCAACAACTGATGCCTGGCATGACCGCCAACCTGGACATCGTCACGGAGCAGATAAAAGATGCCCTCATCATACCGGTTACTGCCCTCCATTTCCAACCCAACACTACTGATGGGATAGCACTACCCGCAGCTCTACCTGAGTCGGCTGCTAAAGAAAGTCGATTGATTTGGAAGTTAGAAGATGGTCAACTGATCCCCGTCCAAGTTGGAATCCTATTAAATAGCGGCCGTTTCGCTGCTGTGGAGTCCACGGAGTTGACAGCAGGGTCAACCCTTGTGACAGGATATGAACGACAAAAGGCTCGAGGCGCAGCAGATGAAGAAGCCCAAAGCCCATTCATGCCGAGTCTACCATCAAGCAACAGCAAGCAGTCATCCTAAGTCAAACACCATGAAAGAAACAGTAATTGAAGCAATCAACATTCACAAGACTTTCGACCTTGGTGAAATCCAGGTGAGAGCACTTCGTGGGGTAGATCTTGAAATCTATGCTGGCGATTTAGCGGCGATTATGGGGCATAGTGGATCCGGCAAGTCCACCTTCATGAATATCATTGGCTGCCTGGATGTACCCAGCGAAGGTCAGGTATTGATTGATGGCAGAAACGTCGCCTCTTTTGATCGTGATCAGTTGGCGGATATCCGCAATGGTAAGATTGGTTTTGTATTTCAGTCGTACAACTTGCTTCCTCGGACAACGGCTCAGGAGAATGTTGAACTACCACTTATCTACAATCCATCCATCAGTTCGGAAGAACGAGAACACCTTGCGCAACAAGCATTGGCGCAGGTAGGCCTGGGCGAGCGTACACACCACCTGACCAATCAGCTTTCCGGAGGGCAACAGCAACGCGTGGCTATCGCCCGGGCACTCGTCAACGATCCCTTGGTCATATTGGCAGATGAGCCAACAGGAAACCTGGACACTAGGACCAGCTATGAGATCATGGATATTTTCCAATCCTTGAATGAGCAAGGCAAGACCGTCCTGATTGTCACCCACGAACCAGATATCGCCCATATGTGCAAGCGCAACATCGTCTTTAAGGATGGCAAGATCATCAAGGATTTTGCGGTCGAACAACGTACTAATGCGGCAAAAGAACTATCCCAACTCCCAGCCGAAACAACCCTCTAAACCATGAACACGTACAACCTGCTGAAACTTTCTTTCAAAGCCCTACAGAAAAACATTTTTCGCACCTTCCTCACCATGCTGGGAATTATCATTGGTGTGGGGTCTGTCATTGCCATGCTGGCCATTGGTGAAGGTTCAAAACAGAGTATTGAAGATACCATTTCCGAAATGGGTTCCAATATGATCATGGTCTTCCCGGGTACCGTGCAAATGGGAGCTGTAAACATGGGCGGTGGTACCGCCCAACCGCTGGAGATGGATTATGTAGAAGCGATAGAAGCCCGAAGCACTGCTCTACAAGCCATATCCCCGGTAGCCAATACCAAATCTCAGGTGATCTCGGAACAAGGCAACTGGAGCACCACGATTGTGGGGTGCTATCCCAACTACCTCGACATTAGAGCTACGGAGTTACAAGCTGGCCGTCGATTCACCCAACAAGAAGTAGATCGTAACGCTAAGGTATGCTTGGTAGGCACTACGGTCGTGGAAGAGTTATTTGGCCCAAATACCAATCCAATTGGCGCTTCCATTCGCATAGAAAAGGTGCCGTTCCAAATTATCGGGATCTTGGAAGAGAAGGGAGGTGGTATGACAGGCAACGACGAGGACGACACCATATTAGCCCCTTTTGGTACCGTGCAGCGCAGGCTTCTAGGTATCACTACCGTGCCGCAGATTATGGCCTCGGCCTACAGCAAAGAAATGATCCCGGTTGCCTCATCAGAGATTGAGCAAATACTCTATGAAGAAATGCGGGTTGAACCAGAAGATGAAGCCTTTAGCATACGTACCATGGATGAGCTGTCAAGTATGTTGACGTCCGTCTCTGACATCCTGGTTATTCTACTCGCATTCGTTGCCGGAATTTCCCTGGTGGTTGGTGGAATTGGTATTATGAATATCATGTTTGTGACCGTAGTGGAACGAACCCGAGAGATCGGCCTTCGAATGGCGGTCGGTGCGAAGAGTAAGCACATCCTGTGGCAGTTTCTGGCGGAGGCCATCGTCATCAGTTTCACAGGTGGTTTAATTGGCATTTTCTTCGGGGCGCTCATCGCTGCTTTAGTTGGAAGTCTGATGAACTGGCCGATACTGATTACTACTACTTCTATTATTCTATCGTTCGGGTTCTCTGCCCTGATTGGTATTTTCTTCGGCTGGTATCCGGCACGTAAAGCCGCAAACTTAATCCCTATTCAAGCCCTTCGCTACGAATAGGAGGTGAGTATAAATATTCTATCCATTTACAATAGCTCTAGATTGCTGCCCGCTTTTGGGCAGCAATTTTTTCTTTCAAGGCCAACCTAAGATTGACGGTGAAGGTATTTTCGCCTTTAGTGGTTAGCAAGGAATGTTGTCCTGGGTACAAGAGCTCCAGCCTTCGACGCACATTTTGCAAACCAATTCCACCATATACATGGGATGTTCTTCCTCCATCCAGTAGGCTATTCTCGATTTGGACAATTAGTTGCTCACCATCACTCACCCGTATTTCAATGCTGATCCAACCTTTATCCAGTTTTTCAATCTGACTATGCTTAAAGGCATTCTCCACCAGGGGAATTACCAACATAGGGGCAATTTGAATACCCTGCATAGAAATCGGATACCGGCAAGTGACGTTAAATCTTCCTTCATCTTTTAGCTGCTGAAGCGAAATGTAATGCTGGATATAGCTGATCTCTGCTGCTACCGGCACGGTGGGTTTGCTACATTCATATAATACATAGCGCATCATTTCTGACAACTGCAAGATCGCTTCCGAGTTGTTCCCGTTGGGGCGGATAGACAAACCGTAAATGTTATTGAGTGCATTCAGTAAGAAGTGTGGATTGATCTGACTCTTCAGAAATTGCAGCTCCGTAGCCGCACTTTCAGCTTGAATTTTAGCTGCTAAACGCTCCGTTTCTTGTTGCAGGAAAATGTGCTCTACTAAACTACTGCTAATCGTAGCAGAGAAGAAAAATAGACTCTTGAAGAATAATGGAGGTAATAAGAATAAGGTGGGCGCATTTTGGATATGGGGAGGAACCCACTGACGCCTGGCTGGGAAAAAGTCTCCCCAAATAGTGAAGTCAACGCCTACACTTAATAGCACCGTGAATATGCACAAACTAAACGCTACAAAGAAGTATCGACTATAGCGCCTGACTGCCAAATATCGCGGAAAAAGGAAATAGATATTGAAGGCCAGTAGCCCTACTATGCCTAGTAAGATAGGGATACCGCGAAGCATCAAATTTTTGGGAAATCCCGCCCAGAGGAATATACTACTAACGCTAGCCATCAGTAGTATCCAAAAGCAGATTTGGAGCATCAAACGGAAGGCAGGACGGGAAAAAGAAGCCATAAGTTTATCTCATTGAGCTTTTAGACCATTTGGTTGATTAGGTTTTGCTAGTAACCATCAGATCCGATATCATTAAGCTGGAAGACGAAAATTGAGCTATGGCAATGAGCGATTATCTATCACTACTATCAGGTTTTTTCCTACTACTAATCCTCATCGTATCCAGTTACTTAAAGGATGTCAAAAAAGACTGAAGCGTTGGTCCGCTTTAGGGGGGATCAAAGCTGGAAAGCTCTTTGTGATCCCCCTTGCTTTCCACTTTCAGATTTAATCTTCCAGCTTTGTTCCGGTGAACGGAAACTTACTACCCGCTCTTGGCCCCTCCGTCATCTCGGCGAAACCTTCCATTGTACCCCCAGTAACCTGGGCCGAATTCTTCATCACGATTTTTCCCATCGGACTTTGCATTGTATTTGTCCAATAGAGGAAGTCTCCTTCTTGGGTAATTTCGAACTGGTTTCTTTTTGCGTGTCCCACAAGGCCTTGGCCCTCTTGCTCAATCCGAACTACCTCCTTGCGTGTTCCTCGCGGTGTTTCCGTTACGATTTCCCAGGAACCAATAATCTCACTCTCAATAGCAGTCTTTGTACTTACCGACTGTTCCATTCGCTCAGCTATTATTCCTGAAGTATCAGTAGCGGACGAAAACATGAGTAGTGCTGAAAAAACAAACATTAGACTTTTCATACGTTTGGCTTTTTTGAAGTATTAGAAAGTCTTAAGACAACTCTAAAAATCGGTCGGTTATTCAAGAAATAGAGATCATTTCAACCAAACTACCAGAATCTTCAACTAATGCATTAGTCTAAATCGTAGTGCTTAGTCAGGCTACTTTGATTCATGCCTATAGAAATGTCTGTAATGGCTGTCAATCCTAACCCACTGAATATTTTGTATTTAGCTATCAAAGCCTTTTCTTTGCATGGATTTTTCTGGGCGGGGTCGTATCTTTGCCCTCCCGTCATTCTGACGGTGTGTTTAAATAACTGATTACTAGGCTTTTAACAAACCACCAACAAAGGCGGACTTTTGCTAAAAACCTACAAAATTGACGATAGATGGCACTGATTGGTAAAATCAGAAATAATTCCTGGATACTGATCGTAGCGATCGCCCTAGGTTTGGGCGGATTCCTGGTCATGGACATGGTTAGCGCAGGACAAGGCCCGGGCGGTGGATTATCACAGCTAGTGGTTGGAAAAGTGAATGGTGAGAAGATTCGCCGTACAGATTTTGAGCGCATTTACAGCTTACGCTTTAATGGCTCTGCTGCCCCAACTTACCAAAACCGCAACACCTTGTGGAACTGGTACGTAGAGAATCAATTGCTACAAGACGAAGCGGAAGCCCTTGGTATGGGTGTTAGCCGTGCAGAGATCAGCGACCTCGAATTTGGTCCTAATCCTAGCCCGATTATCCGTCGGAACTTCCCTAACCCACAGCAACCAGGTGCCGTTAACCGTCAGCAGTTGGATTACTTCAAGGGGTTGATCGAGAACAACACGCTGCAAACAGAAATCACCGAAGGCCGCTTGAGCCCTCAGTTCCCTGACTTCTGGCGTATGCAGCGTGACATGATCGTTAAGGATCGTCTTCAAGCTAAACTACAAGGTCTTGTACAAAAGTCAATGTACACACCAACCTGGATGGCTGAAATGGGTTACGCTGAGCAGTCGCAAACGGTTGACTTCCTATACGTGAAGATTCCTTACGAGGAAATTGCTAACGAAAGCGTTGCGATTAGCGACAGCGATCTAGATGCTTACCTGCGTGCAAACGCTGGTCGGTATGATCGTAAAAACGAAGAGCGCGTATTGGATTACATCGCATTTGATGTTCTCCCAACCGCTGCTGACTCTTCTGCTATCCGCGATTCATTGGCTGCTTTGATTCCTGAGTTTACCGCAGCTGTTGACGGTGACTCTACTTTCGTTCTTCGCGAAGAGGGTATCATCACCCCAGCTTACTCTAGCAAGGAGGAATTAAGTACAGGTGTTGCCGATACCGTAATGAGCATGCCAATTGGTTCTGTTTATGGTCCATACACAGAAATGGGTGAGTATCGCCTATTGAAAGTGATTGACCGTGCCATGATGGCTGACTCTGCTGATACACGTCACATTCTATTGAGTGCTCAAACTCCAGATCAATTTGCTGAAGCTGGCGCACGTGCTGACAGTATCATCAATGTATTGAACGCAGGTACTACACCATTCGACTCATTGGTAGTGGCGTTTAGCCAAGATCCTGGTAGTGTAAGCAACGGTGGTTTGTACGAAAATGTACTTCCAAACCAGTTTGTACCAGAATTCAATCGTGTGCTTTTCATTACTGGTGAAATTGGTCCACTTTATAAGGTACGTACTGACTATGGTATCCACATTGTGGAAATCATGAGCCGCTCTGAAACTGCTTCATTGCGTGCAAACGTTGCCTTTATCCGTGATGCGATTGTGCCAAGTAAAGAAACTCAAGACAACGTCTTCCAAGATGCGTCACAGTATATTGCTAACAACCGTAGCCTCGACGCTATGGCTGCTTCAGCACAAGAGAATCCTAGCTTGCGTCTAGTAAGCACTCCAGCATTCGACCAGACTGCTTACACACTTGGTGACCTTGGTTTCAGTAATGACACGAAGGACGCCATTTGTTGGGCCTTCTCTGCTGATCCTGGTGATGTATCTCCAAGCGTATACTCTTTCACCGACAACCAGCGCTACTACGACAACAAGTATGTGGTAATTGGTCTACGTGAAATTCGTCAGCCTGGTACACCAAGCCTTGACGAGGTTCGTGCTGATATCGAAGCAGAAGTAATGGCAGATAAGAAGGCGGCATCTATTGCTGGCCAAATCCAAGGCAAATCACTACAAGCTTTGGCTACTCAATTTGCTACGCAGGTAGACACAATCAGCAACGCTGCTTTTGATCGTCCATCTATGCCTGGCTTGGGTAACGAGCCAAGTGTAATTGCTGCTGCTGTAGGTCTAGAGCAGGGTCAAACTTCTGGTGCTGTCCAAGGTGAAAGTGGTGTATTCATCATCACTAGCACTCGGAAAGCTACTGTTGGTACAGCAACTAACATTCCTCAGATTCGTCAGCGTATGAGTCGCTCTGCTGCTGGTAACGTAGCTAGCTCTTTCATGGCGCTCTTCCGCGATAGCGCTGAGGTAGAAGACAACCGTTCTACTTACGAGTGTAACTAATAGCTAAGTCCAGGCAGAATACCTGCGGCTTAAACTATAAACGCCCCGGATACGATCGTATCCGGGGCGTTTTGTTTTTATCACTAGCGATTGGCTTCCATCCGCATCATCAATTTTCGAATCAATGGATAACTGAAAACGGCCAAAAGAATGATAACTACGCCCCAGTAAAAGCCGGGGTTAAGTTCTTCTTGTTCATTGAGCAGAAGCCAGGCTAAGACAATACCATAAACCGGCTCCAGATTAATGGTAAGATTAGCCGCGAACGCGGAAATATGACGTAGCGCTCGTAGGCTAAGTGTATAAGCTAGGTTGGTACACAAGAAGGCAAGAACAAGTAGATACACCCAATCCATCATGCTGGTTGGCCACAGCGCTTCAAAATGTTGCCCACTCAATAGCATACCTCCAAGTACTACGGTTAGGAATGCCCAGGCGCTACCCAGTTCCAAAAAGGTAATCCGGGTTGGGTTGTGGTTGCGTATATACTTCTTGTTGAAAGTAGCAAAGGTCGCCGCCAGGAAGGCAGAAGTTAGACCAGTGACAACCCCCCACATCATTCCCGTCTGAATATTACTGACCACCAAGGCCATGCCCGGTACAATCAAAAGCCCCAGGATTAATTCGTACCAACGGAATGGACGCTTTACGATGAGGGGCTCCAGAAAAGCCGTAAAGAAAGAGGTGGTTGCCATACAAACCAGGCAAATAGAAGCATTAGAAAGCTTAATAGCTCCATAAAATGTTACCCAATGTAATGCCACCAACACCCCTATTCCTGCAAAGCGCCAGAACATTGCCGGCCCCAGGTCTTTTACCAATTGACGAGCCTTTACAAAGGGGGCCAAACTGCCACTTGTTAGAAATACGCGCCACCAAACCAACACTAAAGCTGTGAGCTGTATAAGGTCGCCCAAAATTGCAGTAAGACCGTAGAGCAATACCGCCAAATGCAATTCTAAATAGGCCCGACGTTCTTCTGTTAGCATAATGGAAAACCTTATCTTTGTGGTTTAGAATGAATAAGAGCTTGCAAAGTTGCGTAATCTGCAACAATTTAATGGACTTGTTCATTTAGAGTAGTAAAATCGTAAATCCATGTCTGTAAAAGTTGGTGATAAAGCCCCAGTATTTACTCTTAATTCCACAGATCTCAAGCCAGTTTCTCTTAGCGATTACGCTGGTAAGAATGTAGTGCTATTGTTTTTTCCAATGGCCTTTACAAGTGTATGTACAGAGGAGCTATGTACGATGCGCGATGACATTGCTACTTACAATGGTCTTGACGCAGAAATTCTGGCAGTTTCTGTAGACTCTCCATTTACCTTGGGGCGTTTTAAGCAAGATCAATCATTGAACTTCCCTCTACTATCAGACTTCAACAAAGAAGTATCACGCAACTATGGTAGCCTTTACGAAGAATTCGTATTGGGCCTACGGGGAGTATCGAAGCGGTCTGCCTTCGTTATCGACAAAGAAGGAACTGTTCGTTACGCGGAGGTGTTGGAAAGCGCAGGCGATGTGCCAAATTTCCAGGCTATTCGCGAGACGCTTGAAAATCTTTAATTAACCCAATGCACAGCATGCTGTTCGCAACGGAAGTAGAAGAACTGGAAGAAGTCTTAGTGGAAGACGAAGTGGAAGATACCGGCACGGGTGATCCTGCTCAGCTTATCGTACACAATGATGATCACAATACCTTTGATTGGGTTATCAAGTGTTTTGTAGAAGTATTGGGCCACGCCCAGTCACAATCCGAACAGCTGGCTTTGATTATTCACACCAAGGGTAAAGCCTCCGTAAAGAATGGCCCTAAGAAGGTGCTTAAGCCGCAAAAAGACGCGCTGGTAGAAAGAGGACTTTCAGCGGTTATCGAAGAAGGCAGCTAAAGCATTAGCTGTTCCCTTTTAAACGCTACAATTAATAGATGCCGGTGTACTGGCTGCGCGAAAACGAGCTTAGCTTTCCTCATCCCGGAAATGCGTCGAGCGATGGTTTACTAGCTGTTGGTGGCGACCTAAGTATAGATCGGCTCTTGCTGGCCTATAGTTGGGGAATTTTCCCGTGGTACACTCACGGAGATCCGATTCTTTGGTGGCATCCAGATCCACGCTTCGTACTTTTTCCAGATAAGCTTAAAGTGAGTAAGAGCATGCGGCCGTACTTCAACCAACAGAAGTATCGTGTCACTTACGACACTACCTTTAGCCAGGTAATTCGTGCTTGTAGCGAGGTCCGCAGAAGAGGTCAGGAAAGTACCTGGATTACCGACGACATGATCGAAGCCTACGAGGCACTACATCAAGCTGGCTATGCTCACTCTGTAGAGGTGTGGCAAGGTGATGAACTTGTCGGAGGGCTTTATGGCGTTGCCATGGGAAAGATATTCTTCGGAGAATCCATGTTTGCAAAAGCTAGTAATGCCTCGAAATTTGGTTTCATTTCCCTTGTCCGTGATCTGCACGCGCGTGGATTTGAGCTGATCGATTGTCAGCAAGAAACCAATCACTTGGCCAGTCTTGGTGCTGAACCCATTCCCAGAGCGACTTTCCTTCAACATTTGGAGCACAACCAAGAATTAGGTTTGCAACCTGAACGCTGGACGAAATAGCCACCTATAATTCCTCGATCTCAAAACCTTTCTTTGTCATACTGACCGCCATAAATAGGCTATCTTTACCCGCTCGCAAAATCAAAACCTTAGCATGCAGTTTGACATTACTCAACTTGCCGAACAGATAGGAAGAATTGCCCAATCAGCCGGTGCCGCTATCCTTGACATCTACGAAAACAAAGAGGATTTTGGCGTTGAACACAAGGCTGATAACAGCCCCCTAACCCGGGCTGATCAGGCTGCCAACAAGGTAATTGTTGCAGGCCTTGAAGCGCTCCCATTCAAAGCACCAATCGTTTCTGAGGAAAACAAAATGGTGCCGTATTCAGAACGCAAGCACTTTCACTACTTCTGGCTGGTAGACCCTTTAGATGGCACCAAAGAATTTATCAAGCGCAATGGCGAATTCACAGTAAACATTGCCTTGGTAAAACAAAATCAAGTGGTGTTCGGAGTTGTTTATGTACCTGTCACTCGTGAGCTCTTTTGGGCAGCAAAACACCAAGGCGCTTTCCAGTTTGATGGAACTAACCATACTCCAATTTCTGCGGCTCAATTCCGTATGACGGATGCCAACCTAAAGGTAGTTGCAAGTAGAAGCCATTTGAACGAGAGCACTCAAGCATTTGTAGGTCAATTACAGGATCCCGTGTTGGTTAGTAAAGGCTCCTCTTTGAAGCTGCTATTAGTAGCCTCTGGTGAAGCTCACCTTTACCCTCGATTGGCCCCGACTATGGAATGGGATACTGCTGCTGCACAAATTATAGCAGAGGAAGCAGGAGGGCAAGTACTACAAGCGGAGAATGGTTTGCCTGTCGAATACAATAAAGAGAACCTCTTGAACCCACACTTCATCGTTTACGGAGCCCGCCAATCTTAACGTATGGACCGGAAGCTATCGGTGATCATAACCACCTTCAATGAAGAAGCAAATATTGCCCGCTGCCTCGAAAGCGTACAAGGGATAGCGGATGATATCCTCATTGTAGATAGCTTTAGTACCGATGAGACCATAAAGATTGCGCAATCTTATCCTGTTAGAATTGAACAGCGAGCTTACCAAGGGCCAGCGGACCAGAAAAACTGGGCGATTCCTCAAGCTCAAAACGAGTGGATATTACTGCTGGATGCAGATGAAGTAGCTACTCCAGAATTATGTACTGAAATTTCCACTATGCTATCGGGCGAGTCTCCTCCCGGCAATGACGTATACTGGATTGGTAGAGATAATTTCTTCTTAGGTCAACAGGTACGCTTTAGTGGCTGGCAAGGAGATCAGGTAGTACGCTTTTTTCATCGAGACCGAGGGCGCTACGACGACGTCCAGGTCCATGAGGAGATTGTCACTGAAGGACTCAAGGTTGGGCGCCTACACGGCAGACTTCAGCATTTCACCTTCCGTAGTCTTGAGCACTATCTGGATAAAACCCGTCGTTATGCGCGCTGGTCAGCACAGGATCATGCGGCTAAAACTCCTAAGGTGAGGTATTACCATTTACTAGCGAAACCTGTCTTTCGTTTTATAAAGCATTTCGTATTACAGCAAGGATTCAGAGATGGCAAGGTGGGCTTTATAATCAGTGTCATTATGGCCTGGGGTGTATTCTTACGGTACTCCTATCTAAAAGAGCAGTCTTAGCGCAGGCGCTCCACTTGACCAATTAACCATTCCCTTTCTGCTAGGTGGACAGACTCTATAATCTTCTGGTGAAGGCGGTCCACTCGTTTTGAATTGTGCAACGTGCTAGGATGAATCAGCTGTCGCAATAAGTCAATGAAGTTGTTATTTAGAGCCTTAGGTTTTGCAGGAATTTGTCGCTGAGAAAGGCGGTAGATATACACTTTGAAAGCTTCAATTTTCGGCTCTAGCAGTACCGATTTTTGCTCATAGTAGATCATAACTTCTAATCGACGCGCCGCAAGTCGATAATAGAGATTATCGTAATGATCATCTAAATAATCCAGGGCCACTTCCAAACTGCCTTGATAAAAATGCAACAGGGCTCGATTAAATCGAAGCGTTTGTTGAGCACTTGCTTCGTCCCAGATAAGCTCCTCATGGTTATCTAACAATTCGTCCACCCAATGGTATTCCTCAGAGCGAAGTCCAAGTGTCACTAGATTTAGTAGTGTCTGAGGGTGAATCTTTTGATTGAAGTACAAGTCACCTGCCTCCAAGTCCTTTTTGTACAAATTAAAGGCGAATGCCAAATAGACCTTCTCCCCCTGATTATATTTGGCAGTTGCAAATATCCGCAGCAAAGTCTGTAGGGCCTTCCGTTTCCCATCTTCAATAAGATGCCCGTCTTTGATTAATGCTCGTTCAAGCGCTTCGAAAACTTTGAGCTCGGCTTGAGGATAAGCCTTCAGAAAATACCAAGCTGCCCGATATAAACAATGGACCGGATACTCTACCTCATCTAAAGCTGCAATCTGAGGTTCTAGATGTTCAATAGACAGTAAAGGGTCTACAGCGCTGGTTTGCACCTGTATGCGCTGCGCAAGCACCCAGACGGTTTTTTCGAGTTTTGTTAGCAGGTACCATTGGTCTAAATACTGCTCCTCTTCTTGCAGGCGTTCGGCTAGGGCTATTGGAGATTGCGCAGCAACAAGTTTACCCTGCTCCTCTGCTAGCTGCATTCCATCCAAATAATAAGATTGCTCTCGGTCTATACGTGAGGTAAATTGGCGTTCAGCCTTTTGCAGGTACTGTTCTGCAAGTTTAGTCAAACCTCTTTCGCGCCAACAAGCTGCTAGTTTTGTTAAGCGTTCCTGTTCATCAATTACTATAGCCCCTTGAAGTATATAAAGCTCTAAAACTCGGACCAGCTTACTGCTCAGCTTTGCTATTCGCCCAGTTGATGGTCCGTTTTCACTAAACACCTTAACAGCTATAGTCGCTTCTTGAAGTTGATCATACTTTGGATGAACTGATTGTAGTAAATCAAGATATGCGAGTAAGCGCTCTTGGTCAGCTCCTCCCACAAACCATGGGGAAGTAACCAGTTTCTTGATTGCCTTCCAGTCGTTTCGCTGAAAAGTGCTCAGTATTTTGACCAACTTGCCGGCTTGCATCTCCGGTATTTTCTGGAAAAAAGACGAAAAAATGTAATAGGTCGCTTGAGCTAAGCTATCGATCTTATTGAGTATTTGCTTCCTATCGATCCTTTCAACCTAAAAGTACGCTATTATTCGTAGCCACTGGTCTCGAAGAACAAGGACAAATATGCAGAAGTAGTGAGTTAACGGATGTCGCTAGTTCTGACTATTTTAAAACACGAAAATGGACTATGATGAACAAAACCAGCCAAGGCATACGTGCCACAATTGTATCTTTTGCCCTACTATTTCAAGGACTATCACTCAGTGCCCAACCCATAAGCGAGGTTAGTAGCAATAACCTCAATCAGTTTCTGTATGAAATGCAAGACTATTTCGGGCAAATAATGAACGTTTCAACCACCCAGTTGGGAATATTCATGCAACCTTTCGTTGCGGGTGGTAATTCAGCTACTTGTTCTACGCCTGCTCCCAGCGTCATCTCCGAAACTGCCCAACAAATCACCTTTAGATGGGCTGGTGCACCTGGTAGTCAATATCGAGTAGCCTATATTAATTTACTTACTGGCGAGCGCGAAACAACCATCATCAATAGCAAACAGCATACTTTCCATGTTCCTGATGGTTTGTACCAGTTTTCCTTTCAACAGATCTGCGGCAGCAAGAAGAGCAAGGCTGTCATTATCATTTTAGATAAGGTCGTTGCTCTTACAGAGCTACCTGGCCTTGAATGCGATTGTGTTGTAGAAGAAGTGTATGCCGGCTTCGAAGTAAACGGTATGTCCCTCGCAGGTAACGAAGAAATGGATATTTCCATTCGGGATGAATCGAATGAAGACAATGTAATTTTTCAGATGCATCTAAAGAAGGCCTGTGTCATGTGCAACAATTACTGGGTGAATCCCTACTGTGATGACAACTCCGTCAACTACAGCAATGACATTAGCTATGTTGATCTTGAAGAAGAGGAAACCAACGTCCTGTTAATCACCGGTCAAATGATGACACTCGAATTCGATTTATCCAGTGGGTACGAAGCAGTGGTAAGTATTTGTGCCGATGATGAAATAGGAGGTGATGGCCCCATTAAGCAACTTCAGGTGACGAATGCTATTCCTGGTAGCACTTATACTATTCGTGGTAAAAAAGTGACCTCCTCGCCTGTTGACATGACTCTTTTCAATCAAGCTGGGCAACGAATGTGGCAGGTAAATACACCTGGTGGGCTTGACTATGTAGAGCAGCGGATTAACCTCTCTGACTTACCAGCCGGCATCTATTTTCTACGCCTAGATGGTGCCACAGGGAGTCAGACTAAGAAGTTACTACGCTACTAGTTTTAGAAAAGCTGACAAATAGTGTAATTGTTCAAGCAGCAGCCGGAGCGAATCTTTGCCTTAGTTCTTATCAAAAATTCTACATGATGAAAATGTTAACTAAGGTTGGAGGTATCGCCCTTCTTGTACTCACATTCAGTTTCTTCTCTTGTGAAAAAGAGTCGATTGCTGATGATACGCTATATTCTGACAAAGCACACCACTACTATCAGCTATTGCAGCAAGCAGAGGCCGATGCCAAAGTATCATTCGGTTTAACTATTGCCGATATAGAGGAGGCTTTGGTAAAGCCCGTTACTTTGGCGAAAGCCGAAATATGTTGCTATACCGCTAGCGATTTAGCCTTTTTCTCTAGCTGTTGGGGTGCAACAAGCGGTCCTTGTCTAGACGATTGGGACTTTAACGAGGATGGCATCATTAACACAGCCGACCTACTGGTATTCCTCGCAAATTACGGGTGCCCGGAAGTAGAAGCGCTATTAATCACTCCAATTTCTTTGATGGTTTTTGACCAGAATGATGGCCAAATCCGCAATGAAACGCTGATCGATGGACAACCATGGTATGACAATTACACCACTGCAATCTTCGACCAGGTTCGTTGGTACTATGATGGTGTACCTGTTAGTTCTACGCCAACTCATTTACAGTTAGAGTACCCTGGAGCAACAGAATTTGACGCCCCAATTGATTGCAATGGCGGCAACCATCTAATTGAGCTATACGTGAGAGTTGATTGTGAAATCTATTATACCTCAGCTTGTATCAAACTAGGTATTGATGAGCCAGTATCACTCTGTACGTCCAACTATTGTTCATTATAGTTCGAGTCAGGATACTGACTTAGTGGGAACGCAGTCTAAGAGGCTGCGTTCTTTTTTTGTGGGAGCAAATGAACTACTTGCGAATTTCTTCGGGGTCTTGTAGCTCTTCAACCTCAGAAGGCTTAAACCACATGTACAACTTAGTTCGCGCTTGAGTGCGCACCGTATCGTTGATATAAGCAGCAATACCTGCAATGCCTAGCGCCAAGATGCTCATATCATCCGTATAGCCAAAAACGGGAGTAAGGTCTGGTATGAGATCAATTGGGGTCAGCAGGTACCCTAATGCGCCTAGAATGATGCTCCGAGCCCAGATTGGTGTCTCTCGACGGCGAAAGGCGTAATATAATAGTAGGGCTGAGTAAACTATTTTGATTCCAATACCTCGCGCATTTTTTCCCAGTTTTAGCCAAAATCGCTTCTCTGAGAAGTTTTTGCGGTACTTAAGCAGGTTCTCTTTCATATCAAGTTACAATTCACACCTACTAAGATAATGAGTAAAAGGATAGAATGGTTGAATTCCAAAAAATGCTTCCCGGACTTGGCCAGAACCAAATCCGGGATAACATATGGAAACTAGTATGAATTGCGAGTGACTAAAAATCGTCTTCGAAGCCTCCCATTCGGAAGGTGATAATACCAATTGGACTACTGAAATCGTCATTTTCCAGCTCTTGCAGACGAGTGACACCGTTCACCCAGCGATAGCCGGCCGTAAAACTCATCTTCAGCCATTCCGTTAGGTTGACCTCTAAGCCCAGTTCAGGAGTGAGAACGAATACACGATCAGTAAATATATTGTCTTTGTTTTGCCTTAGGCGAGCCTTACCCCAACCAATCTTAGTACTTCCGTAGAAGTGAATCAGTTTATCAGATTTAGGTGCAACACCTAGCCACAATCCACCGTGGCCAAATTTGATATCGTACTCACCAGCATCTTCACCTTGGGTAATAGTATGGGTGGGATACTTAGTTCCCATACCATAACCACCGACAAAAATCGGAGACATGACCAAGGCACCACCGCCGCCAACATCGGCACCGATTTCACCATTGATTGATCCTGTTTCGATAATAACGGCACCGAAGGCTCCGGTAACGTCTAAATTGTTGAATAAGGTTTCTTGTGCTGTAAGCTGGAATACAGCCAACATGCAGATAACAACGGGTAGAATTCTTCGCATTGCTGTTTTGTTTTTTCAAATGAAATATGGTACTAGGAGGATGCGGATAAACACCTCACCCCCCTATTCCCAGCGCAAAGAATTTTATTTAAGCCATAGATTCCTCTAAGACTTCAGTAAGCTCAACGAGCTGTGCCATGGTGATACCATTTTCAACTTTCATGACAGTACGATCCCGATAGAATTTATTCTCCTTCAGGTGGTAGATAACCACCAGGTCATGGTCAGCTCCTGGGAGGGGCTTGAGCCGAATACGAAACCTATTGTTGTAGGCTTCGATCATGCCTTGAGAGAGTCGACGGGTTTTCATGGTGTTCTTTCCGAGAGCCGCCTACCTTATTGAGGTATGGCAGCGCGTTTTCTGGGAGAACACTGTTGATGAAAAAATAATTCCCGGTGATGATCTTAATTTTTTACCCTCATTTTTTGTAACGCATCATGTTGACCTTTGATAAAGTAGCAGCACTAATGTGTATTTGAACATCTCAAAAAACTAAGCAATGCGACTTTATCAATTACTGTTTCTAACCATTTCCTGCCTTCTTTCAATCAATTTCGCACAAGCACAAGAGCGTGTCAAAAATCGAGCAGAGCAACGCGCAAACCAACGAGTAGACCGCGAAGTAGATCAGGCTGTAGACAAAGCTGCCAATGCTATTGAAGGCTTATTCCGGCGCAAAAAGAAAAATCGCGACACCGAAGTAAATCCCAATACTACCCATGGTTCTAGTGATACAACAGAGCCTAGCAGCAACGAAACTGATGCCAGTGGCATCTTATCCAGAATAAGAATGGGTGGAGATTTTGAGCCTTATCAAAACCCAATCATAATGAACTTATCAGCGGATATTACCACCATCGATAAACGAGGGAAAGAGCAAAAAGCAACAGTACACTACACCTTCGACACCTGGGCTACAGGTATGCGACTTGTATCTGAGGACAATACAGCTCGCATCTTATTGGATAACCAAGAAGGCTATATGACAGTAATAGGTGAAGATGATGGCGAAACCCAAGGAATGCGTATGCGCCAGCCTGCAGTGGACTACGATGAGCTACTTCCAGACGAAAGCAGTTATACCATTACTGAACTGACTAACATCCGAACAATTGAAGGGTACACTTGCAAAGAGTACCTAATCGAACATGAACAAGGAACTACTAATGCTTGGATCACCCAAGATTTAGAAGTTGATCCCGAGATCATCATGAAGGCTATGGCCAGTCAGATGCAAGGGAACAAGAAAAACAACAATCACCCAGTCTTCGATCTTCCTGGCATCCCTATGGAAAGCACAACGGTTTCGGCAGATGGAAAAGAAACGGTGATAGCCAAATATTATGATCTGAAGTTTGGCGACAATGTAGACAAGAGCGTATTCAACACTGATGGTATTAATATCATTAGTATGGGTTTCTAACGCGATCCAAGCTGCATGTTACAGGACCGGATGTTGTCATTTAATGACAGTATCCGGCTTTTTATTTACCTGTTCCAAACATCACTTATCTTGTACCAGAACAACTATTTAAACATGTCCTCCAAACAAGAAATTGCTGTCCGCTCAAGGCATATTGATGGTGCTGAAGTGGCCTGGTTTGCCCCCCTGTGCAATGGTGATGATGCTTTCTTAAGTAAACATGATTTTCAATACAAGAGTGATTGGCAAAACACGTCTAGCGTACTGCTTGCCGCAGATCAACTGGGGTATAGAAATATTCTCTGCCCGTCATCTTACCAGGTGGGGCAAGACACATTAACTTTTGCTTCTGCTATTGCTCCGCTCACCAAGAACATCAATTTGCTTACGGCGATCCGATGCGGGGAGGTACATCCACCAATGTTAGCTAGAGCTCTAGCAACACTTGATCATATTCTGCAAGGCCGCCTGACGATTAACATTATTTCCTCCAACATGCCTGGAGAGGAACTGGATTCTGCCTCCCGCTACCAACGCTCTCGAGAGGTAATTGAGATTCTTAAGCAGTGTTGGACACAAGATCACATTGACTTTAAAGGCGAATTCTACAATCTGAAACTACCCACTACTGATCCAGTAAAACCCTACCAGCAAAATGGTGGGCCGTTGCTGTATTTCGGTGGTTATTCCCCACCAGGAGTTGACTTGTGTGCGGAGCACTGTGATGTCTATTTGATGTGGCCCGAAACAGAAGACAAAATCCAACAGCTCATGTCGAATATGAGTACAAAAGCAGCAGCTTATGGCCGCACGGTTGACTTCGGCTTACGGGTTCATGTTATCGTACGAGAGACGGAAGCAGAAGCTCGAGCCGCCGCAAAACAACTGATGACTTTTGTAGATGACGAACGAGGAGAAGAGATCCGACTACGAGCGCAAGATGGCAAGTCCTATGGGGTTAGCCGTCAAACAGCACAACGCCAACTAGCAGACGCTGACGGATTTGTAGAAGACTACCTATGGACAGGAATAGGGCGAGCACGCTCTGGTTGTGGTGCAGCTATTGTAGGTAATCCTGATCAAGTTCTACAGAAGCTACAACGTTACATGAATTTAGGGATTCGTGCCTTTATTCTATCTGGCTATCCCCATCTTGATGAGTGCAAGCTTTTTGCTAAATATGTGCTGCCGCAAATTCGTACTGTTTCTCTACCAGAGACTCAAGGACGTATTCCGAACGGACTCCCTAATACTCCATTAGCTGCAGGAATTCGTAGTTAGAGCAAAAGAAATAACACTTTTTTGATAGTGGGTTAATACCTCCCAAAACGAAGGCGGGGCTGTGGAAGATCCACAGCCCCGCCTGTTTTATGTCTAAGACTAAGAGTTGTTCTCGGACAACCGTGATCGTCCGAGAACTATTCTTAAGTGATTACTTAACAGCAACCATCTTCTTAGTAGTAGTGTACTCACCAGCAGTGATTGTGTAGCTCAACACACCGCTCGCACCTTGGATCATGTCCTTAGTAACGTTGATGGTGTTGTAACCAGCAGCATAGTCACCACGTAGTACTGTCAATACACGACCGCTAGCATCGCTAATAGTCAATGTAGCTTCAGCATCTTCTGGCAAGTTGAAACCGATCAGTGTCTCTGCACGGAATGGGTTTGGCGTGTTCTGGTATACTTCGAAACCAGCGCTTGCTACCTCACCGTTAGAGAATACTACACCTACGTTCATGGTGTTACCATTACCGTAAGCTTCAGCTTCAGTGTAGCGGCTGTTCACGCTTACTGCAGAGCTTAGCTCAACATCTTCAGTAGCACGGATCACTAGGCTGAACAATACGTCCTCAGAAGTAGCTTTGCCATTCCAAGAAGCAGTGATCATACCCTGGTCAGCGTAACGAAGACCGAAGTTCTCAGCTGTAGCTACACCGTACTCGATGTCTACTAGCTCAGCACCCTGTAGCTTCAACGTACCCTGGAAGCCTTCTACAGACTCCATGTCAGCACCACGGAATGATACTGTGTATACGTTACCTGCCATTAGGCTCTCGTTTGCTACTGCAAAGTTGAACTCACCGTTTAGGTTACGATCGTCACCAGCCAAAGCGTTAGCCTGTGCTGAACCGTTAACGTCACCGATCTTAACACCTACGAAGTCTGCGTCGATCAATGCACCGTCAGCCAAGTTGTTAACGTTCTGTACCTCTGGGAACTCATTGAACCATGGGTTCGTCTGTACTGGGAATACATAGTCTGCATTCACGAAACGCCAGCTGGTGTTGTTCTGGAACTCAGTGTCGATGTTCAAGATCAACTTACGTAGCTGGATCATATCCAAGGTAGTAATCGTCTGAGAGTTGTTAACGTCTGCTGCGATGTACTTGTATGGGCTGTTCAATGGCTGTACACCCAAGATGTGCTTGCTCATCAACACTAGGTCGAAAGTAGACACACCGTTCAGTGGGTTAGCGTTCAAGAATGGAGCTACTGAGTAGTCACCACCTGCAGTCAAGTTGAAGCTGTAAGTACCGTCAGCGTTGGTAGTCATGCTAGCCATACCGCCGTTAACGCTTACCTCAACACCTTCTACAGTCTCATTCTCTTCTGTTGCAATTACACCATTGATGGTACCAGTACCGCCACCACAGTCAACGTGCTGCTGTACAAGTACGTAAGTCTCACAGTAATCGTAGTTGCCTTCTTCGTCGAATGCGTATACG
>ENA-UENT01000009-UENT01000009.1-marine-metagenome-genome-assembly--contig:-NODE-9-length-159963-cov-7.780573_pt1 | contig 159963 bp, 141 predicted proteins | sample MGYA00237879_ERZ529330 | MGnify/ENA primary metagenome ERZ529330 (study PRJEB26372, sample SAMN05368345) | marine metagenome | biome: cultured habitat; feature: ocean water; material: water; isolation... | reverse complement strand
GTCGGCATATACTCGTGCGTCGGGTTTGTGCCTTACGCCCAAACCTCTCCGTTCCGAGTATATCTCTACGATCGCACTTGGGCTGGTATCAAGGGCTGCATTTATTCCTGAACTTATCTACCCCTATTTAGGGGATGTGTTTTATGCATTAATGATTTTCTGGATATTCGGCTTTCTATTTCCGAGAATGAGTTCGAAGAAAGTCGCGTTGATAAGCATACTGACCTGTTTTTTGATTGAATTCAGCCAGCTGTATCAGGCAGAATGGATCAATGAAATCAGAAAAACCAGGCTGGGAGGGCTGATCCTGGGCTTTGGGTTTCTGTGGAGTGATTTGGTCAGTTATGCGGTTGGGGGGATGATGGGTTTAGGCTTGGAGTATGTGTTGGAAAAGAGCGGGAGAACCGATTAGGGTGATAGCTTAAAAGGTGGATATGTTGAGAGCCGTTGTGAAATGAACGCAATATTGCAATATCACTTTCAAAGGAAGATTGAACTCAGAAAGCATTATTCCCCGCTGCACCATCCAGGCGAGGTTTGGCTATTCGGGCTCGATAAATACTTTGAGGCATAAATCATTGAAGTCGATAGCCTGCCACTTATATAGAAGCGGCAGGCTATGACCCGTTTCAGCAAAGTAGCCGTAAATATCGTCCACTTCGCTAAGAATCTAAAAACTAATATTTACAGAAACATACCCGTTCCGACCCCGGGCAAGGATAGGCGCATTCGTGCCCCGCACCGACCGGTTGAGGTGCTCATAGTAGGCTTCGTCCAGCAGGTTGTTAACACCGGCGCTCAGTCGGAAAGCCTCTGTGAACTGATAAGCCAGCTTGAGGTCAATCAAAGAAAACGCAGGGGTTACCGTTTCTCCAAACTCCGTGGATATGCGGTTTTGCTCCAGCACATACCGGAAAGAGACTTCTGGATGTAGTTTCTCCCCGAAATACGCGCCCTGAAGCGCATAGCGGAAATCCAGCGGCGCAATCTCGGGCAGCGGCTCGTCCCGTTCCATATCCTGCGCATAGGTATATGCGATAGACATCTGGTGCTGAAGCCCTGCCATCAGCTGCTGTGTCCAGTTGGCTTCAAAACCCGTTTTAAAGGCCTCTTCGATGTTGATGAATTGCCGTACACCCGGGCTCATGGGCAGCCGAGGGGAAAGCGTGGGGTCAATAACGGAGGAAATATAGTCCTGCAAATACCCGGCAAACACATCGACCTTAAGGGCCGTAGCCTCCGTGCGCCACTCGAAGGTCAGGTCAGCCTGGTAGTTAACCTCTGGCGAAAGCTGCGGGTTGCCCAGCATTTCGAAGGGGTCTATTCCTACGGGGAAGTAGTTGATGAAGCGCTCGGTAAGGCTGCCGCTGCGCTGTGCCCGCCCGAGGAATAAGCCCATTTTTGCCTCACCGCTGATTTGCCGGCTGGCTCCAAGGCTAAAGCTGGGGTTGAACTGCGTCGTCTCTGTATCCGTGTACACTTCCGTAAATTCCGGGCTTGCCTCTTCAATTGAAGCGGTATTCAGCTCCAGCCGGGTAGAGAGTACCAGTTGGTAGGCGCCCAGCCGCTGCTGATATTCTCCAAACAGGCCTGCTTTGGCGATTTGGCCATCCTGCCAGGCATCGTCTTCGAAAGTCCGCCCTGCATTTGGCCCCATCAGGAATTCGCGCACCCGGATGCCAGAAGCACCTTCCACCCGCAGGTCAGCACCGGTATACAGCCTGGCATTTTTCAACTGCCACAGCCCCTCAGTGCGGCCGCCGTAATTATAGGTCGTAGCCGCAGTCTCCGCATTCAGCATTCTGGGATCAAGCGGTTTGAGGAGGTTGTCCATCAGGTGATCCACGAACGAGCCGAATACAGTGGTGTTCCAGGACTGCAGGGCACCCTCCTCAAAGCGGATATCGTGGCGGGCATTGAACATCCAGGTATCGTCTTCGCGCAAATCCATGGGCAGGGCCGGGAAGTCGGCATCCCGGGCGATATTGTACAGGCCCGAAATCCGCAATTGCTGATTGCCGGCAAGCTTCAGGCCCAGATTAGCGCCGAAACTACCTCGCTGGAAGTCAGACTGCACCGTAGATCCATCTCCGGCGGTGTAGTCATTGCCCTGCGACCAGGCAGCAAACAGCCCAAGGTCGTAGCGCTTCCCGGAAAACCCGAGCTGGCTTTCGCCCCGGAGCACTTCACCATTCCCCTCATAACCTGAGGAAAACCGCCCGTAAATATCTGCCTCCTCGGTAAAGCGGAGGTTGGTGGGCACAAAATTGATGGTCGCACCAAAGCCAGTGCCGTACCTTAAGGCATGAGGCCCTTTGAGCACCTCGATGCGGTCCATCATATTGGGCGCCATTTGGCTGGTAGGCGGGTCCATGCGATTGGGGCAGGCAGCGGTAGCACTCTGGGCACCGTTGAGTACCACATTTAGTTGATCGTACTTGAAACCCCGTAGTACCGGGTCGAAGCCATAGTTGCCGGCTTTTTGGATGCTGCTCATACCTGCTGTTTGCGATAGTATGGCTGCTGCGTCGTGCTGCATATAGTCCTGATAGCCCAGGTCTACCTCATCAGCAGGCTGCTGCCCGGGGCGCACCGCAATGACGGTAACCGGGTAGAGCTGTTGCGATTCGCTGCGCCGGTAGTACGCACCAGCCTTAGCCATCTCCTGCACAGCAACAGGCGATAATGCCCAACGACCGTAGCTGAGGTGGGACAGGTACATGGTCTCTCCCTCCCGCAGTGTAAAAGTGATGGCTCCGTTTTCATCAGAAGTGCCCGACTGCTGCCCGTACTCAAAAGTTAGCCCGGTAATGGGCTGATAAGTGTCTTCGTCCAGGAAGCGGATCGTCTCGGTTGACTGAGCGTACACGCTGACACTGAGCATGAAACTAGCTGCCAGCAGTAAAACGAATTTATTTTGAATTTTCATGTTGTGTTGTTTTTTGCTTTTTAAGACCATGTTGGGACTTTAGTAATTGGTCTGCAAATGTCCCTTTTTTGCTAATACTTCGTTACAGAACCGGGCTTCATAGCGCTGCTATGATCCCGAACCTGCGCCTCGTCTAAGCAAAAAATGAATCATTTTCGACTAAAAGACCAAAATCCCAACATGGCCTAAGAATTATTCCTCCATGCAAGCGCCCACGATGCGATGGAATACCTCTTGCAGCGCATTGAGGCCTTTGGTGATGGCTTCATCGCTGCCGCCATTTTTAACCAGCTTATGCAATGCGGCACTGTCCTTGCGCAGTGCCTTTAGGTTGTCTTGGACACCTGTCTCATCAAATCTTGCAGGTATATGGCCTTTGGCTAGTCGCTTCGCCTCTGCTGCCAATTCACCAGACCGGGATTTGATGGGCTGTAAATCACCTTCCTCCAGAGGGTGAAAAGTTGCGGCCATGATATTGTGGAATTCATCCAGCGTCTCCCAAACGATAAAAGGGTGGCTTGAAATACCATATTGCTTGCTGACAGCTTCCCAATTGACAGCATTCCAAACGGCCTCCAGGTAATCGCCGCGCCTATTCTGGTATTTCAGGTAGTAGGCATGCTCCCATACGTCAATACCCAGGATGGGATAACCGGGCTGATCGGCTACCTGCCTCATCATGGGGTTGTCCTGATTGGCGGTGGAGGTAACAAATAGCCGGCCTTCCGCATCAGCAGCCAGCCAGGCCCAACCGGAGCCAAAACGCGTTTTTGCAGCCTTCAGCATAGTTTCTTTCAGGCCTTCCATGCTGCCAAAGTGCTTTTGAATGGCCTCCATTAAATTGGGAGATGGTTCAGTATCTGCTGAAGGGGCCAGGATTTTCCAAAATAAACTGTGATTGTAATGCCCTCCACCGTTATTACGCAAGGCAGTATCGGATGGAGCCAACCGCCGCATCAACTGCCGGAGGGGCAGTTCTGCGTACGGAGTCCCCTTTACTGCTGTGTTAAGCTTGCGGACATAGCCTGCGTGGTGCCTGGCATGGTGTATTTCCATTGTGCGGGCATCGATGTAAGGCTCAAGTGCATCGTAGGCATACCCTAGTTCAGGGAGTTTAAATGGGTCATCAGGTGAGAACAGCCTAGTCTGGGCAACAAGGCTTGCCCAACCTGAAGGGAAAAGAATCGCGGCACCGGCTAACAGCCCGCTTTGTTTGAGAAATGTTCTTTTATGCATGGTAATCATGTTTTTTAGTTTACAATAGGATCAAGGGCAGGGGCATACTCTTCCCTGAGCAGTTTGTCAATATCCTCCATAAATTGACCGACAGATGCAGCGTCGGTCCCATCGCAGTAAGCCCGGACGTGCCGGTTGGCATCCACGAGAATGATTAGGCCGCTGTGGTCAAAGCCGCCAGGGGCTTCAGCGTCGACCTTAGCCGTGCTAAAGTAGTCATCCGCCATCTCGTAGATTTCATCATGCAACCCCGTGACAAAGTGCCATTTTTCTGTTTTCACCCCCAGATTAGAAGCGTACCGCCTGAGATGCCCCACGGTATCCCTTCTGACATCTATGGAGTGTGAAAGCAGTAAGACCCGGGAGTCCTGCTCGTACTTATTATACAGCCGGAGCATCTGCTTTTTTACCTTGGGGCAAATAGTGGGGCAGGAAGTAAAGAAGAAGTCTGCCAGGTAGACCTTGTCCTGAAAAGTCGCATTTGTCACCCATTGACTGTCCTGATTGACAAAACGGAAATCGGCGATCTCGTGAAAAACGGTATCTCCTCCTACCGTGTATATATTGCCTAAGACAGGAAGAGGGCCCTCCTGCCCGCCTTCACAGGCAGACAGAAAGGGCCCGGTCACAAGTAGTATGAAAAGGCGCAATTGGTTCATTGTACTGTTGTTGAGGGTTGATAAGCTTCTGCCTCAGCTATACTTTTCAACATCAGCGCTTTTACAGCCTCGATGCGCTGAAGCTCTTTGGCCACGTAGGCTTTTGCTTTCGGCTCCGGCATTTTCATCACATCAGACTCATGCCGGAGGTTGTGCATCCATTCCCACATTGCATCTTCAGCTTTGGTTAGCTCCAATACCATTGAGCGGGCGGTGGTATCTCCTTTCAGCTGTTTTTTCAGGCGGGCGATGTTGCTCATTTTGGGCATGACCTCGTCGTGCACAGCCATCATCGCTGACCAGTCATCGGAAAGGCTGCTGCCTTCTTGCTGAGGCGCTTTTGCGCAGGCAGCGAGCATCGACAGGAGCATGATGCCCCACATCATTTGGAATGTTGTACGCATATTATTCAGTTTGATTGCCAAAAGGTTGATACGGCTTACCCTATGACATTTAGTTGTATAAAAAAATAGACAGCCAAGCTTGCCAAGCCAATGAAGGCATACAATGCCGCAAGCTGAAAACGGTCAAAATTTCGGTGTCCGAAAAGAAAGAACAGCGGGAAACCCAGAACCGCGTAAACAGCTTTGTACAGCCGGCTGTACAAGTCCTGAGCCCATACTGCCCGGACCGGCTCAGGGTAAGGCTGATTGAGCATGGCATACCGATAACGGCGGGCTACGCTATACATTCGAACGGCCTGGTACAAAAGCAATAATTCGAGTATGATGCTCACCGCAATACCCGCTTTTGTGAGGAGCGGCAGCTCCATCAAGTAATTGATAAAACCCATTGTGTTTTAGTTTTTACCGCTTCACCACAGACTGCACAAACCTGCCTTGACAATAACATCAATGTTTACAATAGGAATACCATGGCATTACAGGACATCTGCCTGCTGCCGTGAGCGGTTCAGCGAAACCAATAAAAATTCAGGAGTGATGGTAAGGTCAGGCTCGGGGAGGCTTGAAGATTGAGGCTGCGTAGAGCCGGTGGTGAAGATTTTCGGTGAAGATAACAGGCAAGGGCTGCCCGTCCCGTACTGCAATTATTGCAGCGCAGCAGAAGCCTTCGGGAAAGAAAGGTGTAATTGGCCGCAGGTCATCTGCCACGGGCAGGGGAGCTTGAGTCCCGTCATCCGCAGAAGACTCTGCAATGATGTCATTGACATAGCATTTGCCGCTGCACATCAGTACAGGCTCATCGATATTGACGCAATAGGTATTTGTGATGTGCTCTTTGTTGAGTTCATAACAGCCGTAAATGATGCTCAGCCGAAATGCGGGCACGACGGCAAGGAAGCATAATATCGATATGAGGGCTATTCTGTACATCTTGATTGCAAAAATAGGCATAAAGCTTTACACTGGCAAGCACAAGGATGGAAGAGTTTGTCAAGGGATTGTTATACCGATCGGGGCCCGCCGGGAACAAATTTGATACTGATTTTGACACCACAAAAATGGCCGTTATGAAATACATTTTGCGTTAGACGATACAGGCTCAAAAATCACTGGCTAACTTTAACTATCAAATAGCCATTATTAATAAAAAATCCTTCTGCTCCATGACCCACATGAATTTCTGCTTATCCAGCCTGAAGTTCCGCTCGTTGCGCCGCAGCACCAATTCAAGGGAGTCTGCACCCGAGATTCCCTGCCATACAAACTGATGGTCTCCTCTTGACTCAACCCGTCCTTCAAAAATAGCGGTAGTATCAAAGCTCGGCTTGATGGTCAAATTCATCGTGCTGTCTAATGAAAAATTGACCTTTCGGAAGTTGGAGGTACCACTCGTGATATGCCCGTAACCGGACCCTGCAGATCGCCTTGGGCTCACCACGATCCGGTTCCAGCGGGTGGTGTCTGTTGGCGACAGGAGTTCTTCTCCGTTTCTTTTAAAGCTGTCCACGTCGAAAGCGCCTTCAATGGCTAATGATGGACGCTCTTTGCCGCTTTTGTAATAATCATAGTCTTGATAAAACCCATAAGCAAATGTGTATCCTAAAAAGGCGACTTTAAGTCCGATCCGAAGATACTTTTGCCAGGGTTTATCAAAATAGGGCGGTATTTCAACAGGCTCGGTTGGGCGGTTGGACAGGAAGTCAATCAGGCGCTTGCCATACTCCAAAAGCAGGTACAAAATGATCAAAATCAGGAAAAAAGAAAACAGCTTGACTGGAACCCCGTAAAACAGGTTGAGCAGAAACACATTCCCCATCACGCCCAGCAATACGAATAACCCCAGTAGCAGAGTCCGGCGAAACACTATGAGCAGTCCGCCTAGAACCTCCATGAAACCTCCGAAAAACTGATAGGGCGCAGAATACCCCAAATACATCCAGGTGAAACGCATGGGCGTGAACTCCCCCAAGGGTGTCGAAAACTGCGCAAGGGAAGGATAGGGCATTTGCAGGACAAACAACTTCGAAATGCCATAGCTGAACATAATCATGGCCAGATAGTACCGTAATCCAATCTTCAGAACCGTATTGAGCTGCCGATAGCTCTGACGTCTACGGTCCAGTGCTGTCCAGATCAGCGTGATCAGCAAACTTACGCTGAGGTAAGCCACATTCAGCATCCAGTCATCGAGCGTATCGCCACTACCGGTTGGTGGATGTTCCCAACGGGGCGGATCATGCCATTTCAAGATGTTGTTTTGGACAAAGAAGGAGGGATAGTAGTAAAATTTATACAGATAGCTGCCAAGAACAGGAATGAAAGACCAAAGGGCCATCTTTAGGACGAAGTATACGAAGATGAACCGGAAAGCAATGCGCTGACCGATCCCCCAGGGCTTGGCATCTTGTTGTTCTTGGTTTTTCATGTTTCTATAGTTTATGACTGTCAGATTTCAGATAGTAGTCCCTTAAAACTGCTCCCTTTCCTGCTTCTTAATAGCCAACTTGAGCCGGAATACCTTATAACCCCATCATCAGATCCAACCTTCTGATCAGCCCTCCCAGATGAGCGGTATAAAACACAATGAACGTATTGGAAACCAGCAGAACCAACAGCAGCGGAGAAAGGAACGAGGCGGGCTTTTCCTCTTGCAGGATACTGGACCATCCCATAATCCCCAGTAGCCCGGCAATCACCTGAATCACAAATGCGATCCTCCCCCAAAGTGCATGGTCCTCTACCTGATCCTGAGGGTAAGGCGCTAAAACCTGCTTCGCCCAGTCTGCCGTTTCCGGCCCCGTAAAGTAGGCTATTGCTGAAAGGGCAGCCAAAATGATCAGCCCGCTGTAGGAATCCTTCCACAACTTATCATCCGTGGGGCTTTTCCTGTGTAAAAAGACGCGATACGCCAGCCAGGGTGTCCCGATTACGGTAAGGTGCACAATAACGATATGTATCCAGTTGAAGATCATCTGCATTCCATATTTAGGGGCCGGTTCTCTTGCAAACAGCCTATTCAGCACCTGTCCTTATCGCTTCTTTAGGGTCGATTCCCTGATCCACCTTATCATAATCCAGTGTGGAACCGCCCATGCTATGAGGAATGAGATACACTACCGTCATCACCAGCGCAGCCCCTAATACTGCTGCCCGGCTGATGTTCTCCTTCTTTTTGGGCTTGAAACCAATAATGGCCAGCGCCAAAGCCCAGACCACCCACATAATGAGCATTTTATTATCCGTGAAGTCTCCTCCAAATGGGAAGCCCGTCCAGTATTCGCCAAATGCACTTTTTTGTACCATAGGCCCCAGGATCATCCCCCCAACGGTCATAGCGGAGAACGCGACTACCGTCCATCGGCGCATGGTACCGGGATCCAGAACCGCACTTAGTCCGGCCCGGATACCAAAAATGATCACAATAATCATCAAGGTGACGTGAGGTACCAGAATAAAGTCAGAAACAGGGTCTTTATACCGCAGCACGATCCGGTCTTCTCCCTCTTCAGGAATAGTAAACGGCTTGCCATCAATGGAACCGGTGATGAAGTATTCCATTTTACCGGCAGCAGGTTGTACCGGCAAAGGAGCCACGAACCGGCCGTCCTCCTCCAACTGGAAATCCAGCTTAGTTATGGCATCCTCGGTCTGATAGCGCTTATAATTCAGCGTAGCCTCGTAATTCGCCCCTTCAAAGTAGGGCAGTTCAATCTTAGCCCCATCAGTGGTTTCGTGAGAACGCAGCAATTTGTATTTGTAGGCTTCTCCGGCATGCTCCAGGTATCCCTTATACTCGTAAGTAGGCCCGGTGCTCCTTTGGTAAATCATGGCAGCCAGGGCCAAAAAAATAGCTAATACCCAAATCAGTACTTTCTTTATCATCGCTTTACGACGGTCTATTTTGTTTTTAAAATCTTATTATTCCATGGCTTTCAGAATAGGGATTTGGATTAAGTGCATGTTTGGAGCAACCTTTACGTTGCAAATCAGCGCTTTATGAACCATGGCGTCCGGTTTTCACGGTCATTTAACCCGCTAAACTCCCTTCAAAACCGTTAGCCAGAACCATAAATCCCTGATTTTCAATAGTAAATCACCTCCAAACATGCACTAAGCTGTCACCATACCATTTTATCTCTAATGAATAATGACTTTCTGAGCGACACTCCCCTCCGGAATTTGAACCAGCAAAAGGTAGGTGCCCGCTACAAGCGCATTGTCTGAATAGCGATAGTCAGTTTTTCCGGCAGAAAGTGCCGCACGATTTTCAGAAACAAGTTTTCCTGTCAGATCAAACAACTGGAAAACGGCTTGTCCCCCGGATGTGGTGCTCACAGGTATCGTGAAACTTCCGCCAGCGGCCGGGTTCGGGAAAACGGAACCGATGCTGCTGCCTTCGTCATCAAACTGAACGGTAGATGTAGTAAGAAGCTCCACAACAGGGAAAAGAGAGAAATGAACGGCAGGCTGGTAGCTTTCAAAGTTTTCTGTTCTGTAATCTTTCCAAACAACGTCGCCATGAGCGTGCCAACGAATAGCATTTCTACCAAAAACATCAAAGTCGGAAGAAGGTCTTGTACCGTCAGGGCTATGAGTTAATGCTATCTTTTTTGTGCCCGGATTGTTATGAGCGTAATCTCCTAAATCGAAAGAAACGAAAAACGCATCTGCTACAGGAACCACTTCGGAAAACATTACGACATATGGAGTCCCGTCTACAGGGACCTCATTATTGGGCACACTTGTTGACGCTAACGCTGTCCCGGGCAAGCCATTACTGGCTACGTTATAAATCCTGTAAGAAGTATTCATTGACGATGTGCCTTCTTCACCCCCGTGTATAGCAATTATTCCTATTACATCGCCACTTCCCGTGATCTCGTATTTTTCAGCAAACTCCTCGTCTGCGTAGTCATTATGCCCTGTGAAATACCCCTGATTTGCGGAGTAGGTTTCAACAACAGGAGTAATAGAACTGGGGTTGAAATGCCGAAGCGTATCCTGGGCAAACGCCATTGTCGATACGATAGATATTAATATCAGAAAGGTAAAAATTCTCTTTTCCATAGGTCAAATATTTTTTTTGTTTGCAGCCTGCCTGTCCACTGCTGAACTCTTGGGCAGCATCGTTCATAACCAGAGCGCTAATGCAACGCTGTTGCAAATATAACCCTATTGGCTTTAAATGCAACCATGTTGCATTTAATCTGTTTTGCAAGCCTGCCTTTTAAGTGTCCTAAAGAAGTGTCTCTGAAAGACAGATTCCAACCGTCACCCTATACGCTTACTTAGTAGTTTGACGGAAATAAACGATACAATTTTCTTTTTTATCCTTCCCTAAGCGCCGGCTTGCTGTACCCTTTTCAGCCAGCGGAGAACATTTTCCAGATGTTGTTGCCCATAAAGCTTCACAAAGGTCCTGGTCTCTGGATTATTCCGGTCTTCGTATACTTTTAGGCGGCGTGCTGTAAATGCTTCGGTCAACTCAATTTTGCAGTCGTTGACAATGCAGTTTTTCCATTCATCAAAAGTATGTGGTATCATGGTGGCAAGTATTGTTATCTTTTGCTTTAAAATTTAGTTTTTCCTGTTGTATTTAAAGGACTTATCCGGATAGTCTGGAACAGGCGGGACTGCTCTTGGATCCTCGGCAATCTTCTCTTGCAACAGCTTGATAGCTGCGTCCAGCTGCGCATCTTTCCCGTTAAAAGTTTCGTGCGGCAGATTATCCACTTCAATATCAGGTTCAAACCCATGCCCCTCTACCAGCCACGTCCCTTCCGGGCCATAAACACCGTTCATAGGCGCAGTCATAACCCCCTTGTCGGTCAGTTTATTACGCTGATTCAGCCAGATTTGGCCACCCCAAGTTCGTTTACCGATTACCGTTCCCAATCCAAGTCGCCTGATGCCGATTAAGAAAGCTTCTCCACTAGAGCCTGTTATTTCATTGGCCAGCACCACGATGTGCCCTCTGAAGGAGTTGTCCATCCTCCATTTGGGTTCACCTGTTCTGTCCTTTAGATACATGAAAGGCTGCCTGAGTAATTTCTCCAAAATAATCGCATCGGTATAGCCTCCGCCATTGAAGCGTGCATCAATGATTAAGCCTTTTTTATCAATGATGGGGAAAAACTCCCGGTAGAAATGTCCAATATCCCAGTCGGTCATTGCATTCATATGTAGGTACCCAATTTGGTCATCGCTTTCTTTTTCCACCTTCAGGCGGTTACTGTATTCCCAATCCATGGTCCTTAACCAGTAAGCGCTACCTCTGGGCTTGACGATGACATCTTGGCTTGTATTTCCTCTTTTGATGGTCAACCTGACTTGCTTTCCGGCCTGGTTGCGCAGCAATGCCCCCAAATCAACCGCCGATAAGGCCTCTCTTCCGTTTACCTTTGTAATGATATCGCCCTCCTGAATATCAAGATAGGGGTCTTTCAATGGAGACCTCCAATCGCCAAAATCATAGTAGTCCGGGTCGCCCTGATAGATGTAGTCAATTCGGTATCCTCCATTGGCCTCGTCCCGGCTGGTATGCGCGCCCAAACTGGCCACGCCAATATATTGATCATCGCTGGGCATATCGCCGCCACTTGCCCCTGCATGTAATACCGATAACTCCCCAACTAAGCGCGCCAATACTTGATTCAATTCATTCCTAGTGGTCACACGATCGACCAATGGAAGGTACTTTTCATACATAGCCTCCCAATCTACGCCGTGCATATTCTTGTCATAGAAGTAATCCCGCTCCATCCGCCAGGCATCTTTGTACAATTGTTTCCAGTCTTCCCTTGGGTCGATAGAAAATTTACACCCGCTAAAATCAATCTTGCCCTCTTTTAAATTTACGCTCCCCGTTCCGGCATCAACCATATAGTAAGAACCTCCTTTCACAATGAGCATTTTCTCCCCATTCTGGCTCAATTCAAACCCACTGATTTCCGAAGCCATATCTGCCAGCTTGGCGTCTTCGTTCGTAATTTTGACCACTTTGAGGTGAGATTTGGCGTTGGAACCGGTTTCTTCCGTCAGCAGATAGAGGGCCTTGTCATTGATTGCTAAGTCATTATAGTTTCCTTCGGGTACAGGCACCTTAATGTTCCTAGATTGAATACTTTCTTTGTCGATTGAAACGATCAACGTGTCCGTGGCAGCTTCATCCTCCTTGATTTCATCCATCAGCTCGTCCTTTTCCCGGAAGGGAGACCGGTAGCTTTTCTTCAAAGGGACATGATAAACACTTTCGCTTTTGTCCCAGTAAACGCCCCCAAGTCTTGCATCCCGGGGAGACCCCATGAGGGTTTGAAAGCCCCGGTCAGAAAGGAAATAAATGAATTTACCGTCCGGGCTCCACGCTACGCTATAGTTGTTAGACCTATCGGTGGTCAGGTCGAAAAGAGAACCATCATTCACGTTATACACCTTGATTTGGTACATCCGATTGGAAGCCCGTTGCACAAATGCCAGCCATTGATTATCCGGTGACCACGAAAAATCCCGGATGCCTTGCTGATTGGTGGATATTAATTTGCTGGCTCCGGTACTTACGTTGAGCACGTACATGTTATTTTCGAGATCGTCATAAGCGATCCATTTGCCATCCGAAGAGGGCTCGCCCTTGTATCGCAGGCGTTTACCGTCCATGGTTAATTCTTCAACCTCACCAGTTCCATCGGCTGAAAGCTGAACAAACTCCAACTCCCCACTTTCGTCAGACAAGGAGATAATATGCGCTCCATCGTGGGAAAAGACGGCATCACGGTATCTGATAACGGCCTCCTCTTCAGTAAGAGGAATGGTCCTCCCCACTTCAAGGGGGACAGTAAAGAGCCGGCCTCTTGCGGTAACTATAACTTTGTCACCCTTTGGGCTAGGATGTACTGATGTAATGTAAGAAGAGGGATCTTCCACCCAGGTTTCTCTCAGGTGTTCCAAATCAGAAGCTAAGCGGATGGCAATTTTATCGTATTCGCCGGAAGCAATATCCAGTAGCCAAAGGTCAGCAGCATGTTGGTAGACAATCTTCCCATTGTCCAGATTGGCAGAGCGTACATCAAACTCGGCATGCTTGGTATGCTGTTTCAGGTTTTTCCCGTCAGCATCCATCGACCAGATATTCTGAATGCCATCCCGGTCGGTGATGAAATAAACCCTGCCCTCGTGCCACATAGGGTTGAAACTTTCACCCAAATGGCCTGTGGTTAGTTTTACCGCCTCATGTTGCCCGTCAAATTTCCAGATTTGCTGCGCTGTACCGCCTTCGTATCGTTTGATATTTTCATTATAGCCGGGAAGATGCGTAAAGAACCAAGTGCCGGCTTCATTTTGTATACCGTGGTAAGCGGAGGCCAATGGCACTACAGCCTTCTGTTTTGTATCCAAATCAAGTGTTACCAACTGCGATTGCCCATTGGGTAGCTTGCTAAATTCGCCTGAGCTGTAAATGATGTTCCCGCCTGGTGTCCAGCCTACCACTTTTGAGCCTTCCGAATAGGTCCATCGCGTAGGCACCCCACCCTCCAAAGGCAGGGTGTATACTTCCATAGGCCCCTCGTAAGTAGCAGAATAGGCAATGGTTTTCCCATCCGGAGATATTACGGGATTGTGCTCTTCCTCTGCATGGGTGGTCAGCCGCTGAGCCAGCCCGCCGCTGCTGGAAACTTTCCAAACGTCTCCTTCGGCAACAAAGACGATGGTATTTTGATGGATATCAGGATGTTGGTAGTACCCCTTAACCCCCTGGGCTTGCAAGCGAGCTAAACCAATGAATAGAACCAGTATCGTGGTAAAAAGTAGCTTCAATTGCATGCTTGTGTATTTTAAAATCAGTATTTTGAAACTTATCCTTTCCGCAACCGCCAAGCACCAATCCCACCAATAAGCACCGTGTACAGCAACAGCACCAACCAGCTTCTGCCCGGCACCTGCCCGGCGTAATTCAAATTAGGGCCTACAGTCTGACGGAGTACCTGGAATTTTTCGGCATCCAACGGTTCTTTTTCCAAAGCGAACGCCAATAACTGCACTACCTTAGCCTTTACAGCTGCACTGATATCCGCATTGAAAGCCAGGTAAGCAGCCGAGCTATTGCCGGCAACTGCATCCAGCCCCATCTGCATGGCATAAGCCGGATTGTACCAGGTCGACTTCCGTGCCAGGCGCTCCCGGCCCGCTTCGGTGGCAACCGCCTCCGCCGCCGCTGCTTCGTTGAGCAAGAGCCCGGCCACATCGTAGTAGTGGCGGTCAATGAGGGGGTCACGCACGGTATCCTGAACGTAGGCACTGTGGCGGGCTTCCGGAAAGACCTCAAAAAGCTGAGGCTCCAGTTCTTCCGCCTCCTTATCGTAAAGGGCGTAGCGGTCTGCCCGCTGCGCATCCGTTATCTCGGTGCTGTAATCATGCGGGTACTGCGCCTGCCCCCACAAATTGGCGGCAGCCGGCAGTAAAATGCTGACCACCATCCATAAAATAGCCAGGGTGAGGGCGTTGAAAGAAAGGCCTTGCCGCATGGACAGGACAAGCAGTATCAGCCCGCCCCAGAATAGCAAGTACAACCCACTCAACAGCAAGCCGAGCCAAAGCGACAGCCCCCAGCTGCCAGCTGCCCAGGCTGCCATTAGCCACAAAACCGCCGTTGCAGCGAATGCAAGGCTCCATTGAAAACCCACACGAAGACCTGCCCAGGCAGCCAGGCTACCCGCTTGCAGGCGTATTAGCGGCAACATGCCTTCGTCCCGCTCGTAGCCCAGGATGTCGAAACTCAGTAGCAGCAACAGCAAGGGGCTGAGGAAGACCAGCACAAAGGCCAGGTCGAAATGCCCCGCCATCAGCTGCTCCGGATTGATTAGCTCGGGTTTGTTGCGGGTATCGAAAGGGCTGCTGAAGCGGGAAATGCGGGCGTAATTGGAACGCGTGTCTGAAACGCCAAGGCTCACCACAGCCAAAGGGGCTGGGGTTTTGCAGAAGTAACTGCCGGTATACCAGGAAGCCCAGAGGGGCTGTTGTATATCCACCCATGCACGGTCTTCCGGCCCTTTGACACCCTCTGCATACCAAGACAGCGCTTGTTCTGCCATCTCTTTTTCTTCCAACTCCACTTTATCTATTGCAACAGCCCACTTTTGTACGTATTGCTGGCCGGAAAAAACGGCATAAGCACCCAGTGCGAGGTAGACGATAATAGCCGACCAGCGCATTGGAGAACGCCACAGCTGCACCCATTCCATGGTCAAAATACCTTTGATATTCATAGGTCCGAGGGTTTTAGTTCTGGTCTAATACAGATAGGTTTCGGGAAAAGGCGACTAAGCCTACGGCCACCAACAGCCAGGCCAAAAGCACGACGATCTCCGGCCAGCGGTTGGCAAGCGACCAGCTGAGCCCGGGGCGCTCGTAGGTATAGTCCTCCATGGATTGGAAAAACGCGGCTTCTGCTTTCCAGCCCCATTCGCCGGTTTTTGAGCCTCCGTAGGCGTGTTCATCATTCAGCGCTTTGACCCAGCCCCGCCGGTAATCTTCTACCGACTGCTGAAAGTGGAGGTGATCGTACAGGCTTGTGCCGGCTAGTGCCATGCTCAGGTTGCGTACGGCCAGGAAGGGTGCCAGAGCGGAGGCCCACTGAATGACCCTGTTTTGTTGTTGTACAGTCTGGTAATAATCGCCGAAGTGCTTATCCCACACCTGATTGCCGTACTCCTCATCCGCCTGCATGACGATGCCGTCAAAATTGATGGGCAATTGTTCTATGGAATCTACTTCGTATTCTAACAACACCTTTTCCTCCAGTGCCTTGCGGCGCTCGTCGGAAGGGTTGTGCCCATCCAGCCCTTTTTTGCGGTCTTCCCGCATCTGCTCTTCAAATACAATCCGGCTGGGCAGGGGGTACAGGCTTTGGCCCAGTTGTGCCGCCAATTTGGGCAAGATAAAAACCCAAAGCAGCCAGCCGCCAAGCAATACCGCCAATGCGCTACTGCTCCGCCTTGCTCTGGCGGAAACATAAACCGAGAGCAGAGCGGCCAGCAGGTAATACAGCGCATAGGCGAGCATGAACAGCGCAAAGGTATCCCACGCCATCTGCCCGCCGTAGAGGATTGCCATGATCAACACCGTTACCAGCAACAAGCCCAGGCTAATGATCCAGTAAGCCAGGGCTTTGCCGGCCATCAATTGCCGGAAGGATGCGCCCTGAAGCACCAGCATTTTTAGTGTGCCTGTTTCCCGCTCCCGGGCGATGCTGCCAAAAGCCAGAAAGATCAGCAGCAGAGGCACAATAGCCTGCAAGACCAGGGCGGGCTGAAATGCACTGAACCGCATCAGGGAAGAGCTGCGGGAAGCTTCCGCGTAGAGGGCTTCATTGGCCACGTGACCTTCCACTTTCAGTACATCGCCAGTAAAGGGCTGTACGCCGGCATCCAGCATGCGGAGCAGCCCGAGCGGCCGGTAGGCGTAGGTGCCAAAGTGAGCAGCACTGTGGGGGTTGTAGGCGCCCAGGCTGTCCCACTCCGCCTCTGCTTTTGCAGCAGCCTGCTCACGGGCATCCGCCAGATGCGTGTAAGTCCCCTGGCCTGACCAGGCAGAAAGCAGCAAGAGCAAGGCAGTAAAACCCGCCAGCAATTGTACCCGGCGGTCGCGCAGGCTCCCTTTTAACTCATTACTAAGGATCAGTCGTACCATGGGTTAGGACATTTGTTGGAGGTAAAGGGATTCCAAATCGGTGTGGCCAATTTCAGAGGGCTGTAATTCCTGCAGTAGCTGACCCGACCGCATAATTCCAATCCGGGTAGCTGTCTCTTTAGCCCGGAACAGGTCGTGGGTAGCCATCAGTACCGCCATGCCCTGCTCGCTGAGCTGCGTCAGCAGCCGGGCAAATTCATTACTGGCCTTGGGGTCCAGCCCGGAGGTTGGCTCATCGAGCAGCATCGCTTTGGCTTCTTTGGCCAGCGCAATGGCAATACCGGTTTTCTGCCGCATGCCTTTGGAGTAGTGGCGGGCGTGTTTGTGGAAAGCTTCCGGCTCCAGCCCGGCCTGCGCCAGGAATTGCTCCAGGGCGGCTGTGCTATACTTCTGCCCGGACAGCGCTGAGAAATATGCCAGGTTTTCTATGCCGCTCAGGTGTGGGTAGAGCTGTATATTCTCCGGTATATAGGCGATACCGGCGCGTGCTGCCTGTGGATCTCCAGATACGGGCTTTCCGTTGATGCGGGCTTCTCCCTCGTCCGGCGCCAGAAAGTGGAGGAACAGGTTGATCGTGGTGGTTTTCCCGGCGCCGTTGGCACCCAACAGGGCGTAAATTTCACCGGGTGCCACGGACAGGTTCAGCTGCCGAAGGGCGGGCTGGCCGTTGAAGGATTTGCTGAGGTTGAAGGCTTCTATCATAGCAGTTGATTATTAATAGTACTGGAATTCGCCTTTAGTTGGTGACGTTTATTTGAAAATCCACTGGCTCAGCCACATTCCGAACGCCATCGTGAGCACGTACGGAAAAGAGGTAGTCGCCGGTAACCAGCGTAGATGGAATGTTGAGTGCTGTGTCGAAAAAGTAATCCTCATCCACATCAGCAGCAAAAGGTTCCACCACCGAAGTGGTAAAGGTGTTGCCGGAGCGGAGATCCGTATATGTCACGAACAACAGCCCATTACCGCCCTGCGAAAGCGGCGCATTATCCGATACCCGCCCTGAAAAGCGTATCGCTTCGCCTTTTGAAGCAGACAAGCTTTGGCTTACAGGTGTATCAATGTGGATAGATGGAGCTTGAGTATCTGTTGGGTTTTGCAATTGCAAGCTATAGAACGTTGTGAACGGGCTATCATTTCCAGCCTCATCCAGTACCTGTATATGATAATGGTAATTACCAGCAGTGACCGATTCCGGGACCACCAGCCAACGCTCAACCTGATCTTTGCTACCCTGCAAAGGATAAGTTTCCAGCACTGACCAGTCTTGGGTTAGCCCTTCCTGAGTTGGCGGAGAGAATCCGGGTGCAGCCCCTCCTCCGTGACCGTGGCAGTCAAAGTTATGGTGGATGTCGACTTTGTATTCTGACAGGGCTACATCATCTTCAAATTCAATATTGAAATAAAGTGTATCCCCTCCCCTAAGCTGAAAAACGGTGTCCTCTTGTTGCCCGCAAATCATAGCCGGGACAGAAGCTGGCTGATGTTCCAGCAAACGTACGCTTGGAGGCGTTATATCAACAACAGCCGGATCACAGCTCCACAGCAGGGTTAAAGTGCCTGCTAAAATTGAAATCAGTAACAATTTTTCAATCCACGACTTCTGCATCTTCCAGGATATAGTTTAGGTAATCAAAATCATCACGATTCAGCTTCAGCCGTCCCCGGAAAACCGTTGTTTCATCCATATCGAAATGGCGCTTTTCTCCGTCTTTAAGTAAAACGTCCATCACGGTTTCCGGACCGGCGCCTCCGCAAAAGAAGCATTGTTTGTAGGGATTGGCTGACAGTACAGTAAAGGGAGCGTCGGGGTCACCCATCGGGATAACGTAGCCCTTAATCTTTACCGGCTGCCCTTCCAGCGCCTGCACTGCTTCGCTGAAATTGGGTATAGGCACTTCCGCTTGTAATTCCCCACTGAATTCCCAGTCAAAAGTGACCTGAGCCAAAATTTTCCAGCTTAGCAGCAGATAGCCATCTTCCCAGTTGGAGGCTATACTGTCTTTCGGCGTTTTGGCGGCAACTTTTGGCGTTTCATTTAATTCGGAAACCGGCCAGGCATCTAAGCCACGGCTTACATTGGTCTTATCTGTTTCCGGTCGGGAGCAAGCCACAATCAAAGGCAGCAATAACCAACAATAATCAGATGTGCTAATACTCATCTGTCGTACTTTCCACTTGGCAAAGGCGGCACTGCCGGTGGTTGTACAAGTGCAGCCCAATCAACGTAAAAGCCCCCACGTACATAAAGGCGTGGCTCAGGATATGAAGGTCAAGGGTTTCCGAAAGGATTACTGCAGCGATAACAGACCAGGCTGCCCACATCCCCCACTTTACCCAGTTAGCAACCACCTGCTTCGAGGTGTAGCGTATGGCTACGAAGGCCAACAACAAAAACAGCCAGTCCAAAACAGCCCAATACCAGGGCAATCCTGACTCGCCGACCGCGCGATGCCCATAGTGGGCAGAGGCCTGGGCGGCAAAAAGTAATGGCGTTACCGCGCAATGTACTGCGCATAAGCTGCTTGCCCATACGCCAATGATATCTGAATTTATTTTTTGAAGCGATAACGCCATATTGATACTAGTTTTTGAAAGCAATGACTAAAAATTCCGCTGTGGTTTCACCTGTATTGGACAGGCTGTGCGTACAAGCCTCGTGCCAGTGGGCTTGCCCGGCCTCAAAGCTATGCTCCCCCGTACCTTCTTTGTCGGAAGCAAAGTTTATGCTATAGTCGCTGAGGGCATAAATGACCCGGTTGGCGCCCGTATGGCTGGGGATTTCCGCCCCGGCTTCCAATGTGACTTTGGTAACTTTAGCATGCTCGTTTTCAAAAAGGACTTCGGCCTTGTCTGGGCTTACTTTATTCACGTCGTTATCCAAAGCCTTTTCTTCGTCGCAGGCGGGCAATGCTTCATCCGTCCGCATGGCTACCAGGAACACAGCCTCGCTTTGCCCGGTATTTGTGACGGCATGGGTACCCGCATCGTGCCAGTGGACATCGCCGGTCGACCAGGACTTCTCGGCAGGTTCGCCTTCGCCTTCCCGCCAGCTCATTTTGTAATCGGTCAGCGAGTACACCACCCGTGGACCGCCTTCGTGCAGGGGCTGATCAGCACCCGGGGAAAGCGTCATTTCCTTGACCCGGACGTAAGGGTTTTCAAGAACGGTGGTCGCCATTCGGCTTGGCAGCTCGGTAGCCGGCTCTTGAGCCGGCGAGTCCTTCCCGGACTGTCCCTCTTGGTTGCCAGTTCCGGATGATTGGCAACTCCACAGCGCTAATGCAAGAGCGGCCACTAATAACATTTTGAAGTTCATAATTCCTTTGTTTTGATGAATGCTCAAAATATATCTGCAACGACGTTGCAAAACAATGAGCTTTCTCATCATTCAGATATTTACCAGACCGGCCAGTTATCCTCAAATGCTTTTCCCATTTCCCAATCCTTTACCTCCTCATCTGTCAGCAGGCATTCGGAAAGCGCCGAGCGGATCTGCTGCTCCTCCATGTCCTGCCCAATCAGCACCAACTCTGTTTTGCGGTCGCCCCAGTCTGCATCCCAGCGGCTTTCGATAAATTCCTTGTTCTCCACAAAAACAGGGTGATTGATCCTCTGGCTGTAGGGCATGCTCGACCACCATACCCCTGCCTTTTCAGCGCGTAGTGAGCCCCCGGCCTGGCTCCAGTTCATGGCATCATCCGGGCGGGAGGCGATCCAGAACAAGCCTTTGCTCCGAACGACCGTGGCGGGCCAGTCGCGGTTGAGGTATTGCCAGAAGCGCTCCGGGTGGAAGGGGCGGCGCTCCCGGAAGACAAAAGAGGAGATCCCGTACTCTTCGGTTTCGGGGGTATGTTCCTCATACAGTTCTTTGATCCAGCCGGCAGACTGACTGGTGCGCTCGTAGTCAAAAAGCCTGGTATTCAGGATTTCTGAGGGGGCGACTTTACTGTGCTGCGTGCGGATGATTTTGGCATCCGCGTTGAACTTGCGGATGAGCGCCTCGAGTTCCTGCGCCTGCTCTTCCGTTACCAAATCCGTCTTGTTGAGCAAAATGACATTGGCAAACTCAAGCTGATCTACCAATAGGTTAACAATGGTGCGCTGATCAGATGGGTCATCATTGAGCTCGCGGGAGAATATGGTATCTACACTGCCAAAGTCCCGATGGAAGTTGAAAGCATCTACCACGGTAACCAACGTATCCAATTCACTAACCTCCGACAGGTTGACCTTTAGCTCTTCACTATCGAAGAAGAAGGTCTGTGCGACGGGCAGCGGCTCAGAAATCCCCGTGCTTTCAATCAGCAAATAATCAAACCGCCCTTCCTGTGCCAGCTTGGCGACCTCCTCAATCAGGTCTTCCCGCAGGGTGCAGCAAATGCAGCCGTTGCTCATTTCCACCAGCTTCTCCTCGGTGCGGGAGAGGGTATTGCCTTCCTCTACCAGGCGGGCATCCACGTTTACTTCGCTCATATCATTGACGATCACCGCGACTTTTAGTCCTTCCTTATTGTGAAGGACATGATTGAGCAGGGTGGTTTTGCCTGCGCCCAGGAAGCCGCTGAGAACTGTAACTGGTAATTTTTGCATAATCCGTTTTTAAGAAAAGTTAAATGCACCTCCGGTGTCGATACGCAGCAGCAAGCGGGACTCCCCGGATTGCTGCACTGCCGGGCTGCGGTGGAGGGCTGCACCGTATTGGCTTTGCTCATGCAGCGCCCCTTTGATCAGTAAAACCTCGCCGGTACCTGCCTGAAACACTCCATCGGGATCTTTGACCATTTCTTCGTTTGTCCCCTTTGCCACTTTCTGGTGGTCAATCGCATCGGGGCGTACCCATAGCGTCCCCGGGCCGTGATAAGTGCACAGCAACCGCAGGGTATTGATGTCGGTGTGAAAGCGGCGGCACATGTCTTTCTGTACTTTTCCGAAGAAGAGCCGCAAAGGCTGATTCTCCATCAATTCAGCAAACCAGGTAGCCTGACTCAGCACCTCTGCCTTGAGCAAGGGGTGGATATCAGCCTGTTCTACCTGTGCGGGAAGCTCTTCCACCGGCCCCGAGAAACGGAAGCTCTCCCAACTGCTGTTGAGCAGATCAAGTGAAGCTTCGCTCAGTGCTGCAGGGAGCGCCCTGCGCCAGATGCCAGCCTGGTATTCCGGTTGATGGATGGACTGCAATTCAGCACGGTTTTCGCTCTGCAGGCAGCCTGTAATTGACACGGTTTCATTGAGCATGGACAATAGGTTTAATTAATGCAACGTTGTTGCAAAAGTAGAAATCAATTCCCATATTTGCAACGATGTTGCATAAAAGAACGAGAGCATGCTAAATCGCTACTGCTTTACACTGCTGATTTGCCTAACCGTCTTTTTGGCGAATGCACAGGAAAATATCGACTGGAAACTGCTGTCAAAGGTGAAGTTCAGGACTGACTACATCGAAGATTTGGGGGCTTACTACATGAAGCCCAAATTCAGCAAAGAAGTGGAGGAATACGAAGGTAAGGAGGTCATACTTTCGGGCTATTTTATCCCTTTCAATGAGCAAAAGATGTTTTTCATATTGTCCCGTTATCCATTATCTTCCTGCTACTTTTGCGGGGCCGCCGGGCCGGAGTCAGTGGTGGAGTTGCAGCTTAAACCCGAAGCGGTGCAACGTTTCCGCATGGATGAGCAACTGGCCTTTAAAGGCACCCTGTCCTTGAACGTAAATGACTTAGACCATTGCAATTACATTTTGAAAAACGCAGAACCATACGAGCCATGAGAAATACTTTATTCTTCTTCCTACTCCTGACTTTAACCGCCTGCACATCCGGCGAGGCTGCCGACCCCAAGCTCGAAGAAGCGGCCGGCCTTCACGAAAAAGGCATAGAAGCAGAAGAAGCCCTTCGCCCAATGATCGAAAACCTGGAGCAACAGGCTAACCAGATCAATATTCAAGGCCGTGAACTGACCGATCAGGAGCAGGCATTTGCTAAATCCGTAAGTACGCTTAAGCAGCGCTATGAACAGTGGAAAGAGGAGCGGATAGAAGTACCCGGCTATGAACACGCTCACCATGATCACGACCACGACCATGGTCACGACCACACCCACGGTAAAAAAATGCCGGAAGCCACCCCGGACCATATGCTGAATATTCAGCGGGAGAGTTTGGACAGTATTTTGGTGCTGAAGGAGGAGGCAGAAGCATTGCTTAAACCTTAAGCTAAAGGCCATTTAGCATACTAAGTTTTTACCACTCCACCCGCCATCCCATTGTCAAACCTATAGCTTCCGGGCGGAAAAGACTGCCCTGTACCAACCCACCCGGCTGAGTCATAGAACGGCGGTAGCCGCACCGAACAAACAAACGCCCAAACCGTACAGGCGGCAATAACAGCTGACCCTCCAGGCGCACCGCCCATCCTGTCTGGTATTGGGTGTTGGCGTCCACCAGTTCATAGCCCTCGACCAGGTAGCCGCCCGAATGCCAGGAAGACAAATTGAAGTCGACTCCGGCTTTACCTTCCAGTTGCCAGCCGGCTGCTGACCAGGTCCTGCCGAGTAGTACAGGTATCGACCAGGAGCGGAAGGTACTGTGCTGCTGTATATTGACCCGCCGGATGCCGGGTATGGAATCAGTGGTGGAAGTAAATTCTTCTCCGGTGATGGTATTCCGGAAAATGGTATCCACGGTATTGGGCTGATACAGCTGTATGGGGAAAGCTTCCTGCAAACGCTCCCGCTGTACCAGTTCTTCCATTTCGATGCCGGCCCAAAGGATGTAAGGGCGTTGCGGAAGTGCGTACCCTATCCGAAGGCTTGCGGCAAGCCCGCTTAATGGGTCGATGGTGGTATTGGGCAATTTCGCACTGTAAATATCCGGGTTCAGATTGAAGGTAACCCCCATCCCGGCTTCCACGATCCAGGGGTGGCGAGCAGCCTGTATTTTCCGCACTTCCGGATATGGGGTAGTTGAATCGAGGCTGATTACCGCTTGCGGGGGTAACACTTCAATTTGACTTAACAGCTCTGGTTCGGACAGGTTATTCCGTATTTTTTCAGTTGAGGCCACCCCACTATCTTTGATTTCGTTCGAAGGACCGCTTGTTGTTGAGGCTGCCTGTGACTTGGATGGCTCTGTGGCCTTTATCTCAGTGCGTCCCGGTGAAGCAACCGGTATATTTGTATCGGCTTTAACTTTCGGGTTATTCATTGGGGAGAGAGTACCCATATCTTTGGCTACCGGCATTTCCTCCGGCACCTCCGCCGCAGTTTCAGCTATAGCTGAATTTCCACCTACGGACTGCCCGGGCACCGGGAAATAGCCCAACTCAGTTGTACCACCAAACAGGCTAAAGTAGCCGATAGTCAACATCGCTAATAAACCAACCGGCAGCCACCACCAGAAAAGCAGTCGCCGGCGTTTCTTCTGCTCCAGACCTGCCCTGATGTTTGGCCCCATCTGCTCCCAGCTCAGTCCCGCAGGGATTTCTGTTGCTTTGTACCGGCCCAGCTTGTCGTTAAGCCCGCCTTTTTGATCAAATGTTTCCATAATGATCTGTTGTTTTTTGTGCTTCCAGCGCTTCTCTTAATAGTTTTTTGGCGCGTGATAATTGCGACCGTGACCCTACCGGGCTAATATCCAGCATCTTACCAATCTCCTCGTGGCTGTACCCGTCTACCACATAAAGGTTGAACACCGTGCGGGCGCCTGCCGGCAATTGGGCAATTAGTTCAAGCAGATACTCAGCATCAAAGTGCGATAGGTCGATGGTCGTCGTGCGGTCTGTTCGTTCCGAAATAATAAGTTCTTCCGCCCGAAGCCGCTGTTGTTTGCGTTGGAAAGCTATAGTTTTATGAATCGCTAATCCTCGAATCCAGTGGTGTAAATCCCCTTTCTTGGGGTCAAATCGTTCCAGCCCCTGAAATACCGCGATGAAAACATCCTGAATAAGGTCACTTTCTTCAGCCTGCCTCACGCCAAACCTGCGCACGATAGACAGCACGTACGGCAGATATTGCTCGTAGAGCTGCTGCTGTGCCCGGGCATTGCCCTTCCGGCATTTTTTGATGAGGCTGTCGGTATTCATGGGCGCTCCTTATTCGCAGTCTTCGTAGGGCATGCTGAAGGAAGCCGTATACTCACCGACATAAACATACCCACTACATGGCAAATCATTGCCTAAAGGCCCGTCTATTCTAAAAAAGTCTCCAGTAAAGGTCCCACTGATTTCCGTCTCGGTAATTTCCGTAATCGTTAATTCTGCATTTTGGTACTCACAACCACTACCAGGAGAGACCAGACTGAATAATACCATAGGTTGCCCATCGACCTCCACAGTAATACCCACCTGAGTGACGTATTCCTCACCCTCGAAAACGTAAAAATCTAAAATAAAGAAATTGGCACCATTGCCTCCGGTGCTTGCTGTATAGGAAGCCCCCCCATTACATATTATCGTGCCAGAAGTTAAAGCATAAGACGTGAAGTTATTTGCCCCTATAAATCGCCGGGCGTCCCCCTCGGAAACAAAAACATCCTCTTCCTGCGCTTTCAGGGCGAAGCCTTGTTGGAACTCTACCTCAGCGGGCGTGACTTCTTCGGGTATTTCAGTGACTTCATTGAAATTCTCCCGGTCGCAGTTGGTCAGTGCGAAGAATGCCACTAAGCAAAAACAGATTGTAATTCGTTGCATGATCATTGTTTTTGCTTATCTATTGTGATGTGGTGATGAAAACGTTGCAACCGTACTTAACTTTTTTTGAATTCTTTTTGAGCCGGATCGAAAAGAAGCTGACTGTCAAACAATTACGGCATCAATCATTTCCGTGAATTTTAAAGGGCAAAATGGAATTCCAGCTCTTTTGTTGCAGGAAAATCGATATTTCACCACTGCCCGCACAAGAAAGTTGGGTATATATTTTGAAAAATGATTTTTACATAGCAATATTGCAATATTAAAAAATTGAAACACTATGGGGCTTACCAAAACTGAGGGCTACACACAAGCGCAAATCGAGCTGGCCACCGTTGCCAAAGTGCTGGGCCACCCGGCGCGTGTTGCCATCGTGCAGCATTTGCTGGAAATCAACGCCTGCATTGGCAATGACCTGATGGACGTACTGCCCCTCTCCCAGCCTACCATCTCCCGCCACTTATCGGAGCTGAAAAAAGTCGGCATCATAAAGGGCACCATCGAAGGCTCAAGCATGAACTACTGCATCAATGCCCACCGCTGGCGCGAAATCCGTCAAATGCTGGGCGGCCTGCTCGGTATGGAGCCCGGGGAGCAGTGCTGCTGAAACAAGCACCCATTTTGCCAGGATGATTAAATAACCTTAAAAACGATTATTGCAATATTGCAATAAAGTTATCTTTAAATCACTAATTCCTTTTCACTATGACCGTTTCTGAATTTAAAACACACCTTCAATCCGTTGACCAACTGATTTTCCAACAGCCTAACGGGCAGGTCGTACCGCTGCATTTTCACATCACAGAGATGGGGCTGACCACCAAGCACTTTGTTGACTGCGGTGGCACTACCCGCACGGAAGCGCACGCCAGCCTGCAAATTTGGGTGGCCGAGGACTACGACCATCGGTTAAGCCCGGATAAGCTGATCGGCATTATCGATATGGCCACTCCCCTGCTCCAGGCTCAAAACCCGGAGGTGGAAATCGAATACCAAACCGACACCATCGGCCGGTATGGGCTGGATTTCAAACAGGGAAAATTTGTGCTGATGCCAAAGCAGACTGACTGCCTTGCAAAGGAAAAGTGCGGGATAAGCATGGAGGCCTTACCACTAGCCGTAAATACATCGGATTGTGCACCGGGCAGTGGCTGCTGCTAAAATTCAAAATTGAAGACGACCATGGGTTTATTACCAAAACTGAATGCTTACGCCGAATCGCTATTGCAGGAAGCTCAACAAATACCGGACGAACGGAAAGCGCTGCTACAACAGCTTGCGGATTATCTGGTGCAACCCAAAAGTACGCCGGTTAGGCTAAATTTCATCTGCACCCATAATTCCCGCCGCAGTCATATCGCTCAGGTTTGGGCGGCAGCGGGGGCCGCGTACTTCGGGATCCCAGGCGTGCAAACTTACTCAGGCGGCACAGAGGCCACGGCTTTCAACCCAAGGGCGGTGGCGGCGCTGCAACGGGCTGGCTTCCAAATCCACAACCCGGGCGGTGAGAATCCGTATTATCAGGTTGCTTTCGCGGAAACGCAGGCCCCACTGATCTGCTACTCCAAGACTTTTGATGCGCCGGTTAATCCTCAATCCGGATTTGCAGCCATTATGACCTGCTCGGATGCCGACGAGAATTGCCCTTTTATCCCAGGAGCAGCTTTCCGTCTGCCGCTAACCTACGATGACCCTAAGGTTGCCGATGGTACGCCGGAGGAAACGGCCCGATACGACGAGCGCGTCCGGCAGATTGGACGGGAAATCCTGTACGCTATGCAATTGGCAGCTCAAAAAATGAAATCCGCATGACTTCAAAAAGCACCACCAAACCCCGCAAAAGCCTTTCCTTCCTCGACCGCTACCTGACGCTTTGGATTTTTCTGGCCATGGCAGTGGGTGTCGGGTTGGGCTACTTTTTGCCTGGTACAGCCGATTTAGTCAATTCCTTTTCCCGGGGCAGCACCAATATCCCAATCGCCATCGGCCTCATTTTGATGATGTACCCGCCTTTAGCGAAAGTCAACTACCGCATGCTACCGCAGGTCTTCCGTAATGTAAAGATCCTGGGTTTATCGTTGTTCCTCAACTGGATCGTGGGGCCAATCCTCATGTTTGTGCTGGCTATTATTTTTCTACGCGATTATCCGGAGTACATGACCGGGCTCATCCTCATCGGGCTGGCGCGCTGCATTGCGATGGTGATTGTTTGGAACGACCTGGCAGAGGGCAGCCGGGAGTACGGTGCCGGGCTCGTGGCGCTGAACAGCATTTTCCAGGTTTTCTTTTACAGCTTCTACGCCTGGTTATTCATCACAGTACTTCCTCCCGTACTTGGGTTTGAAGGGGCGATTGTGGATATCTCTATTGCTACGGTGGCGAAAAGCGTAGCCATCTACCTGGGCATCCCCTTCCTGGCGGGGCTGCTGAGCCGCGTGCTGCTGGTACGAGCCAAAGGGGAAGAATGGTACCAACATCAATTTGTGCCCGTGATTTCGCCCATAACCCTCATCGCCCTGCTCTTTACGATCGTAGTCATGTTCAGCCTAAAGGGCGAACTGATCGTGGAAATACCGATGGACGTAGTACGCATTGCACTTCCACTGCTGATTTACTTCGCCCTGATTTTCCTGATCAGCTTTTTTGTGGGGAAATGGCTGGGCGCGGACTACCCCCGCAACGCTGCGGTCGCCTTTACTGCAGCTGGAAACAACTTTGAGCTGGCGATTGCCGTAGCGATCGCGGTCTTCGGGCTGAATTCCGGGCAGGCCTTTACCGGGGTGATCGGGCCGCTGGTCGAAGTGCCGGCTTTGATTGCGCTGGTGAATGTGGCGTTTTGGCTGCGGCGGCGGTATTACTGAGTACAACACTTTTACTTTATCAAACACCAATGCATGACCTGCCGCAACTGCTGAATATAATCTTCTGAAAAATTATTTTCTTTCAGGTTAAGGAACCGAAGTGCTTTTAGCTCACTAATTTCCACTGGTAAAACATTAAGATTATTTTTTCTAAGGTATAGCAGGGCTAAACTTTTTAACTGCCCTATTTCCGGTGGTAGCTCACTAAGTTCGTTGGCTCCGAGTTCCAGTTTGGTTAAGTTTTCTAACTGTCCAATCTCAGGAGGAAGTGAAATGAGCTGATTGCCAAAAAGCTCAAGCGCTGTCAAGTTCTTTAGTTTTCCAATCTCACCGGGAAGGGCATGAATGTTATTGAAGGTCAAGTTTAGTAATTTTAAGTTTTGCAAGCGGGTTACTACAGCTGGCAGTTTACTGAAGCCATTGTAGGAAATGTTAAGCTCTGTCAAGTTTTGTAAATACCCAATTTCAGCAGGAAGGTTGTAAAGTTTGTTACTGAATAAATAAATCCAGGTTAGATTTTGCAGCGCTCCGATTTCATTAGGAATAGACTGAAGGTTATTAAAGGATAAATCTAATAAGGTTAAGCTTTTTAGAGCTCCTATCTCGGGTGGTATATCGCTAAACCCATTGTTAGAAAGATTCAATGAAGTTAAGTTCCGTAGTTTGGTGACTATAGAAGGAAAGTCGCTAAAACTATTTCCTGAAATACCCAGCGTTGTCAAATCTTGTAACTGTTGCATTTCCAAAGGCAGCTCAATAAGATTATTGCTGGTAAGATTTAGCTCAGTCAGCTTTTTTAACTGCCCTATTTCAACTGGAAGACTGCTGAGCTTATTACCTAATAAGTCAATTTTGGTTAAGTTCTCTAATTGCCCAATTTCAGGAGGCAAGGCATTTAATTTGTTGCCAAAAAGGTCAATCAATGCTAAGTTTTGCAAATGTCCAATTTCAGGAGGCAAAGTTTCCAGTTGGTTTTCCCGAAGGATAAGCGTATTTAGGTTGCTTAATTGCGAAATTTCAGCAGGTAGGTCGCTAACTTGATTACCCTTGATATCAAGTTTGTTCAGATTACTCAACTGTCCGATTTCGGCAGGTAGTTTCTGAATACGATTATAAGAGGCTATTAAGACCTGTAACGCTGGATACTCAAAAATCTCGCTTGGCAAGCTGTCCAACTGCTGGTTACTCAGGTTTATAGCCAAAGTTGTATCTGTAAGATCCTCAACACTGTAAACCACAGGGTGCGCTTTTCCGGTCCTGTCAATCAAATAGTTCTTGTAATTCGCTGAGGACTTATCCCATTTTTTCACCTGGGCATAACATGTTCCATGAGAGTGCTGAAAATCATCGTATTTGAAGTCAATTACAGAGTTAAACTCTTCTAGGCGAACACTATAACCACCAATCTTTATAAGCTCGTCCGCTACTACTGCTGTATAGCCTTTTTGCAAAGTATAAGCCCTACCGCTTGATAAGCCATTAGGTGGGATATAATTTAAGGATAAGCTCGTGAGCAAAAGTAAAAGTTCAGGAAAAAATCGCATTGATATCTCTATTTTCAGTGGCTATACACTTGACCCCATTTGCTTTCTATGGCAATGTGCCTCACCTAGTGGATTGAGCCGTAGATGCTTGACAGTTTACGCCCAGCACCAGTAAGCGCTCAAGCGTGAAAAGACTGTCAAATATTTCGGTCTAGTCGCACTAGTGTGACCGAGCTGAGCACCAAAATTTATAATCATGATTTCTATTCGGTCAATATAATTAATTATTCGAAATCAACATTGGTCTTGCTTGAGCATACTGAACCCCAACTTTTCAAAAAAAGCAAGCCACTCTGGCAAACCAAATCCCACTTCGTTAGCTTAATTGCCTAAATACCGACCTAACCTCACCCAAAAATCCAACGGCCATGCATTTTCCCTTATTGCAAGACCTGCTCATCTTTACGGGCTTCTCGGCAATTGTCGTGTACGCACTGCAGCGCATTCGGCTGCCTTCCATACTGGGCTTTTTGGTGACCGGCATCCTGATCGGGCCGCATGGGTTGGGGCTGGTGAGCGAATCCGAGCAGATCGAACTCATTTCGGAGATTGGGGTCATCCTGCTGCTCTTTGTCATCGGTATGGAATTGTCCATCAAGCATCTGGTCTCCATTAAAAATACCGTTTTCATTGGAGGTTCCTTACAGGTTGGACTCACGGTACTGGTGGCAGGCTCCGGGTACTACTTTTTAGGCAATAGCTGGGAAGAATCGCTTTTCGTCGGTTTTCTGTTCTCGCTTTCCAGTACTGCTATTGTTCTAAAAGTGCTGCAGGACCGCAACGAAATGTCGGCTCCACAGGGTCGGAATGCCCTTGCTATCCTCATCTTCCAGGATATCATCGTGGTGCCAATGATGCTGTTCACTCCAATTATTGCCGGTCAGGGGGGCGATGTCACTGGAAGTATCTTAATGCTTCTGCTCAAGACCGCCGTGGTCATCCTGATTACGATTTTGAGCGCCCGCTACCTGGTCCCCCGGCTGATGCACGGTATTGCGAAAACGGACAGTCAGGAACTATTCCTGATTACCACGATCACCATCTGTTTTGCAGTGGCTTTCCTGACCGCTGAAGCAGGACTCTCGCTGGCACTGGGTGCATTCCTGGCGGGGCTGGTCATTTCAGAATCTGAATACAGCCATCAGGCTACGAGCGTCATCCTGCCTTTCCGGGAGCTGTTTACGAGTTTCTTTTTCATCTCCGTGGGCATGTTGCTCGATCTGCAGTTCTTCTGGGCTAATATCGGCATCGTAATGCTGATTGTAGTTGCCGTATTTTTCATCAAGTCTATCATCGCTGCTTTGGCGATTGCAGTGCTGAAGTATCCACCCCGGACTTTTCTGCTTACGGGCTTAGCGCTATTCCAGGTTGGCGAATTTGCCTTTATCCTTTCAAAAGTGGGTATTCAATATGACTTGCTGGACCCCGAAACCAATCAGTACTTCCTGGCCGTCTCCATCGTCTCCATGCTGCTAACGCCATTCGTCATCATTTTCTCTGAGCGCATCGCCTTTGGCGTGATGAAGTTCCGCCCGATTGAGGCATGGGACAGAAAGATGGTGGCTTCAAAGGAGCAGGATCATTCCGTAGCCACAGACCAACTCCACAACCACCTGGTTATCATCGGCTACGGCATAAATGGAAGCAACCTGGCGAGGGCAGCCGAATTCAGCGATATTCCCTACGTAGCTGTGGAAATGAACGCGGAAACCGTCAAAGCAGAACAGAAAAAAGGCGTACCCATACTCTATGGAGACGCCCGGCAGGACCATATCATGGAGGCGGTGAATATCCCTAAAGCCCGAGTTGTCGTTATCGCGATTTCAGACCCCGAGGGAACAAAAGTGGTCGTCCAAAATATCCGGATGGTCAGCCAGTCTGTCCACCTTATCGTCAGGACGCGCTTCGTCAAGGAAATCCCCGAGCTCATCGCCCTGGGCGCAGATGATGTTATACCCGAAGAATTTGAGACTTCAATCGAAATCTTCTCCCGTACGCTTCATTACTTCCTCATCCCGGAGGACGATATCGGGCACTTTGCCGAGATTACCCGCTCTAATAACTACGGTCTTTTCCAGAATAAGAAAAGTATCCCCCGGACCTTCCGCCCCGGTAAATACCCGGAGTTTGATATTACCTGCCTGAAAGTACGGACGGACAACCGGCGGATCGTAGGTAAAACGTTAAGTGAACTTGACGTAAGGAACCAATATGGTATTAACATCCTTGGGTTATCCCGAAAAGACACGCTCATTACCAATAGCGGGCCGGATGAAATCCTGTTGCAACGGGATATCCTGTATGTAACTGGTAAACAGGAGAGTATCGATCAGTTTAGAAAGGTGATCGAGTAAAAAATTAATACATTCAGTGTTTTTCCGCTTCAGTCCTTGCAAAAGCCTATCGTTTATCGTAGTTTTACGATGAAACGAACTAAAGAGCATGAAAGTACTAGCAGAGCAGCCCATTTCTGAAAATGCCAACCAGGAGCTGGCCCGGTTTGCCAAGGCATTAGGGCACCCTACCCGGCTGCAAATCCTGCAATTACTGGATTCTCAGGCCTGCTGCTTTACCGGTGACCTGGTTGAAGTTATTCCCGCGGCACAGTCTACCATTTCCCAGCATCTGCGGGAGCTTAAAAATGCAGGACTGATACAGGGCGAGATCAATCCGCCACGGGTGAAGTACTGCATCAACAAGGAGAATTGGCGGAAAGCCAAACTGCTTTTCACCCATTTCTTTGAAGAATAAAACTTTTTTTACCTCCATTTATCGTCAATCGACGATAAACTATAAACAATAAAAAACATGAAAACCATCAAAATTTTGGGTACCGGCTGTCCCAAGTGCAAACAAACTGAAGCTGTCGTCCGCAAAGCAGTAGCTGATCTGGGCGCTGATGCTGACATTCAAAAAGTGGAAGACATTCAGGATATTATGCAGTACAATATCCTGAGCACCCCTGCGGTTGTAATCGATGAGGTGGTACAAATTAAAGGGCGTGTACCCAAGGCTGCCGAATTAGAAGCATTGCTAAAAGCCTAATCTATGTTCACCTGGATAGAATGGCTGGCGGATCAGCTGATTTTTGGCCTGCTGGGGCTCGCACCGGACACCCATCTGGGGGCGGCCCTGCATTTTTTCGTGTACGACACCGTCAAGATCCTGCTGCTGCTGTTTCTCATCACCTTTGTTATGGGCGTAGTCAATGCCTACTTTCCGGTGGAACGGCTGCGCAGCTTTTTGCAGCGCAACCGGCTGTTCGGGCTCGAGTACCTGCTGGCTTCCATCTTCGGGGCGGTGACTCCATTTTGTTCCTGCTCCTCTGTGCCCTTGTTTATTGGGTTCGTACGCGGAGGCATACCGATTGGCGTCACCTTTGCCTTTCTCATCACCTCTCCCTTGGTCAATGAAGTTGCCCTGGCGTTATTCCTGGGCATGTTTGGGCTCGAAACCACACTAATTTACGCCGGCTCCGGTATTTTGCTGGGTGCGGTCGGTGGATGGGTACTCGGAAGGCTGGGCGTAGAACGCTACCTCAGTGACTGGGTGCAAAAAATGGCAGAGCAGCCGGTGCTGACAGGGGATTTCGAAGAAAACGGGCAGACTTTCCGACAGCGCCTGCCTGGCATCACACAGGAGGCCCTGAGCATCGTGCGGGGCGTTTTGCTTTATGTTATTGTTGGTATTGGGATCGGTGCAGCTATGCATGGTTATGTCCCGGAAGGCTTCTTTGAGCAATACCTGGGCGGAGGGCAATGGTGGACGGTACCATTGGCTGTCATTCTTGCTGTGCCTATGTACGCAAATGCTGCCGGTATTGTACCCGTTATTCAGGTCTTCGTAGCCAAAGGGATACCCTTAGGCACGGCGATAGCCTTCATGATGGGCACAATCGGGCTTTCACTGCCGGAAGCCACCTTGCTCAAAAAGGTAATGACCATGAAACTGATCCTGATCTTTTTCGGGGTGGTGACCACCTTTATCATCTTATCCGGACTCTTATTCAACCTTATTCTTTAGACAACAAAAGACAAATTCAACCATGAAGTATTTATTCAATCTATTCACAATCGCATTGATTTTCAGTTTCTCAGCCTGCAACAGCAACGCACAGACCAATTCCGAGGCCAATACCCAAAAGGCCGCCGTCGTGGAAGTCATCGACTTTCATAACACCCACCGTTGCATGACCTGTCAAACCATCGAAGACAAAACCAAAGCGGCTTTACAGGAAAAATTCCCCGAAGCTATAGCGGAAGGTAAGCTGGTCTTCAAAACCGTAAATGTTGACCTGGAAGAAAACTATGACATCGCTGCCGACTTTGAAGCGGCTGGCACTGCCTTATTTGTCCACACCCGTAAAAACGCAACAAGCCAAAAAACGGACCTGACCAATTTCGCTTTCATGAATGCCACGAGTGACAATGGCAAATTTGAGGCGGGGCTAATCGAAGAGGTAGAAAAAGCACTGCAACAACTGTAAACAAACTCAAATCCCCAATTTATGGAATGGCTCAATGAGCTGGCACAGCATAGTGAAGCCCCTTTTTGGGCAGCCTTCGCGCTGGGGCTGCTGACTGCAGTAAGCCCTTGTCCGTTAGCTACCAACATCACGGCTACGGCTTATATCTCCAAAAACTTAGAAAGTAAACGAGCCGTGCTCTGGAGCGGTGTATTATATACCCTGGGGCGTGGCATCAGCTATACGGCTATCGGCCTGGCACTGTTTTGGGGCGCAAGCAAGTTTCACCTGGCCCGCTTCTTTCAGTCCAACGGAGAACTGTACCTTGCGCCTATCCTGATTATTGTCGGCTTAGTCATGCTAGGGGTTATCAAACTGGACTTCCTTGGCAAAACCAATTTTACCGAGCGGTTCACCGAGCGGTTCAAAGACAAGGGCGCGCTTGGCGCGTTGGTGCTCGGCATTCTATTTGCGCTGGCATTCTGCCCCTATAGCGGTGCGCTATACTTCGGCATGCTTGTACCTATGAGCATTAGTCAGGCTTCCGGGCTATACTTACCCATCGTATTCGCTATTGGCACCGGGTTGCCGGTCCTGCTATTTGCCTACCTGCTGGCCTACAGTGCTTCGGCCATTGGCAAAACCTTCAATATCATACGGAAGGTAGAGCTTGGCATGCGCTATGTGGCGGGCGTGGTTTTCGTTGGGATAGGGGTTTATTATCTAGCTATTTTTACAAATCTAGTTTAATTTATGCGTTGGTTTCTCGTATTCTTTTTTGCAACTGCAATCAGCTTTTCGGTACAGGCTCAGCAGGTCTTTACCGCCGGGGCCGCCCGTAATGTGATGATGGGCACCGATCTTTCGCCCCATGTTCAACTCGATACACTTTTAGAGCATCCCCACCTTTTCGCACTGGGCCCGGTAGAAAACCTGCAGGGCGAAATCACTGTATTCGATGGGCAAGCGTTTACCGCAACTGCTACCCCCTCTGGCATCATAACTCAGGTCAGGCCCGGTATACGGGCGCCATTTCTGGTGTACGCCTACGTACCCCGTTGGGCTGCCTACGAGATGGACCACCATATTGACGGGCCAAAAGCGCTGGAAACAGTGATCGACAGTCTGGGGCAGGCCCATGGTTATGGGGCAGAGGAAGCGTTCCCTTTCCGCTTATCCGGTCAATGGAACCAGGTGGATTACCACATTATCATGCGGGACAAGACAGAAAAGCAACACAGCCATGCTGCTCATGACCGTGCCAAACGGCGCTTTACTTTGGAGCAGGTAACGGGCGATATTGTAGGATTCTTCTCTCGTAATCATCAAGGTGTATTCACCCACAAAGGCCAATTTATCCATCCGCACTTCCTGGCAGCCGACCGCAGTACCACCGGACACCTCGATGGGTTACAGCACAATGGCCGCTACACCGTGTACCTGCCGGCGACAGGTAACCGGGCACCGCTGAGCGTGCTTGATACTGACTTTTCCAAAGGAAAACTACGACATCATCAATTGGTAACCCTCGAAGATCTCACCCGTTTCCACGGACACCGCTGCGATGGGCTGGCAGTTGGTTTCGTCGGATTAAAAACAGCCCTCTACGAACTCTTTCCTGATTCCGTCATTGACCGCACCAGCCTGCGGGCAGTCAGTAAGCCGGCGCCCTGCCTTGTGGATGCCGCCACGTATATGACTGGCGCACGCTATCCCTTCAACACCTTCTATACCACCCGGGACATACCTTACCTGCTCATCGTTCAGCGTACAGACAATGGCCAAACGCTGGGCATTCAGCTGAAACCTGGCGTGAAGCCCGCTGAAATCATCCGCCTGTCGGCGCTCGCCGAGCAACGGAAGTTATCAGATGGTGATTTGTTAGCGCTTAAACGACTGGAAGATAGGTTTACAGACTTTATCCTGCGCACGCCCCCGGAGCAACTCTTCGAAGTCACTCCACTGCCAGACTTCGATTGGCAACCGGTACTGCGCAATGATTTTATCAAAACGGATGTGCTGAATAAATAAAGTCGAAGAAGAGATGGGGTTCTGACCAAAAGGGGGGACTTGACATTAAACCTACACCCCCACCCCCTGATACACCTCCCCCAGCTTCAGCTCTAAATCCAGTGTGATGAAGGAAAAGGCATTATCCTGCCCAGCCACCGGATCCCGGATGATCCACTCGCCCGCATCGTTCCGGTAGAAGCCCTCTATCTGGCATTGGTCCTGTGCGACCAGCACATACTCCCGCAGACTGTTGATAGCCCGATAGGCTTCGAATTTAGGACCGCGGTCACGGGCTGCCGTGGAGTCGGAAAGCACTTCGATTAAAAGGAGGGGATTGAGCAGGGTGTCAGGGGCATTTTCCAGATAATGCTCTTCTCCTTCCGTGAGCACGAGATCCGGGTAATAATATTTATCAGAAAGTGGCGATTGCACCCGCATATCCGCTTGATAGATACTCATTGTACCTGTTGCCCCCCTGAGATACATCCAAATAAGCCCATGCAGGTTAGAGGTGATTTTATTGTGTTCTTTACTACTTCCGCCCATAGCAATCAGTTTTCCATTTTCGTATTCATGGCGTTCTTCCTGCTCTGCTTCCCACTCCAGGTAGGCGGATGGGGATAGTACGGTGGTTGCCTCTGCCATTGGTTATTTTTTTTTAGATTAAAGTACGGTTTTCCCGGGAAAGAGGCAAGGCGGGTGTGGCCTGCCCATCTTGCCAAAAAACCTACACACCCAACACGGCCGAAACCTCCACCGCTTTCATAAAATCCGTAGCTATTTCATCACCCGGCAGGAAGATATGGATATCGGTATAGCCCTTTGGGCCAGGGCTGCGGTAACGCTCTATCTGCATATCCTGCAGGTTGACGATCCAAACCTCTGGAATGCCATGGCTGGCGTAAAGGGGCAGCTTGATATCCCGGTCTTTTTCGAGGCTGCTGTCAGCAACTTCGATAAGAACAACTGTCTCCTCAGCTGTTGGATGAGAACGCTTGTAAAGGTCTGACCGGTATTGTAGAATACTAATATCTGGTTCAGGCTCAGAATAATCGTCCAGATGAATTGGGTTTTGTGCAGTAAACACATACGCTTCGTGCTGAAGATGCAAGGATAAGTGACGGATCAATTCATTCACCGTACCCGCATGATTACTTTTTATCGGGCTCCTATCCACAATTTTGCCATAGAGCAGTTCGACACGCTGCTCCCCGAAAACGCCGGCCTCCCCCATACGATGGTAGGCTTCTGCGGAGAAGCGGTGGGTATCGGTTATTTCTGTGGTCCGGGAAGTCATAGTTTTGTCTTTGTTGCAAAATACAGAAATCAGGACTGGAATGCAAGGCGCCCTACAACGCCCGCAAATTATCAATCATCTGCCGGGCATTCTTCGCATTGCGGTAGCCCTTCATTACAGCTTGCCGCAGTAGCGCATCCGCTTCATCGAAGAACCCCAGGGAAGCTTTGGCTATCGCCATATTGGCGTAAGCAATGGCCTGGCCCGGATCGAGCGCTATAGCCTTTTCGAGATAGTGGACGGCTTGCTCAAACTGCATAGTGTGGGTCAGATGGAGCGCCCCAAGGCTAGTGTAGGTTTCTGCATAGCCCGGGTCCAGGCTTATGGCTTTTTCGTAACAGGAAGCAGCTTTATCATACTGCCCGGTCAGCCGGTAACAGATGCCAAGATTGGTCCAGTAAGAGGCCGTATCCGGACGGATTTCCAATGCCTGCTGATGCGCATCGATGGCTTCCTGATAGTAACCGAGCTGATTGTAAGTATTGCCGAGTACAGCATAGGCTTGCGCCAAATCCCCTTTTTGAATCCCCGGGTGGGCTATCGCCTGCTGAAGCGTAACTACCGCCTGTTGATATTCCCCGTCCTGATGCTGTTGGCGGCCTTTTTCGAGCAACTGCACCGGCCCATCCGGAGACTGAGAAGGTTCTGGTACCGGGGCATCCCCTGCTTTCCTGAGCTGAGTAACGGTTTGAATGAGAGAATCTGCCGCAGCTGGTTTTTCTCGATCCCATACCGCTCTGCTGTGATGATGCCCAGCTTCCACTCCCGCTCAACGGCATTCAGACGGGCGGCGTATTGCAGCAGCTCTTCTTCGGTGACCTGCCCCCTGAGTTCCGGCAGGTGCGCCCGAAGCCGGTCAATCACTTCCTTTAGCTCATCGTTGAGCAGCATGTTTTTGAGTTCTTCCGGCAGGTCTTGTTGGCTCATGGTACTTGGTTTTCGTTGATGGCCCAACAATTTAGGTATAAATGTACACAATGCCCGAAGTGCCTCCAAAAAGGCGTTCAAAACTCCCCGGTCAGTGATATAACGCACTGACTTCCATGCTCAAAAATTGCAATTTGTAGACATCAACAGCGGCTAAGCCATGACGTGCTCCACCGCTGACAACCGTTAATTCATCACAAAAAAATCAACATGACCAATACCTTAAGCCGCATCGGCCTCGATCAGGAACAATCACAAGTGCTGTCCAACAAACTCAACACCCTGCTGGCCAATTACCAGCTCTTCTACATGAACGCCCGTGGCTTTCACTGGAATATCAAAGGCAATAAGTTTTTTGAGCTCCACCTGAAATTTGAAGAGCTATACAATGACTCACTGATTAAAATTGATGAAATCGCAGAGCGTATCCTTACCCTGGGATTCACTCCTTTGCATACCTATGAAGACTACACCCAAATTTCGGCTATCCGTCAGGCCAAAAACATCTCAGACGGTGTGGAAGCCGTGAAAGAAATCCTCAAAGGCTACGAAGTCCTCCTGCCACTGGAGCGGGAGCTGCTGGAGCTGGCCGGTGAATCCGGAGACGAAGGCACCAATGCCCTCATGAGCGACTACATCCGCGAACAGGAAAAACTGGTTTGGATGTATTCGGCTTATCTGGGATAACAGAATCGACAGACTCTGATATGGATGGCACCGTAATCTTCCTTGGCGAAGATTACGGTGCTGCTGTTTTATACACCGGTATTTACACTGGAAAGCAATGCTGGCAACTCCCCTTTTCGGGTTACCTTAGCGAAATCTGCCCGGGGCTACCTGCAGTTGCCACTCCGGTAAAGTATAAAACCCTATGAAAAAACAGCAACTTGGGCTACTGCTAGGCCCCTTACTTTTTGTCACCACCCTGATTTTTGCCCATCCGGAAGGGTTGAGCCGCGAAGCCAATGCGGTTCTTGCCTCTACCCTGTGGATTGCCACCTGGTGGATACTGGAGGTGATCCCTATTGCCGCTACCGCTCTGCTGCCCATCGTACTTTTTCCACTTACCGGCGCACTGGACCTAAAAGCCACTACCGCTTCCTTCGGCCATCGGTACATCTTCCTGTACGCAGGCGGGTTTATCCTGGCGATTGCTATCGAGCGATGGAACCTGCACCGGCGCATAGCCCTGCATATTATCCGCTATATCGGCACGAATGTCAGAAGTATTATCCTGGGCTTTATGGTTGCTACTGCATTTCTATCCATGTGGATTTCCAATACCGCTACAGCCGTCATGATGCTGCCCATCGGGCTCGCTGTTGTTACACAGCTTAAAGATAATCCCAACACCCGGGCGGATGAAAACCGAATCTTTGGCAAGATACTTATGCTGGCCATTGCCTACAGCGCTTCCATTGGAGGCGTAGCTACCCTGATTGGCACACCGCCCAACCTGGTCCTGGCAGGGATTGTACAGGAGATTTATGGCATAGAGATCACCTTTTCCCAATGGATACTCATCGGGCTGCCTATTTCCATCATCATGCTGATCATCTGTTGGTACTACCTCACCCATTTTGCCGCCTCCTTTGAACAAAAGTCTTTCCCGGGCGGCAAACAGGAAATACAACGGCAGATGAATCAGCTCGGCACTGTCTCGTATGAGGAAAAACTGGTCCTGGGGGTTTTCGTGCTTACTGCAGTAGCCTGGATTACCCGCTCTTTCCTTCTGAATCAATTCTTGCCGGCTCTGGACGATACAATAATTGCGATCATGGCGGCTACCACCCTCTTTATTTTACCGGCAGGCAAGGCTCACAAGCGCCCCTTGGTGGAATGGGAGGAAGCCGTCAGGCTGCCATGGGGCGTGTTGCTGCTATTCGGCGGAGGGCTTGCACTGGCGGAAGGGTTCAAAACCACAGGGCTCGCAGGATGGATCGGGGGGCAATTGTCTTTGCTTGAAGGGCTACCGCTTTTTCTACTGCTGCTTATCCTGGTGGCTGCAGTCAACTTCCTGACCGAAATCACCTCCAACCTGGCCACCACTGCCATGCTCCTTCCCATACTGGCTCCTCTGGCCATGGCCATCGGCGTGCACCCCTACGTACTGATGGTGGGCGCGACCCTGGCGGCTTCCTGCGCGTTTATGCTGCCGGTTGCCACTCCGCCCAATGCGATCGTTTTTGGCTCGGGATACCTCAAAATACCGGATATGGTCAAAACAGGCATATGGCTGAATTTAATCTCTATCCTTCTGCTCAGCCTGATGGTTTACCTGCTTTTGCCCTACGCGTGGGGCTTCGATCCGTTTGTATTTCCAGACGAGCTCAAATAATTGCTCCCAAAGGTTTTTTGAAACCAAACTTCATAACGAATCCTGGTAATGCTTTGCCCAATGACAAATCAGCTAACCCCGCCCCAATACACCCTGCCCGTTATCATCTTCGCCCAGTTCACCGGCACTTCCCTGTGGTTTGCAGGCAATGCAGTCCTCCCGGATCTGCAGATGGCATACGGGCTGCCCGGTGGCGCGCTCGGCGGGCTGACCTCTGCGGTGCAACTTGGCTTTATCGCTGGCACACTGCTTTATGCCATCCTAATGCTGGCCGACCGTTTTTCTCCCTCACGGGTCTTCCTGTTCTCTGCGATGCTGGGCGCTTTGTTCAACCTGGGCATTGGGGTGGTGACAGAAGGTTATGCCAGTATTCTGGCGCTCCGTTTTCTTACGGGCTTATTCCTGGCTGGGATTTATCCGGTAGGCATGAAAATAGCCGCTGACTGGTACGCAGCCGACCTGGGCAAAGCATTGGGATATCTGGTTGGCGCGTTGGTGTTGGGTACTGCTTTTCCGCATTTGCTGCGCTTTACCGCTGCGGAAGTGCCCTGGCAGCGCGTCATGCAGGGCACTTCTTTCCTGGCAGTTATGGGTGGGCTGTTAATTTGGTGGCTGATCCCTGACGGCCCCTACCGGCGATCCGGCACCGCTTTTAAGCCAGCTGCCATCGTTGCCATCTTTCGCATCCCGGATTTCCGGGCGGCAGCCCTGGGCTACTTCGGACACATGTGGGAACTGTATGCCTTTTGGGCGTTTGTCCCGGTTATCTTACTTGCCAGGTTTCCGGAACTCTCCCCCGCCTCAACGGCTCTTTATGCCTTCGGGACCATTGGTGTGGGCGCAATGGGCTGTATCCTGGGTGGGTATTGGTCACTGCGCACCGGCAGCGCCAAGGTAGCTTACGCTATGCTGCTGATCTCCGGGCTCCTTTGCCTGGCCTCTCCCCTGCTCTTTCAGCTGCCGGGATGGGCTTTCACGGCCCTGCTTTTCCTTTGGGGCTTTGCGGTAGTTGGCGATTCCCCACAGTTCTCAACGCTTGTAGCCCGAAATGCGCCGCCCGAATCCCGCGGTTCCGCCCTGACTATTGTCAACAGCATTGGTTTTGCAGTGACCATTTTCAGCATTCAGGGCCTGACTTTTCTGAGCCAATACTGGGGCATATCTAACAGCCTTTGGATACTTTTTTTAGGCCCGGTATTGGGGCTCACAGCTACCCGAAGATTATTCCGTTCGCCTTAAACCCATTCCGATCGGGAAGCTATCGCCTGACCTAGATCCCTCATGCTCTGAACAAAGTACCAGATCCCACCAACCAATGGTGGCAATGCTAAAACAAACCAAAGGTAACCTACCCAATTTGTGGGCTCATAGTTAAATGCATCGGCTGTCTGGGCACCGGCAAAGAGCACCAAACAATACGCTGTAGCCGCCAAAAAGTAATTGAAGTGCAGCCGGCTTTGCAAAAGAATGGCTTTGAGCAGGCTGCTTCCCAGTTGCCAGCAACCTAAAAAGAAGGCTGCAACGAAAGTGAAGGGGAAAAATACGGAGGAGCCGAGAAGCAAGCCCTGGACGACGTTATCAATGGTGAACAATACCTTTTTCATGTTTGGTGGTTTTGGTTACACCAAAGATACAGGGTTTATTCATAAGTTTCAATACTTTTTGAAAGTTATGAATAAATTATTTCTCGCTACCCTACCACATCGTATTTAACAGGCAAAACCGAGCACAAAGAATGTAAAACCCCTGACCAGCTACTACTGCCAGTCAGGGGTTCGATGGTAAGCTTTAAATACAACCTTCGGAACCGACTAAAGCAATCTTATCTTACCCAGCTACCATCCGCTTCCACCCCCCAGGATACGCCCGTCTCCGGATCAAGTACCTTCAGGAATACCCATTCATTGTAGAACAGTTTCTGTAGTACCTCATGCTTGTCCACCAGTTGCTGTACGGCAGTTTTGGGGGCAACTACAAAGGCGGTAAGGCGTAGGGGCTTATGGTACAGCTCCTCATCGTTTTTCATCACCGACTGCCAGGGCAGGCCGTGCATCAAATCAGATCCATTGCCCTGCATGACACCGATTTTACCAACGACGTTGTGCGTGACTTTGCTGCCGCTGCCGAAGGCCGTGTTATCCACTGTGGAGAAGAAGTACTGACTGTTGATCCATTGCGCCACGACGAGGGGAGCAGTGAGGATGACCTCCAGGCTCTTGCTATCCGAATCCTGCGACCAGTCATAGGAGTGCAGAAAGCAACGCCCCTTGAGGTCGAGGTTGGCGGTCATGTGACGGGGTGCCACGACGAAGCCCGCATTACCGGCAAGGCCCCACTCCGGGCGTACTTCCGACCAGTCGGCACTGCGGCGCAGCATACCCTTGCTATTGGTTAAGCCAAACTGGGTTGAGCGGACTTCCAGATTGCGCTGCTGAGCTTTAGCCAGGCCCACTTGTAAACCTGCAACCTGCGCCTGCTTTTCTGTATCCAGTTCCGGCAGATTGATGAGTTGGACGGCATCAGTCGTCGTATTGTGCTGAGCCCCTACAAAGAGGGTGTCTTCCGGTATTGCAATCCCCTCTTCTACCAGCGCTTCCCGTACTGCTTCCTGATTGAGAATGCTCGCCATAGCGGCTGCATTGGGCCCACCGTGGCTGCCCCCGCAGGCACCACAATCGAGTGCGGCGGCATAGGGGTTGTTCTCCGTTTGGCTACCGTGCCCGCAGAGGACAACGAGAGGCGCAAAGTTCCGGGTCAGCCCCATCATGCGCAGCGCGTTGCCGGCGTAGGTCACCTGCTGCTCCATTGGGATACCCCACCGGTCCACCTGCGCTACGTCGGGCAGCAGGTCCACTTCCGGGCGGAACCAGCGGCGCCCCATACGGCGCAACCGGGATAAGGGGCCGGGGATCAGGCTACGCCCAATCGTGATCAGCCCGGCAGGCAAGCCCAGGGCTTCCACCGCCGCAAAGGGTGTGGCAATATTGTATTTCAGTGATTTATAAGCCTGCTTGAGTTCCTTAAGGAGCTTAAGCCCCCTTTGGTGCTTTTCCAGATCGTGGGCACAGCAAGTACCTGCCACTTCTTTAAGCTCATGCGCAGGCTGCAACAACACAGGTAGTGACTTCACCCGCTTGCCCAGTACTGTCTGGTAAGCGATTGGCAAGCCAAAGAAGCCTGCAAAACCAAATGTTTCATAGGCACCGCAGCTTTCCAATTGCCGGCGGAAGGGCTCGGAGCGCACATCAATGCAGAAAGCCAGCTGCGCCTCCGGGCGATCCTCAACCGCCGGGGCTTTCAGCTGCGACTGCAGGTCGGCCGTCATCCGGCTGCGGAAGGACTGCTCCCAGGATTCCAATAGGGACAGGCGCATCAGGTAGTAGGCTTCCCGCAGCGCTTTGAGCAGAGGCGCCCATTCTGCTGCTGTTGTACCCAGAGCGGGATTTATTTGTGCTGCTGCCCAGTGGTGGAGCATCGCCCATTCTTTGGCAGGTGCGGGGGCATCCATTGACCCGTCCGGCACTTGTACAGCTGCAACCAGTAAGCGTACCGCCAGGTAATCTTCCAAATCAATAGGATGCCGCTGCTGAGGCGCATAATCTGTTTGTTCACTCCGCCAGCGGATGTAAGAAGCCCAGCCCGGCAGTGCCATCAGGTGGTCGCGCAGGAAGTCTCCCTGCTCCGCTGCTTCAATGCCCAAGTGGCGCAGCAACATCAGCAGTGCAGGCCCGGTGGCTTCCGGCAACCGCTTAATGAAGTTCGTTTGCTCGCCCTGATGCAGCAACAGCATCTTCACCGACCGGTAAAAGCCCCGCTCGCGGAAAGGCATCGGCCAGGCTGCCTGCCCTTCGTCGAGGAAAGCGCCCAGCCAGGTGATCATTTCCTTATTGACCGGCTCCAAGGTGGGCTGCCAGGGGCGCTGCTGCCCCATTTCGGTGAGGGTTTCCGACAATAGCCCATCAGAGGATTGCTGCATAGTGCGCTCATCCAACTCCTGTACCATAGCGGTAAGCAAGGCTTCCAGATTGACAGCGCTTTTGCCAAAAGGCAAGGTAGCCGGCAGGGTTTCTAATGCTCTGCTAACCGCGTGAACCATCTCCTTTTCCTGTACTTCCCCATCTTTTACCGCATTGCGGATTTGCCAGAACGCGGGTAAAGTATTGGCATCAAACAGCTCCTGACCACGGCGTACCGCTTTCGCAAAAGGCAGGCGCTCCAGCCCCAGAAGTGGATTGCAGGCTACCGCATGCGCGAGGGGCCAGGTCGGGGCAATAAGGGCGCTGAGTTGATCCAGGTGCTGTTGCAATGTGTGCAAGCCCTGATCGATATATTGCTGAGTGAAGGTCTCGGTAAGTGTCATGTCTTTTTTTTTATCGGAGTTTAGGGTTACAGCCGGTAGGTGCTTCGGCGTATATTCAATGTCTTACGCAACGGCTGACTGGAACGCAGCGCCCAGACATAAATCCGGGTGATCCAACCATCGCCCACCGGATCAGGGAGGTAGTCCCGGAAGATCATGAGCAGCCAGCCAAGCACGAAGAAAAGGCCAATGCCAAGGTGCAGCCTATTGAGGGCAAGGGCAGTAAAGTGCGCCAGCTGCGATTCCACGGCCCAGACGGATACCCCGTACACCGTTGACCCTAAAAGCCCGAGGACAGCCGCCAGCACCAAGCGCCCGGCAGTGGGAGAAGGCTCCGCAATCGTCATAACGGCATGGGCACAGGTGATGCCGCAGAACAGCAGCAGGAGTACATAAGTGCTGCCCAGTCCTCCGGTAGCCCCTGTAAACATCCAAAAGATAAAGGCCCCCAAGCCACCCATTACCAGTCCGAAAATGAAAACGGGCAGGGCTTTGGGGCCATACAAACTGAGGCTTTTATTGCGGGCGGCTTTTACCGTTGAGCCCGCACTGAGAAATAAAGAGGCTTTAAAAAATCCGTGCCAGATCATGTGCGCAATGGCTGCCGGGAAGAGCCCCATGCCACACTGCATGATCATAAAACCCATCTGCCCCATCGTGGAACAGGTGAGGGTGCGTTTCACATCGCTTTGCACCAGCATCCAGAGGGTGCCGGCGATTGCGGTCAGCCCGCCCAGTACCACCAGAAGTGTGGCGCTCCAGGCCAGGGTGCTCCATACCGGGTACAATTTATACAGGACGACCGCTCCTCCATTCACCAGCCCGGCGTGCATAAAAGCAGATACTGGCGTAGGGGCATTAGCAGAAGCGATGAGCCAGCGATGGAAAGGCCAGATAGCGGACTGAGCAAGGGCAGACAATAAAACGAGCCCGCCGATGACCGGAAGCCAGGGCGTAGCTTCTACAGAAAGGGAAAGCCGCTCCAGCGACCAGTGCCCCTGTGTGTAGCAGACCAAACCGGCTGCCGCCAGCAAGATCAATGCGCCGCCTCCCAAATGCAGTAGGGCATCACGGGCTGAGGCTGCAGCCGCTTTCCATTCCAGCTGAAAACCGATTAGGCGGGCAAGTAACCCATTGCTCACCAGCAGCCCGGCTGCCATAACCAACAGGTGGTCGGCTGCACTGAAAAAGACCAGCGACAGGGTGAGCGCCATCAGGTAACGGAAAACTTCCCGCTGACTACGATGGCCACCGAAATGCCGCAACCCATAAGCCTGAATCGCCAGGCTTATGAAGCAGACAACTGCTGATAATAAGGTATGTGTGGGAGAAAAGACCAGCCCCAACCCATCTGTTAGCAAGGCCGGTGCGAACAGTGCAAACAGACTAAGCAAAAACCCTGCCCCGGTAAGGAAGGTGCTCAGGCGCTCCGCTTTAGGCAGAGAGCTTAGCAATCCAAGTAGTCCAAAAACCAACAGTCCGATTAGAATCATTTTCTTTTGATTGATTTCGGGCTGCAAGTTATAAGGAGTTGAACTATAAATAAAATTAAAAATCTTGATCTTAGCTATTAGAAAAACTAATAACTTTACTTTGGATAATTCCTTACTTCCGTAAAGTAAAGTTCTGCCATGGATCACAAAATTTTATACCTGGACCTACCCCTGATTCGAACTTTTATTACCGTCATCGATCAACAGGGATACAGCCTGGCTGCCAATGAACTGAGCAGGACGCAGTCTGCAATTAGCCAGCAAATCAAAAAATTAGAGCAACTGGCGGGACAGCAACTGGTCAGAAAGCAGGGGCGAAAACTCCAAATGACGGACGCAGGCGAGGTGGTCTACCGGCATGGGATGGAGATGCTGCGCGTGGAACAGCAGCTTAGAGAGGAGCTTTACAGCGAAGAAATTGAAGGGCGGGTGCGCCTGGGCATTCCCGAGGACCTGGCCATCCACTACCTGCTTCCTATCCTGGCGCGCTTCCGGGAACAGTACCCGCGCATTCAGCTCTCTGTGGAGTGCGACCTGACGGAAAACCTCTACAAAAACTTCAAAGCCAACGAGTACGAGTTGGTTATCCTCAAGCATGAGCAGCTCAATGTAGCCTATCCCGACCGTATCGTAAAGACCTGGTACGACCCGCTCGTCTGGGTGGGCAGAAGCGAGGAAGAGTGCAATGCCTGGCAGTTTGCTAAGCATGTCCCCGTGATTGTCTCACCCGAGCCTTGCGTCTACCGGCGGCAGGTACTGCACCAACTGAACGCGGAGCAGTTTTCAATTGACCTGGCTTATGTGAGCGAGAGCTACAGCAGCAAATTACTGGCCATACGGGCAGGGCTGGGACTCGCGGCATTGCCACAAAGCCTGGTACCGGAAGATTGTGTGATGGTAAAAACAGGCCTGCCGAAGCTATCTGCCACCCAGATTTCACTCTTCCGCTCCGGCATTCAGGCGAAAGTGGCACAGTACCTGCGCGACCGCATCATCGACAGTTTCGATCACCGGTTGGGGCTGAATCAGTCTACATAAAGCACAAGGCCCTTCAGGTACTCCCCTTCCGGATGGAAAATCCCCACCGGGTGGTCGGCCGGCTGCGAAAGCTGATGCATAATCCGGGCACTACGGCCGGCTTCGTGGGCAGCCGCTACGATGGTATTGCTGAACAAGGCTCTGTCTACCACCTGGGAACAGGAAAAGGTGAAGAGTAATCCGCCCGGCTTTACTTTTTGAAGGGCCAGCGCATTCAGGCGTTTGTACCCCTGCACGGCATTGTGGCGTTTTTTGATGTTTTTGGCGAAAGCCGGTGGGTCTACAATTACAATATCGTAGTCTGCTGGCGCTTCCTTCAGGAAAGCCATGACATCCTGAGTATGGCTTTGGTGAAGCCCCGATTCGAAGTTCCCTAGTTCCACATTCTGTTCGGTCAGCGCCATAGCGGTTTGAGAAACATCTACGGATTCCACCTGCCGCGCACCGGCCTGCAACGCGTAGATGGAAAAGCCTCCCGTATAGCAAAAGGTATTGAGCACTTTTTTGCCGGGTGCATACTGTGCCAGCAGTTGCCGGTTTTCCCGCTGATCCAGAAAGAAACCGGTTTTTTGCCCCGTTTCCCAGTCGACCTGAAAAGTATGGCCGTACTCTAAGACCTCATTAGGAGCACCTTCGCCCCAAACGTAAGCATTCTTTATATTCTCGCTGTAGTTACGGGGCAGGGTCTCGGCACTCTTATCGTAAATAGCGCTGAGCTGAGTTCCCATCGCGTGGCGCAGGGCATTAACAATCTGCTCCATCGCCCGGTGCATGCCAATAGAGTGGCATTGCACCACTGCGGTACCTGCATAATAGTCGATAACCAGCCCGGGCAGCCCATCGCCCTCCGCATGAATGAGCCGGTAGGCATTGAGGTCGTCCCGCTGCGTAAGCCCCAGCGTGGACCGGTAATCATAGGCATTTTGCAGGCGTTGATTCCAGAAAGCCTGATCGGGCGCAGTATCCCCAAAGACGATCATACGCACCATAATACTGCCGTGCTGGAAGTGCCCGGCACCAAAAACTTCCCCGTCTTCTCCAACCACCTGCACAAGGTCGCCATCCTGAACGCCTTCCGGTGTACTCTTGATGGCTCCGCTAAAAACCCAGGGGTGGCGGCGGCGCAGGGCTGCCGCTTTCTTTTTCCGAATTACTACTTGCTTCATGCCGCAAAGGTAGGCAAGATCAACTCAATTTCTGCAGTTCCTCGATCATCAGGTCAAAATTCACATGCTCGCGGATCAAAGTAATAGCCCGTTTGATTTTCCAGGGCGTACGGGTATTGATCTTTACCTCGATGCGGCTCACCTTGACCACTGAACCATAAGTATCAAGCTGTGTCGTGATGACTGGAATCTCATTTTTAATGAAGTAGGGGTGCTCCATTTCTTCAGGCTTGTACCAGTTGGCCTGCTTGCCATCGCCGGTCACGATTACACCGGACAGTGGGGTGCGCTTCAGGTTTTTCACTTTGGCGATATGCTTGACCTTTTCGATGGCCTCATTAAGGCGCTTGTGGCTCACCACCAGAAGAATATTCCGAAAAGCACTGAATTCATTGAGGTCAACCAATGAGCCTGCCATGATGTCCTCCACCCGGTTATTGAGGCGGTGCCCGTTGAAGACCACCCGGCCGCCAACGACTTCGTTGACCGTTTCCATGATGGGAAACAACAAGGTCTTATCAAAAGGGACGACCCCGAGCAAGGGGATACCCATACGTTCCAGCTTCTTACCTACGAACTGCGTGACTTCATCGTGCTTTTCCGGGATGACCTTGTTGACAATCACCCCAATGAGCGGGAGGTTTTGCTCCCGGAACAGCGCCATGCTCATAATCAGGCGGTCAATGGTACGCCCAATCCCTCCTTCCACCACCATGACCACAGCCGCATCGAGCATCTTGGCCACATCAGCGTTGGAGAGGTCTACCACGCCGCCCACACCCGGGTGGCCGGTCCCTTCATAAACCATGATATCAAAATCAGGCTCCAGCTTGCTGGCAGCGGCGTGAATGGCCTGTGGGTAATTATAATCTTCCGGATTAGCAAGGTAAGCTTTGGTAGCGCCCCGCCCGAGAATAACCGGGCTGTGGTACTCTGGCATAAGCTCGAAGCCAATTACCTGGGAAAAGAGGACCGCATCTTTATCGGCTGTTTTTCCATTAACCGTAAGGTGCTGCTGGCCAACCGGTTTGCAATAGCCGGTGTTGTAGCCCATTTTTTGCAAATTAGCTACAATGCCCAGTGTGGACGTGGTCTTTCCAATATGCTGCCCGGTCGCAGCGACATAGATATTTTTCATATGCGCTCTGTTTGAGAGCGGTTAAGGTAGGGATTTTTTCTCATCTGAGAAGGGCATTTGTGCAACTGCACGGCGGCAGAAGGCTCGCTTATACCCCACCGTTGCCCGGGCTTGCCTGCTCTGCTATCCCTTCAGCGCAGCCCGGTTGATTTTACCGGTATCGTTTTTGGGCAGTTCATCCAAAAAGACGATATCCCGTGGCACTTTGAATTTGGCCAGGTGCGCTTTGCAATAGGCACGCAGGATTTCTGCCTCCCCGGCTTTGCCTGTGGCATGCAGTACAACGAAAGCCCGGCCGGCCTCCCCCCATTTTTCATCCGGCACACCAATTACAGCGGCTTCGGCTACTGACGGGTGAGCCTGTAATACCCGCTCCACCTCTGCCGGATACACATTTTCCCCTCCGGAGATATACATGTTCTTGATGCGGTCCACCACAAAGAAGTAGTGCCCTTCGTCCGCCCTTACCATATCGCCGGTGTGGAACCAGCCATCTGTGACCGCCTTTTGGGTCGCGGCTTCATTTTGCCAGTAACCCGGGGTGACCATTGGTCCTTTTAGCCAGAGTTCGCCGGGCGTACCGGGCGAAACGTCCTGCCCTTGTGCATCCACAATCCGGGTTTGTACGTAAAAGTTGGGCCGCCCAATCGAGCCTTTCTTCCGGATGGCATCGGCCTGATGCAGGGAGAATAAATTGGGGCCTACTTCGGTCATGCCGTAGCCCTGCCGTACCGGTACACCTTTTGCATCCCACTGCTCAATAAGCGGGATCGGCATAGGCTCTCCACCTACGATCAGGTAGTAAAGGTCAGGGAATCGCGCGGCTTCAAAGCCCGGTGCATCTGCCATCATTTTCAGGATGGTGGGGACGCCCATGAAAAGCGTTGCCCGTTCCTCCTGCAAAAGCTGCAGCACCCGCTCCGGGTCGAACTTGCGCATGAGCACCGTGTAGGCGCCATGATGCAGGAAGGGAGTGGTCAGTACATTCCATCCACCCGTGTGAAAAGGTGGCATGACGTTAACCGTACGGCTTTCTGTATTGACTATGAGGCTCATAGCCGTATTGATGCTGTTCCAAAAGAGCATCTTGTGGCTGTAAATAGCGCCTTTAGGGAAACCGGTAGTGCCGGAAGTGTAAAGGATGAAGGCCGGGTGGTCCTCCCCTACCGCTTGCAGGGGGAAAGGAGGCTGCGCTTCGTCTTTCTGAGCTTCACAAAAGGATTCCAAAGTTGCCCAGGGCAGGTAGTGGGGCACTTTTTCCAGTGCTTCCCCGGCTTTGAGGGTTGCTTCGAACTTTTCCTCGCAAATCACCAGCTTTGGCGCAGCATCCTTCAAAAGGTAATCGAGTTCAACTGAGGCCAGGCGGTAATTTAAGGGGACGAGCACAAGGCCCATGCGCTGCATCGCGGCAAACAGGGCAATATATTCCAGGTTATTTTCAGCCAGAAGTACGATGCGGTCGCCGGTTTGCACGCCATATTGATCCTGCAAATGAGCACAGAGCGCATCGCTGAGCCGGCTGAGCTGCCCGTAGGTCAAAGTACGCCCTGTTTCGGCTTCCTTCACGGCTACTTTTCCCGGACTGTAAAGTGCCCACCGGGCGGTCCAGTCTTGTTGTGGTATGGATTGTGGTTGCATGGTGGTTAGGGTTTCGTACTATTCTAAACGCTATTTTATACCGGTAAAATAATTCTTTGTTGGGTTTTCACGCAAAGTAAGGCAGAGGGGGCACGCAAAGACCGCAAAGGAAGGAAGGAATGTCTGCTGTAGAGGGAACGCAGAGCAGTACAAGGGCTCCGGATTTCACCTCTTCGCGCCCTTTGCGTGCCACTCTCCGCGCTCTTCGCGTGAACCCCCTCTCCGCGCTCTCTGCGTGCCCCCCTATTCCAGCTCCTCCCCAAAGCGCACCGCCGCACTGGCAAAAGCCAGCCCGCCGCCCGAGCCAATGAAGTAGGCCAGCTGCCCGGCTTTGAGCTTGCCTTCTTCGTAAGCCTTGTTAAACGCCATCGGAATGCAGGCCGAGCCGGTGTAGCCATAATAATGCATCACGGTATGGGCTTTTTCCCGGGGCTGCCCCAGGCGGTCCATCGTCTCCCAGATACTGTGGATGTTGATCTGAGTGATAAAGAAGTGATCGATCTCTTCATTGCTGACCCCAATGCGGTGGCTCAGCCCATTGGCCATTTTAGACCAGATTTCAGGATTGAGCTCCTTGGGGAATTTACGGACAAACTGCAGTTGGTGCCCGTGCTGTTCGATCATCTCATGCGTCACCGGCTGCTTGGCCGCACCACCGTAGATGCCCATCCATTCGTTGTACTGCCCTTCGGTGATCAGCTCTGTGGCCAACACGCCCTTTGAAGTGTCCTCACCGGCTTTCAGCACCACAGCCCCAGCCCCATCAGCAAAGAGCGTGACCGTCTTTTTGTCGGCTTTATTCAGGTATTTGCTCATCGCGTAAGCCCCGATCACGAGCACATGATTGTACTGCTCGTCGGAACGGATGTATTTGGAGCCTATGTCCATGGCCGTTACAAAGCCCGCACAGGCAGTATTGATATCGAAGGTCCCGGCATTTTTTGCGCCCAGGCGGTCCTGCACCACAGAGGAGGTTGAAGGAGAAATAAACTCCGGCGTATCCGTGGAGATAATGATCAGGTCAATATCCTCCGGTTGCAGCCCGGCACGCTCAAGCGCCTGAAGGGCGGCTTTTTCACTGAGATCGGCGGTACTTTCTTCCTCTGTACACCAGCGACGTTCGTAAATGGCAACGTTCTCCCGCAACCAGGTGTCGACGTCTTCTCCCAGGGTTTCATTGAAATAACTATTCGGTATGACCTGCTCCGGTGCATAGGCTCCCACAGAGCAGATGTAAGCATTGCGCATGCGCTGAATTGGTTTTGATTTCGAATAAAAAGCTAATGTAGTATTTGCCGTCCGTTTTTTCCATTGGAGGCAAAAAAGAAAGGGCATGCCCGTAAAGTCAAGGCCTTTTTTACGAACATGCCCTCATGGTGTTTTCGGACTGCCTGATTAGAGGCTGATCCGGAATTCAAGTGTGTAAATACCGCGGGTTGGCGCGGCTGCCGTGAATTCACGCAGCTCCTGATTGAAAAGGTTAACCGCTGATAAATTCAGTTGATAACGGTCATTAAAGCGGTAACCAAGGTTTAAGTCAAAGGTCACAAATCCGCCAAGTGGGCCGTAGTTGTAAGTATCGGCGCTGCGGGCATCTTCAATGATAGGGCGGCCACGATAGGTAAGGTCGGGATAAGACCTGGAGGCAATCTGGAAACTGGAGAAGTAGTCAAACTCTTCCACCCAGCGGGCATAAAGGCCGGCAGAGAATTTTTCATCGGAATAATCCAGCCCGATGCCGCCTTTGTTCGTCGGTGCATTCACCAGAATATCCAGGAAGTTCACCACGCCATCGCCATTGAAGTCATTCTCCGCGTTGTCCTCATCCACGCTCCAGTCAAAGTAGGAGTAGTTGGCGGTCATGCTGAATTCCGGCGTGAAGTAGTAGGTGGCTGAAAAGTCTGCACCATAGGTATTGACCAGGCCAAAGTTGATGTAAGTCGCTACCAAGCCGCCATAGGCACCAAAACCGGACTGCACATCCTCAATAGGCTGATCGCCACGGGCCGTTGTCACTCCAACTACAGTGACCGGGCTCAGGAAGTCTTCGGAAATATTGTAATAAGCATTCGCATCAATAAACAGCTTATTAGGGATTACCTGACCGCGGTAGCCCAGCTCAATCGTCTGCAGGCGTTCTACCGTTTGCTTAGGCACCATTGTGCCGTCAGCCAGGGTGAAGCCATCCGCATTGCCCAGGATCAAACCGCTGAACAGGTCACCGAACATATTGAGAATAGTAGGAGCGGCAATGCCCTGCCCGTAAGTCAGGCGCCAGCTGCCATAATCTCCAATTTTCAGCAGGCCGAATTTCGGTACAAAGTTGGCCTCGTACACATCGTGGTAATCGTAGCGGGCGGCGCCAATTGCTTTAAACCCGCCACCGAAGTTGTAGGTCAGGTGCGCATAGGCGCCGTACTGATTGACGACGATATTATCGCCATCCCAAAACGGATTGAACTCATTCTCAATGAGGTAGGTGCCGTTAGAGTTGGCACGGTCTTGCTGCCACTGCGCTCCGGCAATCAGCTCCAGCCCGCCAAAATTTTCGTTGTACTGAATCTCTGCATTGGACCGGCTGGAGGCATCCTGAAATAACGCACCTGTTTCGTAAGAATAATCGCCCCGGGCTTCTTCATCGCTTAGGCCCTCCAGGTCAATACCCGTATAATAACGCTTGGTACGGTCGTCAATAGAATACGTGTCATCGGTGCTGCTACCGGTGTAGTAAAACTGGGCAAAGAAGTTCTTGTAATTCACCCGGGCTTGCGCAAAGTAGACCTGCCAGTCGATGATCTGATTCCGGCCCACGTTGGTTGGCGACAGGTAATTGCTGTTGCTATAGCCGGTGTTGAAAATGAATTCAAGGTCGTTTGTTGGGGTATAATACAGGGCGCCTTCCAATCTCGTGAAGTCAATGCCCCGATCGAGCTCCAGTTCTTCATACCCTTCTGCGATACCATCAGGGCCTTCGTACTCGGGTGTGCCGCGCAGATTGCCTTTAGCATCGAGCCGATCGATGAAAATAGAATCGGCCCATTCAAATTCCGTAGCGGCGGAGTACTCGCCCATGATCTTATAGGCTATTTTATCGTTGACCTTGTTGGCATGACGCAAGCGAACGGAGTAAAGTGGATCGCCATCTCCACTAACCCCTCCATTCAGGGTAATCATTGTCCCCTCGGAAGTACGGGGGTCCTTGGTCACAATATTGAGCAATCCATTGTGGGCATTGGGGCCATACATGGTCGCATTGGGGCCGAGCACAACCTCCACCCGCTCAATATCTTCTTTGATGGTAGTGTTCAGCGGGCCAAAGGGCAGGCCGGTAGCGATAAGCGTGGAGTACCGCCCGTCAGTCACCTGGAGGTTCTTAGCGTTAAAGTTGGAGTTGAAACCCCGGATGTTGAAGGCCGGAGTGGCAATACCCGCCCGGAAGTAATCCACCCCTTTCTGACGGGCAATCAGTTCCGCAGGGTTACCAGCATATTCCTGGATTTGGCGGGCGAAGATGGTCTCTATAGTCGCCGGGCTTTCCACCAGCTTTTCCGGGCGCTTGGAACCGGATACCACCACCTCGCTACCGATGATGCCACCGGCAGTCATGGCGAAATCCTGCTCCACCTTTCCGCCTTCTCCCACACGAACAGTCGCTTTGGAAGGCTGATAACTCACATAAGATACCACAATCGTGTAAGTGCCTGGTTGGACGTTGACGAGATAGCGCCCATCCTCATCTGTAGAAGTGCCAATAGAGGATCCTTCGATCAAAATATTGGCGCCGATCAGCGGCTCATTGGTAAGGTCATCGGTGACTACACCGAAAATTTGCCCGGTTTGCGCCCATGCCGACAGGCATAGCAATACCAGGACTGCAAGGGTAAACAGTCGTTTCATAAACATGGTCTTTTCTCTTTCGGTTAGAACAATCAAGCAACAGAAACCCTATGGCTAAAATTTTAAGCCCATAAGAAAAGCTATTGCCAATTAAAATTCGGATGACCAAAATTAGGAATCGGGGCTTCCGTACCAAGAGCCATTGACATTCATCACTACTTGACTTAAAATCACACTTCCAGAAATAAACTCTTTAAACCATTGTCTATCAATTCTTAACAACTTTAAAACTAACACCCTGACTTTCGATTATTCTTTATGGCACTCCCATGACAAAAAAGGTGACATTCGTCATTCCATTTTAGAACCAGCTTATTTTAAATTTGTCTAAATAAAACTAACAATTCATTCTATCAACAAGCAAAAGCCATGACCAGAAGATCGACCAACCGGACCGATGCTGATCCAACTGCAGTACGCATGCCATTTCCACTCCCTATCGTTGAGGCGAAGAAGAAGAAAAAGTGCTGTAAAAAGTACAAGAAAGGGAAGCGGTGCAAGAAATGCCCGGATTGCTAGTGCTGCCAGGCTGAATTTATTGATCGCATTTTCAAGGTTAAGCCCGTTTCAGCTCAAAGACCCAGTAATCGAATAAGCCGCCGGGCTTTAGGAGTTGTCTGCGTAAGATGCTGAAGCCTGCTCTTTTCACCTGTGTTTCGTACTGAGGCAGGGTGTGTTGATGTGGGTGCAGCACATCTCCGGGAATTGCAGCAAAAACCGGTTGCAATATCGGATAGCGGTGTGCGTCTACGGAAAGCCAGCAGGTTCCATCAGGCTTGAGCGCTTGCCGCAACCGTAGCAGGGCTAATGGCATATCTGCAACGTGATTAATGACGTTGAGGCAGAAAACGTAGTCGTACATCGCCTCCTCAGAGAGGTCCTCCAGCGCCATTTGCCGAAAGGTGGCACTCACATGCCGTGCAGGTTGAAAATGCGGCAGTGCCTGATAGTGTTCAAGAAGGGGGTCTACAGCCGTAACGGTTGCCCCGTCCAACACGATAAAAATACCCGCAGGCCCGCAACCGGCGTCGAGCACCGTACTCCCTGACGGCACGGCTATGCCCAGCTCTTTCATTACACGCTGCCAGTAAGCGGCTTTCTGCTCCAGGTAGTCTTCCGGCGTTTTTTCTGACAAATAGCGCCTCCACCAACGGATTTCTGCCCATTGCGCGATCTTCCACCTTAAATTAGAATGTTGTTTTTTTGCCATGACCGGTGAGCGTCGTACTTTGTGTGCGTTCAAAGGTAATGAAAATCAAAAAAGCCATGCTTGTATCAGTTGGCACGCGGGTCCGCCTGGTCCACTTGCGTGAAAACGGGGTTGTAACAGAGCTCCTCCATGAGGAGGGCATGGCGAGAGTACGCCTTGATGATGGGGACGAAATCCCGGTCTTCCTGGAGGACCTCTCCCGGCCGGACCCGACACCTTCCAACAAGCCACCGGTGAAGGCAAAATTTGTGCCGGGCAAACAGGACAAGGTGGAAACCCCTCCGGAGCGCCCGCCCATCGAAAGCCAGTACCTGATCATCAAGAGCAAAGGCATTCAACTGGCCTTTGACCCGCTGCCGGAAGCAGACGGACAGGTGCGGCAGTACAATATCTACCTGCTCAACGACACCCGGAGCGACTACCTTTTCACCTTCGAGCTACAGCTTGACGGGCGTGTAGCACAGCGTGAGAACCATAAAATCGACCGCACCTCCTACGTTCCGGTGGGACAGCTGCACTTTGACCAGTTGAACGACACCCCGACTGCGGTCATCTCCTGCTGGCGCCTGACCACCTCCGGCACCGGCCCGAAGATGGAGAAAACCCTGCGCATACGGCCCAAGCAGTTCTTCAAGCGGACCAAAACAGCTCCCCTGCTCAACCGGAAAGTCCACCTGTTCCTGGTCTTCGAGCCCGATGCCGATCAGCAGCCACCAAAAGAAGAAGCCGAAGACCTCCGGGATTACACCCGCAAAAATTACCGCCCAAAACCAGAGTGGCAGGACATCCGCACCCGTATGCCCCACGAGGTATTGGAAATGGCGGAGTTCATCCCGGAAATCGATCTGCACATCGAAGAGCTCCGCAGCGACTTCAAAAAGCTGAGCAATGCTGAAATCCTGCGCATACAACTGTTCCACTTCGACCAGTATATGCGCAAGGCCATCCGTTTGGGGGTGGAGCGGGTGTTCATCATCCACGGTATCGGCAAAGGCAAGCTGCGGGATTCGATTGCGAGCCGGCTTATTCAGATGCCGGAGGTCCGCTCTTTCCGCAATGAGTACCACCACCGGTATGGGTACGGGGCTACTGAGGTTATTTTTTAAAGTTCGTCATAGCCCCTTAAACAGCCAGATCTCCTTCTTCGGAAAGCACTTCATCATCTTTCTTCGCCCGGGCCAGGAGGGCGAAGCCGAAAGTCAGCACCCCTACCCTTCCCACAAACATGATTACAATAATCAGCCATTTGCCGGTAGTGGACAAATCGCCGGTAATCCCGGTACTCAAACCTACGGTGCCCAGTGCAGAAGCGACTTCAAATAATATCTGCTCGAAGCGGAAAGGCTCAGAATAGGACATCAAAAAAGTAAACAGGAAAATCAGGGATGTATACAGCATGAAGGTAGAGGTGGCCACATACAGCCGTTCAAAGGGAATAAGATGGTTAAAAAATGAAACCCTTTTTTGCCCAAACAAACGGCTTTTCAGCACTGCCACCATAGCGGTGAGTGTTGTGATCTTCAAGCCACCCGCCGTGCCGGAAGGCGAAGCCCCGACGTACATCAAAAACGTCATAAACAACAAGGTAGGGAGCGCTAAATCACCGATCGGCACCGTATTGAAGCCCACCGTAGTCATCGCAGTCATTGACTGAAAAAAGGCGGACAGCAGGGTGTCCATCCCATCTCCACCATCGGGATCAGAAAAGTAAAAGAGCAGCGTCCCCATCAGCAAGAGCAGGAACGAACCCCAAACCACAATCTTAGTGGTAAAAGACAACCTGGAGGACCTGCCCGAAATCCGGTACCAGATATCAGTAGCCACAATAAACCCCAGCGAACCGGCAATAGCTAAAACCGCAATAATTGCATTGACGCCCGGTGCATCTGTGAAGGATTCGAAGCTATCGCCAAACAAAGCAAAGCCAGCGGTACAAAACGCAGAAACGCTGTGAAAAACCGCATACCAAAAAGCCTGCCCTCCGTCCATTCCGGTATCCGAAAAAGCCACATAAAACGCAATTGTGCCCAACACCTCCATGACAATTGTGTACAAAATCACACTCCTGATAAAATCCTTGATCTGAATCGTTTCCGGCATAGTAAACTCAGTGCCAATCAGGCGTTGGTGCCAGCTCGAAATCCGGTTGGTAGTAAAGAGCAGGTAATAAGTTGTAAGCGTCATGTAGCCAATACCGCCAACCTGGAACAACAGCAGTATCACAAGCTGCCCTCCTAAATTGAAGGACGACTCCACCCCAATCGTCACCAGCCCGGTAGTAGAGACGGCGGAGGTCGAAATAAAGAGGCTGTCAATAAAACTCACATCTGTCTTGTGAAAAAAGGGCAGGGCCAGTAATACAAAACCGGCAACAGTGTACAGAAAAAAGCCCCACACGAGGTTAAACTGCGGGGAGTTGCTTCGCTGGAATCTACGGTATAGGATTCTCAGCTTGCTGATGGCTGATCGCTTCATTGATGTTCAGTTGGTATAAGATGGGAACCCAGGGGTGGATTGATATGTTCGAAACGAGGTGCCGGGGCTTTTACTGTGAACCCGCTGGGGCTTCCCGGTTGCACCGGGACAGGCTTCTCGCCCGAGCGGGTGGTAAGTATTTCACTCATCGGTTTGGGGCATAAAAAAAGCCCTCAGCGTTATGCTGAAGGCTTTCGTTGTGAACCCGCTGGGGCTCGAACCCAGGACCCCTTGATTAAAAGTCAAGTGCTCTAGCCAACTGAGCTACGGGTTCCTAAAATTGGCTATGTTGCGGTGCCTTTTTCGTAAGGCGTTGCAAATATAGGGCAGTTTGGCGGAAAAAACAAAGGAGAAATTTTATTTTTTTCATCCTTTTCGCCCCCCTGCTACACAGACAATTGAAAAACAGGAACTTGGGCAAAATAGTTTCCAATCTGACTTATTTTTTCGGTGGGCGGGCAGCCTGCAGCGCGGCCTCAAAAGTGGCATAACAGGTGTAATCCTGAATAACGGTCTCTGCCCCGATAGCGTGGAGGGTATCCAAATCGCCAAGATGGCGTACGCCAACGAAGTCAATCTGAAGGTTCCGCGTGGTGGTAACGTCCCATTCGGCATCCCCCAGGTAGACGATCCTCGACAGTGCGCCGCCATTCAGGTCTTCCGCAGCAGCGATGGTTTCCTCCAGGATGGCTTCCCGGTTGGGCTTGTTGTCTCCGCCGCTGAAGAGCCGGTCTTCCACCGTAATGCCTACGTGCGAGAGCTTGATGTGGGCCGGCGTTTTCCAGCCACCGGTACCTATACCGATCAGCCGGTCGGTTTGCTGCAGCTGCCTGATGGCTTGCCTGGCTCCGGGCACTTCCCGGAAATGCTCAGGCTGTTTTTGTCTTTCCCTGCGCAGCGCATCCATATATATGGCTTGGAAATCTGCGGTTTCTTCTGCAGATGGAGTACGTTGAAAATGCTGCCGGATGACCGTACCGAAGATGATATTGTCGGTTACATGTGGGAATTGGCGCCAGTCGATGCTGGGAAAAGGTTTTTGATAGACGGATTCGTAGGTCTTGGCAAAGACACGGCTGTCCCGTTTATCAGAGTAGACCAGGGTGCCGTCAACATCAAAGATGATCAGTTCCATTTGTTTCGTTTGCACTCCCTTTCGCACCCGGGAAATCCAGCTCCAGCTGAATGCCCAGGCTTTCCTGCTCTTTGGAGAGGTTAGACACTGCAACGCCGAGCAACCGCACCTGGCCTATTTCCTCCAGGTGCTCCAGCAAGAGCTCCCGCACGGTGCGCAGCAGGGTGGCCTCTTTTCTCACTTCGCGGTTGAAAGTGCGGCTGCGGGTCAGGATTTTGAAGTCCGGCGTTTTGGCTTTTAACGTCACAGTACGCCCAAAGTTGTCGCTTTTCTCCATGTACTGATGCACCACCTGACAGAGGTAAGCCAGCTTTTCTTCCATATCCGCTACCTTGGTCAGGTTTTCCTTAAAGGTACGTTCCGCACCAATGGATTTGCGGATGCGGTTGGGGTTGACCGGGCGGTGGTCCTCTGCGCGGACGATGCGGTAGTAATGCCGCCCTACTTTCCCGAACCGCTGCACCATTTCGATTTCCGAAAGGGCTTTCAAATCCCGCCCCTTGAAGATGCCCATGCGCCGCATTTTCGTGGCCGTCACTTTGCCAATGCCGTGGAAGGCTTCAATATCCAGTTCTTCCAAAAACGCCAGGGCTTCTTCCGGTGGGATGACCTTCATCCCGTTGGGCTTGTTAATATCGCTGGCTACCTTGGCCAGAAACTTGTTAAACGATATGCCTGCCGATGCCGTCAGACCCGTCTCTGCCTCAATACGCTTGCGGATCTCCCCGGCAATCAGCGTAGCAGACCTTGGGCCCCGCAGTGGCTCTGTGACATCGAGATAGGCTTCATCGAGCGACAAGGGCTCCACCAGCTCCGTATAGTCTTCAAAAATAGCCCTGATCTGCTGAGAAACAGCGCGATAGACATCAAAGCGCGATTTGACAAAAACCAGGTCGGGGCACAAGCGCTTTGCAGTAACACTGGGCATAGCCGAACGAACGCCGTACTTGCGCGCTTCATAGCTGGCAGAAGCGACCACGCCCCTAAGGCTGGAGCCTCCCACCGCCACAGGCTTACCCTTCAGCTCGGGGCGGTCGCGCTGCTCTACCGATGCATAAAAGGCATCCATGTCGATATGAATGATTTTCCGGCTAGACTCCATGTGTGTAAGATAATCGGCCTCCGGCTAAAATTACGGAAAAACTTCAGATCGGGCGGACGCTCGGCAGAGTTGCCCAAAAAGCAAAACTCCCCGCCACCAACAAGGGTGCGGGGAGCGCAAAAATTGCCTGCTTAAAGCTAATCTTTAAGGTATCACGATTTTAACTGGTGTGCGGCCCTGATTGTGCTGAACCAACAGTTGGTAAAATCCGGAAGGTACGTCAGGTAAAGGCCACTCCAGGGTGTGCCTGCCTTGGGCAAGCTGCGCTTGGCGCTGTGCGATCAGTTGACCGTTATTACTGAAGAGCAGAAGCGACACTTCACCTGACGCTTCCATATAAATAGATAGTTGCAGAGGGGTATCTTTGGGTTTGGGATTTGGAAATACTTCCAGGCCGTAATGGGGGCGCCCAGATTGCAGCCCCTCTATTGTGAGTTCATCACCTGCTGGTGCACAAGAGTGGCTGGGATTGTACTTCCCTAACCGCCGCTGACGGTCGAAATGCTCTAGCGGGAAGCAGGAAATTGCCGGAGGGTTGTACGCCCGGCCTTCCATCATCGCATGTAAACCACCGGCTATGTCATCTTCAAAGCCCAGTTCATGGTTAGCAGCACCAAAGGTAGCGGCGTAGTGCATAACACCATCCGGGTTGACTACATGTTGCAGCTGAAGGGCATGCCCCAGTTCATGCAGCACCACTGACTGGAAATCCAGCTCATCGGCAGCAGGAGTACCGCTGAAGGACCAGACCACATCATCTGTTTCATTATGGTGCGCCCCCCGCCGGATGACCATATCTACGTCGGTAAGCTCCCATTCAGAATCGCCGCAACGGGCATAGCGGGAAATGGTGGCAGCGAGCACCTGTTCTCCCAGCTGCTCCCGGATATCCCACTCGTCATGGTCAAAGCTTATGATATTCTGACCATCGTTGGAACTGCCGTTGACCGTTGCAGAGACCATTGGGCAATCATCACCTATGTAGATTGGTAGCCCTATTGAATCCTGCCAGGCACCGGCAGCGGCGTTGAGGGCTTCGATTGCGCCTTCCACTTCTGCCAGGGATACGCCATTGTGATTCGTATTGTTGCTGAGGGTAAACAGGTACCCTCCGTCATCCCGGCTGTTGTGGTCGATAAGCTTGGGCTCATGGAATGCCCCGGAGCTCATTACATTATTATAGGCATAGGTAATATTGACAGAAAACGGGCTAAATCCAATGCCACCGGAACTCGTAAGGATTAAGGGAGTGCCAGACCCGGCTTTATGGGGAACCTTGATTTCAATCGCTGTTGTTGTCCAGGATACAATATGCCATGGAAGCGCAGCAGTATACCCCTGACCGCCCCGGTCTGCATCCCGGAAGAATATTGTACCCGTCCCTTCGCCGAAGTTTTCACCATGAATGGTTATAATATCACCGACACCAGCTGCTACCCACTCGGGCGTGATGGAATCGATCTGGGGCATCGTACTTCGGTTTAACACCGGGGCCGGAAACGCCCTGACGCGCACAGGGGGAGTACCTGTTACCGACGCAACTGCTTCGTACACAGCCGCCCGTGACATAACCTTCCCATTCATAAGATAGGCCTCTTCAGCAGTGGGATCATAAGTGACCAAAGCGCCTTGTGGCACCACCGATTGCATAGCCTGCCGGTAAGCTCGGGGCAAGCTGTAGACGGAGGGCTTGAGGGCGAAAATTCCCGCGTCGCCTACCTGAAGCTCAGTGGCAGGTGCAACCTTCACAGCTACATCACCTACGACACCACCAAGGGCAATCAAATCGACAGAACGACCGGCATTCCCTTTGAATACCTGGTAAACCTCAAGCTCATACCGTGTGTAAATCATTTCTCCTGCACTACCCCAAAAGGAAGCAGTGCTTTTTACCCGGGCTTCCACAATCGTGGTCCCAGGTGCAAGCAAATCCTCGAAAGCAGCCGTTACGAGCGAACACTGCGCGAGACTTGAATTAGAAACCAGTAAGACAGAACATAGTGTAATTAAGCAGGACAGTTTTTGCATTGTTTGGGTGTTTAATGACCAAAAAACTCTCCTTAGTGTTGAACGAGCATTTATATGACAGATTACACTGTCACATTTCGAGTGTGTAGTGTTTAATTTCAGCTTTAACAAGTCATTCCTGCCATTAAGCAGTGGGGGGAGCAGCCAAGATGAATGCGACTTCTAAAATGTTAGCTGATTCGGGCTTTAGTTTTTGTGCTACTGTAAATATAGTGGCTTATACAAATCAACTCAATGCCTCATTATATAATTTGTGACATTAATACCACGGATGATTAACCGTAAAATATTCGTATTTATTTTTTCTAATTGTATATTTTTTTATTCTACAGGGCTGAAAAAATATTTTTTTTGCCGTCAACAGCTATTATGATACCCCAGACCGGTTTTTCTGTCACCTCAATACTTAAAAGAAAAGCTTTCAGAGCAGCACAAAAAACGGCTATACCCTAACAATAACAACAAAAACAAGATCACAAAATACTAATATTCAACACTTTAAAGATTTACAACAGACATTATCTCCCAAACAAAGTTGCAATTATGTAGTTTTTTCCCCGGTGTATTAGATTCATATTTGTAGTGTCAAAAACACCAAAACATTTCATCCGATGCAGAAATCTCAATCTAAAGACACCGCCGAGCTCCTACAATTGTTTCCGCTTTTCGAAGGCGTAGAGGCAAACGAGCTCGAGTATCTCGCCGCCCGTGCCGAATTTACCAAATTCAAAAAACATGATACAATTTATCAGTCTGGCGAACGGTCTGATTGTTTACTCTTCCTGATCAAAGGGGTAGTGAAAATCGGACGGTACTCCTCTGACGGGCGGGAAATCATCAAGCACGTCCTCCACCCTATGAGTATGTTTGGGGAGCTTTGCCTTGCAGGCGAACTCAAAAGAAAAGACTTTGCAGTGGCCATCAAAAAGGATACGCAAATTCTGAAAATCCAGATGATTCAGCTGCAACATGTGATGCGGCGGGACCCTAAGCTATCAATGCGTGTGCTCAATTTTATCGGCAACCGCCTTCAGAATGTGGAACAGCGGCTGGAATCCCTGATCTTTAAAGATGCCCGCGAGCGCATCATTGAATTCCTGAAGGAGTCAGCCCGGAAGCAAGGTAAGCGGGTAGGTTACGAAACGCTGATCAAGCATGCCCTGACTCAGCAGGATATTGCCAATATCACCGGAACGTCCCGACAGACCGTTACTTCAGTCATGAATGACCTTCGCAAAGCGAACCTGATCTACTTTAACCGGCGCACCATCTTAATCAGAGATCTCGGCCGGCTTTCCTAACAAACTGCCAATTGGTAGAGAGCGCACAGTGAATTGAGCCAGAAATGCCTGATCTGCCAAAATACAGAATCAGCAGAGGCTATTTGCATTTACTAACCGGTCCCGGGCCGGGTCGTTAATGGTACAATAAGCCCGTCTGATCCCAGAATCGTATTCGGGAAGACAGACACGGCTTCCTGCAATATACGGTCCAGCACAGGGTAGCGGGTAGAATAGTGCCCCAGCAACAGGGTGCCTGCATTGGCCTCCAGCGCGGTCCGCGCAGCGTCTTTCGCAGTTGAATGGCCTGTTTCTTTAGCTTGTGCCTCATGTTGTTGCAGGAAAGTAGCCTCATGGTACAGCAAATCCACACCATATATATAGTCAGTCAGCGAAGGCTGATAAGCAGTATCGGAGCAGAATGCAAAAGAACGGGGTGCAGGGGGCGCAATAGTCAATGCACCATTGGGGGTTACGCCATGAACTGATGAAACAAAGTCATCTCCGTTTCTGATACCGGGAATGGCCTGATAAGGAATCTGGTATTTTTCAATCAGCTCGCCCCGCATGCTTCGGGGGCGTTCCTTTTCCTGAAAAAGGTAACCGGTAGCTGGCACACTGTGGCGCAGCGGCAGGCTATAAACCCGAAGATGCCTGCTTTCATACAACAGGGCATTGCGATCGGGGTCCACAGATTCGAAGTGCACAGGAAAAGATAACTGCTCAGAAAAAGAGCATGCCTGCTCCAGGAACGCACCAACCTTTGGCGGGCCAAAAACAGTCAGTGGAGAGGTACGATGATTGAGCCCCATGGAACTCAGTAGCCCGGGCAGCCCCAGCACATGGTCCCCATGGTGGTGGGAGATGAATATATGGCTTAGTTTGCCCCATTTGACGCTGAAGTCACTAAAGCGCATCTGCGCCCCTTCTCCGCAATCAATCATAAACAATTGTTCCTGTACATTGAGCAGTTGCATGGTTGGGAATCGCCTGTAGGCAGGCACAGCTCCGCTGCAGCCAAGAATGGTTAAATCAAATCGCATACCGATACAAAAAAGGCACAGCCAAAATAGTTCAGCTGTGCCTCTTTAAGTTTAAAACCTTTGCCAGTTATTTATTCGCTGTCGTCATCATTCAGCTCCCGCTCAATGTCCTCCATAAAGATATAATCTATCGCTTCCGATACAGTTGGTACCATAATAAGGATGGTATCCAGTCGGGAAATCTCCATGAGCTTTTTGACAGCGGGCTGTTCGGCACCGGCAAGCACAAACGATCCGATCTTCTTCCAGAGACGGTCAGCGGTAAGAATAGCACTGAGGCCGGAAGAATCTACGTACTTGACCTCAGAAAGGTCCATAATCAGGTTTTTCACATCCTTATCAGCCAATAGTACAAGCTCAGACTTGACATCCGGAGCGATAAGGGAGTTGAAATTTTCTTCCTGCAATGTGAAGACGGTATAACGTTCTTCGGTCTTTATTTTATACTCCATATAGTGTTATGGTTGTCGTTTTGATTGTGGGCGAACGCAAAAATATCAATTAAGCGGCAGTCTACCTAGCTTGTCCGGCATATTTTACCTGTCTGGCAGGCATTAGGTACCATACACCCTAAACACTGAGCCCGTTTTTAGTGTTCTGTTCGCAGAAGTAAAGAGGGAAAAGCCTGCCAAACCAGCCGGTCATCGGTCAATACAGGAAATAATGGCAGGTTTTTAAGATTGGCATTATTTTCTCTATCTTTCAGGAGTAGTGTTTTCGGCGGACTTTTAATATACCGCTCCCCATTTCAACCAATTACAAAAACCTATTTGCCCAAATTCCATTTCACTAAAATGTTAGTGCGTTGTTAAGCTTGAGAAACAGAAGAAACTAAAGAGTCCCTTCTTTTGTATTCTTGAATAATTAGTTTTAATATTGTTTGGGTAACCCAACAGGCTAAGAGAAGAAAGAAATATGAACAATAAACGTTTTTCTCCAAAAGTAAAGCAGGTCATTTCCAGAAGCCGGGACGCAGCGATACGCCTGGGTCATGACTTTATTGGAACCGAGCATCTGCTATTGGGCATAATGGCTGAACAAGACAGCCTTGCGCTCAAGGTATTGGATTCACTGGATGTCAACCCTTCTGAGCTTCAGCAAAATGTGGAAGAGTCCGTGCAGCGGATCCCCAGCGGGCAGACTGCGCTCAACGTGGGCAATCTACCACTTAACAAGCAAGCTGAAAAGGTCCTGAAAGTGACTTTCCTGGAAGCCAAAATGCTTAAAAGCGATGAAATCAGCCCGGAACATTTGCTGCTCTCCATCCTCAAGCATAAAGATAACCCTGCTTCCAAAATACTGAATCAGTTTGACGTAGATTACGACATCTACAAAGCAGAGCTGGAATATGTCCGTCAGGAACAGGACTTCACAAGTTCAGCCGAGCCTTTTGCTCAGACCCCATCTGATCAGGATGATCCCTATGAGGATGATGAAGGGCAGGGCAGCGGCCGCTACCAACAGCGTAAGGGGACTTCAAAATCCCGCACGCCGGTACTGGACAATTTCGGCCGCGATATCACCAAGCTGGCTGAAGAGGACAAACTGGATCCCATTATCGGTCGTGAAAACGAAATCGAGCGGGTATCTCAAATCCTGAGCCGCCGGAAAAAGAACAACCCAATTCTGATTGGTGAGCCTGGTGTTGGTAAAACTGCTATCGTGGAAGGCCTCGCCCTTCGCATCATGCAGAAGAAAGTCAGCCGTACCCTGTTTAATAAGCGGATTGTAATGCTGGACCTTGCAGCACTCGTTGCGGGTACCAAGTACCGTGGCCAGTTTGAGGAACGGATGAAAGCCATCATGAATGAGTTGGAGAAGTCAAGGGACGTTATCCTGTTCATTGATGAAATCCATACCATCGTAGGTGCAGGCGGCGCAACCGGCAGCCTGGATGCTTCCAATATTTTCAAGCCTGCTCTGGCGCGTGGCGAATTGCAGTGTATTGGTGCTTCCACTCTGGACGAGTACCGTCAGCATATTGAAAAAGACGGTGCACTTGACCGCCGTTTTCAGAAAGTCATCGTCGATCCGCCTTCCGCTGAGGAAGCGGTGAATATTTTGGACAACATCCGTCCGAAATACGAGGAATTCCATAATGTGAATTACTCTCAGGATGCGATCGAAGCTTGTGTCAAGCTCAGCGACCGCTACATCAGCGACCGCTTCTTGCCTGATAAGGCGATTGACGTACTCGATGAGGTAGGCGCACGGGTGCATCTCAAGAATATCCACGTTCCTGAGCATATCGAAGAACTGGAAAAGAAAATCGAGGAGCTCAAGGATCAGAAGAATCAGGCTGTAAAAAACCAGCAGTACGAAAAAGCTGCGGACCTCCGGGATAAGGAGTCCAAGCTCGTCCGTCAGCTGGAATTTGCCAAGATTCAGTGGGAAGAGGAGGTCAAGACCAAGCGCTATCCCGTTAGCGAAGAAGATATTGCCGAAGTGGTTTCCATGATGACCGGTATTCCGGTCCGGAGAGTTGCCCAAAGCGAAAGCAAGAAGCTGGTAGGCATGGACAATGACCTTCAGAACGTAATCATTGGGCAGAACGAGGCTATTACTAAGATCACCCGGGCTATTCAGCGTAACCGCGTTGGACTGAAAGACCCTACCAAGCCGATTGGGTCCTTCATTTTCCTCGGGCCTACCGGTGTGGGTAAGACGGAGCTTGCTAAGTCGCTCGCCCGTTACATCTTTGATTCTGAAGATGCTCTGGTGCGGCTTGATATGAGCGAGTACATGGAGAAATTCTCTGTGAGCCGGCTTATCGGTGCGCCTCCCGGCTATGTTGGATACGAGGAAGGTGGCCAACTGACTGAAAAAGTCCGCCGCAAGCCTTACTCTGTTATCCTGCTGGATGAGATCGAAAAGGCACACCCTGATGTCTACAATATTTTGCTGCAGGTGCTTGATGATGGCCAGCTGACTGACGGTCTGGGCCGTAAGGTTGACTTCAAAAACACCTTGATCATTATGACCTCCAACGTTGGCGTACGTCAGCTGAAGGATTTCGGCCAGGGGGTTGGCTTTGCCACTCAGGCACGTCAGAGCGCCGCAGATGATAACGCGAAGGGTGTGATTCAAAATGCACTCAAGCGCACCTTCTCTCCGGAGTTCCTCAACCGTGTGGACGATGTAGTGATCTTCAACAGCCTGGATCAGGACGATATCTTTAAGATTATCGATATCACATTGAAAGACCTTCACAAGCGTCTTGAAAATATGGATTATACTTTGATCTTGTCCGAAGATGCAAAGAAGTTTGTAGCCGAAAAAGGGTACGACCCTCAATTTGGCGCACGTCCGCTGCACCGGGCCATTCAAAAGTATATCGAGGACCCGCTTGCGGAGTTCATCCTCAATTCTAACCCGGACGCGGGCTCGACCCTCGAAGCGGTGATGAACGATGATGAAACCGGGCTCAAGATCACACTGAGCAAAGAAGTGAATACGGATGCATAAACAGCATTAAAATATAAAAGCAGCCCTTTTGACAGTAGTCAATTGGGCTGCTTTTTGTGTTTCAAGCTTACTCCGGGTGTAAATCTGGATTTTGCTGAACTTTTTTTTGAATATTTTAATTAAGTTAGTAGTGCTGGTGTCAAAACCACAATGCACTTTTTATTTTTTAACAAAAAAAGAATCTATTGGCAAAGAGATCTGGTAGAAGAGGTTTTAATACCCGTACTGACAACAAACCCGAGTTTAGAATCAACGAACACATTCGCGTACCTGAAATCCGGCTTGTAGGCGAAAACGTTGAAGAGATTGGCGAAGCTGTGGGCCAGCAACTGGAGGCAGGCACCGTCTACCCTACCCGTGCAGCAAAAGACTGGGCACGAAAAGTGGAGCTTGATCTGGTTGAAATTTCTCCGAATGCAAAGCCGCCGGTCGTCAAGATTATCGACTTCAACAAGTTTCTTTACGAGAAAAAGAAAAAGGAGAAAGAAATCAAGGCAAAAGCCGCCAAAACGGTAATCAAGGAAATTCGATTCGGCCCCAATACCGATGATCATGACTTTGATTTCAAGGTCCGCCATGCCAAAGGATTCCTTGAAGATGGTGCTAAAGTAAAAGCTTATGTACACTTCCGGGGCCGTACTATTGTCTTTAAGGAGCGTGGCGAACTTCTGCTCCTTCGATTCCTCAAAGAGCTCGAAGACTATGGCACTGCCGAGGCTCTGCCTAAAATGGAAGGGCGTAGAATGATCGTAATGATTTCGCCGAAAAAAAGCAAGAAGAAGTAGACCGGCTACTCAATCCGGTCTTTACCCGCAATACCATAACTTTACTGCTAAACTTTTTCATAAACAATTGAAATTTGTTTAGCAGTAGGGTTTATTTTTCTTACCTTTGCATTCCCTTTTCAAGGACTATTTCAATATTAAAGCTATTAGCAATGCCAAAGATGAAGACTCACTCCAGTGCCAAGAAGCGTTTCAAGCGCACTGGCTCTGGCAAAATCAAGCGGTACCAGGCAAAGACTTCGCACATGATGCGCAACAAAAGCAAAAAAGCGAAACTCCGCCTGCGTGACTCCACAGTTGTACACGAGCACAACGAAGACCGCGTGAAGCGTCTGCTTTGCATGTAATCCATTTCTAATTTTTTAACGAGAACGCAGGACGAAAGCGTCGCCCATTTGGTAGATGGCACCTCTGCGTTGTACTAAAAAATCCAAACTATGCCACGTTCAGTGAATGCCGTTGCTTCCCGCAAACGGCGCAAGAAAATCTTAAAGATGGCGCGGGGTTACTTCGGTGCCCGCAGCAAAGTCTATACTGTAGCTAAAAACGCTGTAGAAAAAGGTCTGGTCTATGCCTACCGTGACCGCAAAGCCAAAAAGCGCGCATTTCGCCGCCTTTGGATTGCACGTATCAATGCTGCAGCGCGTCAAAACGGGATTTCTTATTCCCGCTTGATCCACCAACTATCAGAAAACAACGTCGAGCTTAACCGCAAAGTCCTCGCTGACCTCGCAATGCACCACCCGGATGCATTCAAAGCTGTGGTTGACTCCGTTAAAAAATAACGTCTCCCAAGCCGGAGCAATGAAGAGGGAAGTAACCTTACGGGTTGCTTCCCTTTCCTTATTTTGACTCAATTTTCAAGTATTGCGCTATGATAAACAAGCTCCTGACCATTGCAATTGCCGCCGCCCTCCTTACAGGCTGCGCCTCCGAAAGCAATAACAGTACCTTAGCAGATGACCCGGTAAATGTCGAAACCGATAGCCTCCGCACCGATTCGCTGCCTCCTCAAAAAGCCGTTAGCGGTATTGCCGTGGACACAAGCCACTTCGAGTACGAAGATGGTGTGCTCCGCCTGACCTGGGAAATGCTGTCCGATGTCGTTTTTACCGATGAGTATAGCGATGAAGTGCAAGCCTATGTCCCCTACCCTACCTTCGGTGCTCAGCTGCATGCCATTGAAGGGCGTGAAGTTCTAATTGAAGGCTATATCATTCCACTGGAAGAAACAGGCGATGAAACCATTCTGGTCCTGAGCGCCTTACCCTACAGTAGCTGTTTTTTCTGCGGTGGTGCCGGGCCTGAGTCGGTCATGGATATCAAACTTCGCCCGGATGAAAAAAGGAAATTTACCACGGATGACAGGATGACCTTCCTTGGTAAACTAAGGCTGAATGACGATGATTTGTATTATCTGAACTACATACTCGAAGACGCAGCTGTCTATCAGTAGTTCTGTTACCGCAGTGTCAAATCACGCTGCTTATTCTTTGCAAAGCAGCTAACTTTACTTGCTTTCACTCCGGAAATGTATTATTTTTAATCCCGATATCTCCCCATCTTTTAGTAACTTTTTTCTCCGTTATTTTGGGTTCAGTGCCAGTCCCCTCACCCTCCCCAGGAGCACAGGCCTAGATAAAAATCTATGCACCAACATGCTAAGCACTAAGATGCACAAAACACTGATAGTCGCATGTACCGTCTTCCTGACTTTCAGCTCGTGCAAAAAAGACAATCCGATTGATGAGGCTCCATCAATAGATCAGGAACTCACCGAAACGCTGAAAGGTGTTTCTAAGTCCGGAGGTTTAGCTTTTTTTCAACTGCCTTCAGCAGATGATTACAATCAAATCCCGCAGGATCCGGCCAACCCGCTTACTGAAGCTAAAGTAGAATTGGGTAAATTTCTCTACCACGAAACCGGCATTGCCCGCAACCCCCGGGACATCGCAGGCCTGGGCACTTACTCCTGCGCCTCCTGCCATTTCGCTTCCGCCGGATTTCAGGCCGGACGGCATCAGGGCATTGGTGAAGGCGGAGAAGGCTTTGGCTTTAACGGGGAATCCCGGGACAAAAGTGAAGCGTATAATGTCCTCAACGTGGATGTTCAGCCCATCCGTAGCCCAACGACCTTAAACTCGGCCTACCAGATAGCCATGCTTTGGAACGGGCAGTTTGGTGCCAAGGGCATCAATGCCAACACCGAATATGCATGGACGGCAGGCACTCCTAAAGCATTAAACCACCTTGGTTTTCATGGTGTGGAAACTCAGGCTATTGCAGGGCTTTCCGTGCATCGCCAACTGGAGGACACCTCAGATGTATCCGACCTGTCGAATTACAAGGCCTTATTTGATGCGGCCTTCCCGGAGCGCCCCGTAGCTGAACGCTACAACCGGGTCGCTGCCGGTCTGGCTATTGCCGCTTACGAACGAACCCTGCTGCCCAATGAAGCGCCCTTTCAGCGATGGCTGCGCGGAGACATCGATGCGATGAACGCATTAGAAAAAGAAGGTGCACTCGTTTTCTTCGGCAAAGCACAGTGTGGCAATTGCCATACCGGCCCGGCGCTCAACAGCATGGAATTTCACGGTATTGGGCTGGGCGACTTGATGGATTGCCCGGAGGAGGTATTACTGACCTCTGTAAATGCTCCGGAGCACCTCGGCCGGGGCGGCTTTACCAACCGGGCAGAGGATATGTACAAATTCAAGGTGCCTCAGTTATACAACCTCAAAGACTCCCCATTCTACGGGCATGGGGGAACTTTACGGTCGATCCGGGAAGTAATCGAATACAAAAATAAGGGCGTCCCACAAAAGTCTACAGTCCCTGCCGGACAGCTGTCGGAAGACTTTGTACCGTTGGGGCTGACCGATCAGGAGATTGATGCGCTGATTGCCTTTGTTGAGAATGCCCTCTATGACCCCAACCTGGACCGTTACGTACCTGGAACACTGCCAACAGGGCAGTGCTTCCCTAATGCAGACCCAATGTCTCAGGAAGACCTGGGTTGTTACTAAATCCCGGCTCTAGCAGCCACAGAAGCCCGGCGGAATCATTCTGCCGGGCTTTTGCATTAAAACTTAACCCACCACCCTTCTTTTTCCGTATCCGATCGGTCATAATCCACCCGGTGTACCAGTTGCTCTCCGGCATTCTTCAGAATGATGCGGCCTCCGGTATTCAGCAACCGGACACGTCCCAAGCCCACTCGCACAACGCTGCCCGCCTGAAGTGTGTAAGCCGCCAACCGATCGGTATTGCCGTTCTGGTCTTCAATGCTCCAGCCGCCTAACGCTACCGGCTGATCAGACAAGTTGACCAGCATTAGCTTTTCAGCGCCGGACTCCGGGCCTCTGGGGTTGATTAATGCAGCGACAATTTGTACAGCCTGGTCTTCAGCCTCCGGAACCTCAGGCTCATTGGGAACTGGGTCGGCTATCGGAGCAGCCTGCTGTACGGCCCTCGCAGCATTAACCTTTCCGTAGCCAAACCATTCGGAATACCCGCTGGCATCGTAGCTCCCTTTCAAATTACCAAGAATGGGATCCGGATTTTGGTCTGTTATTTTGTCGGTTGTGTTTTTCAGAAGCTCGAGTAGTTCAGAAGCTGAAAGCTTAGGATTTACAGATTTGACAAGCGCGGCCACGCCTGCTGCCAGGGGACAGGCACTGGAGGTCCCCCCAAAATTACCCGTATAGCGGCTCCCCGGGGCAAAACCAAGCCCTGTATCCTCGTTGTCCGTTGTCCAAATACCTCTGCCCGGCAGTCGTTCCTGCTGATTGAGCGGGTTCCAGTTGTCACTGGGAGCGGTAACGGTTGTGCCTTCGCCCCAGTTGGAATAAGCCGATTTGCGGGCCAGGCTGGTCGAAGCCGCCACTGCCACTACATCAGGATGGGCAGCATAACCATTCACAATGGGCCCGGTAGTGGTCTTCAAACCCTGGGAGGGGTGGCGCCAGGTAAATCCGGTATTATTCATATCCCGGATTGGCGCATTGTAGTTGCCGGCAGCAAAAAAGACCAGGCACCCGCGTCCATCTGGTCCTCCATTGCGGTGCAGGCGTTCCATCTGATTACTCAAAAGCGTACTCAGAGGTGCGTACACAGGCACTGGCCCCCAGCTACAGGATATGATATGGGCATTGCGCCCTGCGTAGTCAAAAATATCGAAAAGCATATTGTCATCGGCACTCAGCGGAAACCGAATGGGCAGAAAGCTGCACCCCGGAGCTGCGCCAACAATCCCCGTACCATTTTCTTCCCCTATGGCTACACCGGCACAGGGCGTACCGTGGAAGTCCCCACTTGCCCGCTCCGGCCCCGGATAGCTATCCCGCCCTGAGTAGTCGCGCGCCCCCACAACTTTCCCGGCACCCGACAAATCAGGATGAGAAAGGTCAAAACCATCATCAATAACGGCAACCGTAACCGCACGATCCCCCCGGCTGATCTTCCAGGCTTCTGTGCAGTCCACACCGGCCTCAGCAACCAGCTCAAGGCCAGCTCGCGCCTGTAAGTGCCACTGCTCTGCAAAAAGCGGGTCTGAAGGCTCATACTGTGGGGCGAAGCGGTTGATTAGGTTTGGTTCAGCATATTCCAGGCGGCCATCTTCTGCCAGTTCGTTACTCACTTTGAGCGGGTTTTTGCGGGCGGCATGAGTCACCTGTACCAGGCAGGCTTCCTGATTGTTGTCGTAGCTTTTCAGAAAACGAAGCCCATATTGTTGCAACACGGCCTCTTTTTCCTCTGTGCTGAGTACTTCCCTGAATTTAAGGATCAGCTGGTCCGTCAAATAATAACGGGTAGCCGGATCCCCTTCCGGGCAATAGGCGTGGTGGCAAATCATGGGGCAGGCACTGTGCGTACGCAAATGCTCCATGAGCTGATCGAGTTGGCCTTCCTCTGTTTCTATTTTGTATACATTGCCCAACACCTGCTTGGTCTGACGAAGACCCGGCTGAGCGGCCAATACGGCCCGGGCGGGAGCATCCGGCAGGATAGCAGTAAAAAAATGAGCCGATCGTTCCAGTTTTATGCGCTCCGAGCCACGGTACAGATAATAATCGAGGGCCATAGTGTGTTTTTTATTGGATGTTTAGCGTACTCATTATGCTAGTGGTTCAAGTTTTAAATCTCTGATAATTACCACAGGAATTTTTGTTCGCTGATGAGGCCTGGAAACGCAGCCATAGCCGAAGCTACGGCGAGGCTTGCAGGTTTCATCAGCGGGCAAAAGGTCAAGGCTTGGGTTATCAAGGATTTAGGACTTGAGCCACTAGCTTGTCGGGGTTTAGCAAGCATACTTTCTTGAAAAGGCTTGCAGATGCCCCTATGCTCACAATAATACGTTTTTTCACCACGGATGATCAAAAGGTCTATATCAAATTTTCATAAAATGAAGCCGATACTGCTTTTCCTCACCACTATTCTGACCCTGCATTGCTCTACTTTGGATGCCCCCGTTGAGCTCGCAGCCAACTCCAACTCTCCACAAACTATGCTCGAAGCGGTCAATGATCTTCGTTCCCGGGGCTGCCGCTGTGGCCTGAAGCGTATGCCACCGGTGCCTCCCCTGAGCTGGGACAACCGTTTGCAACAAGCTGCCCAACGGCATGCTAAAGATATGGCGCAGCAGGGCTTTTTCAGCCATCAGGGGTCTGATGACAGCAATGTCAGCACCCGCGCCCGGGATGCAGGTTTTGCCTGGAAGAATATCGGTGAAAATATTGCCTATAACTATCCGGATGCAGCTGCCGTAGTGGCCGGCTGGCAGGAAAGCCCTCCCCATTGCAGGAATATGATGTCGGCAGACTTCAGGCAGATGGGTGCTGCTGTTTACGGTGGTTATTGGGTACAGGTGCTGGGGCAGGAGTAACCCCTCTGCTTATCGGGGCAATTGAATGTAAAAAACCGTTCCTTTTCCTGGTTCGCTATCCACACGAATGGAGCCGCCGTGCTGCTCCACAATCCTATGGCAAATCGACAATCCGAGCCCTGACCCCTCAATATCTGCATGGTTGTGCAAACGAATAAAAGGTTTAAAGATTTTGGGTAGAAATACCTGATCCATACCTATACCATTATCAGCGACACTGAACACCCAGGAGGCCTCCTCCTGCCGGGCCTCCACCCGAATCACAGGATCCTGACCGGAGCGGTACTTCAGGCTATTTTGGATGAAATTGCTAAAGAGCTGATACAAGCGGCTGTAGTCTCCTTTGATAACAGGCAATTCGGAAAATATAACCCTGCCGTTGACGGCTGTAATTTCGCTGCGAAGCCCCCGTTCCACATCTTCAATCAGGCGCTTCGTATCAACATGCTGAAATATTGCAGGCCGCTCCCTGATACTGGCATCTGTAGACAGGTCTTTAATCAGTTGCTCCATTCTGCGAACAGCCTGTAATATAAAATCTACGTACTCCTCCTGAGATTTGGACAAAGGGTCAAGGCTTCTGAGGAGCAGCTGCATGAAGCTCATAATGTTGCGCAGAGGTGTTTTCAGGTCATGAGAAACAGCATGAGTATACTGCATTAGTTCCTGGTTCACTTTTCTCATTTCTGCCTGCTGTTCTTTGAGTTGGCGGGTCAGCCCGGTGACCTCCTCCAACGCAGCCCGTTGCGCCTTTAGCGAAAACAAAAGGTTCGAACTGTTATCATTAGAGGGAAAATCTGCGAGGCTGAGCTGTAGCTCATCCATATTTTCATCAGGGTTCAGCAGTAAACTTCCCATAAAAATGAGAGTTCGGTCATCTCCTCTAAAGGTGATAAACTCCCCTTTGAGCTGAGATTTTTTATCTTTAATATCAAATATGATTACCGCGCCAATTAAATCATAAAACGCCTCATGAGACAAATCCACCTCATATGGGAAACGCAACTGCAGTACATCACTTATAGGCAGGGGGGTACCATTCCAGTTGAGGACTTTAGCCAGGCTGTTGCCAATATTGACGAGAGTGTTGTGCTCATCCAATGCAAAGAAAAAAGGGAAAAAACGATTTAAAAACTTTATGCTTGCGACCATTTCACCTCAAGACCAGATTAACAACTCCTAAAAAAACTTCTCCAACACACCGCCGGTGCACCGGGACCATTTCACTCATGACAGCAAAACGTCAAAGTAGATGTTCTCCGGCGACATGATATAAACCTTTACTAATCATTTTTTTTACACTTTAATGTCAATAATAAACTCTTCACAGATCGATTCTTTCTCACAGGGGCCTGTATGCGTTACTTCCAAAGGTGTATCAAAATATTGCCCCAGCCCTTGAAGCATACCGGTGACAAAGGCCTCTAACCCTTGTCGTTCGCTTCGATAATGCAGCTTGAGTTGATTTTCGCTTATACGCTCACATCGGAAAGAAGGAGGCCGAAGCTCCGGGAAAATGTGGCTCATGCCGGCATGCATATGGTCCAGGTTAGACAGGAAGGTATACAGGTCTTTGCCCGCGAGTTTCAACATATCACCATATCCATGTACTGCGTTGTATTCTATCCAGTGGCGTCCAAATTCCATTAGCATATCAGGTATAGTTTGCCCGGTGTAACTTGCTGCCTCAGCAACCATACGGTGGGTTAGCTCATCTGGGTAAGGCTCTAGATTGACGAAGATGTCATCTTCCAGTTTTATCCTTTTACAAATCGCCTGCCAGGCAGTTTCCCCGTAACGCTGAAAAATCGCATCCTTTATTACCTTGTTTACCAGTCCATACATACACATAAAAAAAGGTAAAATATATCAGAATGCCGAAACAATCAGCTACCCGATGGTGTAGCTCTGGCAGATTAATCAGATTGGCAGCTCTCCAATTTTTGCCACCAGCACCTTCGCATGGGCTTCCATCACCTCATGGGAAAGCCCTGCTGTATGGGGGGTGAGGATTACATTTGAAGCCTGCCGCAGATATTGAAAGGGAGCGGGCAGGGTGCTCAGCTCCAGAACATTGAAAGCCTGCTCTTCGTACTCCAGTACATCGAGCGCAGCGCCCAGTACTTTACCGGACTGCAACTGCCTGACCAGGGCTGCCGTATCCAGGATTAGCCCGCGGGCAGTGTTGAGCAGATAGAGTGGCTTGGCGAAACCCGTGAGCAGCTTTTCATCAATAAAGTAGTGGTTATCTGCATCGTAGGGAATGTGCACGGTAACGATGTCAGCCTCTTTTTGTAACTCAGCCAGGCTGACTTCTTCCACCCCATCATTTCCGAATCCGCGCTTGAACTTATCATAAGCGATCACCCGGCATCCGAAACCCGACAGGCGCTGAGCCACAGCCGATCCAATATTGCCATAACCAATAATGCCTACTGTACGATGCCGCAGCTCAAAGCTCTGATTACTTTTGCGGTCCCAAATGCCCTGCTGTATTTCCTGGTGCGCTTTATTGATATGGTTGAGCAGCCCCAGCATCATACCCATGGTTTGTTCTGCAACGGTATCCCGGCTGCCCTCCGGTGAGTTTAGCACGGCAATGCCCCGGCTTTCGGCGTAAGCCACATCCACATGCTCCAGCCCAATGCCCATGCGGGCGATGAACCGCAGATTGGGGCAAGCCTCCAGAAAAGCGCGGTCAAGGGTAAAGCGGCTTCGCAGGATGAGCCCCCTGACCCTTTGCAAATCTTCCCGCAGGCTTTCAAAGGTTTCCGTATAAGCAGCACGCACCTCATAACCCGCCTTCGTAAGCTGATCAGGTAAATAAGGGTGCGGTTTGTCCAAACAGATAATCAGACCGGTCGGCATTTGTAAAAAAAGCTTTAGATTGAGTGCAAACGAAAAACATGACAAAGGTATACTTTCTACTCGTACTGATTTTAGGAATCAACGCTTGCACCATGAAGGAATCGTCTGATCAGTCCTCCGCTACTAAAGCCCCCCCTTCCAACATGCTGATGATTGGCACCTACACTCAAAAGCTGGGGCACGTGAATGGCAAAGCAGCCGGGATTTACACCCTCGCTCCGGGCAGAGACAGCCTTTTTGCCCGTGCTCACACCACTACCGGTATTGAGAACCCTTCCTACCTGACGATCGATACCGCCGCACGCATGCTCTACGCCGCCAGCGAACTGGTGCCCGGAGGAGCCGACAGCAGTGGCTACATTTACAGCTACAAAATAGGCCCGGAAGGCGGGCTCACTTACCTCAACCGGCAGCCTTCCTACGGTTTTGCGCCCTGCTATGTCAGCATCAGCAACGATGGCCAATTCGTAATGGCAGCGAACTATGTAGGTGGAACAGTCGCCGTTTACCCACGTAACGAGGATGGCAGCCTGGGTGAAGCAACCGATCAGCAGACCTTTACCGGATCGGGCCCGCACGAGCAGCAGGAAGCTTCTCATCCGCATTGTATCATACAGGCTCCTAAAGGCCCCTGGGTGTATATCGCGGATAAAGGGACCGACCGGGTGATGAGCTTCCGGCTAACAGCGAAAGGGCTGCTCCAACCAACTGATCAGCAGTTTGTACAGACTGCTCCCGGGGCAGGCCCCCGGCATTTGGCTTTTCACCCTACCCTTGCTGTGGTCTACCTGATTAATGAGATTAACAATACCGTAGATGTATTCCAAATGGAAAAAACCACCGGCGCTTTGTCCCCCATCCAAACGCTGGCAACACTGCCTGATGACTTCTCGGATTTCAGTGCCTGTGCCGACATCCACGTCAGCCCGGATGGCCACCACCTTTACGCTTCCAACCGCGGGCACAACAGCCTGGCCATTTACCGCATTCAGGCCGAAAACGGACAGTTGGAGCACTTGGGCTGGGTGCCTACACAGGGCGACTTTCCCCGCAATTTTATGATCACAGAGGATGGGAGTCAGCTGTTTGTTGCCAATCAGAACAGCGACAACATCGTCATTTTTGACCGCGACCCGGCGTCCGGACAGCTCATCCGGCAGGCAGTGATCGACTGCCCCACACCCGTTTGCATAAAATCTGTTGAACTATGAAAGGTAATATCCCTTCCAGAAAGAAGGTCATGATTAGCGTCAAGCGCCCCTTCATGAACTACCTGAGGAAAAACAACCGCACGGCCGATCTGCCCATGCAGTACGACGACCTCCTGCGCTATGAGTCCTCCATCCCCCTGCTTGATCAGGAAGGCAACGATACCCTCTGGGAAACGGTCTATTACTCTCAGTCCGACTTCGAGGATGTCAACCAGGCCATGAAGCTGATCTATGCCCTGCTCAAAACCGATGGAGACGTGGAAGTACTCGATCACCTGACGGTAGCCCGTATCGACTTCTGTACCTTTGGGAATACCAAGCCCTTCCGGGTACGCATCATCAACCGGCTGAATGACAACTACGACCATTTTTACATTAAAAAAGCGGATGCTTCCCGGGTGTATGGGCTGGAACTGGAGTGGCTGCTTTCGCCCAACCACGTCACCTACCTGATAGACGGGGCCACGCTAATTGAAGAGCACGTGGCCGGTATCCCCGGAGATGATTTCATGAAGAACAACCTGCAGGAAACTACTTTCAATCAGATTCGTATTGCCAAGGAGTTCATCAAGTTTAATGAGCGCTGTTTTGTGCGGCTGCTGGGAGATATGCGTGCTTACAACTACGTCATTGCCATCACTCCGGATATTGAAGGCTCTCAGTACCGCATGCGCCCAATTGACTTTGACCAGCAGTCCTTCGAGGGAAGAAAGGGGTTTTACCTGCCGCAGTATTTCCGGGAAAACGACCCCATCATCTACCTGGGCATGCAGCACATGACCCCGGAAACCGTCAAGCAGTACCAGCTGGAGGAACGCAGCCTGATCGCCGGGCGGGTCAAGACGTCACAAAAACAATTCAAGGCATTGATGGACGTTATGATGAAGGATGAGATTTCGACACCGGAGAAAACCAGGGAATTGGCAGATGGGCTGGCGCACCACCACAAAAACAAACGCTTTGAGGATTGCCGTACAATGGGAGAAGTGGTCTTGAATAATATTCAGCTACTGCTCGAAAAAGACTTCAAACAAAGCATTCTGTTAAAGCCCAGAAACTAAAAAACCTCCCTCCTTTGAATCTCAGAGGAGAGAGGCTATCCCAAAAACCGATTATATATGTCAAAAATCCCAATTTATATTGAATAATAAAAATTTCTATCCGATTAATTCTGTATTTATTTCAAAACGAGCTAATTCTGTTGCGTCATGGATGGGTTAAATGCAACTGAAGTGAAACGTTACGCCCGCCACCTTGCGATTCCGGGGTTTGGCCCGAAGGGACAGGTACGGTTAAAGCAAAGCCGGGTGCTGGTGATCGGAGCAGGCGGGCTGGGCAGTCCGGTACTGTTGTATCTGGCAGCAGCTGGCGTTGGGCACCTGACCATCGTTGATTTTGACCGGGTGGAAATGAGCAACTTGCAGCGGCAGGTTCTTTTCACAGAATCAGATCTGGGGTATACCAAAGCGGAAGCGGCAGCTAACCACCTGCGCAGGCTGAACCCGCAGATTGAGATCAGCGCAATTGTTGCCCCTTTTTCCAGGGAGAACGCCCGCGAGCTGGTCCGTCAGGCCGACCTGGTCATCGATGGTACCGACAACTTCCCCACCCGCTATCTGAGCAACGATGCCTGTGTACTGGAAGGCAAGCCCCTGGTGTACGGCAGCATCTACCGGTTTGAAGGACAGGTCTCGGTCTTCAACCTGCTACGGGAAGATGGCAGCCGTGGTCCCAACTACCGGGATATTTTCCCCACACCTCCTCCGCCCGAGCTAGTGCCCAATTGTGCCGAAGGAGGCGTACTGGGCGTACTGCCCGGCATTATCGGCAGCATGCAGGCCAATGAAGCCATCAAAGTGCTGGCACAGGTCGGGGAACCATTGGATGGCAAACTCTACCTTTTTGATGCCGCTACGCTTTTATCCCGAACGATTAAGATTGTGAAGCATCCCGAAGTCGCAATCGAGCACCTAATTGATTACGATCAGTTTTGTAACCCTGCTCCTGCAAAGCCACTGCCGTCTGTCACTGTAAAGGAACTGGCGGAATGGCGTCAGCGGGGCTTGCCTCACCAATTGATAGACGTTCGGGAGCCCTACGAGTACGAAATCGCCAACCTGGGCGGGCGCCTCATACCAATGGCTGAACTTCCCGCACGTAGCAGCGAGCTTTCAAAGGAAACGCCTTTAGTCCTGCATTGCCGGAGCGGACAGCGGTCGGCACGTGCTGTAAGGCAATTGCAGGAAGCTGGCTTTCAAGACCTTTATAATTTGGAAGGCGGGATTCTGGCCTGGGCAGAAGCCATCGATCCGCAAATGACAATTTATTAGACTTGATGTTTCCACGCCTGTCAGTCCGCTTTGAGCCGGTACCGCAGCCGGACCGCTCCATTGCTGTAGGACTTTGAATTGAGGAGTTCCACCATCGTCTCCGGAATGCCCCCCGGGAACAAGGGAACCCCCTCCCCCAGGAAAATGGGCATCAGGAAAAGGGTGAACTCATCCACCAACTGCTCCTTCATCAGAGCTTTGATGACTTGAGCACCGCCGTCGCAGTAAATGTCCTTGCCAGGCCTGGCTTTGAGCTCCCGGGCCAGTTCCACGACCTCTCCTTTGTGAAAAATGACGCCGGGCTGAGCTGGGATATCCTGCCGGGTGACGACGTAGCAATGAGGGTATTGCTCAGCAGCAGGGAAGTTCCCCGCAATTTTCATAACCACATCATACGTCCGCCGCCCAACGAGGTAGGTATCGACCGACTCAGAAAATTCGGCATGCCCGAAATCCTCCCCTTCGAAGCGGGATAGAAAGCTCAGGTCATCGCCAGGGCCGGCGATATAGCCGTCGAGGCTGAGGGCAATGAACAGTTTTATTTTGCGCATGGTCAACTGATTAATTCCCGGACGGCACCTTCCACTTCCAATAGCAAGTCGGCACCGTAGGCTTTGGCCGGGGTTTGGAATCCGGGCTTGGCCTGCCCTTTGAGTATCCGCTCGACGATCATAACACTGGTCAGGGCGGTGAGGGTGTACCCTTCCGGCATGACGGAACGCGCGGTCCGGGTTTCACCTTTGGCATTCGTTACCCGGCCCCAAACGAGGCTGCGGCCGTTTTTGCGCTGTTCGGCAGAAGGCCCGGCAGGGCCGCTTAGCACCCGCTTACGGGCACGTGCTTTTACAAATGGCAGGCGCAGGAACCAGCCGAAGTACTTCTGCAGTTTCACATAGCGGTACGTTTTGGGGTGCACCGCAGTGTAAGTTTCAATATTCGGAATGCCGGAGGAATAGTAAGCCGTGGAGACGTCACCCCATGGAATGGTCATGACCAAACGCTTAAAGTCATCGGCAAATTCCACCGTCATCGCTTTGTGCCCAAGGGGGACTTTCGTGATTTTGCCATTCTGCCGAACGGCGCTGCTTTGCCCCAGCATTTCCGTCATCGTCAGGGCCGTACCCCGGGAAAAGCGGGTACCCTGAGAAGCAAACGCCAGTTGCAGGTGAGTGGCGTCCGGAAGCTGTTCTTTGAGGAAAACCGCCATGCAATCGGTAGGTACCACGTCGAAGCCGGTGCCTGGCATCATCATGATTTCCGCTCTTGCTGCCTTTTCGCCCAGAGCTGCGCCCGTTTCAAACACCGGGATTTCTCCGGTAATATCCAGGTAATGGGTGCGGCTGCGCAGGCAGGCTTCCATCATAGGGCGTGCGGTATGGATAAACGGGCCGGCAGCGTGCAGGACCAAATCGCAGCCTTCCAGCTGTTTCGCTATATTTTCGGCATCGTCCAGCGGGAAAATCCGGTATTCCAGCCCAAGTTCTTCCGCCAGGGGTTGCACTTTTGACGCTGTCCGGCCTGCCAGAATTGGAGTTAAGCCTCGGTCTTTAGCATGGCGCGCGATCAGCTCACCGGTATAGCCATTCGCGCCGTAGATCATCCACTGCTGTTGCATCAATTGACTTTTTGTGAAGAGGCAAGATAGGGAATTCTATTTCAAATCTGCTACCATCAGGTTGCAGCCCCGCACATCGCTGGCATCAAGGCGGCCGAGGACTTCAAAGCTGCCATCGTCGTGAACGCGCCCGAGGTCATCCGTGGCGATGAAGCTGATGGTATCCAGATTGGCCAGGTCGATAATATTCAGGGCTCCGGTCCTGCCGGGGACAGGCTGCGCAAAGGGGTCGGTGATTTCACGGGTGCGCACCTGCATCGTTGGGGAGGCCCGAAAAAGCCCGTTGCCGGTGGAATAGGCCTGAGACAGGAGTTCTGTCATTCCATATTCGGAATGAATTTGCTCCACCTGAAAGGCCTGCCTGAGCTGAGCATGCAGTTCCTCCCGGGTGAGCTCCCGGCGGCGGCCTTTCATGCCCCCGGTTTCCATGATGGTGATGCCGGATAAATCCGTGGGGTGTGCTTCTGCCAGGTCGAGCAAGGCGAAGCTTACGCCAATTAGTAAGGTCGGCTGCTGGCTTTTTTGGCACTTTTGCAAAATCTTTAGCAGCTCACCGGTGTTATACAAAAAGAATCCACTGTTTGGATGTCCGGATTGGCGAATAAAATCTTCCACCATGAAAACCAGGGAGGAGCCACTGCGTTCCAGATAAGAGGGCAGCAATGCCAGCACACAGTAATTTTTGAGGCTTCCGTAGAAAGTTTCAAAGCCGCGGCGGGCACTTTGCTGGTAGAAAGCCTTGCTGCGCAGCAGGTGTTTGCTGGAAATAGCTCCGGTTGTGCCGCTGCTGCTGAAGATTGCCTCCGGTTGCCAATCACCGGTTTGAATGGTATAACTTTTAAACAGCGAAATCGGCAGGAAGGGGATATCAGAAAGGCGTTGAACTTTTTTCGGCGGTTGCCCAAGCAGCTCCAGGTAGCGTTGGTAGAGTGGATTACACGCCGCCTGAAACCTGAACACCTCCAGTGCTAAGGGTTCAAAATCAGGGGCAGTGACGTGCCCGATGCGCTCTTTCAGCGCTGCATGTTCTTTTTTATAATTCAACAGTTGAAATTTTTCCGATGAAAACGACATCCCTTGTAATGATTCTTGGCCTGGCACTATTCAGCTGTGTAAAACCAAAAGACTATCCCATAGAACCAGAGATTGAATATATTGGTTTTAACAAACTTACTATACTACAGGGCGGACCTAATGCCCTCAATGACACCCTGGTTCTCCGTTTGGGCTTCACCGATGGCGATGGCGACCTGGGCAATGATGACTCCGCTATTGATATTTTCATAACGGACAGCCGGACGCCCGGCTTCCAGGAAATCCGCAAACTGCCGGTTATCCCGGAAGAAGGCGTGGGCAATGGCATCTCCGGTGAAATTATTCTGCGCTTTCCCAACAAGATAGACCAAATTTGCTGCCTTGAGGGGGAGGAAGCATGCGCCGGGCCGATCGAAGGTGTACCTTCAGAGACTTTCTCTTACCAGGTACAAATTCGGGACCGGGCAGGCAACTTAAGTAATGTCGTACAGACTGAAACCGTCACTATCCTATGCGAGTAGTGATTAATAGGCACTGTTCAAAAAGCCAATCAATTTTGACCCTGAGCCAAATTGCACCCAACTCCTCCTTAATTGTATTGTTAGGTTATTATTTGGCAAAAAGCTTAATATTACGGGCAATGGGCTCGGATGTAGTTCCCAGTTTTTGACATACGCCCAGCTTTCAAAACTCAAATGAGCTTCAATAGAAAATTTTTTCAAATGAAAACGACTGCTTTGGTATTGATTCTAGCTTTAGGTTTCGCTGCATTCAGCTGTGTCCAACCACCAGACTACCCAGTAGAGCCTGAACTTGAGTATATTGGTTTTAACAAACTTACTTTCCCCCAGGGAGGAGCCAATGCCCCTTTTGACACCCTGGTCCTTCGTCTGGGCTTCACTGATGGTGATGGCGACCTGGGCAATGATGACTCCGCTATTGATATTTTCATAACGGACAGCCGGACGCCCGACTTCCCGGAAATCCGAAAATTACCGGTTATTCCGGAAGAAGGCGTAGGCAACGGCATCTCGGGTGAAATCATTCTGCGTTTTCCCAACCAGGTGTCACAGCTATGCTGCCTTGTGGAAGGCGAGCAGGGCTGCTCTGGCCCGATCCCGGGAGTGCCTTCAGACACCTTCTCTTACCAGGTACAGATTCAGGACCGGGCAGGCAACCTAAGTAATGTCGTACAGACGGAGATGGTCACGCTAATCTGCAACTGACAGCCAGTCGATATTCTTTTTAAGCATGCCTAGCGTTTGTTGCTCCGGGCCTCCCGGCTCCGGTTGGTGGCTGTATACCCAATGGGCAACCGGTGGCAGGCTCATGAGAATGGATTCGGTACGCCCATCGGTATCGAGCCCGAATTTGGTGCCTTTATCCCAGACCAGATTGAATTCAACGTAACGGCCCCGGCGCAGAGCCTGCCAGCTCAGCTCCCGTTCTCCGTAGGGCTTGTCCTGATTCCGTGTGATCAACTCACTGTAGGCAGGAGCAAAAATCTCCCCCACCTCTTTCACAAAGGAAAAAATGGCCTCTTTTGACAGCCCTTCGCTTTCCTCATTCAGCCGGTCAAAGAAAATGCCCCCCACACCCCGCGTTTCTTTACGGTGTTTCAGGTAGAAATAATCATCCGCCCACTTTTTAAACCGGGGGTAAAATTCGGGATGGTGCCGGTCGCAAACTGCTTTCAGCTGTTCGTGGAAATACCGGGCATCCTTTTTATTAATATAATGTGGCGTCAGATCAATGCCTCCTCCAAACCAATACAGCCCGTTTTCCATCTCAAAGTAACGGACATTCATATGTATGATGGGCACCATCGGGCTGACCGGGTGCTGCACGATACTTACGCCGGTGGCCAGAAAACGGCCAGGCTCCACCCCCAGCGCATGGGTAACCCGCTCTGGCATTTCCCCGTGCACTGCAGAGAAATTGACGCCTCCCTTAGCGATGCGCTGTCCCTGAAGGATACGTGTGCGCCCACCACCGCCACCGGGGCGTTCCCAGGCATCTTCCTGAAACTTGCCCCCTCCGTCTGCGGCTTCCAACTGCTGACAAATACTATCCTGCAGCGACTTGAAAAATGAAATGATTTCCTGTTTATCAGTATACATGATGAATTTTCTTATTTTAGTGGCTCGTACTCAACAATTGCACAAAATACATCCCTTTGCTCAAGGCGCACCTATACATATTGTCAAGGCATTGTCAACGCCTTTTCCTGGTCCTCCCTTTGATGTTGATGGCAATGCCCGGTTTCGGTCAATACGATGCACCAGTTGACAGCCTGAAAAGCTTACTACATACGCAGCCTCCCCCCAAAAACCGGGGTATGCTGCTTAACGATATCAGCTATGCCTATAGTGTTTATCAGTTTGACTCGTCAAGGTACTATGCCGAATTAGCAGAGGCAGAGGGCATTGTACAAAAAGACACTTCGGTCATTGCAAGGGCTTACATCCTGCAGGGGTCGGCAGCCTCTGCTCAGGGCAACCTTGCTGAATCCATCCGAAAAACGGAACAAGCACTCAACCTGGCACTCGCGATCAATGATAGTACGAATCTCGCCAACGCTTACAACAACCTCGCCCTAGTGGATATGGATGCCGGAGATGCCCAACAGGCACTCAGCCGGTTTCATAAATCCCTGGACTACACTACGAATGACACGCTGGGGCGGGTGTACACCCTCAACAACATCGCTCTGCTCTATTACAACAGCGGAGATGAATCGGCTTGTGAAAAATATATGGCCCAGGCTATCGCAGAAGCACAAGTGTCTGATGACCCCCTGATCCTTCTTGAAGCCTACTTCACAGAAGGTATGATCAAGATGGAGGATACCACACAACTGGATTCCGCGCTGCTGCTCTTCAACAAGGCTCTCAATATATGCCGGGAATATAAAGACCTGACTACCGAAGTACATACGCTCATCAATATTGCCATCATACATCGCGATGCCAAGCGTACAGAACACAGTGAAAACGTATTGCAAAAGGTCATTAGCCTCTGTGATGAAAACAACTATCCACTTGGTGCCTACTATGCGATCATGGAGCTTGGTGAGTTGTACCTTGACAATAAACTGTACCCCAAAGCCAGGGAAGCTCTCGGGCGTATTCCAACCGGGAGCGCATTGGCACTGGGTGACCAATTGCTGCTGCACGAACTTAAGGCCAGGTATTACCGGGAAACCGGTCAGTACCGGCAGGCATTGTCAGAGCAGGATTCTGTCCTGTTTTACAAAGACAGCCTGTCCAATACCCTCAAACAACAGGAGCTAACCCGCTTAGAAGTCAACTACGAAGTAGCTCAGAAAAACCGTGCCAACGAAATCCTTGCGCTGGAAAAGGAACAAGCCGAGCAAAAAGTCGTCAATCAGCAGCGCCTGGCATTGCTAACCGTATTTACACTGGTGCTCCTGCTCTTCACCACCCTGTTTTTATTGTGGCATCGCCGCCGGTTTAGCCAACAGCTGGAGCTACAGGTAGAACTGCAAACCCAGGAACTGCAAAAGGCTAACCACGAACTGGAGCAGTCCAACCAGGAACTGGAAAGGTTCACCTACATTGCTTCCCATGATTTGAAAGAGCCCCTTCGCAATATCATCAGCTTTACTACGCTGCTGGAGCGAAAGAAGGCACTCTGGGCGGGCCATGATGACGCCAGGGATTTTTTCAGCCATATTAAACGCAGCGCCCGGCAGATGCATACCCTGATTCAGGATGTGCTGGCCTATGCACAGGTGCGCGGAGGTCAGAATCAAACTGCCTTATCAAGGGTTAATCTCAACGAGATCATGGTACAGGTACAGGAAGCCCTTCAGCCCCAACTCGAAGCTAAAAACGCTAAACTCTACAGCGAAAACCTGACTTTCATAGAAGGTACGCCCCACCACTTCTACATCATACTCAAAAACCTGGTCGAGAACGGGCTCAAGTACAACGAACACGAATCGCCCATGATCATTGTGCGGCAGGCACTGAAAACTGAGAAGCCCCGCCTATTGGTCATCGATAATGGTATTGGCATACCGGATGAATTCAAGCCCAAGGTTTTTGAAATGTTCTACCGGTTGCACGGCCGGTCTCAGTACGAGGGCACAGGTCTTGGCCTGGCTATCGTTCAGCGGCTTGCCGGCAGTCTCGGTGCAACCATCGAAATTAGCGACCGCCCGGGCGGCGGCACTATTTTCTCCATTGAGTTTGCTAATTGATACCAGCTTTTTCCGCAGCGGCAGCCACCACGCTTTTGCTGTTGCCGATAAATATCTCGTCCTCTACCACAACTACCGGCCGTTTGAGGAAGGTATATTCCTCAAGGATCAGGCGCTTATAGTCGGCTTCCCCCAGTTCCTGCTCGTGCAGCCCCATAGCCCGGTATTTGCGCGAACGCCGGGTGAATAAAGCCTCATACGAGCCTGCCATATCATACATCTCCTGTAGTTGTACTTCGGTTATTGGTTCGGTTTTGATATCTTGCAAGACAAAGCCCTCTCCGCCATTGAGTTCCCCGATGATGCGCTGACAGGTTTTGCAAGTGGACAAGTGATAAATTTTCTTCATCTTTTTTTCAGCAAAGATAAACGATGCAACGCATTTCCAATGCCGAACTCATCTTAAATGCCGACGGCAGCATTTACCACCTCAACCTCCGCCCGGAGGATATTGCCTCTACCATCATTACGGTGGGCAACCCCGGCCGGGTAGCCCGGGTCTCCCAATACTTTGACGAAGTACGGGTAAAGAAAGAAAAACGGGAGTTCGTTTGCCATACCGGCCGGATCGGGCAGAGGGAACTTTCTGTCCTTTCCACCGGCATTGGCCCCGACAATATTGATATCGTCATTAATGAGCTTGACGCGCTGGTGAATATTGATTTCGAGACCCGTGCTCCAAAAGCCGAACATACGGCACTGAATATCATCCGGATCGGCACATCCGGCTCCCTGCGGGCAGACCTTCCGGTGGATAGTTTTGTAGCTTCAGCCTATGGCATCGGGCTCGACAATATGCTTTCCTTTTACCAGTACCAGCAAAATCTGGCTGAGGCGGAGCTGGAGGACGAGCTCCGGGCTTTCCTCAAAGAGAAGATGGACCTGCCCTTTTACGTTTGCGCAGGCAGCAAAGCCCTACTGGAGACAGTTGGGCAGGGCATGCACCATGGTATTACGCTAACCGCAGCTGGCTTCTATGGGCCTCAAGGCAGGCAACTCCGGCTACAGCCCCGCTTCAATACCGAACGGATGGAGCAGCTCGGCCACTTTTACTTTGGCAAAACGCCAATCACCAATTTTGAGATGGAAACCGCTGCTATTTACGGGCTTTGCCGCATGCTGGGCCACCAGGCACTGTCCACCAACGTTATCCTGGCAAACCGGCCGGCCGGGCAGTTTAGCCCGGACCCGAAAAAGTCTGTCGGAAAATTGATTAAATTTGTATTGCAACAGCTTGAATAGCAAACGTACTTTAATATATGCACATTGAAATTACCAAAAGGCTCTCCTGCCTGCTTATCAGTATACTTATACTGCATCCTCAGCTACAGGCGCAGCACAGCCATACATATGGCCGGACGCAGCCATTACCGCAATTGAAGAAGCAGCTGCAGAATGCCTCTGATGATTCCACGAAAGCTTACTTACTAAACGAAATCAGCTGGGCTTATCATGTCCGGAATCTTGATTCGGCTGCCTACTACGCTAATGCTGCTCTGACGCTCGCCCGCCAAATCAACTATCCGTCGGCTGAGGGCCGGGCAATCAACTTACAGGCAGTGATCGCCTACATCAGGCAGTACCCTGTAAAATCATCGGCACTGAATCATGAAGTACTAAAAATAGGCAAGGCTATCCAGGATTCTTTTCTGATAACAGCAGCCTGCAATGACCTGTCCAGCTACCACTCCGTTAACGGCAATCTGGATTCCTCCCTGATTTACTTAAATAAAAGCCGGGCTTACTTAAGAAGCGGTGATACGCTGGCAAAAGTGTTTGTCCTGTCTAATCTGGCTGTCCTCCAGGAAAAATCAGGCTATAAGGAAGAAGCTCTCGAAAACTTTAAAAAAACAATTGCTCTTGGGCAAAACAGCCAGGATACTGTTGCCAAAATTGTGGCGGCCATATCCGAAGCCGATTGGCATTTGATGCACGACAAGCCCCTGAAAGCCATCGCTTCCCTGCAAAAAGGCTACAACTATGCATTACATAGCAATAATCAGTATCACCAACTTCTACTTAGCAGATACCTAGCATTTCTCAATAAACTACAGGGTAGAAGCGAACAAGCTTATCAGTTCTACCAGAAAACCCTGCAGGAATCCTGGTCTAAACGATACCACCGTATTTACCACTCCATCCTTTTCGATTACGTTAATTTCCTGCGCGAAGATGAGGACTATGCAAGTATACTCCAACTATACCAGACCCATAAACCGCTCATCCCTCAGATGGAATTGGAAACTAAAGTCGCTTTTTTCAATGCTGTTGCAGATGCCTACCTGCACGAGCAGCAGTTTGAAGCAGCGGCTTGGTTAAAAGACAACATTTTGCATCTTCAGGATAGCTTGCTGAACCTGGACAGGCAGCGGACCATAGCAGAGTTGCAGTACAAATTCAAACTGGAAAGCGAAGTGGTGGAGAACAAATTGCTCAAGTTGGAATATGAAGCCAGCCGCCTGGAACTGGCTCAAAAAAACAGCTGGCTGACCGCAGCGATAGCAAGCTTGCTTTTTGCCGCGAGCCTGCTCTTTGCACTTTATTACTTTTACAGCCAAAAAAAGCAGCACAACGAGCAGCTCGAAAAAGAAGTGGAAGCACGTACAGCCCAGCTTAAAAAGTCGAATACGAAACTACGCCTCGCCAACCAGGAATTGGAAAAAAGTAACGAAGAACTGGAACGTTTCGCTTTTATCACCTCCCACGATATGAAAGAGCCGCTGCGCAACATCAACAGCTTTTCGACTTTGCTCGACCGCCGCATGCAGTCGATTGGCTATCAGGACGAACAGTCCCGTGAATTCCTGGCCTTCATAACCCGGGGTGCCCGGCAATTACATACTTTAGTTGAAGATGTGCTCTTTTACAGCCGTATCAGACAGGGATACGACCCTGAATATCAGGATATCCAATTAGAGGAAAGATGGGCAGGCATACGGGAGCAGTTGAGCATCCTGCTAAATGAAAAGAATGCTACGGTGGAGCTCTTCAGTTCCGGAACCTGCCGGGGGCCTGCACCGGTGATCGATATCCTCATTAAAAACCTCGTAGAAAACGGTGTGAAATACAATACGGCAGCTATCCCGCTCATCACTATCCGGCAAGGCGAAAAAGACCAACATTACTGGATTAGTGTAGAGGATAACGGCATAGGTATCCCAACTGAATTCCAGGAGAAGGTTTTCAACATGTTTTTCCGTATGCACGACCGCGGCACTTATCAGGGCACCGGATTAGGGCTGGCTATCGTACGGCGCCTGACAGACTATATCGGGGGCACGATAACCCTGCAGAGTGAAGAAAATAAAGGGAGCGTGTTTACCATTCGATGGCCGAAAGAGAAAACACAGTCGGGCATCAATCACTGACGACCGAGCCGGATCAGCCTGCAGTTGGACATTACTAATGCCAACAGGGAGCCCGGTAATAACTGCATGCTGCAAAACCGTCCAGCATACAACGCCCAATACCAACAAAAATCAATGCACCGCCAGTATGATCAGACCAATATGCACAACTGTATTTTTAGCTATAGGAATACCCTTAGCCTTATTCTGCCAAAGTTTTTCGCCGGCAAACAATGGAGCAGCCCGTAACAGCTCAGCATATGGCACCTACACTCCTGTGGCTCAACACGATAAGCGGCAAACACCAGCCGACAGTATAATTGTCCATTTGCAGCAACTATCTGAGCAGGGCGACTACCTGGCTCTCCTGCAGCAATATTATGCCCATCGGCAGTTTTTCGTTGAACAAACGGTAAGCCCGGCTAAATGGAGTATACTCTATGCATTGCTGAGTACTGCTCAGGCCCGGTTGGGTAACTATGAAACGGCTATCCGGCTCAAAGACAGCCTTATTCTCTATCAGAATATCGCTCTAACTCACCAAAAATCGGCAGCACTTGCCGCACTTGCAGCCCGATACCCCATTGATGAAGCGAGAGCACAGCGCCGGGAGCTTGAGAAACAGCGCATCCGGCAGGAAATGGCCATCAACCGGCAGCAGCAAAATTTTTCGGTTCTCATTACTGCCCTGATACTCTTACTGGCAGCTGGGGGGGGGCTCATGGCTCTGCGTACCCGCCAAAAAAGATATCAAAAAGAACTGGAGCAGGCAGTGGCAGAACATAAAAAGGAACTGAGGGAAAAAAATCAGCAACTTCAGGATTACAACAAAGACCTTCAGGCTTTCTACCGAAGTACGAGTCATGACCTCGTGGAGCCCCTGCGGAATATTACAAGTTTTGCAGGTCTGCTGGAACGCTACTACCGGCAGCAGCAACAACAAACCCGGGAATCAGCAGCCCGTAATCTGAAAGCAGCAAGCAAACAAATGCACCAACTTGTAGTACGGCTACCGGAGCTACTCGGGGTAAAACATTGACTTATGAGCCGTAAATTCTATATTCTGATACTCTTTGTCTGTATACTGCCACAACTGTCCTATACACAGCCGGCAAAAGACAGCCTGCAGCTTTTGATCGAAACGGCGCCTACAGACAGTGCCCGGGCGATTTATCACAACCAATTAGCAGGCGTACTATTCTACGAAAATGTGGACTCAGCACTGTACCATGCAGTACGCGCACAAAAAATAGCACAGGCTACCGGCATGGCTGCGGAAGAAGCGCAGGCGCATTACGCGGCTGCTGTCCTCTACAGCGTAAAGGGGAACCGGGAAGAACAGCTTTTCCACCTCGGCAAAAGCTTGCAGCTTGCCAGGCAAATCAAAGACTCCACAAAGATTCATTCAGTCATTGTGGAGCAAGCGCTAATTTTAATAGACAACGGGCGGATGGCCGAAGCCCTGCAAAGACTGCAGCAAAGCCTTGACTATACCCACTATGGAGGAGAGGACCTGCTGTATTCCCTGTACTACATCGCTGCATTGCACTTCGAGATGGGCAACGATAGTCTGGGGCTCGCGTACGAGCAGCGCGTTGTTTCCCTGCTTGACGAACTCAATCAGCCGCTACTGCATACCCGGATACTCATACAAACCGGAAGAAGCATGATTGATGCAAGTCAGTGGGCGAAGGCAGAAAGCCGACTGCAAAAAGGCCTGGAAATGGCAACCCGGCAGGGCAGCAACAACAGCATTGCACTGGCTTTACAGGGTCTGGCTGAAATCAATATGCATTATGGTCATTATGAGCAGGCTGACAATCAGTTAGAGCAATCCCTCGAGCTATGCCTGCAGGATGACTTTAAACCCGTGCAGCTAACCGTCATACTTACACAGCTCAAGTTGATGATTGAGACGCAGCAGTACAGGCGTGCTTTACAGTATTACCAAGCCTATTACCCCGGGGTGGCCAGCTTTCGGCATAGTAATGATCAGCGGCTATTACTCTGGTCCTGCCTGAAAACAATCTACCGGGAAAACCGCAAGTTGAAACCAGCCTTTGAAGCTCAGGATTCCATTCTTTTTTATCAAACCCTGCAACTTGCAGAAGAAGAACAAAAAGCAGTAGCATCACAGGAATCAGAATATCAGCTAAAACTCGAAAAGGACCAACGGGATGCACTCGCTCTGGAAACACAAAAGCAGGAATTAGCCATCAGTGAACGCCAAACACTGCTCATCATACTTACTGCGGTATTCATGCTGGTTGCTGTAGTTGCTGCTCTGTTTTTTACGCTTACCAACCTCACCGGCAAGCGGTACGAGCGCAAATTAAAGCAAAGTATTGCCCGGGATACTGCCGAGCTCCGTAAGGTCAACCAAAGGCTAAAGGATGTGCAGCTTCGACTCGAATCCTTTTTTCGCATTGCCGCCACTCAACTGAAGGCTCCTCTGCAGAGCATCCGACAGGAGCTGGCTTATGCAGAACCCCGGCAGTTGAGGGATGAGCAAAACCAAGCGAAAGAGTACCACCTCTTTCTGGAGAAGGGGGTGCAACAGATGGAAAAACTAATCGAGGGGATACAGGCTTTTGCAGACGTCCATAACAAGACCTTGAATACAGAATCCATCAATCTCGCCGAAGCCACAGAAGATATCTTCAGCGAAGCGGCAACCCGCTTTCCGGATAAAAAACCCAGCCTGAAACTTGAAACACCTCTCCCGGTTATAAATGGACCGGGAGAACTTATCCGTGCAGTCCTCGCCCATTTGATCCCCAATGCCATTCATTTTACCCCTGGAGACAATGTGACTGTTCTCGTTGGATATCGCAAAACGCCCGAGGTTCATGAAATATGGGTTAAGGACTACGGTAGTGGTATCGAACCGGAATTTCAGGAGCGGATATTCGATCTGTTTTACCGTTTGCAGGACCGCGGGCAGAGCCAAAACCCGGGCATTGGGTTGCCCTTATCCCAAAAGCTGGCCCAACAAATGAACGGGGCGCTCCGTGTAAAGAGCGCCCCGGGCATGGGTAGTACATTTACCCTTAGTATTCCTGTACAGTAAGCTTAGCCGTTCCCTTTCTTATGATCGGCCAGGAACTTCTCCAGGCCAATGTCCGTTAGTGGGTGCTTCAGCAAGCCCATAGCGGCATCGAGCGGGCAGGTAAAGACATCCGCTCCGGCACGGGCGGCGTCCACAATATGCTTGGCATTACGGATGGAAGCTGCCAGGATTTCTGTTTCGTAGCCCTGAATGGCATAAATTTCAGCGATTTGCTCAATGAGAGCGATGCCGTCCCAGCTGATGTCATCAATACGGCCGATAAAAGGGGAAAGGTAAGTCGCACCAGCCTTAGCAGCCAGGATCGCCTGGCCAGCAGAAAAGACCAACGTACAGTTGGTACGAATACCATTGTCGCGGAAGTAGCTTAGGGCTTTTACCCCATCCTTAATCATTGGGACTTTCACCACGATATTAGGGGCCAGTTTGGAGAGCGCTTCTCCCTCTTTGATGATGCCCTCGAAATCGGTGGAGATGACCTCAGCACTCACATCACCGTCCACAATTTCACAGATTTTCTGGTAATGGGCGTAGATATTGTCCTGACCGGTAATTCCCTCTTTTGCCATAAGGGAAGGATTGGTGGTTACACCGTCCAGGATACCTAATTCATTAGCCTCCTTAATTTGATCAAGGCTGGCTGTATCAACGAAAAACTTCATATTTCAGGTTGGTTTTTACAGTATTTTCAGAATAGACATTCAAAGATAGAACCTGTAGCAACCGCAATAGTTTGGTGAGATATCCGGAAGGAAAAAAATAAGGCGAGCAACACATCGCACCGCTCAACCTGCCTACCCTTGCTGCGTTTCCGCCCTGGGGGAGTTCAGCGGGAGCTGGTCGTGTGCGCTCGCCGGACGGCAAAGGTAAGGGGTTCCTTTGGAAATTCCAAAACTCTGCCCCCGGCGTTGCAATTATTTTTTCTCTCCTTTTGGAATAATCTCCGTCTTCTCACCGAAGTATTGCACAAAGCGCTGCATATCAGCAGCTAACTCGGCATTCTGTGTAGCTTTATAGTAGGTATCCGCCAGTGCTCTCAGCGTTTGGAACATAAACCGGTCCATTTCGATCACCTGCATCTGCTTTGTCCACAGGTCAATCCGGAGTGTATCCTTCGTCTCCCGGTCAAAAATAGACAACAGAAAAGCTTTTGCGGACTGCAGCTCCGGCCCGTCAGGTCCGTCCACCGATGCCCATTGTATATCGATGGGCATGTTTTCCTCATCCAGCCCTACATTAATTTTTATTTCTGACCACTTCTTAACTTCGTCTGCCATAATTCTTTCGGTATTTTTTTGCTGACCAATTTCCAGGCATTGGTTTAGTACGCCCGGAGCGGGCCGAAATTACTAAATTTCAACCCGATATTCTACTGACCTGCCTGCCACCTGCCTGGTTCGCGCCTTTGATGTTGTTTTTTGATCAGTACTGTAGTATCCTGTATCCCCTACCGGCTATTTTGGTAAAAAAGACCTGACTATGTCCCAAATCAATGTTCTCAAACGGATTGTTCTACCCCTTTACTGCTGCATTTTTCTCCCCTACTGTGTGCCGGCACAAAACGCGGTAACTTCCGGCCGTCTGTATGTAGAGCCCCCTACCCTGATCTGTCTGGGCTTTGAGTGGTACATAGGTGGAGATGACAACCGCAACGCTTCTGTGGAAGTTGCCTACCGCAGAGCCGGAGACCCGGGCTGGAAAACAGGCATGCCTCTTATCCGGATTGGAGACGAGATGGCTGGTATTGCTGAGCTGACCTACAGGACGCCAAGCCTTTTTGCTGGCAGCATCATTGATTTGGAGCCTGATACGGAGTACGAATGCCGCCTCACGCTCAGCGACCCTGATGGCGTGGAGCTTGGGCAAGCCGTACATATCCTACGCATCAAAACCCGGGCTGAGCCTCAGGCCAAAGCCAATGGCCGCATCCGGCATGTCTACCCTCCGGACTGGAAAGGCGAAAAGGAAACGCCCGCCTACGAAGGCCTGATGCATGCTTACTATGGATTTCGGCGTTATGCTGACCACAATCAGACCGTTGACCCGGTACAGCCCGGAGATATGATCCTGGTGCATGCTGGTACTTACAAGGCTGATCGCTACAACTACCGTAATGAGCATGCGCTTACCTTCCACGGTACCTACAGCCTGACCCACGATGGCACCCCGGAGCGGCCCATTGTTATTAAAGCTGCCGGAGATGGAGCGGCCATATTCGATGGTGACGGCGCATACCGTCTGTTTGATCTTATGGCAGCCGACTACCACCACCTTGAGGGCCTGACCATCAGAAATGCCGACATTGGCATACTAGCCGGAGAGAAGAATGTACTTGGCTGTGAAGGGCTCGTAGTGAAAAACTGCCGGATAGAAAATGTAGGCATCGGCATCATGGCTCAGTACCGGGGCTGCCGCAATTTTTACCTGGCAGACAACCACATCACTGGCCGGGTCGATACCACCCGCCTGCTGCGCAAGGAGAGAGGGCCTGACGGCAAACTGCAACAAAGAGCTTATTCTTACTACGGCGTCAAAGTCTACGGGCAGGGGCATGTCATCTGCCACAACTATGTGGCCTACTTCTTCGATGGCATTGACATTTGCACCCACGGCGCTGCAGAACTCCAGGAGGATGAGCGTAGCGTAGCCATCGACGTGTACAACAACGATATTTTTCTGACCAACGACAACTTCTTCGAAGCCGATGGAGGCACCTACAACCTCAGGTTTCTTCGCAACCGGGGCTTCAACTCCGCTCAATCGGGCTTCACCAATCAGCCTGTCTTGGGCGGCCCCGTATACTGGATCCGAAATATCGGTTTCAACATTCCGGAAAAGCCTGCTCTCAAGTATTGGGAGACCCGCCCCGGCGCTATTGTCGCCTACCATAATGTTTTTACGACCTACTCCGGGCGCAGCTGGAAAGGCATGAACAATGCTCAATTCCGCAACAACCTGTTCCTGCAGCCTGATGACGCGCCACAGCCTACGCTAGGCATGAAGACCTACACGAGCTACACTACGAGCGATTACAATGGCTACCGTTTCCACGACGGACAGGAGGCCCCTATTTCCTGGCATGCCCCAAAACCTGGTGTGCTCCGGGACTACGTACTCAGCCATGAGGCATAGACCTTCCAAACGCTGGAAGACCTCGCTGCCGCCACCGGGCAGGAGCAACACAGCATTACTGTAGACTTTTCAGATTTTGTAAAGGTACCGGTCCCGAATTTCAAAGCATGGCAGGCCGCTAACCCGGACCCCGATGCAGAAGCCTTCCCTATTTGGTATCCGGAGGGTATGGATTTTCACCTCAGCCCTGGTAGCAAAGCCATTGACGCAGGGGTACGTATCCCTAATGTGAATGATGATTTCATGGGAGAAGCTCCCGATATGGGCGCACTGGAAGGCAATCGGCCCGCGCCCCACTATGGCCCCCGAAATTAGTGGTCAAAACAAGAATAGCACAATGGGTCCTATCTCAACAGTCTTGTGCCCGCATTGGCTATTTCGTGAATGGCTTCAGAATCGTAAATAATCTGACCAGGTTGCAAGCCCTGAGCAACAGCAATCATCGCTTTTGCCACATCCTCGGCTTCCACTGGCCGGTATTTGCCCATCACTTTACCCCGGATGTAGGGAGCAACGCCCCGGGTCAGGCGCACCGCCAATTGCTCTGCCAGCCGTTGCTCTTGCCTTGGCCCCAGCAGTAAGGAGGGTTCGAAGATATGTATACCCCACAGGGGCAGCTCACGGATGGCGGCTTCCAGCTCTCCTTTCACGCGGGAATAGAAAAACAGGGAATCGCGGTCTGCCCCAACGGAAGAAACCAGCATCAACTGATTGGCACCTGCCGCTGCAGCTGCCTTCGCAGTTTCGTAAGCGTAGGTGAAGTCGACTTTGTAGAATGCTTCTTTACTCCCAGCTTTAGCCATAGTTGTCCCCAGGCAGGAAAAGACATCCTGTCCCTCCATGAGGTACTGGTAATCAGCGGCTTTGTCAAAATCAATGACATGCTGCACAAACCCTTCGCCCTCAATGTCGAGCTTGCGCCGGCCAAAGCTGACCACCCGTTTGTAGGCAGGGTGCGCAATCAACTGCCGGAGCACAAAGCCGCCGACCAGGCCGGAGCCTCCAAATACCAATGCGGTCTTCTGATGTCTGCTAATTTCCATATTCACTGCAAAAGTAAGAACTTTTCCTTTTCTAACGCGACACGGGCAAGGTATAGTAAGATGCTGAGATCCCGCCCCAGATACCGAGCCCACCCTCTACATTCGACTCAATCAGGGTATAGCTCGAAAAGGGCCCCTGATTGGCCGTATTGAACTCCACGGTATTCCAAAAATCAAAGTGGGCTTCATCTATGGTCATCCACTTTACAGTGATGGTATCGCCTACCGTGTAAAAACCAAAGGTCTCCAGGTCAATATCCACGCTTCCTCTGGGAATGGGGCGGAAGAGCGGGAATTCCACCACTTCACCATCAAACAGCCGGTCGTCTGTAACAGAAGCCCCCGGACTGATGATCGGGCCGCCATTGGTGCCCACCTGATAACGGTAAAAATTGGGCGTGCTTGCGGGGTCTTTCAGGTAACCCAATAGCTGCGCCAGGGTATCAACAGGCTCGCCCGGAGGGGGCCGGAACCGCAGGGAGTCGATTGGTACCCGTTCCGGAATGCTTGTCACGGCACGTAGTTGCCGCCCCTCTGCGTCCACCAGCAAAGTATAGGTTTTTCCTTCCTCACCAATCATGGAGAAACTCATATCAATGTACACACAGAAGTTGAAGCCGAGGCTGTCCACCGCAAGCCCAAAGGCATCGGCAGCCAGTTGCTTTTCCAGAGGAGATAGCTCATTCAGGCAGATTTCTTCCAGTTGTACGGTATCCTGGCCATCAGTAATGCGTACATCTGCCCCGCTTACGAAATTATCATTGAAGTCTTCGGCGCTAAATTCAGAAAAGAAATTAGTGGACCGCGAAAGAATCACAAATGGTGGGCGTGATTCCGCACCCGCTTCAATGTAGCCCTCCACTACGATTTCCTGAGGCAGGTCAACAGAAGCAGGCACGAATTCCTGCTCGCAGCTTACCGTGAGCCATCCCATTATCAGGACAAAAAAGAAAATACGATTCATGCAGCTTGGTTTCTGCTGGCAGAACAACCGTAGCCCGGGTAAGTTTTCGCTGTTAAGATTTAATCCGCTTATACCGCAAACGGATGGAGTTGCCAATTACCACCACATCCGAAAATGCCATAAACAGTGCGCCCCACATCGGGTTGAGAAAGCCCATAGCGGCGATTGGGATGGCCACAATATTGTAGGCAAAAGCCCAAAACAGATTCTGCTTGATGGTCAGCACCGTATGCTCTGAAATACCAAAGGCTTTGCGAAGGTACTCCAGCTTGCCGTTCAGCAGGATGATCTGTGCGGATTGGATCGCTACCTGGGAAGCATTGCTTAGCGAGACGCCAACGGTTGCCTTAGCCAAAGCCGGCGCATCATTGATGCCATCTCCAACCATAGCAGTAGGCCCCTGAGCAGAAAGGGCCGCAATGCGTTCCAGTTTTTGCTCCGGCAGTTGGGCACCGTAGTACTCCTCAATACCAAGATGGCCTGCCACTTCAGCGACTTTCGCCTCCTGATCGCCACTCAGAAGCACCGCAGATTTGCCCTGTGATTTCAGGTAAGCCACTGTTTCCGCTGCATCCGCCTTAATATCATCCGCCAAAGTAATAGTCGCCAGCAGGGTATCGTTTTCGATCAGATAGAGGGCTCCCGGCTCGCCGGCGACCTGCGGTGGCAGCATCCGGTCAGAGCCGAGGCGAATGGTATGCCCGTGTTGGTCCCGTGCCTGCAGGCCACGCCCTTTCAGCTCTTCTACCTCCTGCAACTCCACCGCTACGCCATTCACCCGGCTCGCCATCTCCCGGAGCAGGGACTGTGCAATGGGGTGAGAAGAATGCTGTTCCAGTTTGTAAATCAGGGCGTTTGCCCGAGCCTCATCCGGCTGATGGTACTCAATATGCCTGATACGAAAATCCCCGGTGGTCAGTGTACCGGTTTTATCAAAGACTACTTTTTTGACGCGGGAAAAAACCTCCAGGGTTTGCCCGCCTTTCACCAGGATGCCATTCCTCGCCAAACGGCCCACGCCCACCATTACAGCTGTAGGCGTAGCCAGTCCCATTGCGCAGGGGCAGGAAATCACCAATACAGCGATGGCATTCATCAGCGCCTGCCCGAAAGCCAGCCCAAAGACGAAGTGCCCAAGCAGAAGCGTCAGAAGAGCAATGCTCAATACCACCGGCACGAAAATAGCACTGATTTTATCCGCCAGCCGCTGTATATCCGGCTTGTCCTGTTGAGCGGTTTTCACCAGTTCTATCATTTGGCTCAATACCGTGTCCCGGCCTGCTGCCGTCACTTCCATTTTTAAAGAACCGCCAACGATCACCGAGGCCCCGATGACCTGATCACCAGCCGACTTGTTCACCGGCAAGCTTTCGCCAGTCAGCATAGACTCGTCCACAGCCGCTTCCCCTTCCAGGATTTGGCCATCCAGAGGCACTTTATCGCCTTCGTTCACCAGCAAGGTATCGCCTACTTTGACTTCTTCCCGCTTCAGCGTGACCACCGCACCGGAGGGCATGATCTTACGTGCGGTCTCTACCTGTAGCTTCGTCAGCTCCCCAATCGCAGTCGTAGTCTGCTCCACCGCTCGCTTTTCAAGCCAGTTGCCCACCAGCACCAGGGTAACAATCGTAGCGCTCGTCTCATAAAAAATGTAATTGGCTTCCCAGAGCAGTGTCCCCACAAGGCTGTAAACGAAGGCGGCTGTGCTGCCTACAAAGATCAGCACATCCATATTAAGCACCCCACCTTTAAGCGAGCTAAGGGCCGAGCGCCCGAAGTGCAGGAACCCGATCACGAAAGGTGGCAGGCACAGGGCCATTTGAAACCAGTAATTTTCCATGATGACCAACTCCACACCCGCCATCATAAAGAAGTGGTACATCAGCAGAGGGAAAGTGAAGATGGCACTAACCAGCAATTTGCGCTCCAGCGTCCACCATGGCCCTTTGGCATCGCTGTCCTCATCCACCACCGAAAAGCCCAGTTTGTGGATGCCTTGCCGGACTTTCTCCCGGTCGATGCCCGATGCTGTCTCCCGGTAGCGTACCTCCTTAGTCTGGAAATTCACATACACCTCTTCCAGCCCTTTACGCTCCAGGAATTTATTCAGGCTTGCCGCGCAGTTGTTGCACGTCATGCCCTCTACTTTCAACTCTACAATATCGTTAGCCATAGTGATGGTCGCTTTTCTGTCTGAATATAGAAAGGATGCTAAACCTTGCCCGCCCTTTCACACTTGTTAAAGGTATGGAGCAGTTGTTTAATTTGGAACAGCTACCTTCGTATTATTAACACATCAATCCAAAATCAGATTAATGATGAGAACGCTAAGCCTGTTATTTGTGCTTGCCTTTTTTTTCACCGGCTGCCAGAGCGGCGGCAGCACCAACGAAACAGAAGAAACGACAGCCGACACCACTGCGGTGGATTCAGAACCTGCTACCAGGTATTCCCTCACGCCTTTCAGCGAGTCAAAAGCCTATCCTGATGCGGCTATTGAGGGTGTTACCTATGATGCCGGGAAATTCAACTTCACCATAAGTGGAGAAACGTACGAACTCGGTGTACAAACACCCGACGCAGACGCTAAAATGTGCGCCAACAGCGCTAAAGGCCAGCACATCCACCTGATTATCGATGATCAGCCCTATGCTGCCAAATACGAGGCTTCCTTTGACTACGAAATTGAGGACGGCGACCACTACATGCTTGCTTTTCTTTCCCGCTCCTACCACGAGAGTATCAAGACAGATCAGGCACATGTTGCTAAGAAAGTAACGATTGAGAACAATGGTTTCATGGCGGTCGATAATATTACAGAACCTATTCTGTTCTACAGCCGCCCTAAAGGTACGTACACTGGCAAAGCCCAAACCGAAAAGGTCATGCTCGACTTTTACCCGGTCAATGTACCAGGCTTCGGTACCGACCACATGGTGAAAGCCACTATCAACGGCGAAGACCATATGATCGACACCTGGCAGCCATACTATGTAGAAGGTCTTCCAATGGGCGAGAACACCATCACACTGACCCTCGTTGATGCCGAAGGCAATAAAGTAGATACGCCGCTCAATCCGGTTACCCGTACCTTTACCCTGCAGGAGGACCCGGCAGAGTAAATATTGAGCGCATCGCTTACCTATTTAAAGCGAAATAATCACTATACAGGCAGTCCGCACCCGCGGGCTGCCTTTCTTGTTACCCCCTCAATACAAAAAGTGCTGCTCGCACACTGTGCGGCAGCACCCAAAAGCCAGTAAACCAGTAGCCCTTTGGCTACTAACAAACAAACATTCTTGACGCTCCAAAGGGAAAAGTGCAGCCCGTGTAGCAGGTGATCTTGCCCCACACTGCTCTCCTTACCATTCTAAAGATGACGGATACGGGCTACACCTGTATAATCCCTTTCGAAGTTGGCTCTCCCACCGCAGGCGCAGCATTCTGCACCCATATTCCGGTGTTTTAGTATTTTGATGTAGTTTCGTTTTTCAATGACATCTAACTAATACCAACAACCGTGCCAAAAATGAAAAACCACCTTTTCCTCCTGTTTGCTTTTGTGCTGCTTTGGAGCTGTAATGGCTCTGAAACCAAGGCGCCACCCTACGCTGCACAAAAAACCGCCCTGGCAAATGAAGCCGCGGTGGTATCTCCCCACCCCTTGACCACGCAGGTCGGCATAGACATTCTTAAAAAAGGTGGAAACGCAGTCGATGCAGCCATTGCCGTGCAATTTGCCATGGCTGTTGCCTATCCGCGGGCAGGGAACTTAGGCGGAGGCGGCTTTATGGTACTCCGGCAGCCTGATGGCAACACCGCTGCGCTCGATTACCGGGAGCGCGCCCCTTTGGCTGCTCAGCGGGATATGTATCTTGACAGCACCGGGCAGGTGATCGAAGGGCTTAGCCGCAATGATGCGCTGGCTGCGGGCATTCCGGGTACGGTAGCGGGTATGGAAGCGGCCTTTAAAAAGTATAGCACACTGCAAGACTGGGAGGCGCTGCTGGAACCCGCCATCCGTCTGGCAGAGGAAGGCTACCCCATCTCCCCTGCCGAAGCGGAACGCCTCAATAGTTTCCAGGAAGCCTTCCGCACCTATAACGAAGGGCCCAACCCCTTCATCCGCGACACCTTTGAAGCCTGGTACCTCCTCCGGCAACCGGTGCTGGCCCGCACCCTGCGCAAAATTCAACAACTGGGCGCCCGGGGGTTCTATGAAGGCCCGGTAGCAGAAGCCATGGTACAGGAATCCCGGTCCCGCAACGGTATCTTCACCCTGGAGGACCTGGAGCGCTATGAACCTGCCTGGCGCACACCAACCCGCGCCAATTACCGGGGCTATACCGTCATTAGCATGCCTCCTGCTTCGAGCGGTGGGGTGGCGCTTTCGCAAATGCTAAACATGGTGGAACCCTTCAATTTACACGAAAAGCCCTTCCATAGCGCTGAAGCCGTCCACCTGATGGTAGAAGCAGAGCGCCGCGCCTTTGCCGACCGGGCAGCCCACCTGGGCGATACCGACTTCTACGATGTGCCTGTGGACTCCCTCATGAGCCGGGCTTATCTCGACCGGCAGATGGCTAACTTCGACCCTGCACAGGCTACGCCAAGCGACAATATCATTGCAGGAGACTTCCAGCTGCTTAAAGAGAGTTTTGAAACCACCCATACCTCAGTGGTAGATGCAGAAGGCCGGGCGGTATCCATCACCACTACGCTCAATTCCAACTTTGGCTCCAAGGTGTGGGTACGAGGCGGCGGCTTCTTTCTCAACAATGAGATGGATGACTTCAGTGCCAAACCCGGCGTGCCCAATCAATTTGGGCTAGTGGGCGCAGAAGCCAATGCCATTGCCCCCAAAAAGCGGATGCTCAGCTCCATGACCCCCACTATTGTGGAGCGGGACGGGCAATTGTATATGGTCCTGGGCGCGCCGGGCGGCTCCACCATCATTACAGCTGTATTTCAAGTCATCACGAATGTTACTGACTTTGGAATGTCTTTAGAGGAGTCGGTCAATGCCGGCCGTTTCCACCACCAATGGCTGCCTGATGAAATCCTGGTGGAGCGTGGTGCCCTGCCCGACAGCACTATGGCACAGCTCAAAGCCATGGGGCATACCTTCCGGGAAATTGAGCGCATGGCAGTGATCAAGGCTATCCTTAGAGACAAGGATGGTACGCTCCATGCAGTAGGCGATTTCCGTAACCCCGATGATGATGCAAAGGGGTATTGAGCAAAGTGTTGAGGATTCAAAAATAATGCCCGGGCTCCGGAATTTAACCGGAGCCCGGGCATTGTACGTTTCGAATTGAGGCCAATTACAGTTTCCCCGGGAAATGCCCCGGGTTCACCTCGTGCATCATTTTATAAACCTGCTCAAAGACATCCTCGGGACTGGGCTTGGTATAGTAATCGCCATTAGAGCCATAAGGAGGGCGGTGGGCACGCGCGGTAAGCGTCACCGGATCGGAATCAAGGTAGCGATAGCCTCCCTGCACTTCCAGTACCTCCCGCATCATGAATGCCGTAGCGCCACCGGGCACATCCTCATCCATAAAAACAATGCGGTTGGTCTTTTTCAGGGATTCCAGGATGATATGCTCGAGGTCGAAGGGAAGTAGGGTCTGCGCATCTATTAATTCCACAGAGATGCCCTGTTCTTCCAACAACTGCACCCCTGCCTGCGCTACGCGAACGCAGGAGCCGTAAGTCACCAGCGTCACATCTTTGCCCTTACGCAACACTTCCGGCACACCCAACGGAATGGTGTACTCACCGAGATTGTCCGGCACGCGCTCTTTTAGACGGTAACCGTTGAGGCACTCTACGATCAGAGCCGGGTCATCAGATTGCAGGATGGTGTTGTAGAAGCCGGCCGCCTGTACCATATCACGGGGCACAATGACATAAATCCCACGCAGGGCGTTCAAAATCATACCCATAGGCGAACCAGCATGCCAGATCCCCTCCAGCCGGTGCCCGCGTGTACGGATGATAGCCGGTGCTTTTTGCTGGCCATTGCTGCGCCAGCGTAGCGTTGCCAGGTCATCCGTTAGTGGCTGCAGCCCGTAAATCAGGTAATCGAGGTACTGAATCTCTGCGATGGGGCGGAGGCCACGCATCGCCATGCCAACCGCCTGCCCCATGATGGTCCACTCCCGGATACCGGTATCGAAGACCCGGCCTTTGCCATATTTCTGCTGCATGCCTGCGAAGCCCTGATTCACATCGCCAATATCGCCGACATCTTCACCGAAAGCACAAAGCTCCGGGTACTGCGCCAGTTTTTTGTCAAAGAAAGCATTAAGGACTTCATAGCCGTTTTTGACTTCAGAGTCTTCTGAGAAAGCTTTATGCACCACCGGTACATTCAGGGCAGCCTGAGGCGAGTCACTGTACAGGTGGGCATGGTAATGCTTATGGGCGAGCTGATAGGATTGTTCAATCCAGTTGCGAAGCCCAGCTTCCGCCTCCAGCCCGGCACCCATAATCTGGTAGAGCATCCGTCGGGCAACTTGCGTGACCTCTCCGTCTACAGGGTGCATGAGCCGTTCAAGCTCCTGCTTCAGCTCGTCGCAGGGGCCATTATCCTCAGGGATTTGCCCGAAGACCGATTTCAGGTCTTTGATACGTTTTTTGGTCGGTGCATTTACTGCTTTCCATGCTTTATCACGACTCTCCTTAGCATAAGCTTTGGCATCCTTACGGATTTTCTTAGCTTCCTCTTCGGTGAAGATGCCTTCTTTGACCATCCATCGCTCCATTAGCAGGATGGGGTCGTGGTCTTTTTCCCATTGCAGGCGCTCTTTTGATTTGTAGCGTTCGTGAGAACCGGAAGTGGAGTGCCCCTGCGGCTGAGTAACTTCTGTAATGTGGAACAGGGCCGGGCGGTGGGTCTCCCTCATTTTGGCGATACCTTTCATGTAGGTTTCCACCAACTCCGGATAGTTGCCGGCTTTGACCACGTAGATGTCCATACCGGTATCTTCGCCTTCAGTTTGGAACCCCTGAAGTGCTTTGGAAATACTCCCTTTAGCAGTCTGGTACTCTATAGGAACAGAAATACCGTAGCCATCATCCCAAACGGATATCGCAAGCGGCACCTGTTGAACGGCAGCAGCGTTGACCGTTTCCCAGAAAACGCCCTCAGAAGTTGAAGCGTCACCGATAGTCACAAAGCTGATTTCCTTACCATCCTGAGAGAAGTCTCCCCCGCTTAGCATCTCTGCATTTACCCGATAATGTTTGGAAGCCAGGGCGAGCCCCAGGGCACGGGCCATCTGCCCTGCCGTGCTTGAGATATCTGCACTAACGTTAAAGTGATTAAGCAAGTCGAGCCATTCGCCTTCATCATCAATGGTAGGGGTACCGAAATGGCCGTTCATCTGACGGCCACCAGAGAAAGGGTCGTTTTCAGGATCGGCATAGAGCTGGGCAAAGAAGTCTTCCACCGTTGCCAGGCCAAGAGCGAACATAAAGGTCTGATCACGGTAATAACCGCTGCGCCAGTCGCCTTTGCGGAACGCTTTGGCCATGGCCACCTGAGGCACCTCTTTGCCATCGCCGGTAATGCCGAACTTGGCTTTTCCGGTCAGCACCTCCTTGCGGGCTAACAAGCTGGCTTCCCGGCTGATACAGCAAATTTCAAAATCTTTGATAATTGATGCTCTGGATGGCCCGTCTTCTGAGTTAGCAGATTCACGGGTGAAAGAATGGTCTAGCATACTTTTATCAGTTATACTGGTTATAATTTGGTTTATTTTGCGCTTTTGCAAAATTTAATTTCAAAGGGCTTGGTTTGAGCTATGCTAATATACAAAAAATTTGGCACAACCACTACCCAAAAAGACAAAGAAAGCCGGTAATTGTTCGCAACTTAAGCGGCCCGTCCCTGTTTGTTAAAAGGTGGATTAACAACTCATTAACCATAATGTAAGCGGCTCAGCTTTTATATTGACAGCATTAACTGTATTTTTGGGTCGCATCCAATTTATTTGTGATCTATCAAAAAAAGAATAACGTGATGAAGAAAGTATTTTCCGTATTAGCGCTGCTGGCCCTGGTAGCTACTGTAGGATTTAGTCAGAGTGATGCTGCAGCGACTCCGGTTGCTGCCGAAGAAGCTACAGAAGGCCCTCAGATGTCTTTTGAAACTGAAACTGTAGACTACGGCACGATTGAGCAGGGATCTGACCCTTACCGTGTATTTAAGTTTACCAACACGGGCACAGAGCCTCTGATCATCACGCATGCCAAAGGCAGCTGTGGCTGTACAGTGCCTACATATCCAAAAGAGCCTATCGCACCAGGCGAAACGAATGAGATCAAGGTCCGCTACGATACTAACCGCCTCGGTAAGTTCACCAAGCGCGTAACCCTGACTACCAACGCCGGTGAAGAGAAGCAGATGCTGACCATTAAGGGCGAAGTGGTGAAGAAGCCGGAAGAGCCTGCTGGCTTACCTGCCAATGAAGGCAATATGTTCAACAATCAGTAATCGTTCTTTTCGTTACTGTCTACTAAAAAGCCCCGGACTGAAAATCAGTCCGGGGCTTTTCTTTTGGGATGGCAGGTGGAACTTACGCCTGCATGTTAACTCAAACCTTTTTGCCCTGATCGGGTTATTTCTGATGTAACCCTTGAACAGGGGGACAAAAAAAACCCTTACTTGCAATGAAGTAAGGGCCTCTAACCCAAACAAATAAACACAAAAACTACTTCTTAAGTGTGTGTCACAAACATAGGATGAATTCTAATAATAGCCAAATTAATATATTTGGTTTTGTGACATCCTACATACGCTTTACGACATGCAATATACAAAAGAAACAGGAAAAAATCGTATTTTTTCGTGACGAATTTGCATCGTATTGAGAAGCATTTATAGTGTCACACTTTTTTTCATTTAACTCATTGAGCAGTTAAGACATAAGGACAAGACAATAATCGGCAACTTTGTGACATAAAAAACCAGACATGCTTTTACTACTTTCACCAGCTAAGACCCTTGATTACAGTGAGTCTTCAACAGAACTGCACGATCAGCCCCGGCTTCTCAGTGACAGCAAATCTCTGATTGATCTCCTAAAGGATAAATCAGAATCCGAGCTCATGGACCTCATGAAAATCAGCGAAGACCTGGCTACTGTTAACCGGGAGCGCTATCAGGACTTTGAGACACCCTTTGACCTGAATAATGCCAAGCAGTCTGTTTTGGCTTTCAAGGGCGATGTATACGTTGGGCTGGGCGCAGAGGATTTCTCCGAAGAAGACCTCAAATTCGCTCAGACACAAATCCGTATCCTCTCCGGGCTTTACGGAGTGCTACGCCCACTGGACCTGATGCAGCCCTACCGGCTTGAAATGGGCACTAAGCTCCAAAACGAACGCGGCAAAAACCTTTATGAATACTGGGGCGACCGCATTACCGAACTGCTCAACGCTGACCTGAACGCCAACGGGCAGGACAAAAGCGTCATCAACCTCGCTTCCAAAGAGTATTTCTCTGCTGTGAAGCCCAAAGACCTCGCGGGAAAGCTTTATCAGGTTGACTTCAAGGAACACCGGGACGGGAAATATAAAATCATCGCCTTTTACGCCAAGAAGGCGCGTGGTATGATGGCGCGCTACGCCGTCAAAAACCGCATCACCGCACCTGAGGGCCTCAAAGCGTTCGATATGGACGGCTATAGTTTTAATGCGCGATTGTCCAAAGATCAGCACTTTGTGTTTACCCGTGAAAGCTAATCGTTATCGGTCAGCTTAAGATAATCCCGTACTGTAGTCAAAAAATACGACCGTTCATCCCCATCCTCAAAAAGCGGGGCGAAGGTAGAGTCTGCAGCAGCTGCGTACCAAACCTCGCCCCGCTTAAGGCTTTCGTAGAGGCGCAGTCCCAGTTCATATTGTTGTACTGGCGTGGGCGGTTGCAGTTGCAGGACTTCTAAAGACCAGCTGGTATCCTGCGATATCGTCAAAGGCGACAGAAAGCCCGCCTCCCAGGCGTTAGTTTGCAGGAAAAGGTATGCTTCATCCTCCAGCCAGTTGTTAGCGATAACCGGATAGATGGCTGGACGTTTTGTGACGGGTTCAAATTTACTGAGCCGGTACAGCTCAATGCGGCTCCTGGGCTGTTCATCTACGGTATACTGTGTGCTCCTCATATTTTTGAAATACAGCAGGGAGGGCGGTGTGGTGCGAAACCGGCGGTCTCCTGTACCCTTTTGACGCTCAGTGGAATCGGGGCTACAGGCCAGACAAATGAAAAAAAGACCAATGACAGCCCAGGAAGTTTTCATATCTTTCTTTTTTAAATTGCCCTAACTAACAACATGCGACAGATAAGGTTTTTCTTTGCCCTGCTGCTGACCACCGGCCTGACGATACTGGCCAGCCTGCACCAGCCCCTGGGGTCTCCCCTGCCGGCAACAGGCCAATTCCTGAGCCCTTTTACCGGGTTTTGGCAAAATGCTGAGCGAGCCGATAAATTTCCGGACGAAAACCTCGTATTCCCACAGCTTTCCGCTCAAAGTGAGGCCCTGTTCGATGAGCGGGGTGTGCCCCACATCTTCGCGCAAAGCAACGATGATGCTGCTTTCATACAGGGCTACATCCATGCCCGCGACCGGCTCTGGCAGATGGATATTTCGGTACGGGCTACCATCGGGCGCCTGTCTGAAGTGATGGGCGAGCGTACCCTGGAGCGCGATCGTTTACAGCGGCGCAAAGGGCTGCTGTGGGGGGCTGAGAATGCGCTGAAAAAGTGGATGTCCTCTCCGGAGGAAGCTGCCATCATCAACGCTTACTGCGAGGGAGCCAATGCGTATATCAATAGTCTTAGCCCGGCAGACTATCCCATCGAATTCAAGTTGCTGGGTTATGCGCCGGAGCCATGGACGCCACTGCACATCGCCGCTTTTTATAAATCCATGTCAGAAGCCCTTTGCAGCCGGCACGAGGACATTCCTGCTACCAATGCGCGATTACTGCTTGGCGACAGCCTTTTCCAGGTGCTTTACCCTGAGCATAACCCGAAGCAATCCCCCATTATTCCGGATGTTGTTCAGTGGGGTTTCAATCCGTTGCCCCTGGCATCTTCCGCAACCGGCGACAGCATGCTGAGCAGCGGTGCAACCCGAACGCCCTTCGAGCTCCCCTCGCCATTTATTGGCAGCAACAACTGGGCGGTGAGCGCCGAAAAAACAGCCAACGGAGCCCCCATCCTATGCAATGACCCCCATCTGCAGCTCCGCCTGCCCGCTGTGTGGTATGAAGTCCAAATGCAAACGCCGGAATACAATGCCTATGGAGTATCCTTCCCGGGTGTACCTGGCATCATAATCGGATTTAATAAGAATATGGCTTGGGGTGTCACCAATGTAGGGCACGATGTGCTCGACTGGTACCGGATCGACTGGGCGAACCCCGAGAAAACAGCCTACCGGATTGATGGGGAGGAAAAGCCTGTGCGGGAAGTCGTGGAAGTCATTCAGGTCAAAGGGCGCGATGAACCCCTGCGGGATACCGTCCGCTACACCGTCTGGGGGCCGGTCACCTACGATGACCCGGAACATCCCAATCATGATATGGCGATGCGCTGGCTGGCCCACGATGAGCCGGCAGAAAAGCCTTTTTACGCCCTCGGTGTTTTCACGCGCCTGATGGGCGGGCAGGGGCTGTCAGACTATCAAACGGCCCTGCGTGGGTGGGAAAGCCCAGCCCAAAACTTTGTCTTCGCCAGCAAAGCCAATGATATTGCGATTACCGTAAATGGAAAACTGCCCCTGAAAGAAGACCAACAGGGGCGTTTCGTACAGGACGGCAGCCGCTCGGCTTCAGGCTGGAAAGGCTTTATCCCCCACGAGCACCTGCCACGGGTAGTCAACCCCGAGCGGGGCTTTGTCTCCTCCGCCAACCAACGGTCAACCGCACCTGATTATCCATACTACTACAACGGTGGCTTTGACGATTACCGGGGCCGCTACATCAACCGTCGCCTGGCGGAGATGGAAAATATTACCGTGGAGGATATGAAAGCCCTCCAACTGGACAGCCGCAGCCTGAAACCGGAGGATGCACTGCCGGTACTGCTGCAATTGCTCGACAGCACGGCTTCCGAATTAGGAGCGCACGAACGGGTCAAAACGTTGAGAAACTGGGACTATAATTTTACGAAGGATGGGGAAGCACCCAGCCTGTTTGAGGACTGGTTTGAAGCCGCTTACGCACAAGCTTTTGATGAATTCATCGTTTGGGAGGACTCTCTGGAAGTCCTTAAGCCTGAAGACTGGCGGTTCATTGAGCTGCTGGCCACCCAACCCGGCCATGCCATTTTTGACCATCAGTCTACTCCGGAGGTGGAAACCGCCGAGGAGGTCGTCCTAATGGCACTGAAAAAAGCACTGGAACAGCCACCGGTCTCTTGGGCAGAGCATAAGTCAACTGACATCGGGCACATGGCCATGATCCCTGCTTTTTCCAGATTAGACCTGGACGTAGGAGGCTATGGAGATGCGCCCAATGCCATTAAACCCGACCACGGCCCTTCCTGGCGTATGGTAGTAGAGTTGGGGGAGCAGCCCAATGCGTGGGGCGTATTCCCCGGCGGCCCTTCCGGCAATCCAGGCAGTGCCTTTTATGATCCTATGGTGACGCCCTGGGTGGAAGGGCAGTACAACCGCCTGCACCTGCTGGACAGCCCTGATGACCCCGCTGTAAAGCCCCTTTACCGACTCACCTTCAAAACTGCTGAATAACTATGCAAAAGACATTATCAGCCACAATAGCCATTCTAGTAGGAGGCGCTGTAGGCCAGGCACTGCTGGCCTGGTGGAGCCTGCCAGTGCTGGCGGCTCTTATTGCCCTCATTTTCCGCCTGAGCCCCCGTCCTGCCCTGTTTGGCGGTTTTCTGGGCGGGCTACTGCTGTGGGGAGGCTATGCTGCGGTCCTTAATGCCCAGAACGATGGTATTTTAAGCGCAAGAATTGGTGAGCTCTTTGGTGGGATCGGCGGGCCACTACTCGTACTGATCACCGGGCTTTTTGGCGCAATATTTGCCGCCCTTGGCGCCTGGACCGGAAGCCTGGCCAGAGGAGATTCAGGCTCTTAAATGCCGTACTTTTCGACCGGCTTATTTCGCACAAAGAACGTTGCAAACCTTAATTCTGTCGAATAACCTTGACCGGTGGCGTTCATATCGTTACCTTGAACATCGAAATGCTAAAACAGCGTAATGGAAAACAGCAGTTACGAACAGGCCCGCAAAAGGGTTAAGGAAAAAAAGAAGTTCTACGAGCACTTAGGCTCTTTTCTCATTGTTAATATTTTCCTGTTTTTGTTGAACATCTTCACTTCACCAAGCCACTTTTGGTTTATCTATCCACTCCTGGGATGGGGTGTGGGGCTAATGAGCCACTACTATCAGGTATTCGGCTTTCCAGGCATGCGGGGGGAAACCGCAGAATGGGAACAGCGGGAAATGGAAAAGGAAATGCGCCGGCTCGAAGGTGGCTACCATGAAGAAGACCACCTGGAGCTTCGGGAATTGGATAAAAAACCTCAAAGAAAGTGGCGTGATGAAGACTTGGTCTAAATGACAGTAATCTACATCCCGCCCGGCGTGCGCTCTGCCTCCGGCTGAGCGACGCTTTTGTAGTAGACCCTTGACCCGGGAGCTACACTACGGGTAATCCATACATTACCACCAATCACACTGTCGTGGCCAATGATGGTCTCCCCTCCTAAAATCGTAGCGCCGGAGTAAATCACAACGTTATCCTCTATTGTAGGGTGGCGCTTGGTTTTCGCATATTCTTTGCGGACACTCAATGCGCCCAGTGTTACGCCCTGATAAATTTTCACGTTGTTGCCAATTTCCACCGTCTCTCCGATAACGATACCTGTGCCGTGGTCAATGCAGAACCGCTCGCCAACGGTAGCACCGGGATGTATATCAATCCCTGTTACCCCATGCACATGCTCGGTAAGAATCCGTGGTATTAAAGGAACCCCCAGCCGGTGAAAAGTATTCGCTAACCGGAATACCGCAATGGCACGGAAGCCCGGGTAAGTCCGGATCACCTCCGTACGGCTGACCGCAGCCGGGTCCCCCGCCATGATCGCATCCGCATCCATTTGGAGGAGCTCATAATTTCGGGGAAGCTCGTCCAGAAAAGCAGCTTCCAGGTCCTCTGCCCCGGCAGGCAACAAGTCCTCAATCTTCTCAAGCAAGGTAAAGAGCTCCAGCTTCAGTTGCTGATAATGCTGACCGACCTCCCTTTCGCTGCGGTAGCGCCGGTTGGAAAGTTCCGGAAACATAACGCTAAGCAACCCATCCAGCCAACTGCACACCTCGCTGGGGGAAGGGATTTTGCGGGAATCGCGATGGGCGTGGAACAATTGCTGAATAAACTGCTGCTCTTTCATGATGATTTATTCATAAGGGCTTCCAGAAAAATAAAATACACAACTGGTTTTGTTCTAACGTTGCACAAAACCAACCATAGGGCGGGTTTTGTGTAATGTTGGGGCAAAAGCTTTTTGAAAGTTGTGTATTTTTATTTTTGCCCCACTACTAATGTCTAATCATAAAAGTTGAACACCGGAAAAGTTTTACGAAGGCTTGCGTATTTCTGCCCATGCTGCTTTGGTACGGTCGTGTATCTTGGTTTTGACAAACTGCTCCAGGGCGGGGAAGTCGTCTTTGCCAAATGTTTTCTGGATTTGCCCTTCGCTGAGATAGCTTGCCCGGTCGCACACCTGCCTTACTGTAGCCATAATGTGGGAGCTGAGCAGCAGGCAAAGGCCGTTGCGCCTCAACTCTTCCAAGATTTCATACAGAATTTCCGTACTCTCGAGGTCCAGCCCGCTGAAAGGCTCATCCAGCAGCAATACCTGGCAGCCCCCCGCTAAAATCCCCAGTAAAGCCAGCTTTTTGCGCATCCCGGTGGAGTAGGTCTCCGTTAAGTCCCGTAGTGGCAGCTGAAAAAGCCCGTTCCACTTATCGATTGGGAAGCCCGGGCTGCGATGGCTGCACAATTCAAGGTATTCCTGCCCGGTCTGATAGGGATAGAAGTAAGGCTCAGCGGGCAGGTAGCCAATCCCGGCAGGCGATAAAGGCGCTCCCTCCCAGCTGACTTCCCCGGTAAAAGAAGGGCCTAAACGGCACAATGCTTTAAAAAAGGTGGTTTTCCCGGCTCCGTTGACCCCCAATATACCGTGTACTTCGCCGGCCGCGGTTTCCAGGCTTATATTGTTCAGGATAATCGTATGGCCGTATCCGGCAGTGAGGTTACTGATGTTAAGCATCGTATGCCATTTTGAAATGATGCCGCGCTCTTTTCACAAACCGCAGCAAGTAAAAACCCACTACCGGCAACAGCAGAGGAAAGAACAGGCTAAAATAAGCCAGGGTGACTGGCAGGCTTTGCATGACCCGTTGGCGGCCTGGGTGCCAGGTGGCGTATTTATAAGCAATGGAGAAAGCAAGTATCAGCGCAATAAAGCCTAAACCAATTAATGCCAGGTACCAGTATTGCGGATGAAAAGCCAGGTGCAAAGCCAGGCCCGGCCCAAAAACCACCAACTGCAGCGCAAAATGCCGAAGCCCGTGCCGCCATAGGCCTCCTCCATTCACGATGACCGCTATCGTTACCTCCCGGGGTTCCTGATATTCAAATACCGATGGGATTAAGCTGGCCCAAAGCAACAACACGATCGGCAATATCGCCATACCGTAGGGTGTTGTCAGGCTTAGCAACCAAAGCAGAGCAAACAGGACACCGTAACGCCTCAGCGCGCTCCGCCACTCAAAAAGTGCAACGGGCAACCAGCTTACGTTCAACTTTGGATTGAATGCCGCCCGGAAAGCCCGAACGGGCAGGAAGCCACAAGCAAGACTACACAAAACCGCGGCCGGCCACATCAGCCAATTCCCTATGTAAATCAGAAAAGGCAATACCACCACAGTACTCACCATAGCATATTCGAGCCCCAGGACCCAGCCCACCGGAAACCCGGCTCGCTCCAGGAAAAAGTGGTCTTTACGCCTGTAGTGCCAGCTTATGGACAAGAGCAACGCAATTAACGGGATACTCCACCCGGGCGCCCCATCCATTGCTTCAATCCCCTGCAGCGCAAAGACCAGCAGCAGCGGCAGGGCAATCACGCCAGGCCAGCCCGCGGAATACAGAATGCGCCTGAGTTGCCGTACCCGAAATCGAAAATAAACCCTGAAACTGTTAATGGACAAAATCATGCGCTCGTTGATAACCTTGCTCAAGTTAGCCAAATCAGGTCATTTACCCAGCTCCATTCTGCCAACACCTCCTGATTGCAGACGAAACGCCAGTCGGTTCCCGTAATCCTGAACATTCTGCATCCGTTCCTGTATTTTAGCAGCAGTGCTTCTATTGATGCCCACAGGCCATGATTAGACACCTAAATACCAATAAGTAAGGTTGAACCTGCTTCAAAAAAACAAAACCATGATCAAAACCCAGGGCCTGACCCGCCGCTTTGGTGACTTTACTGCCGTCCGGGAGGTTTCCTTTGAGTTGCAAGAGGGCCAAACCCTTGCCCTCATCGGCCCCAGTGGCTGCGGCAAAACCACCACCCTTAAAATGCTCAACCGCCTCATCACACCAAGTGCCGGCAAAGTTTGGGTAAACGGGCAGGACATCAGCCAGCAGCCGGTAGTGCAGTTGCGGCGTCAAATGGGTTATGTCATTCAGGATATGGGGCTGTTCCCGCACTACACCGTGGCAGAGAACATAGCCGTAGTGCCCAGGTTGCTGGGCTGGGAAGTCAGGAAAATCAAAGCCCGGACCGGTGCCTTGCTGGAACAACTGGGGCTGGATACCGGCGCTTTTGCCCAAAAATACCCGAACGAGCTCAGCGGCGGGCAGCAGCAGCGGGTTGGTATTGCCCGGGCACTGGCTGCCAATCCGCCCATCGTGCTGATGGACGAGCCCTTTGGTGCCCTCGACCCGCTGACCCGGCAGCAAATCCGGCGTGACTTTATGGAGCTGGAGGAGCTGCGCTCCAAGACCACCATTATGGTAACCCACGATATTGAAGAAGCCTTTGAAATGGGCAGCCTCGTGTGCCTGCTCAACCGGGGCGAAGTGCAACAGCTTGCCCCACCGGAAACCCTGTTGCAGTCTCCCGCCAATGAGTTTGTGGCCGACTTTGTGGCGGAAAAAGCCGCACAGCTCGAGTTGCGGTCGGCGAAACTACGGGATATCTTCAGCGAACTGCCCGAAGCGCCGCCATTGCCAGGGAATGCACTGCCCCTATCCCCCACCCTGCCGCTCCTGAGAGCCATCTACCGACTTGCCAAAGCACGGGGCGAACATCCGCTTGGCTCGACCACCTACCAGGGGCAGCAACGCTATTTCACGCTTTCCTTACTTATCGAAGCCTTTAAAAACAACCTTCAGTCATGGGCGAACTAATTACCTTCTTCAGCGATAATCAGGAAAAAGTGATGGAGCAGGTCCTTGAGCACATCGGGCTTACCTTTATCTCACTTTTGCTGGCCGCTGTTATTGCGATCCCCGCCGGCATATTTATCACGCGGCGCCCCAGGCTATCCGGAGGAGTGCTGGCCTTTACAGGGATACTACAGACCATTCCAAGCATTGCGTTGCTCGGTTTTCTGATCCCGATTCTGGGCATTGGGCTCAAGCCCGCCATCTTTGCTTTGTTCCTCTATGCCCTGCTGCCCATCTTGCGGAATACTTACACAGGCATTAGCGAAGTGGATGCTGCCGTTAAGGAAGCAGCGCTGGGCATCGGGCTCTCAAAGGGGCAATTGCTGCGGCAGGTGGAGCTGCCCCTTGCCCTTCCGGTCATTTTTGCCGGGCTCCGAACAGCAACGGTGATCAATGTAGGGGTAGCCACCCTCGCTGCTTATATCGGTGCCGGCGGGCTTGGGGAGTTTATCTTTGGAGGCATCGCGCTCAACAACGCCACGATGATCCTCGCCGGAGCACTGCCCGCTGCCCTGCTCGCCATTATCTTTGACCAACTGCTCGCATTGCTGCAAAACACCAACGCGCGCAAGCTTTCCAAAGCAGGCAAGCCCTTGCTGCTAATCATCCCGTTGCTCTCTTCCGCCTACTTCTGGCCGCAGGCTTATGCACCGGGCTGGAGCGCCGGTTTCCCACCCGAATTCATGGGCCGCCCCGATGGCTATCAGAAGGTGGTGGACACTTACGGCGTGGATTTCACAACTACCATCCTAAACAATGCTTTAATGTATAAAGCAGTTTACGAGAGTGAAGTGGATGTTATCAGCGGCTATGCTACCGACGGGCGGGTGGAGGCTTTCCGCCTCCGGCAGTTAGAAGATGACCGCCATGCTTTTCCTCCCTATTACTGCGCTCTAATTATGCAGAAAAAGCTGGCTGAGGAAAATAAAAACCTAACGGAAGCACTTGGTTTGCTCGAAGGGCGGATTGATGATTCCGTGATGACGGTGCTGAATTACCGGGTGGACTTCGACAAAATATCGCCTGAACAGGTAGCCCGGGACTTCCTGAAAGCGGAGGGACTTTGGCGGGCAGACCAAAAGCAAGGCGGGGAAACGCTCATCATCGGTTCCAAGATCTTTACCGAGCAGTATATTCTGGTGGAGCTCTTCAGTCAACTCATCAACGGGTACACCGATTATGATGTGGACACCCGCCCGGGGCTCGGAGGCACCAAGATTTGCTTCGATGCCTTGCGCAATGGCGAGATCGACCTTTACCCGGAGTACACCGGGACCGGGCTGCAGGTACTACTCAACCCACCTCAGGACACCCTTGAGCACATCATTACACAGCCCGATGCTGTCTACCGGTATGTCAGCCGGGAATTTGAGGCCCAATATGGACTAAAGTGGCTTGCTCCGCTTGGATTTAACAACACCTATGCCCTGATGATGCGGGAGGCGCAAGCGGAGTCTATGAATATCAAATCTATATCCGACCTCATCCGCCAACAGTAAAAAGCCGGATTTAGAAATCCTTAGCCTGATACCTGACCTCCCCGTCCACCATAGTCATCAACACTTTGGACTCGAGGATTGCTTCGTCCGTACAATTGACGAGGTCATGTGAAAGCACCACAAAGTCAGCCGCTTTACCTTTGGTAACAGAGCCTTTGAAGTCCTCCTCAAAGCCGGCATAAGCATTGCCCAGGGTGTAGGAGTGGATGGCTTCCTCCCGCGTCATCCGTTGCTCCGGGAAGAATTCGAAACCATTATCTGCCCGTTTTCGGGTAACGGAAGCATAGAAGCTCAGCAGCGGGTCCACATCCTCCACCGGGGCGTCTGTGCCATTGGCGATAATGACGCCTTCATCCAGCAGGCTGCGCCAGGGGTAGGCACCAAGCCGGGAGCGCTCTCTGCCCAGTCGCTTTTCCACAAATGGTGCATCGGAGGTACAGTGAATACCCTGCATGGAGGCGATGATGCCCATTTCGCGAAAGCGTGGAATGTCTGCTGTATCGAGATGCTGGGCATGCTCGATGCGCCAGCGGAGATTTTCCTTTTCCGGATTTGCACTGAACTGTTCCTCGTAAATATTGAGGACTACCCGGTTAGCACGGTCGCCGATCGCATGTACGCACATTTGCATATCGTTGTCCATAGCCAGTTGAGCGATATTTTTCACCTCCGGGATGGGTGTGGTGTTTTGCCCGGTGAAGCCTTTCTTATCATTGTAAGCCCGCAACAGCCATGCACCGAAGGCACCAAGGGCACCGTCTACTTCAGACTTGATAGCCCGGCAGGTAAAGTAGTGGTTGCCGATGTCAATTTTCGGATAGCCATCGAGGTTGTCTTTCATCTCATCGTAGCTGTGGCGGACCATCGCCCATAGGCGGAGATCGAGCTCGCCGTCCTCTGCCATTTGCTCGTAGCGCTCAAGTTCAAAATATTTGGACCCCGCATCCTGGAATGAAGTAACCCCTTTTTTCAGGCACTCTTCTTCCGCCAACTCAATGGCCCTGTACCACTCCTCTGTCTTTGCCTCCTCAGAAAGACCGGCCCGGTAGTCATCGTACGCCGCATTGATGAGGCTCATGGCCCGTTCTTCAAACACGCCAATCGCTTTGCCGCGGGAGTCCCGCACCACTTCTCCTCCTGAAGGGTCGGGTGTTTCGGCAGTTACGCCGGCAAGTTCCATGGCCTTCGCATTGGCAAACAGGGAATGCCCGCTTGCATGCCGCAGCATAACCGGATTATCAGCTGACACAGCGCTCAGTGCATCGTGATAAGGATAACCCAATACTGATGGGCTTGGCGTCTCCGTCCACTTTTCCTGATGCCAGCCACGGCCCACAATCCATTCTCCTGGCTCGGCCTGTGCTGCCGCTTCGGCTACCATCTGCACGATCTCCTCCCAACTGCTGGTGTGGAGAAAATTGAGGTTGATGAGGCTGTACCCAAGGCCTGAAAAATGCCCGTGCCCCTCAATAAACCCGGGCATCATAAAGCGCCCCTGCAGATCAATAACTTCGGTACTGTCCCCCCGGAGTGCCATTAGATCAGCGGTGCTCCCCACATCTATGATACGGCCTCCCCTGAGAGCAACCGCCTCAGCGCCGGGCAACAAAGTGTCTACGGTGTAAATATTGCCATTGATAATCAGCGTATCGGCAAACTGATCAACGGAAAGGCTTTGGCTACAGCCCGTGCCTAAAGCCAGGAGCAGGAAAAAGGAAAGGAGTCGGTTCATACTAATTCATTATTTGAAGGGCTCAAAATAACGAACTTTCGGCAAACTAATGCCGGTAGCCCTTCCAGGTCCCGCCGTATCGGTACCCCGGTCGTTTTTGATGTTGCTCACAACAGCTTTTACAGACAAAAACCCAGGGGCCCTTCTTTTGAAGCTGCACCCTGTACAACGTGGTTTCCTCCCGATTACAGGTATTACAGATCTTTGTTTTCATATTTAAACACAAATGTGAATGAGGAGCAACAGTTTCAAAAAATCAGAAGAAATTTAACAGGGATTTTGAAACCCAATAAAATCCCTGACGTATTAAGTGTAGAAATATTAGAAATTACCTTATATTTACTCCCCCCTACTGAGAGCATTATATCTATCTTACCAAGATCGCATAACGCACAACACTTCCCCACAACACTAAGACAGCAAAATAGAACACGCTATACACCAGCCTTGTGGAATAGGTTGGCATTAATTAATTGACAACATCAAACAGATATGCCCAAAAACAGAGTGTCAGGCCTGTGCCTGCCGCTCTGCCTTTTGCTACTTAATCTGTCATAGTATACTGTAGAGGGCGCGGGGTTTTAGTATCTGTTTGGGTTCTTAAAGTTTTTAAAACCCGAATATTTATGAAGTGTTTGGTACAGTTTCTAGGATTGTTTTTTTTGGCGCTCCCCCCACTTCTGGCACAAAACACCCCCACAGTCTCTCCTTGCGGAGCTATTGCCAGTCCGGCATCCATCCAATTGATGGACAGTCTGCAACAGGACTATGAGAACTATGCTGCCGCCTTTTCCCCCGGCAGCAGTTACAGTATGGTGGATATGGTCCCTGTACAGGTCCACATCATTCGCCGAAGTAACGGCACCGGCGGGATCACGGAAGCGGAGTTCAATACCGGCATGAATGAAGTCAATGACTTTTTCATTAATGCGAACATGGAATTCTTCCAGTGCGCCCCCATCAATTTCATTAACAGCGACACCTACTTCAACTTTAGCATTTCAGAAGAGACCAGTTTCTGGAATACTTATGGCGTAGAGGATGTCCTCAATATTATCATTCCGGGTGGCAGCCTCACGACAAGTTCAGGGGGCGGCCTTTGCGGGTACGCCTATCTTCCCGGCGGCGGGCGGGACCTGATTACCGTTGCCAACAGTTGTTTCCTTTCCGGCGGTAACACCTTTGCACACGAAGTAGGCCACTACTTCGGGCTTTACCATACCCACGGAAAGACCAATTGCGGCGGGCTGACCGATGAGCTTGTTAACGGCTCTAACTGCAGTACCGCTGGCGACGATATCTGCGACACCCCTGCGGACCCCGGCTTGCTGGGCATAGGCTGTACCGGATATGTGGTGTCTAACTGTGTTTATACCGGCAGCTTTACCGATGCAAACGGCGACCCTTATGATCCGGACGTGTCCAATATCATGTCTTATGCTCCTCACAGCTGTCGAAACACCTTCTCCGCCGGCCAGTATGCACGGGCCAGCTTTTACAACACCAACGCCAGAGGCTACCTTTCCTGCGGTACTGCGCCCAGTGTAGGTTCTACCTGTACGGATGCCCAGCCTATTACCACCAATGGAAACTACTTCCCTGACGGGCCCGATGAGGGGAACGGTTGTGTGAACTGTTCGGGAGGTGCTCAGCATGCAGACTGGTTTTATTATGATGCGCCTGCCAATGGAAGTATATCCATCAGCAGCTGCCTGAATGATGTGAATACCCGGCTTTGGGTTTACACCGGCTCCTGCGGCAACCTCACCCCAATTGACAACAGTGATGACGACTGCGCTATCAGCCAAAGCGGGCCGAATCTTGCCAGTGAGGTCATCCTGAATGTAACGGCTGGTACCCGCTATTACTTTGAATGGGACGACCGCTGGTCTGCCGACAATTTTGGTTTTTCCTTTTCCTATACGACTCCCTGCAGCCCACCCTCTAATGTAGAAACGGTTTCAGCTGATTACTCTCATATCACTCAGGATTGGGAAGCGGTACCCGGCGCACAAGGCTATAATGTAAGGTACCGCACCGTTCCAACTGCCCCATGGACGGTCGAGCAGGGCCTGGTCCAAAGCGAACATACTATGGAGAACCTGTCTCCTTGTAATACGCTGGAGTGGCAGGTGCAGTCTGTTTGCAATGGCATCCCCAGTATCTGGAGCAATCCTTACACTATTAGCACTACGGGGTGTTCAGATGCCTATTGCTATTCCTACGGCAACAGTTGGAGTGCCTGGATCACCAGTGTAGCCTTAAGTAACTTATCCAATAACTCAGGCAACGGCAATGGATACTCCAACTTCACCAATTTAACTGCTAATGTGGTACAAGGACAGTCCTATACGCTCATCATGAATTCCGATGACGAATTCGTGGCTCCCGTTTACTGGCGGGTATGGGCAGACCTTAACCAGGACAGCGACTTTGAAGACCCGGGGGAGCTTTTGCTTTCTGCGGCCACGAACAGTAGTTCATTGGTCTCCGGGGCGATCACGATTCCCGCCGGAAGCAATATCGGAAACACCCGACTGCGCATTAGTATGGACCGCAACAACTTCCCCGGGCCCTGCTCCACCGGTGGGTTCACAGATGTAGAAGACTACAGCCTGAACATACAGCCTGGTTTTTGCAGTACTCCCTCGGCTCCATCCGTCAGCAATATTGGCTACGCTTCTGCTCAAATTGCCTGGCCGCCTTCTCCCGGCGCCAGCGCTTATCAGATCAGGTACCGGACTGTGGGCAGTTTCACCTGGTCCACAACTTCATGGCTAACCGATACGACAGATTACCTCTACAACCTCATCCCTTGTTCAGACTACCAGGTGGAGATCAGATCGGACTGCGGCAGCAACTTTAGTGACTTTTCTGCTACTTCAGCATTCTCCACCATTGGATGTGATGACGATTATTGCTACTCCTATGGTAACAGCCGAAATATCTGGATAGACCGGGTCAACATAGGCGCTATCAATAATATTTCCGGCAATGACCATGGATACGGCCATTATACCCATCTCAATACCAGTGTACAGCCAGGAAATAGCTACCCCTTGTTCCTTCAGGCTCAGGGGCTTTCTTCAAGTACGCTGGTTTACTGGAGGGTGTGGGTTGATTTAAACCAGGATGATGACTTTAATGATGCGGGCGAACAGCTTTATCAGGGCACGAGTGGCAGTCAGGGGTCTCTCAGCGGCCAGCTCTCCATCCCAGGCGGCCTGTCTTCAGGCAGTACCCGTATGCGGATTGCAGTGAGCACCGGTGGCTACAGCGCCCCTTGTGCTACCGGAGGGATCCGCGAAGTAGAGGATTACCAGCTGACCATAAATAATCCGGATTTTCTGACTATCACACCAGGTAGCCTTAGCATACCGCATACCGGAGGCACTGCCGGCTTCAGCATTGAGTCTAATACCAACTGGCAAATAATGGAAAATGCTCCATGGCTGTCTGCTAGTCCGCTGAGCGGTCTGGGCAACGGGATTGTGACCCTAACCGCCACGCCTAATTTGAGCACCAATAACCGTTCGGTGAATGTTCTTGTTACTGGCGACGGCGTGGCAGACCAGATTGTAGCCGTGACTCAAACTGGTGCCCCTGCCAATATCGCTATGACCCCTGCTTCTCAGGTAGTTACCGCTCCGGCAGGCCAAACCACTGTTCAGGTAACCTCCAATGTAAGCTGGACGCTAACCTCCAGTCAGAGCTGGGCAACGCTTTCTCAGAGCTCCGGATCGGGGAATGCAACCATTACCATTTCCTACGATGAGAATACGTCATCAACCCAGCGAACGGCAACCTTGACCCTCAACAGTCCGGGGCAGCCCGCACAAACAGCTACCATCCTGCAAAACGCAGCAGCCACCGGCCCGGTACTAACAGTGAGCCCTGCCAACCAGCAAGTAGGGGCTCCTGCCGGGCAAACTACGGTGTCAGTAAGTTCAAACGTAAGCTGGACCGCTAATACCAGTCAGTCCTGGGCAACCCTTTCTGCTGCTTCAGGGAGTGGGAACCAGACCCTCGTGGTCACCTATACAGCAAACACCTCCGGCAACCCGCGTTCTGTGATGGTGATCCTCAATACGCCTGGTTTGCCCCCCAGATGGCAACCATCACTCAGGCTGCGGGGACTGCTGCAACCCTGAGCGTCACCCCGGCCAGCATAACGGTAGAACACCCGGCAAACTGTGTTTCTTTTTCAGTAGCCAGCAATACTTCCTGGACAGCTACTGCTCAGACCGCCTGGGTCACTTCCGTGAATCCTATCAGTGGCACAGGAAACGGGACCATTACTGTATGCTATGAGGAGAACAACAGCGGCTCCTTGCGTATTGCCAGTATTGGGTTTTCAGGAGGTGGTGTTTCAACTACAGCGACCATCAACCAAAACCCGGAATCTACCGTTGCGCCATGGCCCGTGAACCCCACGGGTATTACTCATACCGTTGTCCTTCCAGATACGCTCTACAGCGACTTAGGTGGTGGCATTCTCAGCCCCACTGACTGGATCGGTTTTTTCTATGACGACAACGGGACAGTGCGTTGCGCCGGTGCCGGGCAATGGGACCCCAACAACAATACTGCTGTAACCGTTTACGGCGATGATGCCCAAACGCCTGCAAAAGATGGTTTTGACGAAGGAGAATTTTTCCAGATCCGCGTACTGCAGTCCATCACTCAGGACACAGTCGATGCACAGGGAGCTTTTGCTCCTATCGATAATATCATTTCCCACACCAACCGCTTTGCACTGGACGGACTGAGCAAACTCGACAGTATTTTCATCCCCACCTCCGGAGCACCCTGGACGGTTACGGTGACAGGCAACAACCACAGTGTAATCGTACCCGACGACTTGTTTAGCAGCATTGACGGACAGCCACTGAGCACGGATGACTGGATCGGCTTCTTCTATACCGATACAGACACCATGCGCTGTGCAGGCTACGGCCAGTGGAATCCACAAAACAATACCGTGATCACCGTTTACGGAGACGACAGCCAGACGCCGGAGAAAGACGGGTTTGCACCAGGAGAGACGTTTACAGTCATGGTTTGGCGCACCGCTGAGTCTACTGCCTACGAAGCGACCGCAACCTATGCCCCAACGGATATTCTCATTACCCATACGGACAGCTATGCCAGCGATGGCATCAGTGCACTGGAAAGCCTGACGGTAACGCTGGATATTTCGCTGGACATCACCCTGGATGTGGGCTGGAATACCATATCCAGCTATGTGATGCCGGAAGACCTCGCCATTGACCAGATTTTCAGCCCGGTGGCTACGGATGTTATTATTGTAAAGGATGGGGTTGGCAACTCTTATATCCCCACATTTAACATTAATGATATCGGAAACTGGGATATGCTGCAAGGCTACCAGGTCAAAATGGCGAACACCAGAGTGCTTTCCATCACCGGAGAGCAGATGGATCCCCAGACGGAAATCCCTCTTAGTGCAGGCTGGCAGATTGTAGCCTATCTCAGAAACAGCCCCTCGCCTATTGCCGGTGAGCTTGCAGGCATCGGCTCTAATCTGCTGATTGCAAAGAATGGAACCGGGGATACTTACATTCCTGCGTTAAATATTGACGATATCGGAAGTATGGTACCGGGAAGAGGCTATCATCTCCGGCTTACTGCTGAAGACACCCTGATCTACAGCCCTAACTCTCTGATCGGCCCCGATTTGAATGCGCTTTATGCAGCACCCGGGGGCACACCAGAAGCCGCGCTGGAAATGCGTGCAGCGGCAGGGTTGCAGCCTACCGGCAACAGTGCAACCCTTATCCTTCCAGCCTCAGTTGCTGCCCGCTGGTTACTACCAGGAGACGAAGTTGCCGTTACGGATGCAGCAGGGAACGTTTTTGGGCGCAACCGGTACGAAGGTGAACATTTTGCCATAACCATCTGGGGAGATGATGAAGCCACGCCACACCTGCAGGAAGCGCTGAAAAACGGTCAACCCTACTTCATTCAGTTATGGAGAGGCGGACAACAATCAACAGCCTTCTACCAACCGCTGTTTGAAAGCGGGCAGGCAGCCAGATACCGGCAGGATGATGTACTGGTTATCAGTGGGCTGGAAGCGGCAGCATTTGCGGATAATAAGCCACAAGTGGCTCCTAATCCGGTGCGGGACCTTTTGAGCATTGGGCACTACACTACAGCTGCAGGCCCGGTTGAATACCGGCTCTTCAGTCTGGACGGCAGCCTATTGCTCCGTGGGGCGCAAACAGCAACTTCAGCCGGATGGCAACAATACCAAATGAACCTGAAGCAACTGCCGGCAGGCAGCTATCTTCTGCAAGTCACAGATGCCGAGTCGACCTTCAGCCAGCAAGTGATCAAACAGTAACTGTACCTTCGCCATGCTCAAAATGGCGATAACCTCAATTCTAACGGGGCTGCCTTGCGCAGCCCCTTTTTTGTATATTGCCTGCAAAACAAAATATTATGCGGCAAGTAAAACTGCGGATTACCGGCAAGGTACAAGGGGTATTCTTCAGAGCCTCCACACTGGAGAAGGCACAACAGCTTCATATAAAAGGCTGGGTGAAAAACGAGCCGGATGGCAGCGTTTCCGCTGTGGGACAGGGACCCGATTCGAGCCTTCAACACTGGATAGACTGGTGCAGGGAGGGCCCTTCGGAAGCCCGCGTCGAATCCGTAGAAGTTGAAGAACAACCCATTTCGGCTTTGCAGCAATTTGAGATTATCAGATAACCAACTTATGCAGATCAATATCCGTCCGGGCACCGCAAAGGACCTGCCTGCCATTCATAACCTCGTACTGGAGTTAGCCGAATATGAAAAGGCTGCCCATGAATTCACTGCCTCGCTGGAAGACTATCAGCGCGATTTCGGGGAAGGGGTCTTTGAAGTACTGGTTGCAGAGCGGGAGGAAACAATTGTAGGCATGGCTTTATACTATATGACCTACTCTACCTGGAAAGGCAAGATGCTGTACCTGGAGGACTTCGTTGTTCAGGCTGCCTACCGCCGCAAAGGAATCGGAGAGGCTCTGTTTGATGCCTTTCTGGAAACGGCAAAGAGTAAAGACTGCCGGTTGGTGAAATGGCAGGTACTGGACTGGAATAAGCCCGCCATTAATTTTTACAGGAAAAAAGCAGCTACAATTGAGCAGGAGTGGTGGAATGGCAAAATTTTCTTGTAATTGTTAATATTAGTTAATACATTTGATATGAAACTGTTTTCATAAGCAGTCTCGCAAGTCCAGAAAGCTACACAACAAACAAACAAAGGCTGTTACCCTCCCGGCCTTCCTTCCGGTTTGTGGTAATCACCTTATTCATTCAGGTTGATCGCATAGGTGCCTTCTATTTAAGGCCCTAAGTCCTGATTGTTTTTGAATGTACAAAAGCAAGACGGCACTGCCTTGCGCTAAATGATGTCTTTTGACATGATCTGGCAATGTAAGCTAGTGCACTCTAACTTGCTAATTTATAGTGTTTCATAGTGTGAGGGGTAGCCACTTTACGGTGGTTGCTCCTTTTCTTTTGCCCGTTTTGCAGGGAGGTTAGGACTCTCGCACCAGCAATTGTTCAGCAAGAGCCTGTAGTTGCTGTTTACCCTGCTTTGGCGCCTCCAAAGCATCTAATGCGCTAAATGCCCTGTCCTGATATTGCTGTTTTTGCTGCTCTGCCCATGCAGGAATACTGAGCTCCCTTAATATTTGTGTGACCGTACGGACTTTACTGTCTTCGTCTTCCGGGTTTGTCGTCATTAAATGGTGAAGGGTCTTATAGGTTTCCCCTTCGGCAAGCTCCAGCGCTTTAAGGACAAGGAAGGTCTTTTTATTCTGCAGTATATCGCCTCCAACCCGCTTACCAACCTTTTCAGGGTCTCCAAAAGTATCCAGGATATCATCCTGAAGCTGAAAGGCAATGCCGATATTTCGCCCGAAGTCACGGAGCTGATGCTGAGCCTCTGGAGGCGCACCGGCAGTAATGCCTCCCATTTGCAGGCTTCCTCCAACAAGAGCTGCCGTTTTGAGCTCAATCATATTGATATATTCCGAAATTGTGACATCATTTCGGGATTCAAAGTCTACATCAAACTGCTGTCCCTCGCAAACTTCTATTGCGACTGTATTGAAGACGTCCAGCAAATCGGCCACCTCTTTAGCAGTTTTGCCCCCCTTCGACAGGAACTGATAAGCATAGATCAGCATGACATCACCACTAAGAATGCCCGTATTCAAACCATATTTAGTATGCACGGCGGGACGCCCCCTCCGCAACGGGGCCTCATCCATGATGTCATCATGCACCAGAGAAAAGTTGTGGAAGATTTCCACAGCCATAGCCACAGGCAGGCTGTAAGCCATATCCCCCTTAAATAAAGCACCCCCCATTAATACCAGGACCGGCCGCAGCCGCTTACCGGAAGAAGACATAATATATTCAACTGGCTCGTAGAGCCTCTGAGGAGCCTGTGAAAAAGCGTGCTGTTGGCGGTAGGCTTCGAAGGAATTACGAAGCGCCTTGATGTCAAGCATAAAAGATATGATGTTTCAACAAAGATAGACAAGCAATATGGTTCCACAAATGCGGAAGGAAGACTATGTTCAAAATTTATGCCCGCCCATAATACACCATTTTTTACAGCCTGCTGATTTGTCTGTAGCCCCACTTCGTAGAAAAGGTGACAGGAAAAACCCTAATTAAGCGCCTTCGTATTCATTATTTTATCAAAATAATTCTAACTTTACAGAGCTATAACAGAAAGCAGGCTCGATAGTAAACAGTACAATTAATTGACAAAGGCTTACGCAGTGCCCCGATCTTCAAAATGCTCTGTACTAAAGCAAATTTGAAAACCGGACGCAGTGGATCAGAGAATCGGATCAAAGCTGAGACCCAATTATTGAAATTGGTAATATGGTCAACAAAACAAAAGCACACAATATCCTCTTAATCGAGGATAACCCGGGGGACGTAAGGCTCACCCAAGAAGCATTTCGGGAAAGCAAAAACGACATAAAGCTTGATGTCGTAACTGATGGCATTGAAGCCATCAAGTACCTTCGTAAAGAGCCTCCTTACGAAAGTGCTCCGCTGCCTGATCTTATCCTACTGGATCTAAACCTGCCTAAATGGGACGGGCGGGAAGTCCTGGGCGTCATCAAATCTGATGAAACACTTAAGCGTACCCCTGTAGTGGTGCTTACGACTTCCAATGCTGGCGTAGATATTCTGAAAAGCTATGACCTGCACGCCAACTGCTTTATCAATAAGCCTATTGACTTTGATAAATTTTTTGAAATCATACATAAGATAGAAGACTTCTGGTTATCTACTACAATTTTGCCGACCAAGGTATCCTAAACGAAACCTGATCGTGCTTTATCCCGCCGATTATAAAAACCCCCGGTTACACAATCGGAAACATCTGATTATTTTGCAGCCTGGCGCAAACAGCCCTCGTTGTAAACTTGCCGTGAAACACTACGCAGCATTCGCATGAATGCATCTAATCGGTATTTGATTTCTGGGTGTGGACAGTCAGAACTATGGCAGCCACTTCGGTAGCTGCACCTGGTTCAGTTCCCCTGACGCTGCGGGGAGCTTTACGTATTCTATCCCGCCAGACAACCAAAGCTATTTTTAACCCCGAACCCTATTCAGGAACTGACGAATGGGAAGAATGAAAGAAGCGGTTAATGGTTATGAGCAATAACAATACGAGAATTTTGGTCATTGAAGATTCCGAGTCAGACATTACGCTGCTGGAAGCACTCCTTAAAGAGGCCAATTACAAGCACACTTTGTTCACATCGGACTCTCTGTCAGAAGGGTTGGAAAAGCTATGGGAATGCTCACCGGACATCGTACTGCTCGATCTCAACCTGCTGGACGTTACAGGGTTCAAAACCTTGCAGCAGTTTAGAGAAAAAGCCCCCAATACGCCGGTTATTGTCATGACCGGTTATAAGAATGAGATCATGGGCATTCAGTCCGTAAGAGCAGGCGCTCAGGATTTTCTGGTCAAGGGCACCTTTGACCATCGCCTGCTGGTCAAAACCATTAACTACTCCCTTCAGCGCTTTGCCACACAATCAAAGCTCCAGAAAAAGGCCGATGACCTCAGCAAAAACGAAGAGCGCACCCGAAGGGCGCTTAAAATAGCCAGGTTTGGGCGTTGGGAAATGAATATGGTGGACACTTCCATGCACTGGGACGATGAGATCTTTCGCTTCTTCGGGTTCCAGCCAGGCAGCTTCCTGCCATCACTTTCTGAGTACCTCAAGTACGTTCATGTCAATGACCGGGCAGAGGTAGAGCAATTCTTCGAAGAAGCTATGAGTGACGGCAAGCCACACACTATCAATCATCGTATTGTCATTGACAACAAGAAAGTCCGCCATGTACAGGTGAATGCGCAGGTCAGTTATGTTGAAAAGGATAGCCAAATGATGCTCCTGGGCAGCATTCAGGATGTTTCCAATCAAGCTCCTGAGCCCTCCCCTCCTCAACCTGCTCCGGACAGCGGGCCAGGGCCTGACCCTGAGGAACCGCCAAAACCGGACAAGGAGAATTCCCAGCAAACCCCTGACCACAAGTCAGATAGCCCGGCGCATGAAAACCCTAAAGTGCTATTTTCTGATTTTTCCTATAACCTCAGGACGCCCATCGCCTCCGTGATTAATTTCATTTATCTCCTGGAGGAAACAACGCTTCAGGACCAGCAAAAAGAATATATCAGAGGCATCAAATCCTCTTTGGAAGACCTGAGCTTTGCACTGAACAACTGGATAAACCTCAGTACGCTCCGTACCGAGCAGGTAAACCTGAACTATTCAGAGATTCAAGTTACCAATATGCTGAAAACTGTCCTGGATATCTCTAAAATCAGGGCAGAGAAATCGGGCAGTGATCTAGCCCTGGACGTATCACAGAAATTGCCGGATACCATTATCAGTGACCCTCAGCGGCTTACCCAACTTATTTATAACGCCCTGGAGCTTGCCGTCAACTTCACGGTGCCCGATGCCCAAACCCGTCTTTCGCTGGGCGTCAGGGGCAGCCGAAATACCAACCTTGAGTTATTGGTCCGCTGTATGTTTCAATCTGACGATTTTAACTTCGAGGAAGCCAAAGAAATGATTGAGGATGAAGATATTATTAAGGACCATAGCGTAGAAGCCAGCCGAATGCTCCCCCTCGTCATTGCCAAACAGCTTACCGCCATCATGGGAGGGCAGCTAAAGCCTGTCCGGAAGACCAGCCAAAAGTTCGAGATCAAAATTGAGCTGCCTATTGGAACACCCGAACAACAGCCCAGGTCGTTGCCCGAAACGCCAACGGCTCCGCTCCGTATCCTCTTGGTGGAAGACCATGACCTGCACCGCCTGGCCACCAAGCGAATGCTAACGAATTGGTCGGACAAGGTCACTGTAGATGTGGCTGCAAATGGGCTGGAAGGCGTAAAAATGGCCTCCCGGAACGACTATGATATCATACTGATGGACCTCGAAATGCCTGTGCTGAATGGCATACAGGCCACTATCAAAATCAGAAGCCAGTCCAAAACTCCCATTATTGCCCTGACCGCCAATGAGTCCAAGCAGGAACAGGAGCGGTGCCAGTCGATTGGCATTAATGATTATGTAGTAAAGCCGGTCAAGCCGGAAGGGCTTTTCAAAAGGGTCTTACAGCAGGTCATACCCTGATCCATCAACCTTGCCCCCCTTTACTGCGTTGAATGATTGTCGAAAAACGAAAGACAATCATGGAAAGTTACGATTTGATTATCATTGGCGGTGGGCCGACCGGGCTCAATTGTGCAATCGCGGCACATAAGGAAGGGCTTAGCCACCTGGTCCTTGAAAAAGGTGTACTCGCCAATTCTATTTATAATTTCCCGGATAACATGACCTTCTTCTCCACTTCCAAACGTCTGGAAATTGGAGATGTCCCTTTTATTTCTCATACCGAGAAGCCCACTCGCCGGGAAGCACTGGAATATTACCGGCGCCTGCAGCAAGCCTGGTCCCTCAATGTGCATACCTACGAGCCAGTGTCAGCAATGAAGCCCGATGGTACCGGCAGCTACTTGATTTCGACCCCAAAGCGTACCTATATGGCCCGTGCTGTAGTCGTAGCCACTGGATTCTATGACACCCCAAACATGATGGACGTGCCCGGAGAGGGCCTCCCAAAAGTTAAGCACTACTACGATGATGCCCACCCCTATGTCGGACAACAGGTGCTCGTAGTTGGAGCTGCGAACTCAGCATGCCAGGTAGCACTGGAGCTATGGCGCAAAGGGGCAAAAGTAACGATGGCAATTCGGGGCAATGCTATATACAAAGGTGTGAAGTACTGGATTAAGCCCGATATTGAAAACCGGATAAAGGAGGGCAGTATTCCTACCTACTGGAACAGCACCGTACAATCCATTCAGGCGGATACTGTAACCCTGCAAACCCCGGAAGGAGAAGTGGAGCTGGATAACGATTGGGTGCTCGCCATGACCGGTTACCGCCCGAATTACGACCTGCTATCCAGTCTTGGGCTCGAAATACCAGAGGATGAAGCACGGGTGCCCAATCATAACCCGGAAACATTAGAAACCAGCCTGCCCAATGTTTTTCTGGCGGGTGTGGTCTGCGCTGGTATGAAAACCAATTCACTCTTTATTGAGAATACAAGAGACCACGGCACGGTCATCGCTAAGCAAGTTGCCCGCCGCGTGCCTAAGCTGCAACCGATTTAACGTATGGGGCTAAGCATCCACTACCGGGGCACCCTGACGGACAAACGACAATCCGCAGCACTGCTCTGCGAGCTCGAAGATATAGGAAAGTCTATGCGCTGGCCCACTCAGGTACTTGACGGACACTGGGACCGCAGACCGGACGCACGACTGGAGCGCAATAGTGCCGGCCTGCCTGCCTTAGTGGGCGACTCAGGCCTGAAGGGCATTATTCTAAAGGTTCATCAGGACTGCGCCCCTCTTTATTTTTGTTTTAGTGCTTCGGGGGTTTTGACTTCTCCAATACAAGTTGCAGTAAGCGCAGTTGATAATTATGCTGTCACGCCAAATTGGATTACAGTGCACACCCAATCTGCAGGGCCGGAGACCCACGCTGCAATAGTTAGTTTACTACGTTATTTGCAAGAAAAATACTTTCATGACCTGGAGGTAGAAGACGAAAGCGGCTACTGGGAGTCCAGAGACTATCAGGACGTGCTGAGTGAAATGGCCCGGGAGCGGTCTGGCAACGAAGAGCTCGCCAGAAAAGCTGCCCGGCTCAAGCGCCGGGAGCAAAAGGATATCGTTGCAAGGATTGACTTGCTACTGCGCAAAATGCGGGACTGGGAAGAAGATTAATTGTCCTATATTTGTTGTTCTATTGTTAGCCACAAAACGAATGACACCTGACATTGCGACTTCCTGAATCAATTAAGGCGCTCAGCATATTGCTGTTGGTAGCAGTATCCATCCGCCTGATCTCCTTTTTCCCATCGGTCATTGATCACGATGAGTCTACCTACCTCGTCATCGCAGATGCCGTATCACAAGGCTACACTTATCAGGTAGACTATATTGATACCAAACCTATAGGTATTTTTCTGGTACTGGCCGCATTAAAGTCTCTGCTTGGCCATGCCATTTGGGGTTACCGGCTCGTTGCGGCCCTGGTACTGGGCCTTACTGCATTTCTGCTCTACCGCGCCAAACGTATACAGGGGAGTAGCTGGGCTGCTGCGCTGTCAGCGGGTATTATTTATCTTATCCTGAATTCATTATTTACACGCTTTGGTGTTTCCCCAAATACAGAGACTTACTTTAATTTGTTCACTGCCGGCGCACTTTTGCTTTTTTTTAAATACCGCAGTTATACTGCTTTTCTGGTAGCCGGCCTGCTGCTGGGCATTGGCTTTGTCATCAAATACGTAGTGCTCTTTGATGGGCTGGCCTTTGGGGCCTTTCTCATGTTCCAGTCTTTGCGCCGGGAGGGCAATGTGGTCAAAGCCCTGAGCAAGGCGCTGACTATGGCGATGGGTGCGGCCATCCCTTTTGCCATGGTAGTCGGCTACTATTATCAGATTGGAGAATTCGACCGCTTTTGGTTTAACTCAATCACGGTAGCCGGGCGCTACCCTTCTTCCCGTGCCTTTTCGCATTACATCGTTTTCTTCTTTGAATTTTTCCTGCGGTTTTTGCCCGTTACGGTCTTGTTTATCATAGGGCTCTGGCACAAAACCGTCAAGCTGTCTGTCCGGCAGTTTGGCCTGATCTGGTCTGCCTTTGCACTGGCCTCCGTGCTGATTCCCGGCAATGCCTTTGGGCATTATTACATTCAGTTTATGCTGCCCTTTAGTTATCTGGCCGGGGAATTCTTCGGGCTGCCCCGGCAGGAGGTGCCCCGGTGGCTGCGCTGGATGCGCCACCCACGGATTGGCTATGCCTTATTGGGCTTACTCTTCGTAACGCACCTGCTGCTTCAAAAGAAAGACTACCTCGACCGACCGGATAATGTCCGTTACGCTGCTCAATACCTGAATCAGCATCTTGAGCCCGGCGATCTTATCTACACACAGGAAGATCAGGCGATCTATTTCATGACCCGGCGCCTTCCACTCATCCCTTATGTCCACCCTTCGCTCTTTTGGCTGGACAAGCACATCGAAGCCATGGAGATTGATGTGGAGAAAGAAGTGGCGAAAATTGAGGCCGCTGCCCCCCGCTTCATGGTCTTCCGCTATCCCGTTGAAACCGAACGCTTTGTAGCCTACCGGGCAGCGCACTACACTCAGGTGGCCAATATTGGCGACTATGTGGTAATTTTTGAGCGCAAAAATTAACAACCTTATTGCACCTTTTCCAAAAAGCCCTTATATTTGCATTCGCTAAAAAGCGGGGAATTAGCTCAGCTGGCTAGAGCGCTTGCATGGCATGCAAGAGGTCACCGGTTCGACTCCGGTATTCTCCACAACGTTTTTTGCTAAATCATTGCCCTTCAGATATAAAAGTGGCAAATAATAATGGCAAAAGCGGCAAAAATGACCCTTGGTTCTGAATTGGATCAAGGGTCTTATTCGTTTATACAGCTCTCCTCTAGAAAATCACATTAGGACTCCCCTCTCCGGGGAAGAGCAAAGCCAATCCCTCAAATCCATCCTTTTGAAAAGAACGCTGATAAGCGCCATTTTCCTATTCGGCTTGGTGGTTAGATCCAGCAGGGATTCAACAAGGAAAGACGGATAGTAAAAAGTAGCCGTGACCATGAACTGGTAAACTAAAAAAACGTTTGTCATTTACATCGCACGCGATTTAATCTTAATCGATACAAATGAAAACAACAACACTTCAAAACGTATTCCGTGTCATCCTCGGCTTGCTCATGGGGCTGGCCGGCATCGGGCATCTTACCTTCCAACGGGAGGAATTCCAGGCTCAGGTGCCAAGGTGGCTACCGAGTGACCCTGCTTTTATGGACTTTGTGGTCATCGCCTCTGGTGTGACGGAAATTGCGCTCGGGCTGGCTATGGTTTTCTGGACCCGACATAAGGTCAAGGTGGGCATTGCGCTGGCGATCTTTTATGTGCTGATCTTCCCCGGCAACGTTTCCCAGTATACCAACGGTATTGATGCGTTTGGGCTGGACACCGACCGCAAGCGGCTTATCCGCCTTTTCTTTCAGCCTGTACTCATTTTGTGGGCACTTTGGTCAACCGGAGCGCTCAAACATCTATTCAATCATACAAGAGTTTATTAAGGTAAATTTTGTGTGCCCCTGAGAATTGCCTTTTTCACCAGCTCTGCATCACGTCCTCACCTTCGTAGCTAAGGCTACGAGGTTCCGGGCGCTCTTTGATCTGGCAAAAAATCCTAATCCATGGTCTACACAAAACCTACACTAATAAACTCTCTAATCAAACCGCTAAAATCGATAACTATGGATTTTTACAGCTTTGAAGCCGAACAACTCAATGGCAAAAAAGTCAAAATGGAGGAATACAAAGGCAAGACCGTTGTGGTGGTCAACACCGCCAGCAAATGCGGGCTTACGCCTCAGTACGAAGGGTTGGAAAAGCTCTATCAAAAGTACCGGGACGAAGGGCTCGTCGTATTGGGCTTCCCCTGCAACCAATTTGCCAATCAGGAACCCGGAAACGCCGAAGCTATTCAGGAGTTCTGCGAGATCAATTACGGGGTTAGCTTCCCTATGTTTGCCAAAATTGAGGTTAATGGAGATGGGGCGCACCCTATCTTCAAGTACCTGAAAGATGAACTCAAGGGTTTGTTCGGGAAAAAAATCAAATGGAATTTCACCAAATTTGTCATTGATAAGAACGGAAAGCCGGTGAAGCGTTTCGCACCGGTCACACAGCCCGAAAAGATGGAGTCAACGATCAAAAAACTGTTGTAAGCATGAGCGATACTGCGGCGGCCCTCTATCTGGAAAACCAGCTTTGTTTCCCGCTCTACGCTGCTTCCAGGATGACGACTAAAATTTATGCCCCTTTGCTAAATACCCTTGGCCTGACCTACCCGCAGTACCTGGCCATGCTGGTGCTTTGGCAGCACGGGGAGCAAACCGTCAACCAAATTGGCAACCGCCTCTACCTGGAATCCAATACCCTTACACCTTTGCTCAAACGCCTGGAGCAGAAAGGGCTCATCACCCGAAGGCGGTCCCCTAAAGACGAGCGCAGTGTACTGGTCCAACTCACCGAACCCGGAGCACAGCTAAAGAACAAAGCAAAGGAAATACCCAAAACTATCATCGAATCCTTCAACGACAGCAGGCTCACGGAACCGGAGGTCCTACAGTTTCAAAAGACCTTGTTCAAGCTGGTCGAAATCCTGAGTGAACGGGCAGAACAAGATAAAGAGTAACCCCCTCAACCTGACAGGAGAAAAAGCCGCGAAAAAATATCCTTTGGCGGTAACAGTTCAAGGCAAAGCGCGGATAAATTAAAAAAGTCTTAATTTAACCCGCAAAAGCGTAACGAGCGCCGCTTTTCCCCGTTTTAGGACTATGCATGAAGCGCAACACACTAAGAATTATGCCCATACAACCGATACCAGAGACGCAGGACCGCAGCACCAACATTCACATTGCCGTCCTTTACGCCAGGGCCGATCAGGAAGCCTGGGAGGAGCTGGAAAAGCAATTCACCAGCATCAATGCCCGCTACCCTAACGTGCACATCTGGACCGCAACCGACATTGATATAGGTGGCTCAGTAGATCGGCAGCTCAAGGATGAATTGAAGCGGGCAGATATTACGCTGCTGCTTTTTAGCCCGGAATTTGTCAACGACGATATCGTAGATGAGGAAGTACGGGACTTGCTGACCACCTACGCCAGGTTTAGCGACAGCGACGCCTACCGCAAGGAGGAGCGCTTCATTATGCCTATTCTGCTTAATCACCTCTATGGCTGGGACGACATCTACGATCAGCATTTCGACATTGAGAACCTCAGAGTGTTTGACAAGCTGCCGGAGGCCAGGGAAAGCCGGGGCAAAGTCTACGAAAGCATCGCACAGTCTCTGGAGGAATACATTGCGCGCATTAATGCCAAGTCAGTACAGATTGCCCTGCCTACCTGGATCGGTTTCATACCCAGCATCATGTACAATGGTGGCTTCGCCCGTAATGAAAATACGCCGCTTTTCCAGAAATACAGGCGAGAGGTCCACTTTGAGCTTAATGACCACCTCGATCAGCTCTGCGAGGACTTCAAAGCCGGGCAGATTGATATGATGTGGTGCACTATTGACCGCCTCCCCTACGTAGCCGATAAAATCAAGGAATGGTCGCCCAAGGTTTTCTACCAGGCTTCCTGGTCCAATGGTGCCGACGCCATTCTGTCCAGGAGCCGTATCAAAACGGTGGCTGACCTTCGGGGCAAACGCATACTCTACCCCCAGGACTCGCCTTCCCATACCTTCCTGAAGTATGTGCTGCAGGAGCATGGGATCAGGCCCGAAGAAGTGGAAGCCATCCCTCAAAAACACACCGACCTGGACCTCCTTACCAAACGCTTCATAAAGGACGACACCCTTGATGCACTGGTGCTATGGAGCCCTTTTGTGGAAGCCTGCATTGCCGAAGGCTGCGGAGACATTAAAGTCCTGACCGACTCTTCCGACTACCCCAACCTCATCGCCGATGTGCTGCTCACCAGTGAGGAATACCTCAATCTCAACCGGGAGGAAATCACAGAACTGCTCAAAGGCTGGTTCCGGGAAGTTGACCATTTCCTCAATGACGAATACTACCCCCAAAAAGCAGTTGGCGTACTCGTGAATGCCATCATCAAGCCACTTCCCAGCATCATTCCCAGCTCCATCCGCGGATCCCTTGAAAGTGCCCTGAACAACTACTTCCAGACCTCTCTAAATAAGGTCCACCTCTGCGACCTTGCAGACAATCGGCGGTTTTTCGGCATTGGCCACCATGAAAAGGGGAATGCACAGGATGGCGAAGCTTTGTACACGCAGTTCCTAAACCGGCAGTACCCTCACCTGGCCGATGCCGCGCACCTGCAATGGGATGTTCTGTCTGAGACCTCACTGCTGAGTGCGTTGTAAAGTAGGCTGGCTTAAGCTTTGATGCTACGTGCCGTTACAGAAGCTAAAACAGCCAGTACCACTACAAAACCTAACCCCAGGGCCAGCCCAAAGTGGTCACTGATCAACCCGATCAGGGGCGGAGCGACCAAAAAGCCGATGACCCCTGAGCTTGCCACGGCAGCGATACCGTTGCCCGCACTCACGCCGGGTGTATTTGCTGCTGCGCTAAACAGCAGAGGCACTACAGTGGAAAAACCGAGCCCCACAATTGTAAAACCGAGCACAGACAACACCGGCAATGGCGCCAAAATTGCCAGCAAAAGCCCGGCAGCACCTAACAGACTGCCCATAGTAACGGCCTTGCCCAGCCCCAGCTGCAACCGAATACCATCGCCCATAAAGCGGCCAATGGCCATCGCCATCGAAAACCCGGCATAGGCCAACCCTGCTATAAACGGGCCCGCCTGTAATTCCTTACGGAGAAAAATCGCACTCCAGTCGGCAATAGCTCCTTCTCCAATCATAATGCAAAAGCCAATGAAGGCAAGCCCCAGCAACGCCCGGGGCGGTATGCTAAGGCCATTATTTTCTGCCGGTGCACTGGGCAGGGAATGGATGACCGGACGCAGCAACAAGTGCAAGCCGACCATCAACAGCGCAACCGTGATCAGATGTACCTGGAGAGAAACGCCAAGAGAGGCAATAAGGCCGGAACTCCCCGCCCCCACCATCGCTCCAAGGCTGAACATACCGTGGCAAACCGACATAATGGCGATGTGATAGTGGCGTTCCACTGCCGCCGCCGCTGCATTCATGGAAATATTCATGAAGCTGTTCACAAAGCCGATAAGCAGTAGGCCGGCGAACAAGCTGTAGGGCCCCTGTGCAAAAGCCGGTAGCGGAAAAACGCCGCAGAAAAGCAAAGTGGAAAGCGTCATCGCCTGCCCGCTACTCAACCGGGCGGAAAGCCACCCAGCCAGTGGCATCATAAGTAAGGCCCCCACCGGAAGGCCCAAAAGCGCCAGCCCAAGCTGCCCCTCAGACAACATCAAACGGGCCTGCACCTCAGGCAACCGGGCCAGCCAGCTGCCAAAAAGCATGCTCAACGTGAAAAAAGTCAGCCCTACCGAAAGGCTGGGCAGGTGAAACGCAAACGTCTTGAGGGTTTTGATCATAGACAAAATTAATTCTGAAAATGGACAAATTGGTAAGTCATGCAAAAAATAATGGTGACGCCCCCCTAACCATGGGGTCGTCACCACTTTCAAAAACAGTGTATGAAACTATAGTCTTCTTTCAAATTTATTGGTGCAAAGGTACTGGCGTTACAACAACCATTCTTCCGCCATTTTTACCAATATCAATACCATATTAACTTTTTGTGAAGGGCTGAACTTTTCTTAATTTCTTACTGTATTAGCAATATGAAACAGAGGACAGACAGCGTTCTCTGTATAACCAACCATTTTTTCCCTCAGCTATGTGGCTGTTCCCGCCCATAGCCCTTACCACACAGCCAAATTATACTGCGGAAGCCCCAAGCTGATAAACCATGAGCATGAAAGCTGCACTTGAGAAAATAGAACCGGTTTTTGGAAGCTCCTTTACTTTAAGGAGTTTTGATGAATCTGACGACTGTAACCATCCTAACTGGCACTTCCACCCGGAGTATGAGATCGTGTACATCTCAAAGGGCAAGGGCAAACGCCATATCGGAGACCATATTTCTTACTTTGAATCCGGCGACCTGATTTTTCTGGGCCCCAACCTCCCCCATTTTGGGTTTACAGAGGAAGTCTTTGAGGCACACACTGAGATCGTGGTGCAGATGAAGGAAGACTTTCTGGGGTCCGAATTCCTGAAAAAGCCGGAAATGCAGGCCATTAAGCAGCTCTTCCAGCGGTCCCGGCAGGGGCTTTCCTTCAGCGGCCCGGTGAAAGACCGGGTGGGTGAACAACTGAAGGCTATGCTGAAGCAGGATAGTTTTGACCGCCTGCTTACTCTGCTGCACATTCTACAGGAAATGGCGGAAGCCAAAGACTACGAAATGCTGAACGCCAGTGGTTTTGCACTGGAGGTCAACACGCAGGATCAGGACCGTATAGAGGCCATCTACCATTATGTACAACACAACTTTAAAGATGAAGTAAACCTCGATAAAGCTGCACGCCTGGCCAATATGACAGTACCTGCATTTTGCCGGTACTTCAAGAAGCTCACCCGCAAAACCTTTAGCCAGTTTGTGAATGAATTCCGAATTGCTCATGCCTGCCGGTTGCTTGGAGATGACAGCATGACGATTGCAGCAGTTAGCTTTGAAAGCGGGTTCAACAACTTATCGCACTTCAACCGGCAGTTTAAACACATTACCAACCTCAGCCCACGGGCTTACCGCAAGAATATCAGGAAAGTCGTTTCCTAAATTCAGGGCTTCTCGAAAAAGAAAATACACAACTGGTTTTGTTCCAACGTTGGGGCAAAAGCTTTTGAAAAGTTGTGTATTTTATTTTTGCCCCACTACTAAGGTAAATATTTGGGTGGGAATGATGGATGTTTCCGTTTCAGGTCCTACTTTTGCGGCGTACGTGCCTCCTTTTGCAGCAAAAAAGGCAGGCCCATACCCCACTCAAATGTTTAACTAACAATCACTTATCCCATGAAAAAGATTGCTTTTGTGGCGTTGATCGCCTTGCTTGCGGCTTGCACCAACAATGATGAGGAAAAAAAGATGTTACTGGGCAAATGGCAATACAACCCGGCACGCATGAGTGAAGAATTCCAGAAGACCGAGCCCTCTCCTCAGGAGCAGGTGGCCCTGGAGCGCTTCGTGATGATGTACCAAAATGATGCCTTCATTTTTGAGGAAGATGGCTCAATGCTCGTTACAACGCCAAATGGCGCCACCCTCAACGGCTCCTGGGAAATGAGCCCGGATGCCAAAACCTTATTCATGAACCTGGGCTCACAGGAAATTCCCAACACAATTACCAAACTCACGAACGAAGAGCTTGTCCTGGCCGCTGATACCACCCGGCGTTCCAAGTATACCCGCGTTCTAAAGAAAGTGGAAGGTCCTGCCCCCGCTGCTACCGAGTAAAGACTACCCTTAGAAAAGGTGACGGGGAGCTGACAACGGTCCAAAAGCCCGGCTCCCCGACCCCTGCTGCTCTCTTTGTCCCCTCAGCCAGGCAAAAGATTAAAACATATATAATTCCCGTTTTACACCTACTTTACATATAAGCCGGAATTTGCACCCAATTCATGGTAACCGTCAGTTCCTGGGATTTTCCATACGCTGGCATGCAGATTCAAAGGCAAATATGAAGCGGGAATTAGATATTGTCATTATTTCAGATGTGCACCTGGGCACTTATGGCTGCCACGCCAAAGAATTGCTCAACTATCTTAAAAGCATTAAGACCGGCACGCTCATCCTCAATGGAGACTTCATTGATATGTGGCAGTTCCGCAAACGGTACTTCCCCAAAGAGCATATTCAGGTCATTCAGCGCATCCTGAAAATGGCAGCCAAAGGCACCAAGGTCTACTACATCACCGGCAACCACGATGATGCGCTGCGCCGCTATTCTGACTTCTCCTCCGGCAATATCCACCTGCGCGACAAGCTCCTGCTCCAGCTTAATGGTAAAACCTACTGGATTTTTCACGGAGACATCTTCGACCTTTTCATTAAGTACTCGCCCCTGATTTCCAAAATCGGTGGCAAAGGCTATGACTGGCTCATTATGCTCAACCGCTTTATCAATAAGGCGCGCATGGCCATGGGCAAACCGCGCATGTCCTTTGCCAAGCGGGTAAAATCATCGGTCAAGGAGGCCATTAAATTTGTTTCAGATTTTGAGGACACGGCCATACAGCTGGCCGGAGAGCAAAAATATGATTACGTAGTCTGCGGGCACATCCACCGGGCACAAATGCGCTCTCAGGAAGCACACGGCCATCAGGTCACTTACCTCAACTCCGGCGACTGGGTGGAAAGCCTGACCGCCCTGGAATACAAATGGGGCCGCTGGTCAATATACGAATACGATGAAATGGACTACGCCTTTGTCAATCCGAAACTACGGGTCAAAGAGGCCGAACAGACAGCCGAAATGGAGGAAGAGACTGACCTGATTGGCAACATCAGCACTGAGGAAATCTTTCAGCAAATCACAAGGCAGCATCCTGCGGCTCACTAATGCCCTTTCCAGATACAAGCTTAAATCAGAAGGCCCGGTAAACAAATATGTACCGGGCCTTCTGTATTTTGAACGTTGTTATTTCCTGATCCCTGCCCTATCGGTTCTCCTTCCCAATTGAAATCAGGTTGGCAAATAAGCGGTAGGCACCGGGCACCCCTGCCGGTAACTCGCGGAACCAGCTGTAGCCGGAATAAATATAGTACCCTTCACCATAGGGCGCCACCAACAGTCCGCCATTCTTTGGGTCTTCGCCGGGGTCATTGCTGGACAAGACCGCCGTGAACTCATCGCCCCACTCATTGGGGAAGTAGAGCCCTCTTTCCTGCACCCAGCCCTCAAAATCAGATGTCGTGATTTTATTCGGCCAGTTGAGTACCGGATGATCGGGCGCAAGCATACGCACCTCAGCTTCCTCTACGGTCACCCGGTCCCGGCTGATTTTCAGGTGGTAAGGCGCTATATCTTCCATATCCACCTTGAGGTTCCAGGTGGTATTGTACTGATTAATGAGGGTGCCGCCCTGTTTGACATAGTCCAGCAGTACCGGCTGATGAAAAGCCATGCGCTCATTGGTATTGTACACACGAATGCCCAATATCACGGCATCGTACTGCTGCAATTGCTCCAGGGTAATATCTTCATCCGACAACAGAGCCACCTCATACCCGATCTGCTCCAGGCTGTTCGGGATTTCATCACCAGCCCCCATAAGATAGCCAATCTGCTTACCAGCTGTGGCAATATCTACTTTCACCACTTTGGCACTATTCTCCAACATGACAGTCTGTGTGGGAATATGATCGTAGGCAATGATATTCAATCCTTTAGTATAAGCCTTCCCATTCTCCAGGGTAGCTACCGCCTGAATACGCCCTTCGCTTTGCTCAGCGGGGGGATAAAGCATGAAGGTAACGACCTGCTCACCAGACTTGGCAGCAATTTCAAATTCCGCTTTTGCAGGCTCGGCCCGCCAGCCTTCCGGTAAAGACAGCGACAACTGCCCTTTCACTTCATCCTTGCCTGCCCGTACCCGGACTGCCACCTCCTGTGGCTCGTCACCGGCAAAAACATATACCTTTTCAGCAATATTGGCGAACACCGGAGGCGTCACTTCAAAAGGGCGGTAGGTTTCGCCCTGTGAAGGCTTCGTTTCCTTGTACACCACATCCCGGATGACGGTCATGGGCACGCCTTCAATTTCAATATGGAAAGCCACTTGCAAAGCCCGGGGCGTTTCCGGCAACCCGCGCAGCTGCTGATCTTCCACTTTGTACATGCCCAGGGAGCCTTCCTCATTGAGCCAGTATGGATTGGTATAGTTCATGTTGCCAGGCAATGCCAGCTTTTTGTAAAACTCATACTGTTGATTGTTCTCCAGTTCCAGTGACAGCGTCGTATCAGCCATCACTGGCTCGTAAGTCACTGATTTGAGCCGCGCATTAACCGGCGAACGGTTGATGGCCTCCATCGTCAGCTCAATGGTTTCGCCCGGGGTAGCGGAGTAATCCTCGGCAGTGGCTTCTACGTACATTCCCATACAGGCCAGGATGAGCTCGTCCAGCTCTTTAGACTTGACCCGCTTCCAGTACCCCTCTTCTACCCCATCCATGGCTTTTCGGGCATCTAAAAGGTAAGAGACCACTTTATAAGGTTGCCCGAAAGTAAAATTCTCCATGGCTTGATCAAGAATTGCACCTACGGCCTCACCTCCTTTTACGCGGCTCCAGGTCGTATTAATGCCCTGAAACAGGTCCTCCTTTTGCTCAGGCATGTCGCCCTTTAGCAGTTTCAGGTATTCCTGCTGGGTGCCCCGCTGCAGAGTCGCCCCAAAGCCCTGACATTTGTGCATGCTCCGTGCCTCAGCTGCAATCTCATTATTAGACTTGCCGCGCATCGGATAATACACGCCGATATCCACGCTCATCAGGTTAGTTTTGTCTGCTTTCGCGAAAGCTTCCTGACTGCCATAGAACCACCATGAGGTATTAAAAAACAGGCGACGGGGCTGCCAGGGGTCCAGGTAGTCCAGTTGTTCCGGGTATGCTTCAGGATCGCCCGCCAGATCAAAGGCTTCGTAGGATAAAATCGCTGAAGAAGTATGGTGGCCGTGGGTACGCCCGGCTGATTCGTGGTCGAAACGATTGATAATCACATCCGGCTGCCACTTCCGGATAGCCCAGACCACATCGCCCAGGACTTCCTCCCGCTGCCAGATTTCCAGTGTTTCATCGGGGTGCTTCGAATACCCAAAGTCGTTTGCCCGGGTGAACATCTGCTTACCACCATCAATACGGCGAGCCCCCAGGAGTTCCTGTGTACGAATGACACCAAGCAGTTCCCGGATTTCCGGGCCGATCAGGTTTTGCCCGCCATCGCCCCTTGTAAGGGACAAATAAGCCATTTCGGCATTGTATTCATTAGCCAGATAAGCAATCAGGCGCTGATTCTCATCGTCCGGGTGAGCGGCTACATACAAGGCAGAGCCCAGGAAATTCAACTTCTCAATACCCTGGTAGATCTCGGTTGCCGTCCAGCGCTCGGGCGCTTGCCCGCACACCAGCAAGGGCAGCATCAAGACCAGTAATATGCTCATCTTACACTTCATCATCTTTCAGGTCAGTTAGTTATGGTTCAATTTGGATGCTTCTACTTTAGTGCTCGGGCCAGTTTTGCAGTACCCCTCCTTTAGATTGTACGCCATTCAGTGGCTTATCCGCAGGAATCCGCTTGATCAGCCGGCGGGACAGCTGCCGCCCCCCTACCATAGCGGAGAAAGTATAATAACCGTGCGGGAAGCTGGAAGTTTCCCAGGTCAGGGTAGAATTTGGCTGTACATCAGACTCAAACAGTACTTGCCCTCTGTCATTGGTCAGGACCAGATGGATGGGGCCCATCTCATGATTCACGATGGTGATGGTATCCGTAAAAGGGTTGGGCAATACCTCCAGATCCAGACGATACGGGTCCATTCTTTCCCCAGCGAGCGGCGCCTCTCCGAAATCGGCATCCACCGTATCTGCCGGCAACATAGGCCCAATAAACCGGGCGGTAGCCTTACGCTGCTGCTCGGCGCGCAAGTCAGTGATTTTTTCTTTTTTCATCTCCGCTTTGGCTAGGGCAGGCGGAGGCTCAGGCAAAGCAGAGGTGTCTCCCCGCATTACGCGGCTGACGGCTTCCAGCAAAGAGTACTCGTTGAAGGCGTCCCGGCCGAGCTCCCAGAGCATGACTCCACCAGCGTGCTGCAAAGCCAGTTCCGTCTTGGCCGTGATGGTGATCAGCCCATTGAAATACAAATGGCCGACTTGATCGAGATGAGCAAATGCCGGGTTGCGGTCTACAATTACACCATAATTTACAGACCGGATGCGGTCCCGGTTGGTAAAGTCCCAACCGTAGAAGGGCAGGCCCAGTACCAGTTTACCGGGAGGTACTCCTTGTTTTTTCCAATACTGCAGGCAGGACTCTGCGAACGTAAAAGGCGAGTGCGGCCCCGAAAGATTGGGTGCCCAGGGACCGGTCAGGTCATAGGCCATGATATTGATAAAGTCGAAAATACGTAGCGCTGCATCCGAAATGTGCTTGTACCGCTTTTTACCCGGCAGTGCCGCTGTGATCATTTTACCTTCCGCATGCAAAGCCCGCCCAAGTGCCAGTACAAAGGGGCTATAGTGGTGGTCTACATGCTTCCACTCCAGGTCCACGTCCACCCCGTCCAACTCGTACCGGCGGACATATCGCATGATCTCCTCCACAAAGTACTGCCGGTTCCAGGGTTGCATGTAAGTCTTCCAGGCCGCCGCCCATTCAGGGTCAAGCGCCCCACCGGCTACCGAAATGAGAACTTTAACGTTAGCCGCTCTGGCTTTGCTTACGATAGGGCTGATGTCAACGCCTCCTGTTTGTAACCGGCCCTTATCATCCGGATTGGCAAAAGCAATACACAGGTGGGTCAGCTTTTCAAACTGTATTTCATCCAGCATATAACCCCGCCCGTACTGCAAATAACCGACTACCTTCTGCTCCTGCCCGAAAAGACTGGGAAAAACGGCACACAATAAAACAAAGGAGAACATCAGCCGGTAGTGCATGTTTCAAAGACGGGTTGCTTGGTTTGAGTCGAAATATAGGGATTTTATAGTCCTACAACCCAAAATTTGTAATTTCTGACTTGCTCTTTTCCCACCTCGCTGCGTTGGAAAGCCTTGCCGTCTGTACGGATGGCTGTGTTTTCCGCCTGCTGAGCTAAAAAAGAGCTTCGTCATAATTTCAAAACCCTAAGTTGTTGAACGATATAAAGATGAAGCCCAAATTTACCGCAATAAGGGCTGGGAACCAAGTCTGCGGAAATGTCTATCTTGGATAAGTATAACCCAACTGCTCCAGACCTGAACAAAATGACGAAAGTAAACGCATTTGTCCTATTGCTTGCCCTGATGCTGCTACAGTGCCGCCCAATTGACAATACCGTCCCTCCGGACAGTGATGATGTCTATGAAGTGCGGGACAGTATCCGGGAAGTCATGCTGCTCCGGCTGGGCGAAGCGATGCAGGAAATCAACCGGCGCACGGAAAAAATGCGGCGCAAAGCTTACAGCGTCCCCCAACAAGAGGCCAACAGGTTGCGCGCCCAGGCACAGGATCTGGAAAAGCAGTACCAACAAATCAGCGAGCGTACGCAGCATCTGAAGCAGGATAGCGTCCTCGGGCAGTGGTATACTGAATTGGACGAACTGGAAGTGCAGCTGCTCGATATCAGCCAAACCCTTGGAATATCTCTTTAAGTAAAAATCGACTCCATAATAATATGCAAACCGCAATCGACCCGACCACGGGCAAAAATGTCAAATCCTATAAGCTCATCAGCAACAAGAAGCTGAATAAGACCATCTTTGGTGCACAGGCCGCCTTTCAGGAATGGAGCCGAACCGATCTGGAGGAGAGGGCCCGCCTGCTCCGGGAGGCTGCCCGTATTTTGGGGGAAGAACAAGATGCCCTGGCGATGCTCATCACCCGCGAGATGGGCAAACTGCTCAAGGATGCTAAGGCAGAGGTAGAGAAATGCGCCTGGGCCTGCCTCTACTACGCCCAAAATGCCGAGCGCTTTCTGAGGGACGAATACATCGCTACAGAAGCCTCCAAAAGCTATATCTCCTACCGCCCGCTGGGCGTGATCCTGGCGGTGATGCCCTGGAACTTCCCCTTCTGGCAGGTTTTCCGCTTTGCTGCGCCCAATCTTATGGTCGGCAATACCATCCTGCTCAAGCACGCCCCCAATGTGCCCGGCTGTGCCCTTGCTATTGCCGACATCATGGAGAAAGCCGGCTTCCCCAAGGGTGTTTTTTCCAGTCTGATTATTGACGAAAAGCGCGTTAAGAAGATCATCAAAAACCGCGTTGTCAGAGGGGTGACCCTCACCGGGAGCGTTGGTGCTGGCCGGGCGGTGGCTGGCATGGCAGGCAAAGCCCTCAAAAAGACCGTACTGGAACTGGGGGGCAGCGACCCCTACCTCATTCTCGATGATGCAGATGTCATCAAAGCGGCACAGGTCTGCACCAAAGGGCGGCTGCTCAACAACGGCCAAAGCTGTATTGGCGCCAAGCGCTTCATTGTGATGCGGCAGGTATACAATCAGTTTCTGGAGGCCTTCAAAGCACAGATGGAAGAAGCCGTTATGGGCGACCCTCTGGAAGCCGAAACCGCACTAGGGCCTCTGGCAAGGCAGGACCTCCGCGACCAACTTCACGCGCAGGTCAAAAAAAGCGTCAAAGGCGGTGCCAAACGGCTCATCGGCGGCAAAAAGCCCAAAGGCAAAGGCTTCTTCTACCCGCCCACCATCCTCACAAACGTAAAAAAGGGTACCCCGGCTTATCATGAAGAACTCTTCGGGCCGGTGGCTTCCGTCATTCAGGCCTGGGACGAAGAAGAGGCGATACTCATCGCTAACGACACTAGCTACGGGCTCGGCAGCGCGGTATTCACTCAAAATATAGAGAGAGGCGAACAGATAGCGCGCGAACATCTGCAGGCAGGGGCCTGTTTTGTAAATGAGATGGTCAAGTCAGACCCGCGATTACCCTTCGGTGGCATTAAAAACAGCGGGTACGGCAGAGAACTATCCCACTACGGTCTGAGGGAATTCACCAACCCCAAAACCGTCTACATCGAGTAATTAGAGCTAACAGGCTCAGGAACCAAAACACATTCAAGTCAATTATGGAAATTACGAAACAAGCGTTAGACATTCATCAGGATACCGCACGTGAACAGTTCCGCTTCGATATGAAGGGGGATGAAGATGTGTACATGCAGTACCACATCCACACTGATCCTAATCCGAATGTTCTGGAGATTAAGAAAACTTACGTACCTGAAGTGCTAAGCAGCGTAAACATCGATGAGAAAATGGCGATGGAAGCGGTCCGCTTTGCTGAAAAAATGGGCTATAAAATTAAAACCACCTGTTCCTTTATGTCAGGCTGGATGAACCGCCATCCCGAATTTGCCGGGATGCGGACCAAATAAACCATACCCTTATTAGCCAATCACCTGACCAACCCGGGCGCCTGAGTAAGGTAAGCCCGGTTTTTTCTTGCCCAACACCCATTTTCTGAGCGCCGAATCAAAAGATTTCCTAAATTGCGAGTGTTTTGATCCCCTCATGGCTTGCGTGGATGAGGGCTTCACCTATTTATTTGACGTAGCATTGGCAAAGACTCCGTTTTCGCGAAATCTCAAATCGCTAAGAAGAGCCCGCGGGCTCAGTCAGCAAAAGCTGGCACAGGAAGTAGGGTTGAAGCGAAGCAATATTGCTTCTTATGAAACGGGAACCGTAGAACCTAATGCGGCCAACTTCCTCAGGATCGCCTATTTTTTTGAGGCAGACCCTGCGCTTTTGCTCGAATCAGAACTTTCTGACCACCCCATACTCAATCCTGAGAACAATCAGCGGCAGGACAACCTTCTGGAATTGCTCAGCCGTTTCTCCGCCAAAACCGACGATGCCGGCAAGGTGGCACAGGGCTTCCGCGAGTACCTCCTTCTCACTCCGGAACAGGAAAAAACCGGCAACCTTAAGGCTGTGCTCGATATCCTGGAGCGCCTCGTGGCCATCAATCAACGCTTTATGGGGCATTAGCCTGCCAATAAGCCCTTATTTTCCTGATCCATTCTTTATCTTTGCAGGCTAAAATGAACTCAAAACCATGGTTTTAGACAACGACCGTTACGTCCTTAGCGGAGGCGTGGATCCGCTGCAGCTCATCGAGGAGTATGGCTGCCCGCTTTATGTGTATGACAGTGCCATTATTCAGCGGCAGTACAAACGCATGGAAAATGCCATGAAAGTCAAACGCCTGCAGCTCAACTACGCCTGCAAAGCGTTGTCGAATATCAATATCCTGAAACTCTTCCGGAAAATGGGCTCCGGGTTAGACACCGTGTCGGTACAGGAAGTTTCCATAGGCATCCGGGCAGGCTTTGACCCGCAGGACATCATCTTCACGCCCAACTGCGTCAGCCTGGAAGAGATTGAAGAAGCTGTGTCCTACGGCGTAAAGATCAATATCGATAATACATCCATTCTGGAGCAATTTGGGCAGGCCTTTCCGGATACCCCCGTTTGCATCCGCATTAATCCCCACATCATGGCCGGGGCCAATGCCAAGACCTCAGTGGGGCATATCGACTCCAAGTTTGGCATCTCCTTCCACCAAATGCCGCTTGTACACCGCATTGTGGAGGCGACCGGGCTCAAGGTGGAAGGCGTCCACATGCATACCGGTTCGGATATCCTCGACCCGGAAGTCTTCCTGAGCGGGGCAGAAATCCTGCTGAATATCGCCAAGGAATTTCCTGACCTCGACTACATCGACTTTGGCAGTGGTTTCAAGGTAGCCTATAAGCCAGGGGACGTGGAAACAGATATTGAGGAGTTGGGTAGCCGCATATCGGAGCGTTTCAATAAATTTTGCGAAGAATACGGCAAGGACCTCAAGCTGATGTTTGAGCCCGGCAAATTCATGGTAAGCGAGGCCGGCTACTTCTTTGCGCAGGTGAATGTCATTAAGCAAACCACCTCTACCGTCTTTGCAGGCGTGGACTCCGGGCTGAACCACTTTATCCGGCCCATGTTCTACAACGCCTACCACAAAATCACCAATATCTCCCGCCCCAAAGGCAAGGCCCGCTTCTACACCGTAGTTGGATACATCTGTGAAACGGATACTTTTGGTATAAACCGGCAAATGACGGAACTTCAGGAAGGCGATTTCATTTGTATGCATAATGCAGGTGCTTATTGTTTCTCAATGGCTTCCAACTACAACTCCCGCTACCGGCCCGCAGAGGTGCTCGTCCACGAAGGGCAGGCCTACCTGATCCGCAAGCGGGAAAACATGGAAGACCTGCTCCGCACACAAGTGGAAGCTCCGATTTTTGATGAGGTGCCTGCGGTAAAATAAAACCGCATTTATGCCACAACGCATTGCTTTCATTCTATGGCTTGCCCTGCTGTCGGCCCGCCCGGCAACAGGGCAGTCTTTTCCGGTACAGGACGCTGCCTGGCAGGGCTTTCGTAGCAATATTGCCGGGCTTGATACCTTTCGGCAAGTTGCCTGTGGGGACACGCTGATCGGCGGGCGCCAATACACGCCTATGCTCAGTATCAGCCCGGATAGTGGTGACACCTCCTACCTCGCTGCAGTCCGGTCGACCGGCGTGCGCAGCTTCTTTGTCCGCCCCGGAGAGACGCAGGAGTACCTCCTGTACGATTTTAGCCTGCAAGCCGGCGATGAAATTATGCTGGAGTTTGTTGAGTTTTCCGGCAGCACCATGCTGAAAGTAGGCAGCGTTGTTACCGTTGGCTCAGGAGCAAATGCCCGCACCGTGATCAACTTTGTGCCCACCAACGGGCTGCAGGAAACCTGGATTAGCGGTGTGGGCAGCCTCGCCGGGCCCCTCTACCGGGGGCTGCTCAACCCAAGCGAATATTCGGAGCTGCAGTGCTTCAGCCTGGCTGACACCCTTGCTTATTCCTCAGTAGACGATGCGCAATGCGCCTTCAGCTTTGACTGCCCGGTTATAGTCAGTACGACCATGGTAGAACCGCCGGGTCAGGTACAGGTCTTCCCTACCCTACCCTCAGATGGACGGGTTTGGGTGGTCAATACCGGCAATCAGGTACTGTCCGCCACGCTTGTTTCCGCCCTGGGCCAGCCGCTCCGGTCCTGGGCCGGGCTGAGCCCCGGCAGGCACGAACTGCAACTCCCCGATTTATCTTCGGGATTGTATGTACTGCACCTGCAGGAACCGAATAAAAATATATATTTGCAGCATTTCAAACTGATCATTCCCAGATAGTAAAATATGGAGCTTTCCACGCGTTATAACCCACAGGATACCGAAGCCAAATGGTACGACCACTGGCTATCCAAAAACTACTTCCACTCTGAGCCCGACGAGCGCGAGCCTTACAGTATCGTGATCCCGCCACCCAACGTAACCGGCGTACTCCACATGGGGCACATGCTCAACAATACCATTCAGGACATCCTCATCCGCAAGGCCCGGCTGGAGGGCAAAAACGCCTGCTGGGTGCCCGGCATGGACCACGCCTCTATTGCCACGGAGGCCAAAGTGGTAAAAATGCTGCGTGAGCGGGGCATCAAAAAGTCAGACCTCAGCCGCGACGAGTTCATGAAGTACGCCTTTGAATGGAAAGACAAATACGGCGGTATCATCCTCGATCAGCTCAAAAAGCTGGGTGCTTCCTGCGACTGGGAGCGTACCCGCTTCACGATGGAGGACAAGCTTTCCGAAGCCGTACTCAAGGTATTCGTAGACCTCTACAACAAAGGCAAAGTCTACCGCGGGCTGCGCATGACCAACTGGGACCCGGAAGCGCAGACCGTACTGTCCAACGAGGAGGTCATCTACAAAGACGAAAACTCCAAACTATACTACCTCCGCTATAAGATCGAGGGTACGGAAGACGCGTACATCACGATTGCGACCGTACGCCCCGAGACTATCCTGGGCGATACCGCAATTGCCGTCAACCCGGACGATGAGCGCTTCACCCACCTCAAGGGCAAAAAAGCTATTGTACCACTGATCGGCCGCGCCATCCCGATTATTGAAGACCGCTATGTGGACATGGAGTTTGGTACGGGTGCCCTTAAAATCACCCCTGCCCACGACATGAACGATAACGAAATCGGCGAGCGCCACGGGCTGGAAGTCATCGACGTCCTGAATGCCGATGGCACCATGAGCGAAGCGGCGCAGCTTTACGTAGGCGAAGACCGCTTCAAAGCCCGCAAGCTGATCGTTAAAGACCTCAAAGCCGGCGGGCACCTGGTGAAGGACGAAGACTACCGCAACAAAGTCGGCCGTTCTGAGCGGACCGACGCCATCGTAGAGCCCCGCCTGACACTGCAGTGGTTCCTCGAAATGAAGGACTTTGCCCAAACGGCGCTGAAAGCAGTGGAAACGGACGAAGTAAGCTTCTTCCCGGAGCACTTCTACAATATGTTCAACAGCTGGCTGAAGGAAGACAACATCCGCGACTGGTGCATCTCCCGTCAGCTGTGGTGGGGACAGCGCATCCCGGCCTGGTACTACGAGGATAAAATCTTTGTAGCCGAGACGGCTGCCGAAGCCCTGGACAAAGCCCGGACAGAACTGGGCAAACCGGACCTGCAACTGGACGACCTGCATCAGGACGAAGACGTGCTGGACACCTGGTTCTCCTCCCAGCTTTGGCCGATTTCCGTCTTTGATGGCTTCGAGACCAGTGAGGAGCTGAATTACTACTACCCGACCAATGTGCTGGTGACGGGCTGGGACATCATTTTCTTCTGGGTGGCCCGGATGATTATGATGGGATACGAGTACGCCCCGGGGCTGCTCGGCGAAGCCGCCAAAAAAGAAAAAGGAATTCAACCTTTCAACGATGTGTACTTCACCGGTATGGTCCGCGATAAAGACCGCCGCAAGATGAGCAAGTCGCTCGGCAACTCACCGGATGCCCTTCAGCTCATCGAGAACTACGGTGCGGATGGCGTACGCTTCGCCATGCTTTCCAGTGCAGCAGCCGGCAATGATATTGTATTTGATGCGCCCTTCGATCCGGAAACCAGGGAGGTCCTGAACGAAAGCAAGCTCTGCGAGCAGGGCCGCAACTTCTGCAATAAAATGTGGAATGCCCTACGTTTGATCAAAGGTTGGGATAGAGCGGCCGAAATCAGTGCAGAGCGCAAAGCTATTAATGATCTGGCGTACCGCTGGTTATCCAATCGTTTTGATCAAACCCTCACCAAGGTAGATCGACTGTTTAGCGAATACCGTCTCTCTGAAGCTGTGATGGATTTATACAAGTTCATCTGGGGAGATTTTTGCTCTTGGTATCTCGAAATGATTAAGCCGCCCTACGGTGAACCCATTGATGAAGATACGTACGAAAAAGCTTTGGATATCTTTGGGCGCATGATGACGCTTCTGCATCCTTTTATGCCATTCATTACCGAAGAGATTTGGCACAACCTAAAAGAACGTACTGAAGGTGAAGATTGTGTTATTAGTGCTTGGCCAACAGCTAGTTCATTTGACGAAAACCTGCTAGATCAGATAGAGAAAGCTAAGCAAGTGGTCAGTAGTATCAGGGAGATCCGCAATTCTAAAGGACTGAAGCAAAAGGAACTACTCAAAGTATATCGTCAAAATACTGGAGATGCTGGAAATTGGGCTACAGCAGGATTAACCGATATGGTAATCAAAATGGCCAATCTCGAAAGCCTCACAGATACTGATACAGATGTTGAAAATAGTGTTTCCTTCTTGGTGGGCAGAGACAAATTCTTTGTTGAACTTAGCCAGGAAATCGACACACAGGCCGAGTATGAGCGACTCAAGAAAGACTTAGAATACTATCAAGGATTTGTTCAAAAGGTAGAAAAGAAGCTAGCCAATGAGCGATTTGTTAATAACGCACCCGAAAAGGTGGTTGAGATGGAACGCAAGAAACTAGCAGATGGTAAAGCTAAGTTGGAGAATCTTGAGGAAGCCTTGAGTAAGCTAAATTAATCTGAAATTATTCCAAAAAGTACATGATATCCAAGCCGTTGTTCTCTCCCGTAGATGGACAACGGCTTTTTCTTACCCCAGGTCCTTCTCCAGGAGCGTTTCATATTCTTCCTTCAACTGCACTTTGTCTACGGGAACGACCCCCACTTTTTCACATACCTGGCCACCCGCCAAATTAGCAAGGTTGGCGATCAAAGGCATATCAAGCGCTGCCGCTAAACCTAAAGCTACAATGCTGATCACTGTATCCCCAGCCCCGCAGACATCGGCTATTTGACGGGCTTGAGTGGGTATGATAGTAGCTTGATCTCCGCTGTCAAAGAATAGTCCCTTTTCCGATAGGGTGATGAAAGTGTGCTGATTGCCCAATTGGGTTTTAATATAGTCGGAGGCTTTTTGTAAATCCGTCATTGACGTTGTGATTTCAAAAGGCAGCTGCTGTTGGATCTCCCGGAGATTGGGCTTGAATAGACTCACGTGCTTGTAAGCCCAGAAGTTCTTGAATTTTGGATCAACTACTGTTGGGATATCTCGCTTGATGGATTCCAAAATCACCTCTCTAATCACACGATAAGTCAGGACCCCTTTATTATAGTCCTGGAAAAGGATCAGGTCTATTTCTTTACTGTCCAGTATATCTCTAATCTGCTGCAAGTAGGCATCTTCGTCGGCTTCACTCAGGTCATGAGTATCTTCTCGATCCACTCGCAATAAGTGCTGATGGTTCGAAATTACTCGAGTCTTGACCGTGGTTTGCCGATCTTTTGTCTGCATGATACCACGCTCAGACAGAAGATGTTCAGGAAGAAGGCCTTTGAAAAGTGTTCCATTTTCGTCTGCTCCGATTACACTACACAGATAAGGGGTAGCTCCCAAGGATCTGATGTTTAGAGCTACATTAGCGGCTCCGCCTAGGCGGTTCTGAGCGTCTTTTAGGTGTACCACCGGAACTGGAGCCTCCGGCGAAATCCGGGTAACTGATCCGTTCAGGTATCTATCAATCATCACGTCCCCAACAATCATAATGTTGAGGTTGTTAAAGGCGGCAAAAAAGTCGGTGGCTGATGTCATCGAAAGGTTTTGTTTCGGGTGCCAGCAAATTTATTAAAAGTGAATAAATAAAGAAGTTATGCTTTGACAAAAGAACGTTTTTTGAAGTTTGAAAACAGGAATTCAGGATGGATTAGGTCGTATCATGGGTCTAGGTTTTGTACGCTAGGGCTCCTTTAGTTCCGAAAAAATTGTGCTAGTTAGGTCGATTAACTATATTGAGCGACTTCTACAACAAAATTATCGGAGACACTCATTATGGAGACAGGAATATCAGGTATTGATATATCGATTATTATCGGCTATTTCGTATTGGTACTTACCATTGGCTTTTTAATCGCCAGAAACACAAAGACAGGAGAAGATTTATTTTTAGGGGGTAGAAGTTTCGGCTGGGGGCTGATCGGCCTGTCCCTCTTCGCATCCAACATTTCAAGTTCTACCATCATTGGCTTATCTGGAGCTGCCTACACTACCGGAATTGTAAATTCGGTGTACGAATGGATGTCAGGTATTCCTTTGATTCTGGCCGCGATGATCTTTATCCCCTTGTATTTGCGTTCTAGAATCACTACTATTCCTGAATATCTCGAACGAAGATTTGACCGCCGCTCACAACTGTTCTTTTCAGGAGTGTCCATTTTCTCGACTATCATGATTGAAACGGCAGGGGCTTTGTATGCAGGGACATTGGTGTTGCAAGCTTCCCTGGACTTGGAATGTGGCAGACAGCACTTGGACTTGCTTTGATTGCAGGGGTTTATACGGCCTCCGGTGGGTTGAAAGCAGTGGTATACACAGATGCCATTCAAGCTATTATTCTGATCGTAGGTTGTGGTATTTTGACCTGGATTCTATTTGACAAAGTAGATTTCGACTGGGGAAAAATCGTGGCCAATGCTCCGGAAGGACACTTCTCTGTAGTACGCCCGCTCGATGATGATGGTCTGCCGTGGCCTGGTCTACTTTTGGGAGTGCCTTTCTTAGGTTTTTGGTATTGGAGTACCAATCAATATATCATTCAGAGAGCTCTAGGGGCAAGAGATATTCGACAAGCTAGATGGGGTATTGTTCTAGCGGGTTTTCTTAAAATAATCCCATTGTTTATCATGGTGATCCCGGGAGCCATCGCTTTGACGCTTTACCCCGATATTCCAAATGGTGATGCCGTATTCCCATTTTTAGTGACAAATGTATTACCTGTAGGGCTGGTTGGGTTGGTATTGGCAGGGTTGATTTCGGCCATTCTTTCTAGTGTGGACTCGGCGCTCAACTCTTCTTCTACCTTGATTGTAATTGACTTTATCAAACCAGGTAAACCCGATTTGACTGATCAGGATATTGCCCGATACGGACGGATTACTACGGTAATTCTAATGGTCGTCGCCGCATTGTGGGCTCCACAGATCCAAAACTTTACCGGACTTTGGGATTACCTTCAGCAAATGTTCTCGATTGTAGTGCCTCCAATTGCCATCATATTTTTGGTAGGCGTCTTTTATAAAAGAGCAAATGGGCCAGGCGCTTTCTGGACTTTAACCATTGGCACTTTGGTCGGCATATTACTCTTTATTCTAGGAGAGATTGATCTTTGGTCTTTACACTACACCATTAATGTTGGAGTAAGCATGTTGATTAGTGTGATAGTGTTTATTGTGGTGAGTAATATGACGGATCCACCGACGGAGGATCAAATTGAAATGTATACCTATCGTCGTGGTCTAGTAGGAGAGGGCATGGAAGGACTTCCTTGGTACAAAGATTACCGTACACATATGGTGATACTCTTAGCCTTGATCATCTACATCTTGATTATATTTTGGTAGAATGTGATCAGCAGAGATAAAAGCGGATTTATTTCGGGGGGACTAAGATTTCAATCCTAAATATTGCGCAATCTTTACGGTCCCTCCTTGGTTCTTGTGGATGTAATCTAGCGCACGCTCGGAGGCAACCTCATAGGTTTCAGGCTCTAAAAGCAAACGCAAGGTGTCTTTAAGGTCAGCTGCAGAAGATATGGTAAATCCCCCTCCTTGTTGAAGCAACTGTTTGGCTTCCTCGAACTTTTGAAATTTCGGCCCGAAGATGACTGGCAAGCCGAAGGTTATGGGCTCCAAGGTGTTGTGGATTCCAGCCCCAAAGCCTCCGCCAATGTAGGCGATCCTCCCGTACCGATACAAGGATTGGAGCATGCCGATATTATCGATAATGAGGATGCGAATAGCTGCATCATCTATCGACTTATCATCTAATGAAGAATACCTTTGTACTTCTCCAGCCCAACGCTTTTCAATGGCCGCGATATGGGCTTCC